>Ga0307515_10002074_pt1 | contig 44147 bp, 32 predicted proteins | sample 17_EM_MG_FD_194513 | JGI IMG/M metagenome (GOLD analysis project Ga0307515, IMG submission 194513) | Populus trichocarpa ectomycorrhiza microbial communities from riparian zone in the Pacific Northwest, United States - 17_EM | ecosystem: Host-associated > Plants > Roots > Unclassified | place... | reverse complement strand
ACCGCCCTCATCCAAGTCGCCGACGGCCTCGGCCTCACCGCCGTCGCCGAAGGCGTCGAAACCGCCGAACAAGCCACCGAACTCCACCGCCTCGGCTACCGCTACGCCCAGGGCTACCACTTCGGCAAACCCGTACCCCAACCCGACTTCTACCGTTCTCCCAGCATCGTGGCCAGGTAAACGCGACTATCGGAATGGCGTCGCGGTCTCGTGGTGATTATGCAATTTCCCGATCTCCCGGCATTATGGGGAACGCCGGACTCGTGGCGGAAACATCGGTGTCGTAAATGCGGGCCGCCATTGCCTGATCGGTTGAACCCGGGCAATACTTTTGGCGTGCCGGGAGCGACGGGCGTCTCGGTGCGGATGTTTACGCGGCGCGATTCGGAACATACCGAGAGTGTCCGGTCATGTCCGATCGTGGATAAAATATGCGGCTTTGAATACCCGATGGCCGATCCTTGATTAAGCCGGTGTTTCCGGTGCCCGCCATTTTCGGCGACAATTCCGGGGCCGGTGTTAAAAGGCTGTCCGGTGGCTTGAAAGCACCTCGGTGAATGGCGCTACTGTTTGCGCGTCGGCGAGGGTGGGACTCGCCGCATTTATGAAGGGCAACGGCTTTGGCTGCAGCCGTCATGATGGTGGTTTCGTTGGTCCTCGCGGGGTTCGCCGCGGTCACTCTATGGTGGACGATGCACGCGTGGCGCACGCCGGAAACGCTGGCATCGACCCGATTCGCGGCGCCGGACGGTGCGCACCGGCTGACGTTCTCCCTGCTCGTGCCGGCACGACACGAACAGGCCGTGCTGGAACACACCGTCGGGCGGCTGCTGGAGTCCACCCACGAGGGTTTCGAGATCATCGTCATCGTCGGGCACGACGACCCGGAGACCGCCGAGGTGGCCCACCGGGTGGCCGCCACCGCACCCGGGCGCATCCTGGTGGTGACCGACGTCAACGAGCAGAAGAACAAGCCGCGGGCGCTCAACACCGCGCTGCCGTACTGCCGCGGCGACGTGGTCGGGGTCTTCGACGCCGAGGACCAGGTGCACCCGCGGCTGCTGGAGCATGTGGACCACGCGTTCCGCGCCACCAGCGCCGACGTGGTGCAGGGCGGCGTGCAGCTCATCAACTTCCACTCCAACTGGTACAGCCTGCACAACTGCCTCGAATACTTCTTCTGGTTCCGCAGCCGGCTGCACCTGCACGCCCGCAAGGGCTTCATCCCGCTCGGCGGCAACACCGTCTTCGTGCGCACCGACGTGCTGCGCGCGGCCAACGGCTGGGACGGCACCTGCCTCGCCGAGGATTGTGACCTGGGCGTGCGGCTGTCCAGCCGGGGCGCCAAGGTGGTCGTCGCCTACGACTCCGCGATCGTCACCAGGGAGGAGACCCCGGGCACGCTGACGTCGCTGCTCAAGCAGCGCACCCGGTGGAACCAGGGCTTCCTGCAGGTGTACCGCAAGGGCGAGTGGCGGCGGCTGCCGGGATTCGGCCAGCGGATGCTCGCGCGCTACACGCTCACCCAGCCGTTCCTGCAGGCCTTCTCGGGCGTGGTCATCCCGGTCGGCGTCGGCGTCGCCATCTGGGCCCGGCTGCCGGTCCTGGTCGCGCTGATCACCTTCGTGCCGGTCATCCCGATGGCCGCCAACCTGGTCTTCCAGGTGGTCGGCCTGCGCGACTTCGGCCTGCAGTACGGCCTGCGCACCCGCTGGCACCACTACGCCCGGCTGGTCCTCGGCGCGTTCCCGTACGCCCTGGTGCTGGCCGTGGCGGCGCTGCGCGCGGTCTGGCGCGAATACACCGGCCGGCGCAACTGGGAGCTGACCGCGCACACCGGCGCACACCTGATCAACCTGCCCGCCCCGGCCGAGAGCGGTGTCGCCACGTGAGTATGACTGCCGAGGCACCGACCGAGGTTGTCGCTGCGCCCGTACCGGAGCCGCAGCCGGCGCCCCCGCCCCAGCGCAGGTCGCGCACCGACCTTTACCTGGCCGGCGGGCTCGCGGCCGTGGTCCTGGTCGTGCTGGCCTGGAACATCACCGGGTTCCCGACCGTGACCGACGACGAGGGCACCTACCTGGCCCAGGCCTGGGCGGTGCAGCACGGCCAGGGGCTGGCGCACTACACCTACTGGTACGACCACCCGCCGCTGGCCTGGATCCAGCTCGCCGGCCTGGCCTGGGCGCCGGCGCTGCTGGCGCCGGACCTGCTCGCCGTCGCCGCCGGGCGGATCGCGATGCTGCCGGTCGCGGCGGCCGCCCTGGTGCTGGTCTACGTGATCAGCCGGCGGCTGCGGCTCTCCCGCTGGGCGGCCGCGCTGGCGCTGCTGACCTTCGGGCTGTCGCCGCTGGCGGTCACCATGAACCGGCAGATCTACCTGGACAGCTTCGCGGTCGCGTGGATGCTCGGCGCCCTGGCGCTCGCGCTGTCGCCGCGCCGGCACCTGTGGCACTACGCCGCGGCCGGCGCCGCGACCGCGGTCTCGGTGCTGTCCAAGGAGACGATGCTGCTCACCGCCCCGGCGGTGCTGGTGGCGATGTGGCAGAGCGCCGCGAAGACCGCCACCCGGCCGTGGGCCTTCGGCGGGTACGCGAGCGGCATCGTCCTGGTCGGCGCCTTCTACCCGCTCTACGCGCTGCTCCGGGGCGAGCTGTTCCCCGGCGCGGGGCACGTGTCGCTGATCGGCGCCTGGCAGTTCCAGCTGCTGTCGCGCTCGGGCTCCGGCACCGTCTTCGACGACGGTTCCGGCTCGCATTCGCTGATCACGTCCTGGCTCTACTACGACACGGTGATCCTGGTCGCCGGCCTGGTGGCCACCGTCGTGGCGCTGGCCGTGCGGCGGTTGCGGGCGCCCGCGCTCGCCGCGATCGTCCTGGCGGTGGTCGCCCTGCGTCCCGGCGGCTACCTGCCCGCCATGTACGTGGTGCAGATCCTGCCGTTCTTCGCCATCGTCATCGCCGGCGTCATCGACGAGGGCGCCCGGCGGCTCCGGCCGCAACGCATCTGGTGGCGCTGGGCCGTGCTCGGCGTCGCGGCCGCGGCGGCGCTGACGATGGTGCTGCCGCGCTGGTACGTCGGCGACCGCCGCGCCCTGACCGCCGACGACAACGCCCCGTACGTGGCGGCGGCGACCTATCTGCGCGAGGAGCTGCCGAGCCGGGAGAGCACCACGATCGTCGTCGACGACGTGCTCTGGCTCGACTGCGTCAACGCCGGCTACCGGCGCGAGAAGGTCATCTGGTTCTACAAGCTGGACCTCGACACCGCGGTCGCGGCGACGCTGCCCGACGGCTGGCGCGACGTCGACTACATCGTGTCCACCCCGGCCCTGCGGCAGGATCCCGGCTCCCTGCCCACGGTGGCCAAGCTGCTGACGAACTCCACGGCGATCGCGACGTTCGGCCCCGGGGACGGGCGCATCGAGATCCGCCAGGTCGACAAGGAGAAACCGTGACTCTCACCGCCGGCGAACGCGCCGACAGTCCGTTCCGGGTGACCATGCCCGGTGCCATCGGCGAGGTGCAGGTGGCGACGGCGCTGCGGCAGACCGTCGTCATCCCCACCTTCAACGAGCGCGAGAACATCGGGGCGCTGCTGGACCGGCTCGTCGCCGTGCTGCCGGAGAGCGACACCGAGATCGTCTTCGTCGACGACAGCACGGACGACACCCCCGAGGTGATCCGGACGGCGGCGCTGACCTGCCCGATCCCGATCACCGTGCACCACCGGGAGCACGGCACCGGCGGGCTCGGCGGTGCCGTCGTGGAGGGCATGCGGCTGGCCCGGGGCGCCTGGATCGTGGTCATGGACGCGGACCTGCAGCACCCGCCGGAGATCGTGCCGGACCTCATCGCGGCCGGCCTGCGCGACGGCGCCGACCTGGTGGTCGGCACCCGGTACGCGGGCGGTGGCCGGCGGGACGGGCTCTCCGACGGCTACCGCAAGCTCATCTCCGGCGGCTCGACCTTCTTCACCAAGATGATCTTCCGGAACTCGCTGCTCCAGGTGAGCGACCCGATGAGCGGGCTGTTCGCGGTCCGCACCAGCTCGTTGCAGGTCGACGAGCTGCGGCCGCTGGGCTACAAGGTCCTGCTCGAACTGGTGGTCCGCAACCGGCCGGGCCGCATCGTCGAGGTGCCGTACGCGTTCCAGCAGCGGCACGCCGGCGAGTCCAAGTCGACGATGGCCGAGGGCCTGCGCTTCGGCAAGCACCTGGCGATCCTGCGCTTCGGCGCGGAACGCACCCGGATGCTGGCCTTCGCCCTGATCGGGATCTCCGGCCTGCTGCCCAACCAGCTCGCGCTCTGGTTGCTGGCCCACGTGATCGGGGTGCACTACCTGGCGGCGGCCGTGCTGGCCAACCTGATCGCGGTCGGCTGGAACTTCGCGCTGACCGACAGCCTGCTCTACCGCAACCGCCGGCACCGCAGCCTCTCCAGCCGGCTCACCCGCTTCTTCGTGATGGGCAACGCCGACCTGCTGCTGCGGATCCCCCTGCTGGCCCTGCTGGTCGACGGCGCGCACGTCGGCGTGCTCGCCGCCAACCTGATGACGCTCGTGGCGTCCTTCGTCGTGCGTTTCCTCATCCTCGACAAGGTCATCTACCGGGCCATGCCCAAGGCCATCGCGTTGGAGACCGCATGAACGGTCGCGCCCGCCCGCTCTTCAGCCGCCGCGACCGGATCCGGATAGCCCAGGTCGTCATCGTGACGTTGGTCCTCGTCCTGGCGGTGCCCGGCCGTTCCTTCGCCGGTGCCAACCTGCTCAGCAACCCCGGCCTCGAGGTCGTCGACGCCACCGGCTTCCCGGTCTGCTGGGAGCAGTCCGGCTGGGGAGACAGCACGCACACGTACGAGGTGACCCACAGCGACCCGCACAGCGGGGCCAACGCCATGCAGGTCACGGTCGCGGCGATCACCAACGGCGACCGCAAGGCGCTGATGCTGGAGAACCCCTCCTGCGCGCCGAACGTCACGCCGGGCCACCAGTACGACCTCTCGGCCTGGTACCAGACCAGCACGCCGAACACCGTCATGACGATGTTCCGGCACGACGTGGCGCAGGGCTGGGTGTACTGGACCGACCTCGCGACGCTGACCACCAGCACCGCCTGGAAGCAGCAGACCGTACGGACCCCGCCGGTGCCGGCCGGCACCGACCAGATCGTCTGGGGCGTCACCATCTACGGCGTCGGCACGCTGCGGACCGACGACTACGCGATGGTGGACGCGACCCAGGCCGCGCCCGGCACCTCGTGCAGCGCCGGCCCGGCCTGCACCGCCGGCGCCTGGCAGGTCATGCCGTTCGACTCGCCGGTGCGCGGCATCCACGCCGTGGTGCTCAAGAACGGCAACGTGCTGCTGGTCGCCGGCTCCGGCAACGACCCGGCCGCCTTCGCCGCGGGCACCTTCAGCACCGCGGTCTACTCGCCGCGCACCGGCACCTTCACCACCGTGCCGACCCCGGCCGACCTGTTCTGCTCGGGCCACGTCCAGCTCGCCGACGGCCGGGTGCTGATCATGGGCGGCAACAAGGACTACCCGGCGGCCGACGGCAGCCACGGCTACAAAGGCCTCAAGGACTCGTACATCTTCGACCCGGACACCATGGGCTACACCAGGGTCAACGACATGACCGCCGGGTCCTGGTATCCCTCGGCCACGGTCCTGGGCAACGGGGACGTCATCTCGCTCGGCGGCCTCGGCGAGGACTCGTCCGGCACCGTCGCGACGCAGTATTTCCGCAGCGCCGAGCAGCGCTGGCTCTCGATCAACGAGGCCCACCAGACGTGGAGCTTCTGGGGCCTGTACCCGTCGATGGTGCTGATGCAGGACGGCCGGCTCTTCTACACCGGCAGCCACGTCTTCGGCAACGGCCTGCCCGGCACCGGCGCCTCGATCTACGACTACCACGCCAACACCATCACCCCCGTCAACGGCCTGCAGCGCAAGGACGAGCGGGACCAGTCGATGAGCGTGCTGCTGCCCCCGGCCCAGGACCAGCGGGTGCTGACCATCGGCGGCGGCAACATCGACAGCAACCCGGACGCCAACCGGCTCACCGACCTGATCGACCTCAAGCAGGCCACCCCGGCCTACCAGCCGGGACCGCCGCTGCCCGGCGGCACGATGACCGGCGGGATCCCGCAGACGGCCGCGCAGGGCAAGATGTACGTGTCCGCGGTGCTGCTGCCCGACGGCAAGGTCTTCGAGACCGGCGGTGCCCTGCACAACCGGGCCGACCCGGTGTACGAGGCGTCCATGTTCGACCCGGCGACGAACACGTTCACCGCGGGCATGGCCACCGACCCGGTGCCGCGCGGCTACCACTCGTCGGCGTTCCTGCTGCCGGACGGGCGCGTCATGGCCGTCGGCGACAACCCCGGCGCCGGCACGTTCGACATGCGGATCTCGGTGTACTCCCCGCCGTACCTGTTCCAGGGCGGGCGGCCGCAGATCCTCAGCGCGGCGGGCGGCCCGTGGGCCTACGGCACCAGCAAGCAGATCACCGTGGACGGCCCGATCGTCAAGGCCGCGCTGATCCGCCCGGAGGCCGTGACCCACTCCAGCGACCCCAACCAGCGCTACGTCGACCTGCCGATGACCGTCACCGGCACCACGATCGGGCTGAACCTGACGAGCAACCCCAACCTGGCCCCGCCGGGCTGGTACATGCTCTTCGTGGTCGGCACCAACGGCGTGCCCTCGGTCGCGCAGTGGGTGCAGGTCACGTGACGGGCGGCCGCCGTACCCTGCTGGGGTTGGGTTTGTTCGGCTTGGGGTTGCTCGGCGTTCTGGCCGCCGGCGTCTGGCTGGTCGCGGCGCCGGGGAGTCACGCCTCCCCGGCGGTCGCGCCGGCGCCCCGGCCGACCGACAGCACCTGGCCGCTGCTCGCGGCCGGACCCGCCGGGTCGCCGTCGGTGCCGCCGTCGGTGCCGCTCGGTTCCGCGGCCGCCACCGCGGTGCCGTCGGCACCGGCGGCCCCGAAGCCGGGCGCGACCGCCGCGCCGGTCGCCCAGCCGTTCGTGCAGAGCTTCGCCGGTCAGCCGGGGGTGAAACCGCTCAAGCCGCTGCCGTCCCCGACCGGGACCCATTTCGTACGGCCGAACGTGGACGGCTGCGACCACAACTACGGCGAGGTCACCCAGTGCGTGCCGTGGACGTTCCCGCCGGGTACGACGGACAAGTGCGCGTGGCTGGCCGCGCACGGCTTCCCGGCGCTGCGGGTGGCCGCGGCCGACCGGCAGAAGCTGGACCCCGACGGCAACAGGATCGCCTGCGACGACTGATCGGGCCGCCGTCACCTGAACATCGCCGCCGGGCTCGGCGCCCCCCGAACATCGACGCCAGGCGATAGGGTCGTCCCGACATCTGGTCCCGAGCGCCGGAGGCGTCCCTCGATGCGATCCGTCCGATTCCTGGTGCGGGCTCTGACCGCCGGCACCGCCCTGCTCATTGTGGTCGCCGGGGCGGCGGTCGCGCAGGCCGCCCCCGCGCCCGCACCCACTGCCGGCACCGAGCCGGTCTACGACTACACCCAGGCCGTCCGCGAGCGGGTCTGGGTGCGGACCTCGGTGGACAGTGACGCCGACGGCGCGCCGGACCGGGTCGCCGTGCGGATCATCCGGCCGCGGACCGAGGACGGCCGCAAGGTGCCGGTCATCTTCCAGGCCAGCCCCTACTATGCGGGGCTCAACGACGTACCGAATCACGACGACATCGACCGCGACGCGGCCGGCGCCCGCCGCAGCGGCGGGAGCGACGCCGACCGGGCGGCCGAGACCGTGACCTTCGCCGGCTACCTGGACAACTACTTCGTGCCCCGGGGCTACGCCGTGGTCTTCGCCGACAGCCTCGGCAGCGGCGGGTCCGACGGGTGCCCCACCTCCGGCGGCCGCAACGAGACGCTCGGCATGAAGGCCGTCGTCGACTGGCTCAACGGCCGCGCGGCGGCCTTCGACGAGGCCGGGGCGCCCGTGCGGGCCGGCTGGTCCACCGGGCGCACCGGCATGATCGGCGTCTCCTACAACGGCACGCTGCCCAACGCCGTCGCCGCCACCGGGGTGCGCGGGCTGGAGACGATCGTGCCGATCGCCGCCATCTCCAGCTGGTACGACTACTACCGGGCTAACGGCGGGGTCGTCGCGCCGGGCGGGTTCCAGGGCGAGGACACCGACGTGCTCGCCAAGGCGGTGCTGACCAGGGACAATCCGGCGGTCTGCGCCGACGTCATGGCGGCGCTGGAGCGCGATCAGGACCGGGTCACCGGCGACTACAACGCCTTCTGGGCCGAGCGCGACTACCTGCGCGACGTCGACAAGGTGCGCGCCAGCGTGCTGCTGGTGCACGGGCTGCACGACGACAACGTGCGGACCTCGCAGGCCGGGCAGTGGTGGGACGCGCTGGCCCGGCGGCACGTGCCGCGCAAGATCTGGCTGCACCAGGCCGCGCACACCGACCCGTTCAACGTGCGGCGCGCCGAATGGCTCAGCACGCTGCACCGCTGGTTCGACCAATGGCTCTACAAGATCGACACCGGGATCATGCGCGAGCCGATGGCCGACGTCGAGGTCGCACCGACCGTCTGGCGCACCTCGCGCTCCTGGCCGGTGCCGGGCACCCGGCAAACCCCGATGTTCTTCGGTACGGCCGACACGCTGGGGACCGTCCCGTCCGGCTTCGGCACGCGTGAGTCCTTCGTGGACGACCCCACCCAGACCGCCGAGCAACTCGCCGACAACGAGCTGACCGCCGACCCTAACCGGCTGGCATACCTGTCCGCGCCGCTGACCCGCGAGACCCGGCTCTCCGGCACACCGACGGTGACCGTCCGGGCCGATCTGGACGGCGCCTCGCCCTACCTGACCGCGCTGCTGGTCGACTACGGGCCCGCCGACCGGTTCGCCGGGCTGCGCACGCTGGCGGTGCAGGACTGCGTCGGCCCCGGCATCCCGGGGGACCCGGGCTGCTTCAACCGACGGGAGTACGTGACCGCGCGGACCGAGTCGGAGATCGTCTCCCGGGGCTGGCTGGACGTGCGCAACCGGCTGTCGAAGGCGCACACCACGCCGATCCGGGCCGGAAAGCCATACACGTTCAGCTGGAAGCTGCAGACCGAGGACCACGTCTTCGCGCCCGGCCACCGGATCGGCCTGGTGCTGATCTCCACCGAACGCGACCACACCCTGCGCTACCCGGCCGGCACGAAGGTCGGCGTGCGGCTCGGCGCGTCCCGGGTGGTGCTGCCGCTGGCCCGCTGAGCAGCCGGCGAAAAAGTATTTCGGCAAGGCCGAACGATTCGCCGATCCACTCCGTAGTCCTATCCGAGGCGTAACGAGACGAGTACGCACCGTAGATGGGACAGCGGGGGCTGCTATGACCAGTGTCATCGACCGAAACCACGTTCAGCCGACGTCGTCCTGGTGGGAACGCCAGGGCGACCTGATCATGCAGCGCCCGTTCAACGAGTGGACCTTCACCCACATGAACTGGCTGCTACCCACCGAGCGGGTGGCCCGCGGCCCGGTACACCGCCCGCTGCCCGGGCGGCCCGGCCCGCTGGAGCTGACCTACACCTTCGACGGCCGCGACCTCAGCCTCGACGACCTGCACCGCCGGACCTTCACCACGGCCTTCGTCGTGCTGCACCGCGGCCGGGTGGTGCACGAGGCATACCCGGGCAGGTTCGCCGGCCCGCGCGCCCGGTTCCAGCTCTTCTCCCTGTCGAAGTCGCTGACCTCGATGCTGGTCGGCATCGCGCTGGCCGAGGGCGCGATCGGCAGCGTGACCGACCGGGTCACCGACTACCGGCCCGACTTCGCCGGCACCGCCTACGAGGCCGTGACCCTCGCCGACCTGCTCGCAATGAGCAGCGGGGTCGGCGACATCGAGCAATGGGACGTGCCCGGCACGGACATCAAACGCTTCGAGGAGGCCTGCCTCGGCCGGGGCAGCGTGGCCGACGTGCTCCGCTCGGCCCGCCGCACCGCCGCGCCGGGGGAGCGGTTCAACTACTCGACGCTGGACGCGCAGCTCATCGGCTGGGTGCTCGAGGCCGCCACCGGCCGGTCCCTGGCCCGGTACGCCGCCGACCGGCTATGGAGCCGAATCGGGGCCGACCGCGACGCCTACTACTGGCTCTCCCGCTCGCGCCCGCGCACCGCGATCGGCGGCGGCTCGTTCAACGCGACGGCCCGGGACGTGGCCCGCCTCGGGCTGCTGATGGCCCACGACGGCATCCTGGACGGCCGGCAGATCGTCCCCCGCGACTGGGTGCGCCGAACCGAGGCCCGCGACGTCCCCGGGCTCGCGATCGGCGCGCTCGGCCCCAGCGGCTACGACCACTACGGCTACGCCAACCAGTGGTGGACCCTGGACGGCGGCGCGTTCACCGGCCTCGGCGTGCACGGCCAGTACCTGTTCGTCGATCCGGCGGCCGACGTGGTGATCGTCAAGTGCGCCGCCTGGCCGACCGAGGACGACCCGGAGCGCGACCGGGAAACGATCGCGGCGCTACGCGCGATCACCGCCCGGCTGAGCGGAAGATCAGCGAGCCTGGTCGCGTAGCGCGCCGAGAACCGCGGCGCGGGCCTGGTCGTCGGCGAGACCGGCCAGGCCCGACGCGTACGGCTTGAGAGCGGCGAGCAGCGCCACCCGGGTATCCGCGTCCAGCACGCCGCGCAACGCACCGAGAAAACAGCCGAGCCCGGCGGCGTGCCGGCGCTCCTCGTCGGTCGTCGGGTGCCGGTGCTCTTCGCCGGAGCGGCTTGCTCGCCGGACGGTGGCGAGCCAGTTGCGCACCTGCCCGCCGAGCGGCGACTCCACGGCCACCGGCGTCCCCGCGGCCAGGGTCTCCGCGAGGCCGGGGGAGTCCGCGACGCCCAGGACCGCCGCCTGCCGGCGCACCTCCGCCACGGCGACCTCGCGTCGCAGGCCGGGACCGGCGGCCTCCGCGGCGGCGACCAGCTCGGCGGCGAATGGGGCACGCCGGCCGGCCCGCAGCAGGTCCCCGCCGGCGGCGGGGGTCACGAACCACGGCTCCAACTCGGCCGACACCCGCGGGGTCAGCAACGGCTGGGCGGGGATGCGGGCCCCGGTGATCCGCTGGGCGAGCACGATCGCCCGGGCCTCGGCATCCTGCCAGGTGTTCTCGGACTCGTCGGACTGCGGGCGCAGGCCGAGGGCGTCCGTCAGGTGGCGCAGCATCCCGGGCTCGGAGCCCCAGGTGGTCTCCACGGCCGGATAACCCGGGTCGAAGGCTGTGACCGTCGTGCCATCGACCACGTACCCGAAGTGCGCGGAGGCGGAGTCGTGGCGCGACACCGAGACCGCCTCGGTGCCCCGCGACGCCGCCTCCAGCAGCGGGTGGCCGGCGCCCAGGAAGCCGCCGGGCTCGATCACCACCGACCAGGCGCCGACCTCCAGGGCCACGGCGAGCTCCGGAAAGCCGGCGTCGAACGACTGGCGCTGCTCGGACAGCTCCCCGGCGGAGCGTTCCCGGAAGGTGTCCGGACACCCGCCCAGCCGACGAAGCGCCTCGGCGGCGCCGACACCCTTGAGGTAGGTCAGGCAGAAGGTCCCACCGAGCTGGTCGCAAAGCGCCCGGGCATGCGCAAGGTCATCCACAGCAGTGCAGCATAGGCCCTGTCACGGCTGGTGGCTGAGCCGCTGGAAGCTCTGCGTGGAGGACTTCTTGTTGCCATAGATCGTCATCCGGGTCTCGGTGCAGATGTACTCCAGGTCCTCGGACGGGCTGATCATTTCCCCGCCCTGCACCTTTTTCCCGTTTCGAGTCACCTTGAAGGTCCGGCCGCCGGAGAACTCGCTGGAGTAGACCCGTCCCTTCCGCGTCTCCACGTGCAAGGTCTCGACGCCGCGAAGCAACTCCGCGTACCGGGCGCCCTTGATCGTCGCCTTCAGCGGCAGGGACTTGCTGTAGTCGTCGATCTCCTTGCCGTTCGGCCAGATCCGCATCAGCACGCCACCGGAACTGGTGAACCGGGCGTCGACCCCCTCGTAGTGGTTGATGACCTGCAACGACGTCATCCGCCACGTCCCCACCAGGCAGGAGTCCAGCGACGGGTTCGCCGGCGCGGCGGCCGGGCGGGACGCTACCGGCTTGACCGATGCTCCGGCGGCGGGGGCCAGGCTGCCGCCGGACGGCGCGGCAGCGGCCCCACGGCCCGTGGTGCGGTCGTCGTCGGCTCCGGGCCAGGTAGTCCGCAGGACCCCACCGGCCAGCAACAACGAGCCGACGGCGAGGGCGGCGAACCACGTCGTCCTGGCCCGGGCGGTCCGGGGCCGGCGCACCGCCCCACGATGTGGTGCCGGCGGCGCCGTGCCGGCGGCGTGCGCGCCCGACAGTCGCAGCACATCGAACGGGACCCGCGGGACAGGCACCAGGCCGGCCGTCTCCGCCGCGGCGGTGCTCGCCGGGATGGTGTTGGCTGCGGCGGTGCTTGCCGGGATGGTGTTGGCTGCGGCGGTGCTTGCCGGGATGGTGTTGGCCGCCAGGGTGTCGGTGGTCGTCTCCACCCCGGTGTTGGCCGCCAGGGTGTCGGTGGCCGCCTCCACCCCGGTGTTCTCCGCGACGGTATCCGCCGGGATGGTCTTGGCCGGGACGGTATTGGCCGGCAGGGTGTCGGCAGCGATCTCCACCCCATCGCTCTCCGCGACAGCGCTCACCGGGACGGTGTCGGCGGCTGTCCCCACTCCGGCGCTTTCCGCGGCTGTCTCTGCCGCGACATTCTCCACGGCCGTCTTTCCGGCGGCTGTCCCTGCGGCAACCGGGTCCGCGGGAACGGCCCGTCCCGGTGCAACCGTGGTCTGGGCGTTTGCGGCAGATCCGGTGTCGTCAGGTTGTGCTGCCGCGGCCCGAGCGACGGCGCCGTCAGGCGGCCGCGCCGCCCCGACCCCAGCGACGGTGGCAGCCGGCTCCTCCGCCGCAGAACCGAGCGGATTCATCTCCGCGGTGGCTGGCTCCGTGGTGGCCGGCTCCGTGGTGGCCGGCTCCGTGGTGGCCGGCTCCGTGGTGGCCGGCTCCGTGGTGGCCGGCTCCGTGGTGGCCGGCTCCGTGGTGGCCGGCTTCGCGGTGGTCGGCTTCGCGGTGGTCGGCTTCGCGGTGGTCGGCTCCGTGGTGGTCGGCTCCGTGGTGGTCGGCTCCGTGGTGGTCGGCTTCGCGGTGGTCGGCTCCGCGGTGGCTGGCTCCGCGGTGGTCGGCTCCGCGGTGGCTGGCTTCGCGGTGGCTGGCTCCGCGGTGGCTGGCTCCGCGGTGGCTGGCTCCGCGGTGGCTGGCTCTGCGATGACCGGCTCTGCGATGGCTTGCCGCGGTGCGGGGGCAACCGCACCGGGTCCCCGTTTCCCTGGAGGCTCCTGATAGGCCGTGGGCGCGGCGAGGGTGGGCGCCGGCGCGACGAGGGTTCCCGGCATACCGTCCGGAGTGGACTTTCGTTTCCGGGGCCCGGCCGGCCACCAGCCGGGCCGGCGCCGTCCCGTCGCCGATGTGGACGCTCCGGGCGAGTCGGCCGGATAGGCCACGTTGGCCAGGAGCCGCAGGGCCTGCTCGGTGGTGAGTCGACGGGCCGGATCCTTGATCAGCAGGTCTTTGATGACCGGCCAGAGCCGGCCGGCGTGCGCCGGCGGGGTGGGCCGGCTGGTCAGAATCGCGGCGAACGTGGCCTGAGTGTCGTCGCGCTGGAACGGGGAGCGGCCGGTCACCGCCGCATACAGGGTGACGCCGACAGCCCACAGGTCGGCGGCCGCGGTCGCGGGCAGGCCATTGATCCGCTCCGGCGCCAGGTAGGCCGGGGAGCCGACCATCTGCCCGGTGGCGGTGAGCGCCGTGGCGTCCTCGATCGCGGCGATGCCGAAGTCGGTCAGCACCACCCGGTCGGTGTCGAGGAGGATGTTGGCGGGCTTGACATCGCGATGGGCGACGCCCTCGCGATGCGCGGCGCGGAGCGCGTCCAGGACGTGCAGCCCGATCTCCGCGGTCTGCCGCTCGGACAGCAGGCCGTGATCCTGGATGGCCTGCGCCAGGGACCGCCCGTTGATCAACTCCATGACGATCCAGGGCCGGCCCTCGTCGGTGACCACGTCGTGGACGGTGACGATGCCGGGATGCCGCAGTCGGGCGGCCGCTCGGGCCTCCCGCAGCGCACGCGCGATGAACGGATCCGCGGGGTCGACCGGCGCGCTGCCGGCGGTGGGATGCCAGATCTCCTTGATGGCCACGTCACGGCCCAGGAGGGTGTCGTGCGCGTGCCAGACCGCGCCCATCCCGCCCCGTCCGAGCAGCCGCAGCAACTGATAGCGGCTGGCGACCACCCTCGCCATCCCCTTGGTCATGCCGAGCAATCTACCGGGAGGGTCCGACAACCCCGGCCGCGGATTCCACTCCGGACAATCGACCACACCGCCCGATCAAGGCCTCGACGCGCTTTGGGCGGGACACGCCGCCTGCCGGCGGTCGGGAGCGCCTGCGTGCCGTACCTGAACGTCGGGGAGCCGTTCACGGATCTTGGAGACTTCCGGCGTGCTCGAGTGTTGTTCGGGAGTACCTCGCTTGCTGTCGGCATCACCCGTCGGTGCGACGTGCACGTCCAGCAGGACGGGCTGTGGTGTTCCGGTTTCCCGATGATCTCCGGCAACCGTGGACGTTGGACCTTGGTGCGTAGCGGTCTCTCGACTTTCGCCATTTTGCGCCGGCGCGGCCGCAGGTCAGGCCCGACTCGAAAGTAGATCTTGCGTATCGCCTGGTCAGCGCCAAGCCGCAATATTCTCGGGCGCCGTGCCCGATATGCGGGATGAGCTGGGCGGATGGTGGATGCCCTACGGGGGCAAGCGATCCAGAAAGTGGCGAAAGTCGAGCGGTCTGCTCGGCACCTGGGTGTATCAAGGTCTGCAGCATGTGGTTGGTCGGGTGGGGGCTGGGGCTGCTGGTGGTGTTGCTGCGACTGCGGGCGTTGGACCTTGGTGCGGGGCGGTCTGCTCCGTGCCCGTGCGTATCAAGGTCGCGGAGTCCGTTGGTGATATGTGACGTTATGCGAGGTTGTCGTCCCAGGGTGTGGTGACGGTTTCCGGTGGGCGGGATCGGGGTCCATTAGTTGGACTGCTGCCGGCGCGGGTGAGGGTGGAAGTGGCGGGAGGTAGTTCTGACGGGCTGCTGCCGGCGCGGGTGGGGGTGGAAGTGGCGGGAGGTAGTTCTGACGGGCTGCTGCCGGCGCGGGTGGGGGTGGAAGTGGTGGGAGGTAGTTGCGAGGAGTCGCCAGGGTTGGTGGTGGGGAATGGCGACGCGTGGCCGTGGCACGTTCCGCGCGGGGGTCGTCGATCCGGTGGCGATGGTGGTGCGGGCGGGTGCGGAGCGGACCACGCTGTCACAAGATCCGGCCGTAACCCCGGGCGTGGTAAGCCGGTCATGCGGAAGTCTGCTCGGTGCCCGAGGTTGGGTGGATTCCCGCGGCGGTGGTCCGGTCGCGGTAGGTGTCCGCGGCGAAGCCACTCGAACGAGTGTTGCCGAATGGCGTCGGGTCACTCCCGAACAAGACTCGCTCGACGCCCTCACGCATCAAGGTTGCGACCGTTGGCAGCGATATGCGGACTTTTGTGAGGTCTGAATCCGGAGTGTGGGACCGGATGCTCAGGAGACGGTCACCGTGCGGGACCAGGGCTCATCAGCTGAACATGGTGGACCGTAGCGGGTGAGGCCCCACCAAGATCTCAAGACGGTGCCGCCAGATACCCCGCTCAGAAGCGGAAGGTGGCGACCAGCCCGCTGAGCTCGCTGGACATCCGGGCGATCTCGGAGGTCGCCTGCTGGGTCTCGGAGACGCCCTGGCTGGTCAGCCGGGCGGCGTCGGCGACGCCGGTGATGTTCTGGGCGATCTCGCCGGTGCCGCCGGCCGCCTCGGCCACGCTGCGGTTCATCTCCGCGGTGGTCGCGGTCTGCTCCTCCACGGCGGAGGCGATGGTGGTCTGGAATTCGCTGATCCGGGCGATCACCGCGGAGATCCCCTCGATCGCCGCGACCGCCCCGCTGGTGTCGGACTGGATGGCCTGCACCCGGCGGGAGATGTCCTCGGTGGCCCGGGCGGTTTCCTGGGCGAGGTCCTTGACCTCGGAGGCGACCACCGCGAAGCCCTTGCCGGCGTCGCCGGCGCGGGCGGCCTCGATGGTGGCGTTGAGGGCGAGCAGGTTGGTCTGCTCGGCGATCGACGTGATGACCTTGATGACGTTGCCGATCTCGGCCGAGGACTCGCCGAGCTTGCCCATGGTGGCCGAGGTCGCGGCGGTGACGGTGACCGCCTCCTCGGCGACCCGGGCCGCCTCGGTCGCGTTCTGCGAGATCTCCCGGATCGACGCGCCCATCTCCTCGCTGCCCGCGGACACCGTGTCGACGCTGCGGGAGACCTGTTCGGCCGCGGCCGAGACGGCCTGGGCCTGCGCGGAGGTCTCCTCGGCCGACGTGGCGATCTGGGTCGCCGTGCTGGTCATCTCCTCGGAGGCGCTGGCCAGGGAGGCGGCGGAGCCGTCGATCGTCGTCACCGTCTGGCGCAGCCGGCCCACGGCGGTGTCGAGCGCCCGGCCCATCTGGCCCGGTTCGTCGCCGGAGGTGAGGTTGCTGGTCTTGGTCAGGTCGCCGGCCGCGAGAGCCTCGCAGACGACCTTGACCTGGGTCAGCGACTGGACGATCCGGCGGGCCACCAGCGCACCCAGGCCCATGGCGAGCAGCACCCCGACGATCACCGTGAGGATCGCGGTCAGCCGGCTGGACTCGTAGCTCGACTGGGCCGACGCGGCGCTGGCGGCCGCGTCGGCGGTCTCCGCCGCCTTCAGGGTCTCCACGTCCTGGTAGATCACCTTGAGCAGCGGGAGCGTCTTGGTGTCGCGGATGGTGGACCAGGCGACCAGGTCGTTCTTCAACCCGGCCGGGAGCATCTCCTCCTGGGCGATCTTGGTGTACTCCGCCCACGTCGTCGCCACCTTGTCGATGAGGGTGGGGTCCCCGGCCGACGCGTTGGCGCGGTATGTCGCCAGCGCGGTGTCGAAGGTCGTCAGGTCCGTCTCGAAGGCCTGGGTGAACTTGGCGATCGAGGCGGCGTCGGGGGACAGGGCCTGGTTCGCGAGGTCGGTGCGGGCCTGCGTCACCGCCGTCTGGATGTCCCCGACCGCTTTGACGCTGGAAAGATTGTCGTGGTAGATGTGCTGCGCGATGGTGCTGGCCTCGCTGAGCGACCGGATGCCGTTGATCCCGACGAGCAGGGCCACGAGGGCGGCGACGGACACGGCCGCGAGCACCTTGACGTTGACGCCGAGGTCGGCGAACGACCGCCGTCCCCGGGCGGGCTTGGTCGAGGCGGGCAGCGTCGTCATTCCGATTCTTCTTTCGCGGCGCAGGACAGGCATAGCCCGGCCGGCTACCGGGCACCCCTCACGGCCGGCCTCTGCCCTCCGCCCTCCCACTATCATCTCCGCGACTCGGCGCGGGGGCGGACTTGGTGATTTTGCCGGACGCCGGACCATGCAGCCGGTGTCGGGCTCAGCGGCGCGACCGGCGGTCGACCAGCGGGGACGGCACCCTGAACGCGGGCCCGGTGACCGCGGCGGCCGGGGGCGTCGCCACCTCCGGGCGGGTGGGGCTGAACAGCCAGGCCTGGAACAGGGCGTCCAGAGACCTGCCGGAGACCCGCTCGGCGAGGTCGATGAACTCCGGCGTGGTCACGGTGCCGCCGCGCCGGGTCGACGCCCAGCTTCGCAGGATCGTGAAGAACGTCTGGTCGCCCACGGCCAGCCGCAGCGCGTGCAGTGTCATCGCGCCGCGGATGTAGACCTGATAGTCGAACAGGTGTTCCGGGCCCGGATCGCCGATCGGCAGCTCCCAGAACCCCGGGTCGTTGAAGGCCTGGTAGTAGAAGTCGAAAATCGCCTGCACCGTGCCGAGCTCTTCCCGTTCGCTCCACAACCACTCCGCGTACGATGCGAAGCCCTCGTTGAGCCAGATGTCCTGCCATCTCGCCACCGCCAGGCTGTCGCCGTACCACTGGTGGGCCAGCTCGTGCACCACGACGGCGTCGCCGGCCTGCGGGGTGCTGAAGAAGGCCTGCGCGTACACCGGCCTGGTCTGGTTTTCCAGCGCGAAGCCGAAGGCGTCCGTGCTGTCCACGATGCCGCCGGCGGCAGTGAACGGATATGGCCCGAAGTTGTCGGACAGGAAGTCGATGATCTCCGGCTCGCGGGCCAGCGACCCCGCGGCCCGGTCGCCCGTGCTCGGCGGGAAATCGTCCACGGTGCCCACGATCCAGGTGTTCGGGTTGGCCGGGCTGCCGGGCGGGGGACCACCGGGCACCCAGCCGTCCAGCGTGTCACCGTCGTCCTCGAAGGAGGTCGTGCCCTGGTCGGTGGAGACGACCACGTCGTCGACGAAGGCGCCCGCGAAGGTGAAGACCGGGTCGTTCACCGAGGACAGCGAGACCTCGACCTGCCGGCCCGCGTACGCCGACAGGTCGATGGACCACTGCTCGTAGCCCGCGCTCCGGCCGCTCGCCGCCGACCAGGTGCCGGTGCTGCCCGACGAGGAACAGGCGTCGTCGGCGCCGGGCGTCACATAGTGGGCGAGGAACGGATGCGTCTCCGGCCCATAGGCGCAGAGCACACCGGTGGCCGACTCGCTGTGCCCGTTGGCGTCCGGCAGGGTGGTCCAGTCGTCGGCCCCCGCGGTGTGTGCCTCGACGAAGAAGAAGTCCCACTGCGGCTCGGTGTCGCGGGTGACGTAGAAGCTGAGATTCGCTCCGCCGGCCGGCACGTCGATGGTGTGCGTGAGCCGCTTGTACGACGGCTCGCCGAGCTGGGTGAGCGCCAGCCGGGAGCCGGTGCGCGGCGTTGCGGGCGGGGTGAACAGCTTCGGGTCGAGGGCGTCCCAGTAGGCGATCCCGGCCTTGGAGTACTTCTTCACCCGGTATTCGCCGACCGTGGCGGTGGCCAGGTAGGGCGCCATCGGCTCCTGGGCGTGCCAGGTGGTGGTGGTCCAGCCGTGCCGGGTGCTGCTGCTGACCAGTACCCCGTTCGACAGCGACTCCAGGCCCTGCGGCGCGGTGATCCGGGTCGTGAAGGACGCCTTGTCGAGCGGGTGGTCGTTGACCGGGAACCAGGTGGAGGCGACCTTCGGCTGCCCGACGATGACCACGCCGTCGTCGGTGGCGAAGACCCCGGCCGCGCCGACGTTCGGATCCGCGATGACCTGGGGCACGCCGTCGTAACGGGCCACGACGGTGAAGGTGCGGCCCTTCCGCAGGCCGCGGTGCGGGGTGACGGTGAGCTCGCCGTTCGCCCGCTGCCAGGCGGCCGGGTGGCCGTCCACGGTCAGCGACCGCAGGGTCAGGCCGTCGAAGTCGAGGTTGAACGCGGACAGGTGCTGCGTCGCCCGTGCGGTGATCGTGGCGGTGCCGGCGAGCACGTCGGTGGCCGGGGTGTATCTGATGTCCAGGCCGTAATGGCCGACGTCATAACCGCCGTTGCCGGCCAGCGGGAAGTAGGGGTCACCGATGCCCGGCGCGCCGGGCCGGAACGGGCTGACCTGCGCGCCGGCCGGCGTGGCCGCAGTCAGCAGAGTGAGGACGACGGCAAGGACAAACACGGTTCTGCGCATCCGGACCTCCACGCGGCGAAGCGGGCGATTCCGGCACGGTATCCCCGAGCGGGGATACCGTGCGACCCCTCGTTGCTCAATTCGGACAATGCTCAGCGGGGCAGGGCCCGCGCCGAGATCTCCACCCCCGCCGCGCGGAGCCGCTTGACCAGGGCGTCGCCGATCCCGGTCGCCGGGGTGAGCACGCCGCCGTCCGAGGCCGGCAGCTCCGCCCGGTCCAGCGCCAGCGCCAACGCGGACTCGCCGAGCATGACCGCGGTGGCCGCATAGCCGGGATCACCCTTGGCCCGGAACCGGGCGGTGTAGCGCGCGCCGGTGCTGGTCGTGGTGAACAGGTCCATGGTGAAGTGTCCCCGTTCCCGGGATTGCTGGTCCGGGCCTTCGCCGGGCTTGGGCAGGATCCGGTCGAGCAGGAACCGGGTCGGCGGCAGCGACAGGCCCACGAACAGCGCGCCGAGGCCGAGCTTGGTCACCGCGGCGACCACCGGCGCCAGCGGCGACGTGCCGACGCTCATGGCCTCGCGATACCGGAAGGCCCGGCCGTACGCGTAGCCGCGCAGCGCGTTGGTGCGCCGCACCACCCGGGTGTTGTAGACCGCCATCACGAACGGGGCCAGGCTGCCGCGCAGCGACGGGTCGACCTCCGCGCCGCGCAGCACGACCATGTCCTCCTGCCGGCCCAGGTCCGGCTCCTCGGCTCGCGCCGGGCTCAGCGCGTACGGGCTCGCGGCCAGCCGACGCAGCGAAGGGTCCTGCTTGACCGTGTCGAGCTGGTGGCGCATCGAGTCGATGGTGCCGCCGCTGGTCCCGCCCCGCATGCTGGTCACCACGAGGGTGGTGTCGGTCAGCTCACCCGCGCCGTCGGCCTGCGCCTGCTGCCACAGGATGTGCACGCCGATGTCCGACGGGATCGAGTCGAAGCCGCAGGAGTGCACGATCCGGGCCCCGGTCGACCGGGCCAGGTCGTGGTTGGCGTCCGCGCTGGCCCGGGCGAAGAGCACCTCGCCGGTCAGGTCGGCGTAGTCGGTGCCGGCGGCGGCGCAGGCGTGCGCGAGGGCGTGGCCGTACTTGGCGTACGGCCCGACGGTGGTGACCACGACGTGCGCGGCGGCGGCGAGCCGCTCCATCGCCGGCACGTCGTCGGCGTCGGCCACGATCACCGGCCAGTCCACGCCGAGCCGGGACCGGACCGCCGCCAGCCGCTCGGCGGACCGTCCGGCCAGCGCGATCCGGGTGCCGGCGGGCGCGTGCCCGGCGAGATACCCGGCCACCAGCACCCCGACGAAGCCGGTGGCGCCATAGACGACGATGTCGAGGTCGCGGGCCCGGGGGGCGGCTTGATCACTCATGGTCGACGATTCTCCGTCACCGCTTCCCGGACCACGCGGCGGGGCGGCCGGGACCCCTCGTGCGTCACCAGCTCACCCGCAGATCGAGCCGACTGGAGGCGGCGAGCGGGTCGTCGGCGTCCACGACCGCGATCAGGAAAACCCCGTCCGGCGCCGGGCCGCGGACGGCCAGACCCTCGATCTTGTACGGCCCGGACGCGCCGTCGGGCACCGCCGCGACGGCGAGCACCCGCTCGTCGTCCAGCAGGGCGAGCGCGGCGCCGACCACCGGCCCGTCGTCGACGGCGTTGGGGGTGTCCTCCGCGGCGGCGGCGACCAGCAACCTGCCGTCGGGCAACGCCACCACGTCGGTGACCGCCAGCGCCACCCCGCGGACCGCACCGAGGTCATACCGGCGCACTCCGCCCACCTCAACCAGCCGGGCCTGCCCGCCTTGCTCGGCGTGCTCGGCGTGCTCGGCGTGCCCGGCGTGCCCGGCGTGCCCGGCTGGCTTGGCTTGCTCGGCTGGCTTGGCTTCGGCCCGCGCGGGCGACCCGGCCGCGAGATGCGCGAGGAGCGCCGGCAGATCCACGTCGACCGAAGCGGACGGCACCCCGGCGGCCGAGTTGCCCCGCTGGAACCAGCGCAGCCGGTTGCCGACCCGGGCGGCACCCTCCAGGTTGAGTCGCTCCAGCGGAATGCCGAGCGCCTCGGCCACCCGCCGGTAGACCGCCGTCAGGTCGACGGTGGCGTAGGCACCAGGCCCGGTCACCAACGAGGCTCGCATCCGGGCCGGGGTGGAGCCGGAGCCCAGCAGCAGCACGCCGCCCCGGCCGCCGAGGACCACGGCGACCGCCGCCTCGAAGTCCGGCTTCAGGTGCTTGGTCCCCTCCACCGAGCTGAACGTGTCGTGCCCCTCGACCGTCTCGACGACCCGGACCGCGGTGATGCCACCGGGGCGCAGCCAGGCGGCGTGCGCCGCGTCGTCCTGGGCGACGAGCCAGCCGTCGCCGAACGCCGCGATCGCCGAGGCCGCCCGGACCGGCGACCCGGGGGCGAACCACAGCGGGGTCTCCCGCTCGACCTCGACCCGCATCGTCACGTCCTCTCCGCGTGGACCCGCTCCGCGCGCATGCCGAACAGGAACCGGGTGACTCTCGTCCGCCGGACCAGAATGTCGTACACCGCGAAGATTCCGATCAGCGAGATGGCCACGATGATCGTGTATTCGACGATGATCGGCGCATGCCACGGCACGACCAGGTAGGCCACCGCGACCACGATCGGCTGGTGCAGCACGTAGAACGGCAGCGCCGCCGCGGCGAGGTAGGCGTAGACGGCCGAGCGACCGGCTGGGGAAGGAGTGGCAGAGTGACCGGCCGGGCGGGGGCGGTCGAGCAGACCGAGGATGGCGACCAGGCAGCACCAGCCGGACACGCTGAACATCGCCCGCGAGACCATCGCCAGCGGCGACATGTCGCTGAACACGTCCGTATCGTCGCTCATGAAGCCGGGTGCGCTCGCCCCGAACGCGACGACGGCGAGGACCGCGGCCACCCGGGCGTGCCGGGTCAGCGCGGCCCCGAACCGTTCGTCCGTGGCGAGCAGCAGGCCGTACAGGAAGAAGAGCAGGTAGGCCCACCGGTTCCAGGCCGCGAAGCCCTCCTCCAGGCCGAGCAGCGCGTCGACCAGCGCGAGGGGGATCGCGGGCAGCAGCACGACGCCGGCCCGGCCCGCCGCGGTGGCGCACGCGTCGGCCGCCCGGCGGCGCGTCGCCGCCGGCAGCCGGGCCGCGGCCGCCGCGAGCAGCAGCGAGAAGGTCAGCAGCAGCACCACGAACCACAGGTGCCCGGTTTCGAACACCTCGCCGCCCAGCACGAAGGGGAAGTCCGCCGGGGTGAACCGTACGTCGAAGAACCGGGGCAGGAACTGCCAGTAGCTTTCGTGGTAGCCCGGCTCGGACCGTAGGCGCAGCCACTGCGGTACCGGCACGATCGTGATCGTGGCGAACACCAGCGGCACGCCGAGGCGCAGCAGCCGTTCGGTGGCGAACCGGCCCGGGCCGCGTTTGCGCAGCGAGTGCCGGGCGCCGATGCCGGCGACGACGAAGAGCAGGGGCATCGCCCACACCACGCCGAGCCCGGCCAGGATGGTGGTGACGCCGGTGGTCTCGGCGTTCTTGACGTAGAAGTCGTCGCTCGCGTCGAAGACCAGCGCGGCGTGGAAGAACACCAGGCCGAGCACGATGACGATGCGTAGCGTGTCCAGCACAGGTCGGCGCCCGGGCTCCGCGGTCATCCTTTGATCAGACCACGGGCGCCGGCTGGGTACCGTCGGGGGCGTGTTCCTTATTTTCGGCTTCAAGTCCTCGGACCGCCGGCTCGCGGCTCCCGTCCTGCTCTGCGCCTACTGCGGCGCCACCGCGGCCCAGGTGCTGGTCCGGCGCACCACCAAGTTCAGCCTTTTCTTTATCCCGCTGTTCCCGGTGCGCGCGGCCCGTTACTTCATGCAGTGCACGAATTGTGCCAACACCCAGAGCGTCGACGCCCGGGACGTGGAGCGGCTGACCGTTTAGCGCGGCGGCGGGGCCGCGGTGCTGCCCCGCAGCACCAACTGCGCCGCCGCGTGCTCCACCAGCGGGCCGTCGTGCTCACGGTCGCGGTCGCGCAGCGCCAGCGACATCGCGCGGACGCCGATCTCCTCCAGCGGCAGCCGTACGGTGCTCAGCGGCGGCGTGACGTCGACGGAGATCGGCATGTCGTCGAAGCCGATCAGGCTGACCTGGTCCGGCACGCTGATGCCCCGCTCGCGCAGGCAGGCCAGGGCGCCCACGGCCATCGAGTCGTTCAGGGCGGCGATGGCGGTCAGCACCGGGTTTTGGTCCAGCAGGGTCGCGGCCGCCGCGGCGCCGCCGTTGCGGTCGAAGTCGGCGTAGACCACCTGCCGGGCGCTCAGCCGCTGGCCGTGCTCCTTCGCCGCGCGGCGCAGCCCGGCGAGGCGGTCGGTGGTGGTGGTCAGGTGCCGCGGGCCGGCGATGACCCCGATGGCGGTGTGCCCGAGTCGGTAGAGCGCGTCGGCGGCCAGGAAGCCGCCGGGCTCGTTCTCCGGCACCACGGCGTCGCCGGCGTGCTCGTGCCGGCCGATCACCGCGACCCGCCCGCCGGTGCTCTGGTAGAGCCGCAGCTTGCCGTCCAGCCGCGCGGTGATCGGCGCGTCGACGTAGCCCGAGCCGGCCAGCACGATCGCGGCGGTCTGGTGGGCGTGCAGCAGGTCGACGTAGGCCAGCTCGCGCTCCGGGTCGCGGTAGCTGTTGCAGATGATGACCAGCCGGCCGTGGTCGGTGGCGACCCGCTGCAGGCCCCGGGTGATCTCGGCGAAGTAGGGGTCCGAGACGTCGTGGACGATCACGCCCACGGCGGTGCGGTCCGCCCTGGCCAGCTGTTGCGCGTTGGCATTCGGGACGAACTGCAGCTCGGCGACGGCCGCGAGAACACGCTCACGCAGCGCCTCGGCGACCGGCTTGGGGCTGTTGTTGATGATGCGGGACACGGTCGCGGTCGAGACCCCCGCCCGCCGCGCGACGTCCGCCAGAGTCGCCACGGCTGAAGACTAGCCCATCAGTGGCTGGGGGCAACCGCTTGCCTGTGATGACCGTGCGCCGGTAGCCTTCAGGAAAGCGCTTACCTAGGGGGTTGGCCCAATGTCCGCTCGTGTCCCGATCGGGATCGTCATGAACGGTGTCACCGGAAGGATGGGCTATCGCCAGCACCTGGTCCGCTCCCTGCTGGCCATTCGCGAGAGCGGCGGGCTGCCGTTGCGCGACGGCTCGGTGCTCTGGCCCGAGCTGCTGCTCGTCGGTCGCAACGAGGCCAAACTTCGGGACGTGGCCACGCGCCATGGTCTCACGGAGTGGACCACCGATCTCGGCGCGGCCCTGGCCCGTCCCGACATGCAGATCTATTTCGACGCCCAGGTGACCAGCGAGCGGGAGAAGGCCATCGGCCTTGCGATCGACGCCGGCAAGCACATCTACACCGAGAAGCCGCTGGCCACCACGCTGCACGGCGCGGTCGAGCTGGCCCGCGCCGCGGACGCCGCCGGGATCAAGCACGGCGTGGTGCAGGACAAGCTGTTCCTGCCCGGCCTGCGCAAGCTGGAGCGGCTGATCAGCGGCGGCTTCTTCGGCCGGATCCTGTCGATCCGCGGCGAGTTCGGCTACTGGGTCTTCGAGGGCGACTGGCAGGCCGCCCAGCGCCCGAGCTGGAACTACCGGGCCGCGGACGGCGGCGGCATCGTGGTGGACATGTTCCCGCACTGGCACTATGTGCTGGAGCAGCTCTTCGCCCCGGTCCGGGCGGTCACCGCGCACGTCACCACGCACATCCCGCAGCGCTGGGACGAGCAGGGCGAGCCGTACGAGGCCACCGCCGACGACTCCGCCTACGGCATCTTCGAGCTCGACGGCGGCGTGGTCGCGCAGATCAACTCCTCCTGGGCCGTCCGGGTCAACCGGGACGAACTGGTCGAGTTCCAGGTCGACGGCACCGAGGGCAGCGCCGTCGCGGGCCTGCGCAACTGCCGGATCCAGCACCGGTCCACCACCCCCAAGCCGGTCTGGAACCCCGACCTGCCGCTGACCCACTCGTTCCGGGACCAGTGGCAGGAGGTGCCGGACAACGAGGAGTTCGACAACGGCTTCAAGGCGCAGTGGGAGATGTTCCTGCGGCATGTCGCCGAGGATGCCCCGTACACCTGGGATCTGTGGGCCGGAGCGCGCGGTGTGCAACTGGCCGAGCTCGGTCTGCGGTCGGCCCGCGAGGGCCGCCGCGTCGAGGTGCCGGAGCTGGAGCAGTGAGCCGCACGCTGCAGTTGCCCGACGGGCCGCTGACGCTCTCCGGCGCCGGCGCGCAGTGGGCCACGCCCGGCGCCCCGTTCACCGGCCGGGTGGCCTACGCGGCCGCCCACGTGGTGGCGGACCCGGGCGCGGAGAACGTGCCTGGCGCGCCCCCGGCGGTGGACTGGGAGGCCACCCTGGCCTTCCGGCGCCACCTGTGGTCGCACGGCTTCGGCGTGGCCGAGGCGATGGACACCGCGCAGCGCGGCATGGGCCTGGACTACCCGGCGGCCCGCGAGCTGATCCGGCGCTCGGCGCGGGAGGCGGCCGCCGTGGGCGGCGCGATCGCCGCCGGAGTCGCCACCGACCAGCTTCCGGCCGGCCCGGCGACGCTGGACGAGATCCGCAAGGCCTACGGCGAACAGCTCGCCGACGTGCAGGAGGCCGGCGCCGCGCCGGTGCTGATGTGCAGCCGGCACCTGGCCGCCGCGGCCCGCTCGGCCCGGGACTACCTGGACATCTACGGCCAGCTGATCGACGACTCCGACTCGCCGGTGGTGCTGCACTGGCTCGGCCCGGCCTTCGACCCCCTGCTCGCCGGTTACTGGGGAGCCGGCGAGCAGGGCCAAGCCGCCGACACGGTCGCCGAGCTCATCGCCGCGCACCCCGGCAAGGTCGACGGGATCAAGCTGTCGCTGCTGGACGAGGACTTCGAGGTGGCGATGCGGCGCCGGCTGCCGGCCGGCGTCCGCCTCTACACCGGCGACGACTTCAACTATCCGATCCTGATCCGCGGTGACGAGCAGGGCTATTCCGATGCGCTGCTGGGCATCTTCGCCGCGATCGCGGCCCCGGCCGCCGCGGCGCTGCGGGCCCTGGACGCGAGCGACTTCGGCGAGTACGACCGCATCCTCGCGCCGACGGTCACCCTGTCCCGGCACCTGTTCGCCACGCCGACCTGGTACTACAAGACCGGGATCGTGTTCCTGTCCTGGCTGGCCGGCCACCAGGACCACTTCACGATGGTCGGCGGCGTGCAGAGCGGCCGGTCGCCGCGGCACCTGGCGCAGCTGCTGCGCCTGGCGGACGCCGCCGGGCTGCTGCCGGACGCGGATCTGGCCGCGCACCGGGCCCGGGCCTGGCTGACGACGGCGGGGGTGGCGCAGCCGTGAAACGCTTCTCCCTCAACCAGGCGACCACCAAGCACTGGCCGCTGCCCGAGCTCGTCGCCGGCTGCGTCGAGGCCGGCGTGACCGGCGTCGGCCTGTGGCGCGAGGACATCCAGGCGTACGGCGTGCAGAAGTCGGCGGCGCTGGCCCGCGACGCGGGGCTGGCCGTCACCTCGCTGTGCCGCAGCGGCTTCTTCCAGGAACCCGGCTGGGAGGAGGAGAACAAGCGGGCGATCGACGAGGCCGCCGCGCTGGGCGCCCCCGCGCTGGTGCTGGTCTCCGGCGGCCTGCCACCCGGCAGCCGGGACGTCGACGCGGCCCGGGCCCACGTCGGCGAGGCGATCGGGGCGCTGGTGCCGTATGCGCTGGACGCGGGCGTGCAGCTCGCGATCGAGGCGCTGCACCCGATGTTCGCCTCGGACCGGTGCGTGGTGTCGACCCTCAAGCAGGCGCTGGACCTGGCGGCGCCGTACCCGGCCGAGGCGGTCGGCGTCGTGATCGACACGTACCACCTGTGGTGGGACGACGCGGTGTGGGAGCAGATCGCCCGGGCCGGCCGCGAACGGCGGATCGCCAGCTTCCAGGTGGCCGACTGGGTCACGCCGCTGCCGGCCGGGGTGCTGCTCGGCCGTGGCCTGCCGGGCACGGGCTGCGTCGAGCTGCGCCGCTTCCGCGAGGCGGTGGACGCGGCCGGCTACACCGGGCCGATCGAGGTGGAGGTCTTCGCCGAGGAGGTCTGGGCCCGCCCGGGTCGTGAGGTCCTCGACGAGACCCTCGAGCTCTACCGCACCCACGTCGTCTAGATCGAACGCCGGAACGGCAGCCGCCGGGATGACTCGCCGAGAGCCACCCCGGCGGCTGCCGAACGTGGGCGGGTGGATCGACAGGATCCCTCTCGATCCAGGTCACCCGGCTGCGCTGGGGCCCCGGTTCGCATACTCGAAAAGCCGGTTGAAGAGGATGTCGTTGAGGTCGCGACCGGCGTCGACGCGCGCGGCATAGGGGCGCGCGGTGGTAGCCGCCGGCGCCCAGGGCGTCGCCGTCGCGAAGCCGGCCCCCAGCGTGCTGTTGCGGATCACGAGCTGCCCGTTGGGGGTGACCCCGGGCAGATAGCCGGTCGCGCCCGCGCCCTGATCCCAGGCCCGGCCGAGACGGCCGGTCGGTGCGGCCTGGTAACCCGCATCGGCGGTGATCCGCGACCGGACGACCAGGAATCCGTACGGGTAGTGCGGGTCGGTGTTGGGCGCGAAGATCACGCCACCGGAGTCCTTGCGCGTGGAGACCAGGTGGAATCGGGTGTGCGTGAAGACGGCACTGGCCCGGCCGAAGACGAAGTCGGTGTCACCCTCGATGTAGCTGTCGCGCACGAAGACCCGAGCGATCCGGGCGACGTCGTTCGCGTTGGCCAGGAACGTGTCCTGGCGACTGACCAGGCGCATGTCCTCCAGCTGGGTGCGGTCGGCGTCGGTGCGCAGGGCGAGCGCCTGATGGGTGCCGCGGTCGACCGTGTCCAGTAGCGTGTTGGTGATCGTCAGACCCTTCAGCTGCAGGTCGGTGCTCTGCGCCCAGACGACGGTGGCGCACAGGCCGGCATTGGCGCTGGTCCGCGTCGCGCAGGACTGGAACATCTCCCACGCCGGGTCGCCCTCGGCATAGCGCCCGCCGGCATTGACCAGCGCGGCCCACGCGGCCGGGGTGATCGTCGCGTCCACGCTGAACTCCAGCCGCACATCGGCGGGGCGCCCGACACCATAGATGGTCAACGGCGGTGAGCCGGCCGGGATGAAGACCGTCCCCGGGTACGTGCCGGGCAGGATCGCGATGTAACGGCGGGTGCTGCCGCCCGCGGTGAACGCCGCGTTCACCGCGTCCTGCACGGTGGAGAACCCGCGCCCCCCGACCACGAAGTCGTGGCGTCGGGTCACGATCGGCCGCGGCCGCCACGGGTCCGCCACCGGCGCGGCGTACGGCCCGGAGAAGCCCAGATAGTTGTCGGGGGTGAACGGCGCCGCCTCCGCCGGTGACAGGATCGGCCGCGACGTCGTGCCGGGCGCGGCAGGAGCCGCCGCCCACGCGGGCGTTGCCGCCAGCACGCCCACGGCCGCCAAGGCCGCCGTCATCCACCGTGCAATTCTCATCGTCGACTCCCAGGCAAGCGCTTACCTCAGCGTTTCCAGGCAGCATACGATCGATAGAGCTCGATTGCACGCCCGGCGCCCGATCGATCTCCAGGCCTGTCAGATGCCGGCGGTGGAGGATGATCGAGGTGTGCATCATGTGGACTGCTAGCCGTCGTACCGATCTCCCTCAACCCCGGGGACCGGGCCGGTGGAGTCGCGGACGATCAGCTTGTGGCCGGTGGAGCGGCGCCGGGCGCGGGCCGCGCGCGGCTTGAGCGCCAGTTCCAGCGCCATCCGGCCCATGTCGGTCATCGGCAGGCGGACCGTGGTCAGGCTCGGCGCCAGGTCCGCCGCCACCGAGACGTCGTCGAAGCCGACCACCGACATCCGGTCCGGCACTGCGATCCGCCGGCTGCGCAGCGCCGACAGTACGCCCATGGCCATCGCGTCGTTGAGCGCCACGATCGCCGTCGTGTCCGGGTGCTGGTCGATGATCCGGTCCGCCGCGTCCCGGCCGCCGTCGCGGGTGAAGTCGGTGTGCACCACCGGCAGGTCCGCCAGCGACAGCCCGTGTGCGCGCAGCCCGGCCGCCACCCCGGCGAGCCGGTCGGCCACCGTGGTCAGGCCCGGGGTGCCCGCGGCGACCGCGATCCGGCGGTGCCCCAGCTCGACCAGGTGGTCGCCGAGGGCCCGGCCGCCGGCCTCGTTGTCGGGCAGCACGGCGTCGACGCCCAGCGAGTGCCGGCCGATGACCGTGACCCGGCCGCCGAGGCCCTGGAACGCTGACAGGTCGGCCTTCGCCTCGGCCTCGATGCGCGGGTCGTCGAAGCCCGAGCCCGCGACGATGATGATGCCGACCCGCTGGGCGATCAGGTTGCGGATCTGGCGCAGCTCGTAGTCGGGGTCGCGGCCGGAGTGGCAGATCTGCACCAGCAGGTTCTGCTCGTCGGCGACCTGGATGACCCCGCCGGCGATCTCGGAGAAGTACGGGTCGTCGACCTGGTGCACGACCAGGCCCACTGTGGAGCTGACCCCGCCGGCCAGGGTCCGCGCGTACGGGTTGGCCACGTAGCCCAGCTCGCGGGCGATCTGCCGGATCCGGTCGGCCACCTCCTCGCTGACCCCGTCGCGCCCGGCGAGCGCCCGGGAAGCGGTCGCCAGCGAGACACCGGCGCGTTCCGCGACGTCGACGAGGCGCAGCCTCGGGCCGGGTTTGGGCATCCGTCCACTCTCCAGAGAGATGATCACCGAGCGTAAGGCTTTAGTTTCTTAACTATTGCCAGTGATGTGATGCACACTCTAGGCTACGTAAGCGCTTTCGCAAGCGCTTACGTCCCGGGCAAAGGAGCTTCCGAGGATGCGATCACCACTTAGGCGTACCCGATGGGCCACCGCCCTCGGCGTGACCACGATCCTCGCTCTCGGCGCGTGCAGCGGCGGCGACGACGGCGAGTCCACCACCGACGACCCTATCCTGGTCGGCATCTCGTTGCCGCTGACCGGGGACTTCTCCGAGCCCGGCAAGGGTGTGCAGCAGGGCTACGAGGCCTGGGCGAAGATCACCAACGACAAGGGCGGCCTGCTCGGCCGCCAGATCCAGCTGAAGATCCTGGACGACCAGTCCAATGCGGACCGGGTCGTCGCCGACTACGAGCAGCTGATCGGCAGCGACAAGGCCGACCTGGTGGTCGGCCCGTTCTCCACCCGGCTCGTGGTGCCCGCCGCCCGGGTCGCCGAGGAGTACGGCATGCTCTTCGTCGAGCCAGCCGGCGCCGCCAAGGAGGTCTTCTCCCAGGGCTTCAAGAACATCTTCTACGCGGCCCCGGCGGTGGCGAACGACCACTACAACCACCTCGCCACCTACCTGCTGGCGCTGCCCGCGGACAAGCGGCCGAAGACGGTGGCGTACGCGGCGATGGACGACCCGTTCGCGCAGGGCACGGCGTACGGCCTCAAGGACAAGCTGGAGGCGGCCGGGATCAAGACGGTCGTCAACGAGGTCTACCCGCCGAACACCACCGACTTCGGCAGCATCGCCGCCAAGATCGCCGCGTCGAAGGCGGACATGCTGGTGGGCGGCTCGCAGTACCAGGACGGCGTGAACCTGATCGTCGCCCTGCAGCAGCTGAACTACCAGCCCAAGCTCGCGGCCTTCTCCGGGGCGCCGACCAACCCGGAGTTCGCCAAGGCGATCGGCAACAAGACCGAGGGCGTGCTCTCGCCGACCGGCTACAGCGTGGACGCGCCGTACGAGAGCAACAAGGAGTTCGTCGAGAAGTACAAGGCGCAGTTCGGTGCGGCGCCCGACGAGGACCAGGCGAACGCGTACACCACCGGCCAGGTCGTCGCGGCCGCGGTGACCGCGGCCGGCTGCGCGGAGCAGGGCGACTGCCAGCAGAAGCTGGTCGACTGGGTGCACGCCAACAAGGTGGAGACCGTCGTCGGCCCGCTCAGCTGGGACCAGAGCGGCAAGCCGCAGGGCGCGCACATGATCCAGCAGTGGATCGGCGGCAAGATCAAGATCGTGCTGCCGGAGCCGGTCAAGGAGGCCGACTTCCTCTACCCGAAACCGGCCTGGTGAGGCGCCGATGCCGTCCGGCGCCCTGCTGCTCCAGAGTGTGATCCTGGGACTGCTGCTGGGCGGGCTCTACGCCCTCCTGGCGGCGGGCCTGACCCTCTACTTCGGCATCATGCGGGTGGTCATGATCGCCCACTCGGCGTTCCTGATCCTGGCGGCCTACCTGGCCTGGTGGTCGCACAGCCGGTTCGGCGTCGACCCGCTGCTCTCGATGATCGTCACGGTGCCGCTGTTCTTCGGCGCCGGGGTGGTGCTGCAGCGGGCGCTGCTGTCGCGGCTGCGGGCGATCACGCTGACCATGATGTCGGTGCTGCTCACCTTCGCGGTCGCGCTGATCATCGAGGGCCTGCTCGGGTACGCGTTCACCGGCACCCAGCGGCGCGTCCAGCTGGGCTACGGTTCGGCGAGCTTCGGGCTGTTCGGCGCGCGCATCGCCGTGGTCAAGCTGATCGCCTTCGGGCTGGCGGTCGTCGCCCTCGCGGCGCTGTACCTGCTGATGAAGAAGACCACCTTCGGCTGGGCGCTGCGGGCCACGATCCAGCACCGCGACGCGGCCCGGCTCGTCGGCATCGACACCGAGAAGGTCGCCGGCTACGGCTTCGGCCTGGGGCTGGCGACGGCCGCGATCGGCGGCACGGCCCTGTCGCTGGACACCACCATCTACCCGTCGTTGCACTGGCACTGGATCGGCCCGCTGATGGCCATCATCGTGGTCGGCGGCCTCGGCAGCGTGCCGGGTGCGGCGGCGGCCGCGGTGCTGCTCGGGCTGATCCAGAGCCTGCTGCAGATCCCGCTCGGCACCACCTGGGCGCAGACGATCTTCTACCTGGCGCTCTTCGCCACGCTGGCATTCCGGCCGCAGGGATTCTTCGGAGGTCGTCTTGCCCAGCGTTTCTAAGGGAATCGGCCTGCTCGTGCTCGCGGCAGCGGTGCTGTCGTTCCCGGCGCTGGCCCCGAACCCGTACATTCTTTCGGCCGGCATCGTGGTGCTGAACTACGCGGTGCTGTCCACGTCGTGGAACTTCGTCGGCGGCTTCACCGGCTACATCTCGCTGGGGCACGGCGCGCTCGCCGGCCTCGGCGGTTACGGCACCGCGCTGCTGGTCACCCGGGCGGGCCTGCCCAGCTTCGTGGCCCTGGCGGTGGCCGCGCTCTGCGTCGCGGCCCTGGCGGTGCCGATCGGCCTGGCCGCGCTGCGGGTACGCGGCGCGTCCTTCGTGATCGTCTCCATCGCCCTGGTGCTGATCCTGCTGCTGGTCTTCCAGAGCTGGGCGTCGGTGACCGGCGGCTCGCGCGGGCTGGTCGTGCCCCGGCCGTTCCCGGGTCTGCTGCGCCCGGAGCACCACCGGGTCTTCTACTACCTGTTCGCCGGCCTGTTGGCGCTCGCGCTGCTGGCCTGGTGGGTGATCGACCGGTCCCGCTTCGGGCTGGGCCTCAAGGCGATCCGCGAGGACGAGGACAAGGCTGAGTCACTCGGCACGCCGACTTTCACGTACAAGTTGATCGTTTTTGTGGTGTCGGCCGGTTTCACCGCGCTGGCCGGCGGGCTGTACGCGCTCTGGTTCGGCGACCTGGATCCGGTCTTCCAGTTCTCCATCCTCACCGGCTCGTACCTGGTGCTGATGGCGCTGCTCGGCGGGGTGCGCAACCTGTTCGGCCCGCTGGCCGGGGCGCTGATCGTGGGCACCGCGCTGGAGTACTTCAAGGGCCAGTTCGGCAACACGCCGCTGCACCTGGTCGCCACCGGCATCCTGCTGGGCCTGGTCGTGATGTTCATGCCCGACGGCGTGCTGCCGGCGATCACCGGCCGGTGGCAGCGGCTGCGCAAAACGCCGGAGAGCTCCATCCGGGAGGTCACCGCGGCCGAGTTGCGGACCGAGCGCGAGCGGGCGGAGGCCAAACCATGAGTCTCGAGACGGTGGAGCTGCGGAAGGCGTTCGGGGGAGTGGTGGCGCTCGACGGCGCCACGGTGTCCTTCCACGAGGGCGAGGTCAACGCGCTGATCGGGCCCAACGGCTCGGGCAAGACGACGTTCTTCAACTGCGTCACCGGGATGATCCGGGCCGACAGCGGCCGGGTCACCTACCGCGGCGCCGACATCACCGGCAAGGCGCCACACGCCATCGCCCGGGCCGGCGTCGGCCGTACGTTCCAGCTCTGCCGGGTCTTCCCCCGGATGACGGCGCTGGACAACGTGCTGGCCGCCGTACGCCCGAAGGGTCTGGCCGGCGGGCTGCGCGGCGCGCGGCACCGGGCCGAGGTCGACCGGGCCCGCGGCTGGCTGACCCGGCTCGGCATCGAGCACCTCGGCGACGTCGAGGCCCGGGCCATGTCCTGGGGCCAGCAGAAGCTGCTCGAACTCGCCGGGGTGCTGATGGGCGAGCCCGCCACGATCCTGCTCGACGAGCCGGCCGGCGGCGTCAACCCGGCCCTGCTGAGGCGGATCGGCACCCTGGTCCGCGAGCTCAACGCGGAGGGCCGCACCTTCGTGATCGTCGAGCACAACATGGACCTGGTGATGAGCATCAGCGACCACATCGTGGTCTTCGACCGCGGCCGCCCGATCGCCGCGGGCCCGCCGTCGCTGATCCGCACCGACGAGCGCGTGTTGGGGGCATACCTTGGCGTCTGAGATCGAACTCGTCGATGTCCAGGCCGGCTACGGCCGGGCCGCCCCGGTGCTGCGCGGCTTCAGCGTGGCGGTGCCCGCCGGCTCGGTGGTCTGCCTGGTCGGTCCCAACGGGGCCGGCAAGTCCACCGTGCTCAAGGTGGCCGCCGGGCTGCTGCCGCCGCGGTCCGGCCGGGTCCTGGTCGGCGGCAAGGATGTCACCGGCATCGGGCCGCAGCGGATGCTGGCCGCCGGGGTCGCCCTGGTGCTGCAGGGGCACAGCGTCTTCCGGGAGATGACCGTCGAGGAGAACGTCCTGCTCGGCGGCTACACCCTGCGGGACAAGGCCAAGGCCGCCGAGCGGGCCGCCTTCGTCAAGGACCTCTTCCCGGTGGTCGCCGAGCGCTGGGGCTCGCTCGCCGGGCTGCTCTCCGGCGGCCAGCAGAAGCAGGTGGAATTCGCCCGCTCGCTGATGGTCGACCCGAAGGTCGTGCTGCTCGACGAGCCGTCGATGGGCCTGGACCCGAAGGCAACCAGCACCATCTTCGACCAGGTCGCGCGGATGCGCGACGCGGGCACGGCCGTGCTGCTCGTCGAGCAGAACGCCCGGCGGGCGCTGCAGACCGCCGACATCGGCTGCGTGCTCGACCTCGGCCGGGTGCACATCTCCGGGCCGGCCGCGGACCTGCTGGCCGACCCGCAACTCGGTGAGCTCTACCTCGGCGGCCGTCCCGCCGAGCCACCCGTCGCACCGAAACGCTGAGAGGGGCACCGATGAGAAGAACCAGCCGTGCGCTCGTCGCCGTCGCCGCGGTCCTGGCGACTGGCGCCGCCACGGCACCTGCTCAAGCAGGCAGCACCGGTCCGCGTGACATCCATCCGGCCCTGCGATCCGCTGTGGTCGCGTTCTACGACTTCGACCATCCGATGCCCGGCGATCCCGCGTTGGAGGCCGACCAGGGCCGCTCCGGCACCGAGATCGAGCTGGTCAACGGCGGCGCCGCCGCCCGGGTCCGGGACCGCGCCTACCGGGGCAGCGGCCGGTCCCTGCAGACCCGGCAGGTCAGCCCGGAGACCGCCGGCAACGACGACTGGAAGGCCGGCATCTACTCGGCCAGCGGCGTCCGCACGCTGCGCGCCTTCAACGCCGTCGCGGGCACGACCGTGATGGGCTGGTTCAAGGCCCAGATGGTCGAGCCCGCGCTCAACTCCAACACCGCCGCCCCGGCCGACCGCTACAACGCCATCGGGCTGGCCGGGGTGCTCACCGGCGACTCCGACGGGCACGCGGTCCGGGCCCTGCTCGAACTGATCGACGTCAACGGCCAGCTGCGGCTGGTCGCGCTGGGCCGGCGCCTGGACGGCGGCAACTCGCAGACGTTCGCCGCCGCGGCCGACTGGCGGACGCTGCTGCCCCGCGATGAGTGGGTGCACCTGAGCGCCACCTTCGACTTCGACACCGGCGTGATGGCGCTCTACCGCAACGGGCAGCCGGTGGCGGGGTTCTACACCCGTACCGATGATCCGTGGCTGCTCTCCGGCCCCGGCCCGCACCGCACCACCGCCACCGACCCGCGGGGTATCAAGATCGGTGGCAGCTTCCCGCTGAACAACCGCGAGAACAACCCCTGTGACTGCCGGATGGACTCCCTGACCTTCCTCGACAGCTCCCTGTCGGCCCGCGACGTCGCGAAGCAGTACCGCTACCAGACCGGTTCGAGGTGACCCGCATGCGTATCCGTACCGCCGTCCTCGCCACCGCCACGCTCCTACTGTCCACATTGGTCGCTACTCCGGCCCGCGCCGCCGCCGGCGCGGTCTACGACCCGATCCCGACCGAGCCGGTGACCTCGCGGCTCGGCCTGGTCCTCACCGAGTACGCGAGCTTCCCGCAGTCCCAGCCGACCCCGGCGCCGACCGACACCCGGCTCATGCGCAAGGCCCGGATCAACACCATCATGGAAGTGCCGGACGGCTCCGGGCGCCGCGCGGTGCCCGACCTCAACGGCAACCTCTACCTGGTGAAGGACGGCGTGCCGCACGTCTACCTGGACGTGGCCGCGACCTTCGCGCCGCGGTTCTTCTCCGGGCGCGGCCTGGGCCAGGGCTTCGGCTACGTCACCTTCCACCCCGACTTCCTGCGCAACGGCACCTTCTACACGATCCACACCGAGCAGGCCAGCCGCGCCACCGCGGTGCCGGACTACCAGCAGAACAACCCGATCTACCACGGGGTGATCAACGAGTGGAAGGCCACCGACCCGGCGGCCGACACCTTCTCCGGCACCCACCGCGAGCTGCTGCGGATCGGCTTCGGCGGCCAGGTGCACGGCATTCAGGAGATCAACTTCAACCCGACCGCCCGGCGCGGCGACGCCGACTACGGCCTGCTCTACCTGGCCGTCGGCGACGGCGGCCAGGGCGCGGGCAACACCGACCCGCAGAACCTGGCCCTGCCGCACGGCAAGCTGCTGCGGATCGACCCGCGCGGCACGAACGCCCCCAACGGCAAGTACGGCATCCCGGCGTCGAACCCGTACGCGGGGCAGGCCGGCCGGGTGGGGGAGATCTACGCGTACGGCATGCGTGACCCGCACCGGTTCAGCTGGGACCGGGCCACCGGCAAGCTGTACCTGGGACACATCGGCGAACACGCCGTCGAGGCGATCTACGAGGTGCGCGCCGGCGACAACCTCGGCTGGAGCGAGCGCGAGGGCACCTACGTCTACGACAAGACGGCCACCAACCCGTGCGACCGCCTGCTGCCGCTGCCGGCCGACGACGCGGGCTACACGTACCCGGTGGCCGCGTACGACCACAACCCGGCACCGACCTGGAACTGCACCGCCGACGTCGGCGTGGCAGTGGCCGGCGGCTTCGTCTACCGCGGCCGGGACGTGCCCGCGCTGCGCGGCAAGTACGTCTTCGGCGACCTGGTCGACGGCTCGGTCCTCTACACCGAGGCGAGCGAGATGCGCCGGGGCCGCACCGCGGCCACCCTGCACCGGCTGAACCTGTTCGACGCGGCCGGCATCCCGGTCCGGATGCGCGACCTGTCGGCACCGGGCGCCCCCGGCGACCCGAACCGGGTGGACCTGCGGTTCGGCACCGACTCCCGGGGCGAGCTGTACCTGCTGGCGAAGGCGAACGGCACCATCTGGAAGGTGACCGGCACCCGCACGTACGCGGCGGGTCCGGTGGGCCACACCCGGATCCACGGCACGATGAAGCTGGCGAACTGGGCCCCGGTCACCCCGGCGAAGTGGCAGTTCACCGGCCGCGAGGTGATCCTCGCCGAGGCGGGCGTGCCGCGCCCCGGCCCGCGGCGGCCGTTCGAATACGCGATCCTGACCGCGGGCCCGGCCCTGTCCGCGGTCGAGATCAGGGCGAAGGTCCGGCTGGACGAACCGGTCGAGATCACCAACCGCGACGTGATCATCGTCTTCGGCTGGCGCTCGGACACGGAGTTCTACTACGCCCACCTGTCGACGGACAACACGATCTACCCGCACAACGGCATCTTCAAGGTCAACAACGCGGACCGGGAACGCATCGACTACCAGTGGAACGGCCGGTCCCGTGGCGCGAATCCGGCTGTGGTCGACCGGGACTGGCACAGTGTGGTGGTCCGGCACCTGCCGGCTACGGGCTCGATCGCGGTCTATGTGGACGGCAGCCGGGATCCGTTGATGACGGCTCGGGACACCACGTTCGGCTCGGGGCGGGTGGGCTTCGGCTCCTTCGACAACGTCGGGCGGCTGCGCGGTCTGTCGGTCACCGGCACCCCGGCGTCCTGACGGTCTGTGGGTTGGACTTGCTCGATAGCATCCCGCAGCGATGCTGCCGGACCTCGTGGTTCTAGGGTGCGCTCGAACGCTGCCCTCCGGATGGCCAAGAGATATGGGTGTTTCGATATCTTGTGCCTGGTGGCATGTTCCTGTTCTCCTACGGCCAGCCGTGAATCGGCCTCGACCCAAGGAGCCCCTGATGAGACTCAGAACGGTGACGGCAGGACCTGCCCTAGCTGTTTTCGTCGCGGCGACGGTGGCGCTCAGCGCGCTGCCGGCGGCGGCCTCGACCGGCGTGCGATCGTCCGGCTCAACCGTGCCGGCTTTCAGCGCATCCCTGCTGGCAGCTCCGCCAGCCGTCGATGTCAACAATGTCAACGCCCACCTGCAACAACTGCAGACCTTCGCCACCAGCAACGGCGGCAACCGGGCCACCGGCACGGCGGGTCACACCGCGACGACGACATATCTGCAGCAGAAGCTGCAGGCGGCCGGCTTCACCGTCACCGTGCAGACCTGCACCACCTGCAGCGGCTCCGCGAAGAACATCATCGCCGACTGGCCGGGCGGCGACACCAGCAACACCTACATGTTCGGGGCCCATTCCGACGGCGTGTCGGCCGGGCCGGGCATCAACGACGACGGCTCCGGTTCGGCCTCGCTCCTCGAGGCCGCGCTCCAACTGGCCGCGAACAACCCGACCATGACCAACCACCTCCGGCTCGGCTGGTGGGCCGGTGAGGAGCAGGGACTGATCGGCTCCAAGTTCTACGTCAACTCGCTGACCACGGCCCAGAAGACCGCGATCAAGGCGTACGGCACGTTCGACATGATCGCCTCCACCAACGGCGGCTACTTCGTCACCGGCACCGACGCGATCGCCGTGAAGCTGCGTGAGTACTTCACCTCGATCAACGTACCCACCGAGACGTCGACCGAGTGCTGCAGCGACGACGGCTCGTTCCGCAACGCCGGCATCCCGTCGTCGATCAACTCCACCGGGGCCAGCTTCACCAAGACCAGCGCCCAGGTGACCAAGTGGGGCGGCACCGCCGGGCAGGCGTACGACCCCTGCTACCACAAGGCCTGCGACTCCTACCCGTCGAACATCAACAGCACCTCGCTGGGCCGCTGGGCCAACGCCGAGGAGTACGCCCTCTGGACCCTCACCACGGGCACCGCGCCGGCCAACGACTTCTCGGTGTCGCTCAGCCCGAGCGCGGCCGCGGTGAACCCGGGCTCCTCGGCCACGGCCACCGTCAGCACCGCCACCACCTCCGGCAGCGCGCAGACCGTCACGCTGACGAGCACCGGTGCTCCCGCCGGTGTTTCGGTGAGCTTCAGCCCGGCGTCGGTCACGTCCGGTGCATCGTCGACCATGACCGTCGCGACCACCACGGCCGCCGCGTCCGGTTCGTACACCATCACGGTGACGGGAACGGGCTCCGCGGTCCACAGTGCTTCGTACACGCTCACGGTCAACGGGACCGGCGGGTGTACCAGTGCCGGTCAGAAGCTCGGAAATCCCGGCTTCGAAACCGAAACCACACCGTGGACCGCTTCGACCGGAGTCATCGGCGCGAACACCGGCGACGGATCGCCGCGAACCGGCACCCGCGACGCGTGGCTCAACGGCTACGGTTCGACCCACACCGACACCCTGTCCCAGTCGGTGACCCTTCCCACCGGTTGCAGCGCCTACACGCTGTCGTTCTACCTGAAGATCAGCACGGCGGAGACGACCACCACCAGCCAGTACGACAAACTGACCGTGCAGGTCGGCACCACCACGTTGCAGGTGTTCTCCAACCTCAACGCCAGCGCGTACACCCTGCGCTCGTACAGTCTGGCCGCCTTCGCCGGGCAGACCGTCACCGTCAGCTTCACCGGGACAGAAGACTCGTCGCTGAAGACGTCATTCGTCATCGACGACACCGCGCTCACCGTCAGCTGACAGCAACCGGACGATGCCGCAGGGCGGACCGCCCTGCGGCATCGAACCGGCTCCCCATGGCCCGCCCGTCCTGAACCGGACGTCGGACGGCGGTGGCTGGGTTGTTCTGCTCGATCCAGCCGGGAACGAGTTCTGCATGACCCGCTCCGCCGCAGAGCGGCAATCCTGAGCAACGTTCCGAGATTCCCCGCGCCATCATCTCGGCATTTCAGAATATCCGCGCAGGGCGGTTCGCGGTATGCTCCAGAATCCCTCGGCTCGCGATGTTGACCGTCGTCCTTACTATCGCGGCATGTCGGTAAAGCGGGGAACGGCGATGCGAGTCCTTGTGCTCGTCTTCGTTTCGATGGTGGTCGTAGGGGTCATGGCGTTCAGATCCCAATGGGACCAGGACCGGAAGCCGACGACCCCCTACGAGGATGCTGGAAAGTCTTTGCCGGTACTGACGGCGCTGGCCCAGGAACATGTGACTTTTTTGCGGGTACAGGACTGGTGCCGGGCATATTCGGACGACCGGGAACGGCGGGCAAATCGACTCGAAGGCACCTGCACGATCAAAGACGGATATAAGCTGTTCGACGATGCCTCAGAGAAGCGGTTTGTCGAGCTGCAACGTACGTTGGAAGAGCTCCCGTACAGCGTGAATTGGATAACTATCGAGTATGGGCCTAGTGGTGATATGCGCACGGCGGACCTGTCGATCGACACCGTCAATCCGTTCCGGCGCGATTCGCTCGTCTATGATCCCGGTTACACGCTGTCCGCGGACATCCCGGGCGGAATCGTGAGCCACCGAATCGATGCGGACTGGTACTACTTGTGGGAGGACTGGAATTAGCGCTCACTGGCTGTTGTTTAGTACACCCAGCGCAGCGCGGCTACGACGTCCGCGGGATCCTGGTCGCGTAGCCGGTCTGCCTCGGCTCGGCGGACGGCGACCACGGCGTGGAAGAGGGCGTCACCCATCGCCTCACGGAGCATCGGCGTGCCGGCGAAGGCGTCTGTTGCCTCGTCCAGGGTGGTGGGCAGTCGCGGGATGTCGGGAAGGTGTACCGGATCGCCGGTGATCGGCTCGGGTAGCGGCTTGCCGGCCGCGAGGCCGTCGCGTGCCGCTGCGACCAGCGCGCCGAGCAGCAGATACGGGTTCGCCGCCAGGTCGAAGCATTTCACCTCGAGGTTGGCCGCGCCTGGCCGCCCCGTTGTGCCCGGAACGAACCGCAGCGCTGCCTCCCGCGTTTCCACGCCCCAGCAGGCGAAGGCTCCGGCCCAATGCGACGGCACGAGGCGCAGGTAGCTCGCCGGCGTGGGCGCTCCGACCGCGAGGAGGGCCGGCAGGTGCGTGAGGATGCCCGCCGCGGCCAGTCCGCCCTCGGAGTCGGGGAAGCCGTCGAAGAGGTTGCGGCCATCACGCCACGCGGAGAGGTGGACATGGCCGCCGTTGCCGACCGTGCCGGCGACCACCGAGGGTGCGAACGAGACCCGCAGGCCGTGGCGCTGGGAGACGGCCCGGATCGTCTGTCGTACCAGGACGCTGTCGTCGGCGGCGCGGACCGGGTCGGCCGCCGCGACCGAGACCTCGAACTGGCCGGCCGCGTACTCGGGATGCAGTTGGTCGACGACGATGTCCTGGTCCTCCAGAGCGATCAGTACGTCGCGGCAGTAGTCGCTGAGCTCGACCAGCCGGGTCATCCCGTACGCCGGGCCGCGGCAGGCCGGGCGGAAGTCGTCGTCATCGAGCCCGGCGGCCCACTCGATCTCGACCGCCATCTGAAAGGTGATGCCGTCGGCTGCCGCGAGCTCGGCCATTCGTCGGGCGAAGCCGCGTTGGTCGGCGAGCCACGGTTCACCCTCCTGGGTGAACCGGTCGGCCGGCGCCCAGGCCCAGCCGGGCTGCCCGGCCAGCGCGACGAGCCGGTCGAGGTCGGGTCGCAGCCGCAGGTCGCCGTCGGGGCCGCCGAGCATGTCGGTGCTGGTGATCGAGTCGTCGGCGAGGAAGGTGTCGAAGGCCGGTGACATCCCGACGCCCCAGCGCACCGCGTCGTCCAGTCGTGACAGCGGGACGGCCTTGATGCGGTTGATGCCGGCCGTATCGACGTACGAAAGAATGACGCCGCGGACCCCGCGGTCGTGCAGCGCGCTCGCATCAGGCATGGTCTTCCTCCAGGTCCGGCGCCGACCGGTCGCTGTCGCCTGCCATGACCACGATAGGCGCCGCGAGGCGCGGTGTCCGACGACTCCCGCCGGTTCAGGCCAATCCGTAGACGCGGCGCGCGTTGCCCGAACCGATCAGCTCGCCGGCGCGCGTGGCATCCCCGGCAGACCAGTGGCCGTCGCGCACCCACGCGCCGGTGACGACGGCAAACGCCCGCCGGAACAGCGCCGGGCCGAGATGGTGCAGCTCGGCGAGACCGTACGCATCCGACGAGTAGAGCACCTTGTGGAACGGCGCCAGCTCGAGCGACTCGGCGAACACCGCCTCGGCCCGCGCACCCACATGGTTCAGCGCCAGCCCGACATCGACATACACGTGCGGAAACGCTTGTGCCAGGAAACCGGCCTTCCGGTGGAACGGGTAGCAGTGCAACAACATGACCGGGACACCGCGATCCTGGGTCGCCCGCAGGAAACCGGTCAGCAGCGCCGGGTCGCTGCGGGCCAGATCGAGGTCGGGGTCGCCGAAACCGGTGTGCAGCTGCACCGGAAGCCCACGGTCGATCCCGGCCCAAAGCAGATGCCGCAGCAGCACCGGATCGGCAATACGCGGTCGCCCGTCCCGCAGCCAGCGTCCGGCGGCCTCGATCACCTCCCGCCCCGCCGGCCGCCGCGGATCAAAGTCCAGGCCGTAGCGATAGGCCATGATCGACTTCACCCCCACAGCATGGTCGGTCGCCTCCGCAAGCCTTTCCCCGTACGCCTCGGCGAACCCTTCCGCGGTCACCTCACCAAGCTCCTCGGCCACCGTCTCCAGCCGTACGATCTCGCGCGCTGCCGCCCCCGCAACGCACGCCATCTCCGCCGGGCCGAGAAGGTCCCCGCCGTGGAAACCGGTATCCAGGAGATAGACGTCAACCTCGGCGGCACGAAGCAGCCGCCGGTTCACCTCCACAGCTCCCAGCTCGCGACGACGCGCAAGGTAGGCCTCACCATCGGCATGCGGCGACAGCCCGAGCAGCGGCGCACACCACCGGCGGACAGCGAAGCCGAGCCGCGAATCCAGCACGGAACACCCGGCAGGCGGCGGCTGGTCCGACTCGGTGGCCAGCGCCTCGAACCCGACACGGTCGAGGTCGCGGGTCGTCACCCCGTGGCAGTGATGGTCGATCAGGCGCAGCCTTACGGCATCCACGCCCTCAGCATGCCCCACCGCGGGCCGGGCGGCTCGGACTTCGGACTCGCCGTCCTGCCAGACGTCCGACAAACCAAAAACGTTCGCCACCGGCGACAGATTGACATTTTTGCTGGAGAGCGGAAAACGGCATTGCCCGTTTACCCGGCGACAGTGGTAGCCAGCTCGGCGTCAGTCAGCTCGTGGGATCAGGGACGTTTTGTGGGGCATGGGCGGTTCAGTGGTTGCTGGGTTGTGTCGTTGGGTGCCGCGGTTGGAAGCGAGGTGGTCTTGGAGTTCGGCGTGCCGGAATTGGTAAATGGGTCCGACGATGCGGAGTAGGCCGAGGCGGTGTGCGTCGTCCAGGAAGGGCATCAGTTGGCGGGGTAGTTTGCCTGCGATCGCCAGTCGGCAGGTGGCGATGGTGTATGCCATCCATGCGTGATGGCGTCCAGCGACGAGTCCTGCGGTGAGCGCGATGGTGACTGCGTAGGTCAGTCCGACTCCGATGGCGAAGGCGAGACTACCGGAGGTCGTGGCCCCGAATCCGCTGGCAATACCACCGGCTAGGCCACCCGCGACGCCAGTCACAGTGGCGCGTAGGAGGTTGAGGGTCCGGTCGGCTCGCCACGTGATTTGCGGAGTGGCGGCGTGTCCTTCTGGGGTTGGGGCCTCACGGGCACGGCAAAGTCGGAGAGTGTGCGATTGAGGGCTCTGTGTTGATGTCCAGAGTGGATTTGACGGGGCGGGCACGGCTCCGGTGATCTTGAGGTTCTCTACGCCTTCAGATCACTGTATG
>Ga0307515_10002073_pt1 | contig 44150 bp, 34 predicted proteins | sample 17_EM_MG_FD_194513 | JGI IMG/M metagenome (GOLD analysis project Ga0307515, IMG submission 194513) | Populus trichocarpa ectomycorrhiza microbial communities from riparian zone in the Pacific Northwest, United States - 17_EM | ecosystem: Host-associated > Plants > Roots > Unclassified | place... | reverse complement strand
GGTCGGCCACCAGGCCTGGATGTGGGACAGTGCCGGCACCGCGCAAAGCCTGGACGCCCTGATGCCCTGCGACAACGACAACATCCGTTCCAGCCAGGGGCGCGGCATCAACAACGCCGGCGACGCGGTGTTCAAGTTCGATTGCAACCGCAGCGGCGTCAGGGTCAGCGGCTCGTACCTGTACCGCGACGGCAGCCTGATCGACCTGGGCACGCTGGGAGGCGGCGACTTCAATGAAGTCAGCGCCATCAACAATGCCGGCCAGATCGTCGGCTCGTCGGACATGCCGCCGGACAGCAACGGCGACAGCTACGTCCGCGCGTACCTCTGGGAAGGCGGCAGCATGCGTGACCTGGGCACGCTGGGCGGCGGCGGCTCCGAAGCCGAAGACATCAACGACGCCGGCCACGTGGTGGGCACGGCCTTCACCGCCGAAAAGGTCTCGCGCGGTTATTGGTTCGACGGCACCACGATGCATCAGCTGCCCACCTGCCATGGCGGCAGCAACTGGCCGCAACCGAAGGCCATCAACAACCACGACCAGATCACCGGCAACTACTACCGCAAGGGCTTCCAGGCCTTCCTGTACCAGAAGGGCCATTGCTATCCGCTGCAGAACATCCTGGACGCCAGTGGCGCGGGCTGGGGCCAGCTACAGGCCTACGACATCAATGACCACGGTGTGATCGTCGGTACCGGCCGCTTCGATGGCAAGGACCACGCATTCATCGCGACGCCGATGAAACAGTAACCACCAACCAGTGAATCCGGGGCCGGTCGGGTAGAGACATTTCTTGACCGTGGCCGGCCCGTTCATTGTCGAACATGCTTGTGTTCTAACCTGACAAGAGTACGTCAACCATGTCTTTCCCGCTCAGCCCCGCGACCGCGCGTGCCGCGCTGGCCGCTGCCGCCGTCGCCTTCGCAGGTGCCGTGACCGCCGCGCCGGTCTACAGCATTCAGAAACTGGAAAAGCCAGTCGGCGCCCACCCGGACAATGCCACCGCCATCAGCGACAACGGCATCATCGTCGGCTACGGCCGCGTCGACAAAGGCCCCTACACGGCCCCCATCATCCGCAAACGCCACAAGACCAAGGTTCTGGAAAGCCAGGCCCGCGCCTCCAACGAGGTGTGGGCGGTCAACACGCAGGGCGAAGCAGCTGGTTGGTCCAACCTGCATGCCCACTACTGGGACAGCACCGGCAAGCCTTTCGATCTGGATCCACTGATCCCCTGCACCGCCGACATCGGCGGGAAGAGCACCAAGGCCCGGGCCATCAACAATGACGGCGCCGTGCTCGTCGCGCTCGAGTGCTTCGAGTCCGGCTGGTTCGACCGGTCCTACGTCTACCAGGCCGGCACGTTGACGGCGCTTGGCGACCTGGGCGGCGGTCAAAACCGCGCCAAGGGCATGAACAACCTTGGCCAGGTGGTCGGCAGTTCGGCCGTTCCCCCCGACGCCGACGGCAAGACCTACGACCACGCCTACCTCTGGGAAAACGGCGTGATGCATGACCTGGGAACGGCAGTTGGCGGCACATTCAGCAGCGCACGCGCCGTCAATGACCTCGGCCACACGGCCGTGATGGCCGACGACGACGCCGGCAAGACGCGCTTGTATCTGCACGACGGCACGACGATGCGCAAGTTGTTCAACTGCGGCCAGGACACGATGATCCCAGTGGCGATCAACAACGGCGACGACATCGTGGCCAACACTTACATCGCGAGAGAGGGTTACCTCTTTCAGAAAGGCCATTGCTACCACTTTGCCGACCTGCTGGACGCCACTGGCGCCGGCTGGACGTCGTTGATGGTCAACGACATCGACAACAAGGGTGTGATCGTCGGCGAAGGTTTCTTGAACGGCCAGATTCGCGGGTTCATCGCTACGCCGGTCACCCGCTGACGCGTGAGCCCCACGCTCATCGGTGCGGTGAAGGCCGCGGCGATGAGCCCCGTCTACCGCCTGACGGTGCGGGCGCGCCAATTGCTCCAGCCGTTAGTTTGCGGCGGCGCTGCAACGAGCGGCATCAGTCACCCTCTCGCCAACAGGGCTGCCCTGTCCGAGGCAACCTGTGCTCGGGTGCAGAGCACTTACAGACAGCGGAGGGACACATGGCACTGACCGCAGAAATCCGATGGTTCTGGCCACATGGAACGCCGTCGGCGTTTGCCGTGTGGTTCCGGGGCTCCATCCATCACGGGTGCATGGTGGGCGGCGGGCGCTCCTGCACCGACACCCATCTGCGCTGGGACGGCCACCCCCGCTGGGACATCCGCCGGCGCGGCAGCACGATCAGCATCAAGGCCTTCCAGTCCGCGCTGCCCGAGGGCTGCGACGTGCCTCCCTTCGAAGGCGACATCTCGCTGTGGTTCGACCTGATCTCGAAGCACGATCCCCCGCCAGGTGCCGTGCCGGTCGAGTTGATCGGGCGGCGCTGGCGGCGCCTGTTCGACACGGCCAGGCGGCAGGCCGATGAAATCCGGCTGGCTTCCCCGGGCTCGCCGGACAAGATCCAGGCTGCGGACGTGAGCCCGCGCTGTGAGGTGGATCTGGCGGAGTTCGAAGTTGGTGACCTCGGCGAGCGCTGGGCCACCTTCGGGCTGACGGCTTTTGGCACCAGCGATTCGCTGGCCGAAAGCATCCGGCGCACGGCCATGGTGCTCAATGAACGGCGGCCGCCGCCGCTGGAAGACGCTTTCGCGATGACCCTGCCGCAGTGGCTGCTCGGCTTCGGCGCTTCCTGGCGACATGATGTTGCACCGCGACATCCGCAACCGCAAGTGCGGCTGGGCCAGCGACCACCACCACGCGGACCACGCGCCGAAATGACCTGACGACAACGGCTACTGCGCAACGCGGTAGCCGCTTGCATGGAGAGGCGCTCGGCGCGGCGCCTCTCCAGCTTCATCGGCCGCTGACCTAGGGAGTTAATTGTGCTCACCAGTACCTGACCTAGGGAGTGGGCCGGGGCGCGTGCCTGCCTAGCATCATCCTCCTTGTTTCCATCCCAGGAGGACGGAATGCTGCGCCTACCCCATCCCATCGCGTCGGCCGCTGTGCTGGCGCTGAGCGGCTTTACCGCGACCGCTGCGCAGGCCGCGCCTCCGGTGTACCGCATCGAAGCGATCGCAGCGCAGCACCAGGCCCGACCCAGAACGGCGCTGGGCATCAGCCGCAACGGCATCGTCACGGGTGGCGCCTGGATGAAAAGCCGCGACAGCGACAGCGCCTACCGGTTCATCAACGGCGCGACCCGCCCCTTGATCGGCCCAGACACCCTGGACGCCGCCGGCCGGCGCGTCAACGACGATGGCGCGGTGGTCGGTTGGGTCGGCAGCGCGGCCTGGATGTGGGACAGTGCCGGCGCCGGCACGAGCCTGGACGCCCTGATGCCTTGCGACGCCGATGGCGATGTCCGCTCGAGCCAGGGCCGCGACATCAACAACGCGGGTGACGTGGTGCTCAAGTACCACTGCGTTCAAAGCGGTATCGAAGTCTCTGGCTCGTTCCTGTACCGCGGCGGCAGTTTCGTCGACCTGGACAACCTGGGCGGTGGCTTCAACGAAGTCAACGCCATCAACACGGCCGGCCAAGCTGCGGGCTCGTCTTCTCTGCCGCCGGACGGTGACGGCCACAGCTACGTTCATGCCTACATCTGGGAGGCAGGCAGCCTGCGCGACCTGGGCACGCTCGGCGGCCGATCGTCCACCGCCGAAGACATCAACGACGCCGGCCACGTCGTAGGCTCGGCCCGCGACGCAGCCAATGTCAACATCGGCTACAGGTACGACGGCAGCACGATGCAAGCGCTGCCCACCTGCCCCGGCAGCAGCAACTCGCCACAGCCGCGCGCCATCAACAACCGCGGCCAGATCGTCGGCATGTCCTTGCAACACAAGAACTTCCAGGCCTTCTTGCTGCAGAAAAACCGCTGCTACCTGCTGTCGACCATCCTGGACGACAGCGGCACCGGCTGGGCCAATTTGCAACCCCAGGACATCAACGACGACGGCGTCATCGTTGGCTACGGGCAATTGGGTGGCGGGAAGGAGCAAGCGTTCATCGCGAAGCCCGTGAATCCATGACGGCCAGCTCATGAGCCGGGCGCGGTCGGTCGGGCCCCACATTCCCTTGCCGAACCATGGATTTTTCGAGTTAGGGGGATAGCGCCCATTCGGGGCCGCGGAGTTCTACGATGACGCGCTCATAACGTCATCTGTCAGGAGACACTCATGCGCCGATGGACCTGCCCCCTTGCGTCGGCCGCCATGGCGGCCATTGCCACCCTGGCTGCCTCTGCGGCGCTGGCCGCGCCGCCGCCGCTGTACCACATCGAGATCATCGACAAGGGCAAGGCGATCCGCCCGATGACCGGCTACGCCATCACCAACAATGGCATCGTCGCTGGCATGGGAGCCAACTTCGATGAAGGTGCCCAAGCCGGCTTTGTGCGCAGAGACGGCAAGACCAGGCGCCTGGACCCCCAGGGTGCGCGCTTTGGCAGCGCCTATGGCTTGAACTCGGAAGGCGTGGCGGTCGGCTACAACGACGACTACGCCATGCTTTGGGATCGCAAAGGGGTGCCGACCAACCTGGGCGCGCTGATCGCCTGCGACACCCACCGGCTCAGCCGCGCCACCGCCATCAACGAAGCCGGTGCCGCGGTGGGCATCTTCGAGTGCGACAACGCCAGCGGCCACGAGTCGGGCGCGTTCATCTTCCACAACCGCCAAGCTGCCCCACTTCGGCAACGAGCACACGTTCGCGTCGGGCATCAACAAGTTCGGCCAGGTCGTTGGCTCGTCCGAATACCCGCCGCAGGACGGCAAGCGCCAGATGCACGCCTTCTCGTGGCACAACGGCGTGATGACCGACATCGGCACCCTGCCCGGCGACGCGGAGAGCGAGGCCACGGCCGTCAACGACCTGGGCCAGATCATCGGCCGCTCGAATGCGCCCGATGGCAGCCCCGAGAGCTTTGTCTACGTCAAAAGCACGATGTATCCGCTGCCGCGCTGCGCCGGCAACCGCGTGATCACCGAAGCGATCAACAACAAGGGCCAGATCGTCGGCAGCTACCTGCTCAAGCGCTACGAGGCCGCCTTGATCCAGGACGGCCGCTGCTACACGCTGAACTCGCTGCTCGACGACAGCGGCAAGGACTGGTGGGAACTGCGCGCCTACGACATCAACGACGACGGCGTGATCGTCGGCACCGGCAATTTCGACAACAAGTGGCGCGGCTTCATCGCCACGCCGGTCAAGCGCTGATGCGCTGCCATTCCGAAAGGACCCTCATGGTTCAACAGCTCCGAAACAAGCTGCCGCGTTGTGCCGCGGCCCTTCTTGCCGCCTGCACCGCCGCCGCGTTCGCCGGGCCGCCGATGTACCACATCAAGAAGATCAAGCCCGACGAAACCGGCGAGATGGAGACGCGCTCGGCCACATCGATCAACAACGACGGCATCGTCGTCGGCGACGCCGGCATCTGGAATGTCGGCTACGTCTACTACGTGCTGGACGGCCGCCGTCCACGGGCGCTGACGACACCAGTCGACATGGCCGGTGGGAATCCGCACATCAACATCCACCGCGTGGTCGTCGGCGACGTCTACCCGGAAGCCTACATGTGGGACAGCAACGGCCAGGCCACCAACCTGGCACCGTTGATCCCGTGTGATGGCACTCGCTTCAGTGCCGCCACGGGCATCAACGACCTGGACGAGATCGTCGGCAACTACACCTGCAATGTGGGTCACGACAGAACGCAGGGTTCCTGGCTCTACCGCAATGGCACGATGACCGACCTGGGCAACCTCGGCGCGAAAGGCAACTTCGCCGCCGCGATCAACAACGTCGGCCAGGTGGTCGGCCGCTCCAGCCTGATGGTCCACGGCGAGAAGGTGGAGCACGCCTACCTCTGGCAGGACGGCGTGATCAAAGACCTCGGCACGCTCGGCGAAGACCACAGCTACGCCGTTGCGGTCAACGACGCCGGCCATGTCGTCGGTGTCGCCTACTCCAGCGGAGTGGACCAGCGCAAGGCCTTCTCGTATCGCAATGGGCACATGCAGGAGATGACCACCTGCGCCGGCAACGTCGTCACGCCCAAGGCGATCAACAACCACGGCCAGGTCGTCGGCCTGTTCAGCGTGCGCCGCACAGCCACCGGCGTGCTGGTGCAGGAAGGCCAGTGCTACTTCCTGTCGGCGCTGCTCGATGACAGCGGCGAAGGTTGGCACGACCTGATCCTCGAAGACATCAACGACGATGGTGTGATCGTCGGCGAGGGCAACAAGGGCAGGTTCATCGCGACGCCGCTGAAGTAGGTCCAGCGTTGACCCACCCGCTCCACCCGAAAGGTCGAACATGACTCACGTGCTTCACCAAGCCCTGCCGCGCGTTGCGTTGGCCCTGATCACCCTCGCCGCTTCTGCCGCGATCGCCGGCACGCCGCCGATGTACCGCATCGAGAAGGTCAAACGCGACGAGACCGGCCAGTTGAAGGCCCACTCGGCGCAATCGATCAACAACGACGGCGTCGTCGTCGGCTGGTCCCGTGTCGACGGCTTCGGCTACATCCCCTACATGCTGGACGGTCGCCGTCCGCAGCAGATGCAGGGGCCGGCGGCTCCGGCGATGTACTACGGCCCGACCATCAACATCCGACGCGAAGTGGCCGGCTCGATCTACCCCGATGCCTATCTGTGGGACAGCGGCGGCACGCCGCTCAACCTGAGCCCGCTGCTGCCTTGCACGGGAACCAGATCCAGCGCCAGCGCAGGCATCAACGACACCGGCGCCGCGGTGGGCAACTACACCTGCACGGTCAACCGGAAGACGAAATACGGCGCATGGATCTACCGCGACGGCCTGATGACCGACCTCGGCACGCTGGGCGCCGCCGGCAACGAGGTGCACGGCATCAACAACAGCGGCCAGGTGGTCGGCGGTGCCGGCGTTGTCGCCAATGGCAAGACCGTCACCCACGCTTACCTGTGGCAAGACGGGGCCATGCAAGACCTCGGCACGCTGGGCGAAGACAACAGCATCGCGACGGCGATCAACGAGGCCGGCTATGTCGTCGGCCGCTCGTACGGCGCGACCGGCTCGCAGGCCTTCGTCTACAAAGACGGCACGATGAAGGCGATGCCCACCTGCGCCGGCAACACCCTCACGCCGTCGGCGATCAACAACCACGGCCAGGTCGTCGGCAACTTCCGCGTTCGCTATTCGCAGACCGCGGTGCTGGTCCACCAGGGCCAGTGCTACTTTCTGCAGGCGCTGCTCGACGACAGTGCCGAAGACTGGCGCGACCTGTGGATCTACGACATCAACGACGAGGGGGTGATCGTCGGCGCAGGCAGCAAGGGGGCGTTCGTCGCGACGCCGCTGAAGCACTGAGAGCCAGCGCGGCGTGGGTGGGCGTCAATCTCTCGCCGCCTCCTCGCGTCGCCTGGCGGCCCGCTGCAGCGCCTGCTCGATCTGCGCCGGCAGCGACCGGGTATCGATCGGCTTGGTGATGTAGCCCTCGCAGCCGGCTTGCAGCGCCCTGAACTCGTCACCGTCCATCGCGAAGGCGGTCAAGGCGATCACCGGCACATGCTGCAGGCGCTTGTCGGCCTTGAGCAGCCGCGTCAAGGTCAGCCCGTCCATGCCAGGCAGCGCCACGTCCATCAAGATCAGGTCGGGCACGACGGTGATCAACAGTGACTGGGCCTGCTCCGCGCTTTCGGCGGTCAAGACCTGACAACCCGAGACCTCAAGCACCACCGCTGCCAGCGCGAGGTTGGCCGGTGTGTCGTCCACGACCAATATGCGTGACGACGGAAGAAGGTCGGCCGGCGGGGGCATGCGGACTCTCGGATGATTCGACGTCGGGCGCCTCACGCTGCACCAGTGTTCGAGCCCACGCGCGAGCCATCATAGGATCGACCCGGGCTGCGAACAATAGGCCGGCCCATGCGTGTTGAATTGCGCAAGACAAGGCCGCCCCCTTGGCCTAGACTCGGCCGCATCAGGGGGTCAATAAAATGAACGAGCCGGTTCCGACCGAGTTCGTCCTCGCATGGCCTTGTCATCCGCCGCTGCCGAGCTGAGCAGCGCGTGGCCGCACCGTGGACGAATTCGACACCGACCTGTGGCTGGTCTGCCGCGTGCAGGCCCAGCTGTGCGCGTTGCCTCTCGAGCGCGTGGTTGAAACCCTGCGCCCGCTGCCGATCGAGCCGGTGGCAGGCGGCCCCGCTTTTGTGCTGGGACTGGCCGTGATCCGCGGCGCCCCTTTGCCCGTTGTTGATACGGCCCGTCTGCTGGGTGCGCAGCACGAGCGTGCAGAGCGTTTTGTCGTCGTCGAGGTCGATGGCCGCCGTATCGCCCTGGCCGTGGGCAGCGTGCTCGGCGTGCGCACGGTACCGCGGGGATCGCTGCATGCCTTGCCACCGTTGTTGCTCGACGCCGACACCGAGGTCATCGCCGCGGTCGGAAGGCTGGATGCAGAGCTGCTGCTGGTGCTGCGCAGCGCCCGGCTGCTGCCGGATGCGATGGCCCTTGCCGCGGAGCAGCTGTCATGACGGTGTTGACCCGCACCGACCAGGTCGAGCGCTTTCGAGGGCTCATTGCACGCCGACTGGGCCTTCAGTTCGAGGACGCCCGGCTGGGCTGGCTCGGCGACGTGCTGCAGCGGCAATTGGAACGCGCGCATCAAACCGACGACAACTACCTCGACTGGCTTGAGCTCGAGGCCATGGGCACCGAGCTCGGCACGCTGGCTGAAGAACTGACCGTCCCCGAGACTTACTTCTTCCGCAACATCGATCAGTTCCGCGCGTTGCAGGAGCAGGTGCTGCCCGATCGCCTGCGCGCCCGCGCCGGCCAGCGGTGCCTGCGCATCCTGTCGGCGGGCTGTGCGTCGGGCGAAGAGGCCTATTCGATCGCAATGGCCCTGCATGGACGCCTGCCCGACCCGGCTTGGACGCTGTCCATCCAGGCGGTCGACGTCAACCCGGTGGTGCTCGACAAAGCCCGCCGCGCCCGCTACACGACGTGGAGCCTGCGCGAGACACCTGCGGCCTTGCAAGACCGCTGGTTCCGGCTCGAAGGGCGCGAACTGGCCGTCGATGAGGACATCCGCAACGCCGTGGTGTTCGAACAGCGCAACATCCACCTGCACGACGCGGGCTTCTGGCGGCCGGGCCTGTTCGATGTGGTGTTTTGCCGCAACGTGCTGATGTACTTCACGCCGCAGAACGCGCAAGCGGCGGTGGCGCGCATTGCCCAATCATTGGCCCCAGGCGGCGTGCTGTTTCTCGGGCACGCCGAAACCTTGCGCGGCCTGTCGCAGGACTTTCAGCTGCGCCACACGCACGGAACCTTCTACTACCAGCGCAAGGACACCACCGAGCCGACGCTGCCGGACCACGAGCCGGTAGCGGTGCGACCTATCGGCGCCGCGAGGGCTGCCGCGGCCGTGGCCGCCGTCGACAGCGGTGACAGCTGGGTCGAAGCGATCGCCAAGGCGGCCGAACGGATCCGCACCTTGACGGCGGCACCTGCTGCTGCGCCGGCATACGCCGCTGCGCCGCCCAACCCAGCCTGGCACCTGGGACAAGCGCTCGAGTTGTTCCGCCAGGAGCGCTTCGTTGACGCACTGGACCTGGTGCAGGCCCTGCCCGCCGAATCGGCGAACGACCCGGACGCGCTGCTGCTGCACGCGGTTTTGCTGGTGCACAGCGGCCAACTGGCGCAGGCCGAGGACGCCTGCCATCGGCTGCTGGCGGTCGACGGCCTAAACGCCGGCGCGCACTATGTGCTGGCCCTGTGCCGCGAGGGCGCGGGCGACCGCGCCGGCGCCGTCGATCGCGACCAGGCGGCCATCTACCTCGACCCCGCCTTTGCCATGCCGCGCCTGCACCTCGGGCTGCTGGCCCGACGCGCCGGGGACAACAACGCCATGCGCCGCGAACTGACCCAGGCGCTGGCCCTGCTGAAGCAGGAGGATGCACCGCGCCTGCTGCTGTTCGGCGGCGGCTTCGACCGCCAAGCCCTGGTGGCGCTGTGCAACGCCGAAATCCGGGCCGCGGCGGGCGAGCCATGAGCAACACGTCGCGCACGGCCGCACAACTGCGGCATGACTTCGACAGCGCGTTCGCCGAAGCGGCGCGCGAAGCGACACAAGCGCAGGAAGACTTTCTGGCCATCCGCGTCGGCACCGACGTGCACGCCTTGCGACTGGCCGACATTGCCCACCTGCTGCCACTGACAGCATGGACCCCGCTGCCGGGGCCGCTGCCGGCGATGCTGGGCGTCATGGGCTTTCGCGGCGCCATCGTGCCGGTGTACGACCTGCGCCTGCTGCTGGGCTACACAGCGCAAGAGCCACCGCGCTGGATGGTGATCGTGGGCGAGCCGCCGGTGGCGCTGGCGTTCGACGCTTTCGAGGGCCACCTGCGGCTCGCGCGTGCGGCCCACGTGCGCCAGGCCGACGGTGAGGCGACGCGTCGCCACGTGCGAGAGCTCCTGCAGACCGGCGAAATGACCCGCCCGGTCGTCGCGATGGCCTCGCTGCTCGAGGCGATCACGACGATGGTGAAACAACAGGGCCAGGCCTAGACCCGGCACACAGGAAGGAGCGTGTGACATGTGGACCTTCGGCAGAAAGATTGCCCTCGGCTTTGCGATCTCGTTCGTGCTGCTGCTGGGCATTGGCACAGCCGCCTACCGAAGCATCGATTCGATGACCAAGACCAGCTACCTGGTCACGCACACGTACATCGTGCTGGACCACGTGTCCGACCTGGTGGCCTTGCTGTCAGAAGCCGAAACCGAGATGCGCGGCTTCATCCTGACCGGCGACGAAAGCCACCTGGCGTCGTACCAAACCATGCCCACATCGGTCGCCAAGGCATTGCAGGAGATGAAGGAGCTCACAGTCGACAACCCGAGCCAGCAAAAACGCATCGCCACCATCACGCCGTTGGTCGCCGAGAAAGTGGCGCATATCCGCAAGCATATTGAGCTGCGTCGCCAGGCCGGTTTCGACGCCGCGGTCAAGTCCGTTCAACTCGGCGAAGGCAAGCGGCTGATGGACAACCTGCGCCGCGACGCCAGGGAGATGGAACTCGAAGAGCGCGGCCTGCTCAAGCAACGCGGCGAAGAAGTCGAAGCAGTCTCCAGCAGCGCGCACACGACGATCGTGCTGGGCACCCTCTTCTGCCTGGTGTTCGTCACCGCCGCGGGCTTCATGCTGACGCGCTCGCTGAGCACCCAGATTGCCGCCACGGTGCAGCATGTCCAGCGTTCGTCGAGCGAGCTCCAATCGGCCGCCAACCAGCAGGCGGCGGGGGCACGCGAATCGTCGACTTCGATGACCGAGATCACCACCACCATCAACGAGCTGCTCGCCTCTTCGCGCCAGATTGCCGAGAGCGCGCAGCGCGTGGCCGCCGTGGCCGAGGAAACGGTCTCTGCCGCGCGCGTCGGTGACGGCACCGTGCAGACGGCCAACGCCTCGATTTCCGGCATTCGCCAGCAGGTGGACCTGGTGGTCAACCACATGCTGGAACTGGGCCGCAAGTCGCAGCAGATCGGCGCGGTGCTCGACATCGTCTCCGAGCTGGCCGAGCAGACCAACATCCTGGCGATCAACGCCACGATCGAAGCCACCGGCGCCGGCGACGCCGGCAAGCGCTTCGGTGTCGTGGCCGAAGAGATCCGCAAGCTGGCCGACCGCGTGGCCGGCTCGACCAAGGAAATCCGCACGTTGATCGAAGACGTGCGCAGCGCCGTGAACACCACCGTGATGGCCACCGAGACGGGCTCGAAGGCCGTCGACGCCGGCTCGCGCCAGTTCGCCGAGGTGACCGCGTCGTTCAAGCAGATCGCCGGCCTGGTGGCCACCACCACCGAAGCAGCGCGCGAGATCGAGCTGTCGACCAAGCAGCAGACCACCGCTGTCGAGCAGGTCAACCTGGCCATCTCGAACACCGCGCAGGCGACCCGCGAGACCGAAGCGAGCTCGGGCCAGACCCTGCAGACCGCGTCGCAACTGGCCGGCCTGTCGAAGGAACTGCTGCGGCTGGTGCAACCGCAAGGTGCGGTCTGATATGCCACCTTCGAAGGACCCGTACCGCTACTTCCGCATCGAAGCGCGCGAGCTGCTGGAGCAGATGGGTCAGGGCCTGCTCGAGCTGGAAAGAGGCGCTGGCGACGCGCAGACCGTGCTGCGCCTGTTGCGGCTGGCTCACACGCTCAAAGGTGCGGCCAGGGTGGTCCGACAACGCGAGATCGCCGACGACGCACACGCCTTCGAAGACCTGCTGACGCCCCTGCGCGACTCGCCGGCGGTAGCGCCGCGCGAGGCCATCGACGCACTGCTGGCCCTGCTCGACCGGATGAGCGCTGGCGCCGCCGCCCTCACGCCGGCGCCGGAGGCCGAAGCGCCGGCCAACGCCAGGCTGCCGCCGGAGCCGGCGTTGATCACCGTGCGCACCGACATGGCGGAAATGGATGGCCTGCTGGAAGGCATCTCGCAGACGTACGCCCACATGACCACCCTGCGGCGCAATCAAGAAGCGGTGGAGCGGGCACGTGAGCTGGCGGGCCTGCTGGCCGACCACCTGTCGCTTCGCCGTGGCCGCGCGCAACCTGCCGCCGCCGCAAGCCCGTCGCTGCCGCTGGCCGAGGAGTTGCGAACCCTTCTCGGCGGGCTCGGCCGCGGGCTGGCCGACAGCGTGGACCAGATCGATCGAGAGCTGCGCCAAGTGCGCGACGCCGCCGAGCAACTGCGCCTGGTGCCGGCCTCGGCGATGTTCGCGGCGCTGGAGCGCACGGCGCGCGACGCGGCCCAGGCGCTCGGCAAACGGGTGCGTTTTGAAGGCCGAGGCGCCAGCGTGCGGCTGGAAGCTGAAGTGCTGGGCAGCGTGCAGCCGGCCCTGTTGCAACTGGTGCGCAATGCCGTGGCCCATGGCATCGAGCCCGAGCATGAGCGCATCGCCGCACGCAAGCCGCCCGAGGGCTGCGTCACGATCGATGTGGCGAGGCACGGGCGGCAAGTGGTGTTCAGTTGCACCGACGATGGTGCGGGGGTCGACCTCGCTGCTGTGCGCCGCAGTGCGCAGCGCAAGGGCTGGTTGGCCTCGGCCAGCGATGAACTCGACGCGCAGGCGCTGCTGCAGCTGTTGCTGCGCGGCGGGCTCAGCACCGCGACCGTGGTGAACGAGGTCGCCGGCCGAGGCATCGGCCTGGACGTGGTGCGCGACACCGCCGATCGCCTGGGCGGCGAAGTGACGGTGCAGACGACCAAGGGACATGGAACGACGCTGCGGCTCGAAGTGCCGCTGTCGATCGCCTTGCTGGAGGCGCTGCTGGTCGAGGCCGCCGGCATGGTGGCGGCGATCCCGCTGGACGCCGTCCGGCGCACGCTGCGGCACGGTGCGCACGAGATCGCCCGAACTGCCCAAGGCGACTCGATGGTCCACGACCAGCAGGCCCTTCCTTATCTGTCGCTGTCGCGATTGCTCCAGCCGACGGCGCCGATGCGAGCAGGCCGATTCGGATCGGCCGTCATCGTCGAAGGCGCCGGTGCGTTGGCAGCGATCGGGGTCGACCGTGTGCTGGGCACCGCCAGCGTGGTGCTGCGCCCGCTGCCTGAACTGGCCCCTGCGCACCCGGCGGTGGCCGGCGCATCGCTCAACGTCGAAGGCCGGCCGCAAATCGTGCTGGACCCGGACGGCCTGGTCAGCGCGGCGCAACGTGCGGGCGCACCGCCGCCGCAGCGCGAACCTGTGCGCCGGCCCGTGCTCGTCGTCGACGATTCGCTGACCACGCGCATGCTGGAACAAAGCATCCTCGAATCGGCGGGTTATCTCGTGCACGCCGCGGTGTCGGCCGAAGACGGGCTCGAGCAGGCGCGGCGCCAACGCTACGCACTGTTCCTCGTCGACGTGGAGATGCCGGGAATGGACGGCTTCAGCTTCATCGAGCAGACCCGCGCCGACCCGGCGTTGCGCGACGTGCCGGCCATCCTCGTCACCTCGCGCTGTTCACCTGAAGACCGGCAACGCGGCCAGCAGGTCGGCGCGCAGGGCTACATCGTCAAGAGCGAGTTTGCGCAGGCGGACTTCCTGCAGCGTGTGCAGCAACTGGTGCAGGTGGCGACATGAGGCAACAGGCGTCGACCCGGCCCTGGGCGGCCCAGATGGGCGAGGCGGCCCGATGAGTAGATCGCGAGTGCTCGTGGTCGAAGATTCCATCACCGTGCGCAAGCGGCTGTGCGAGGTGTTGGCCAGCGACCCGGGGCTGGAGGTCGTCGGCGAAGCGGGGGACGGCAAGCAGGCGATCGAGGCCTGCCGAACCTTGCGGCCAGACGTGGTCACGATGGACATGATGCTGCCGCTGATGACCGGCCTGGCGGCAACCGAGTACATCATGGCGCACTTCCCGACACCGATTCTCGTGGTGTCATCGTCGTTCAATCGCGGCGAAGTGTTCAGGACCTTCGACGCCTTAGCCGCAGGCGCCGTCGACGTATTGGAAAAGCCCAACGGCCATGAAGCCGACGGCACATGGGAGCGGAACCTGCTCGCCCGCGTGAAGATGGTCGCGCGCATCCGGGTCATCACCCACCTGCGGGCCCGGCTGAATGCCCGCACGGCCACGCTGCCGGCACCGAGCCGGCCCTGGTGCAAGTGCGTAGCCGTCGGTGCCTCGACCGGCGGCCCGGGGGCCATCGTCAGCGTGCTGCGCGCCCTGCCTTCGCCGCTGCGGGTCCCGGTGCTGCTGGTTCTGCACATCAACGAACCGTTCGGCACGGCCTTCGCCGACTGGCTCGACGCGCAGACACCGCACCATGCCGCCTTCGCCCAAGACGGCGAGCCGCTCGCCGCCGTGGGCGGCCGCGTCGTGATGGCGCCGCCCGGGCGCCACTTGGTGGTCAGACAAGACAGTCTGCGCCTGACGAACGAGCCCGAACTGCACTCGTGCCGCCCGTCGGTCGATCGGCTCTTCGAATCCCTGGCCGCCGAGCGGGGGGCGGCGACCGCGGCTTGCCTGCTCACCGGCATGGGCCGCGACGGAGCGGCGGGCCTGCTGGCGATCCGGCGCGCAGGCGGGATGACGATCGCCCAGGACGAGGCGACATCGGTGGTCTACGGCATGCCCCGCGAGGCGGCCTTGCTCGGGGCTGCAGAGCGCGTGCTGCCGTTGGACGAGATCGGCCCCGCGCTGGCGACCGTCACGATGCCCGATTGGGAGGCACGCACATGACCGATACCGTCTTGATCGTCGACGACAGCCTGACCGTCCGGATGGATCTGCTGGAGGCCTTCGACAACGCGGGCTTCCAGTCCCAGGCTTGCGCGACGGCCGCAGCAGCGCGCGAGGCATTGGCTGGCGCGGCCGTCGACGTCGTCGTGCTCGACGTGCTGTTGCCCGACGGTGACGGCGTCGACCTGCTGAGGGAGTTGCGCGCGTCGCCCAATCAAGCCGACGCCATCGTGCTGATGCTTTCCAGTGAAGCCGAAGTGAAGGACCGCGTGCGCGGGCTGAGCACCGGTGCCGATGAATACGTCGGCAAGCCCTATGACACCCACTACGTGATCGCCAAGGCGCGCGAACTGCTGCGCGAACGGCAGGCCTCGTCAGACACCAGTCGCTCGACCATCCTGGTGGTCGATGACAGCATCACCTTCCGCGAAGTCTTGCGCCAGGCGCTCGAGGAAGCGGGCTATGCCGTGCGCGTCGTCGGCAGCGGCGAAGAGGGCTTGCGGGCCGCGGCGGTCGAGCGCCCGAATGCCGTGGTGGTGGACAGCGTGCTGCCGGGGCTGGACGGCGCCGGCGTGATCCGGCGGCTGCGGCTGGACACTGCGCTGCGTGACATGCCCTGCCTGTTGCTCACCGGCTCGGAGGACCGCGAGGCCGAGCTGCGCGCCTTCGAGGCGGGCGCCGACGCCTTCGCGCGCAAGGACGAAGGCGTGGAGCTGATCCTGGCGCGGCTGGCGGCTGCGCTGCGCAGTGCGGCGACAACCTCGCCCGACAAGGCGACCAGCTTGCTCGGACCCAAACGCATCCTGGCAGTGGACGACAGCCCGACCTACCTGGCCGAGTTGTCGGCGATGCTGCGCGACGAGGGTTATGACGTGGTGCAGGCACGCTCGGGTGAACAGGCCCTGGAGCTGCTGGCCTTGCAGACCATGGACTGCATCCTGCTCGACCTGATGATGCCCGGCCTGGGTGGCCACGAAACCTGCCAGCGCATCAAGGCAGCACCGATCGTGCGCGACATCCCGCTGATCATGCTGACGTCGGTCGACGACCGAATGGCCATGCTCGGCGCGCTGGAGGCAGGGGCCGACGACTACATCCAGAAGTCCGGCGAGTTCGAGGTGCTGAAGGCCCGCGTGCGGGCGCAGCTGCGGCGCAAGCAGTTTGAAGACGACAACCGCCGCATCCGCGTGGAGCTGCACGCGGTCGAGCTTGAAGCGGCCAAGGCTCGCGCTGCCCGCGCGCTGGCCGAAAGCCGGGCTTGGCTGCTGGAGGTCTTGGAACAGAAGAACCGGGCGTTGACAGCGGCCAATGCCGAGCTTCTGACCAGCCAACTCGAGATTGCACAGACCAACCGCGAGCTGGCCAGTGCGAACCAGGCCAAGACCGAATTCCTCTCGACGATGTCGCACGAGCTGCGCACACCGCTGAACGCGATCATTGGGTTCTCCGAGATCCTCAGGGACGGCATTGCCGGTCCGCTGATGCCGCGCCAGCACGAGTTCGCCGGCCACATCTGCGACAGCGGCAAGCACCTGCTGGCGTTGATCAACGACATCCTCGATCTGTCGAAAATCGAAGCCGGCAAGGCCGAGATCGACCTCGAAGCGGTTGAGCTCGACAATGTGCTCGCCGACGCTCTGGAGATCGTGCGCGAGCGGGCCAATGCTCGCCACATTCAGCTGGAGGTCGTTGCCACGGGGCAGTCCGACCCACTGCGGGTCGACCGCCGGCGCCTGAAGCAGATTGCCTACAACCTGCTGTCGAACGCGGTGAAGTTCACGCCGCCGCACGGGCGCGTCACGCTTCGGGCGCGCCTGGTCGATCGGCACCAGGCGGCCACCGGCTTGCCTGGGTTTGCTTCAGGCAGGCGCTTGCCGCTGCCTGACAACGAGTTCCAGCGCTTCGTCGAAATCAGCGTGTCGGACAGCGGGATCGGCATTTCAGCCGAAGACCTGGAACACCTGTTCACGCCATTCATGCAGATCAAGAACGAACTGGCTCGCCCGACCGAGGGCACGGGTCTGGGCCTGGTGACGGTGGCACGGCTGGCGCAGATGCACGGCGGCACGGTGGCCGTGACCAGCAGCCCGCGGGTTGGCAGCTGCTTCAGCGTCTGGCTGCCCTGGCGCAGCGTCGAAGCGGCGCCGGACCTGGACCTCGAAACGCCATTGACCGAGGCTTTCACCCGGCCCGTGGCGCTGGTGGTCGAAGACGATGCCAAGGCCGCGGGGCTGATGCGCATCCAGCTGGAAACGGTGGGTTTTCGCGTGCGCCACGCTGCGTCGGCCGAAGCGGCCCTGGCCTTGGTGCCCGAGTGCACGCCCGACCTGATCACGCTCGACATCTTGTTGCCTGGCATGGACGGCTGGGACTTTCTCGCCCGCATCAAGGAGCTGCCCACCTGGACGGATATTCCCGTCGTCGTGGTCTCAGTGGCGGCCGACCACGAGGTGGGCCTGTCGCTCGGCGCAGCGGCGGTGATGCAAAAGCCGATCGGTCGTACCGAGTTCGCGCACGAGCTGGAGAAGCTGGGTTTTGCGCCGGCGCCTGACCGCGAAGTCAAGGTGCTGGTGGTCGACGATGACCCCAACACCGTCGACCTGATGAGCGCCTACCTGTGCCGGCCCGGCTATTCGGTGCTGCGGGCCTTCGGCGGGCAGGAAGGGATCGAGCTGACGCAGCGCCATTTGCCGGACGTCGTCGTGCTCGACCTGCTGATGCCCGACGTGGGTGGCATCGAGGTCGTCGAAGCCCTCAAGCGCAACAAGGCCACGGCGCTGATCCCGGTCATCATGGTGGCGGCCCGGCAGTTCAGCGATGACGATCGCCTGCAGCTCAACCGCCACGTCTTGAGTGTGATCGACAAGGGCGACCTCGGGCAGGACCGCTTTCTCGGTGAAGTGCGGCGCGCCTTCGGTCGCCCTATTCGGCTGCAGTAGCCGGCCGAGCCGGGCGGCACCGTGTCACGGGGCCGCCCGGCATCTAGCGACCTCTCGTCAGGGCGCTTCGACCAGCATCGCGTAGTCCAGCATCGCCATCGCGGCGTCGGCCTGGGCCCAGAAGCGGTGGTACTTCCAGGTCGGTGCCGCACCACCGTTCAGGTAGGCCTGCAGCTTCGGCCAGTCCGGGTCTTGCTGGTACTTCGGGCGCAGGCTCAGGAAGGTGCTGTTCGCGTCGATCGTCGCGCCCTGCGCGTTGGTGCCCGTCCAGCCACTCGGCACATAGACGCCGCTGCCGGTGTTGGCGTCGTAGTGGTCGTCGAAGCGCAGATAGTCCGAGCGCTTTTCCTTCACCGCGATGCCTTTGGCGTCCTTGCTCAGCCACATGCCGTCGAGCAGGCGCTTGGCCAGCTGCGTCGCGCCGGTGTTGTTGGCCTTCACGCCGTAGTAGATCAGCGTGCGTGCCAACGCTGCGCCAACGCCGATGTCGTTGCTGCTCTTGGTGACCTTCACGTGCAGCCCGGCGTTGGCGCCCGGTGAGTTCGGGGTCCAGTTGTCGGGCTGGCCGCTCCACTCCAGGGTCGACGGGATCAGGTAGCTGCCGTCGTCCTTGAACTTGACGTTGGCCGAGGCCCAGGGCACCCACTTGTCCAGCACCGCCTTGGCCTTGGCGTCGCCGGTGGCGTGGTAGTACTCGGCGATGCGGAACATCGACCAGGCCTGGAAGCCGAACCAGGTGTTCGACGCCGGGTCGTGGTAGACCGGCGCCTCTTCGTAGAACATGCCGTAGAAGTTGGCCGTGCCATTCGGCGGCGTTTCGTACGAGCCGCCCCAGCTGTTGGTCGCGCCACCGGCGATGCCGCCTTCGGCCGACTGCAGCCAGCGGTAGAACTCGAGCTGACGCGTCAGGCTCTTGCCCCAGTCAGACTGGCCGGAAGCGGACTTCGGCTTGAACTCGGCATTGGTCGACAGCACCCAGGCGGCCATCGGGTTCTGGTAGCCGAAGTGGTTGTGGCTGCTGCCGATGCGCCAGGCCCAGCCAGCGTTGGTGTCGTTGGCGCCGCCCCAGGCGTAGTACCAGCTCAGCAGGTAGTGCTGGTTGTCGCGCAGGCCGTTGCCGCCGGTTTGGCCGGTGCCGGCCTGGCAGCCGTAAGGGCCGCCGACGCAGTTGCCGACCTTCTTGAAGTACTTGTCGAACATCGAGTAGCGCAGATAGTCGCCCATCTTCGATGCGCTCTTGACGATGTCGGCCACGTCGGCGCCCTTGCCTTGCGCCTTGGCCCAGACGTTGGCCCAGTACACCGCCTCGACCGCGCGGGCATCCGCATCCGGTGCGTTGGTGTAGCGCCATTGCTTGGAGTAGTTCGAGTCGGCGGTGAACAGGCTCAGAAAGCCCTGGCTGCCACCGCTGCGGCCCCAGCGGAAGGTCTCGCACGAGGGGTGCGGCACCGTCTCCCAGACCGATTCCTGCGCGCCGCGCTGGAAGGTGTTGATGAACGCCGCACGGGTCACGCCGTCGCCGCAGTGACCGTAGCCGTACCAGTTGTCCACATCCATCAGCCAGTGCATGCCGTAGATGTTGCGGTTGCCGTAGGCCGTCTCCAGCTCGGTGCCGATCGGGTCCTGGCCCACCGGCACGCCGAAGTCGAGCTGCGACGGGTAGTCCTTCGGCAACGCATGTTCACCGGCGTAGGACGCGGGCTTGGTCGCGTTGTAGAAGCTGTTCGTCGGCTGGTCGGCCGCCGACGGGATCATGTACTTCTCCATGTTGGCCCAGGCCTTCTTGAACGGGCCCCAGTCGCCGGTCTGGCGGCCGTGGTAGGCCTCGAGCCAGATCCAGAAGCTGTAGGCCTCGGACGTGGTCTCGTGGCCGTAGTCCGGTGCCTCGACCATCAGCGTTTCGGGCGAGTGGTACGGGATGCCTTCGCTGCTGAAGTAGCCGTTGGCCGGGTCCTTGATCTTCTTGTACTGGGCCAAGAAGCGGCCCTCGAACTTGCTCGCCAGCAGGGCGTCTTCGGCCATGGCGTGGCCCGCGGTCATGGCCAGCATCGCAGCCGTCACCGCCTGGGTGACGCGCTTGAGTGGGCGCTTGAGCGAGCGCTTGGAGGTCTTCATGTGGGGGTCTCCTGAAGTTGAAAACGTTGTCAGATCCGAACGAAAGAATGCGGGCCACGCGCCACCCCGCATCTGTTGACTTGTTCTATAGGCCGATCGAGGAATCGGCGCTGAAAAGTCTACGCAAATCAGTCTGAAAACGTTGTCAGTCTTGACCCGCATTGTTGTAACCAATTTCAACGTTAGAGTGGGCCCTTCATTGCTGGTGTCGGCATAGGTGATTTCGTTGGCGGCCCGCCACGGGAATCTGAGCAAAAACGGGTTGAAATCGTTACCATCCGGCACCGCGTTCGATACTCGCCGCGTTGACGCTTCGTCACGCTGGCTCGACTGGCATCACGACTGGAACCCTCTTGACCATGCAGGCCACGCAACCCGCCTCCACCATCCTCGAAGTCGCCCGCAAGGCTGGCGTGTCACCGAGCACGGTGTCGCGGGTGGTCAATGGCAGCGCCGGCGTCAGCGAGCGCAAGCGGCTGGCGGTCGAGGCCACGATCCGCGAGCTGAACTTCCGCCCCAACCCGTCGGCGCGCAGCCTGAAGACCGGCACCACGATGTCGGTCGGCGTGGTCGTGCAAGACCTGGAGAGCCCGTTCTTCACCCGCATGCTGCGCGGCATCGAAGTGGGCCTGGCCGACAGCGGCAACGTGCCGATCATCGTCAGCGGCCTGTGGAACGCGGCCCAGGAGGCCGCGCGCATCCGCCTGCTGGTTGAACGCCGCATCGATGGCCTGATCGTGCTGGCCGGCCACTTGACCGACGAAGAGCTGATCGAGTTCGCGCGCATCCAGCCGGTGGCGGTAGCGGGCCGCGACCTGAGCGGCCCCAACCTCAGCGCCAAGTGGGTCGACCAGGACGAGGCCGGCCACCTGGCCACCGCCCACCTGCTGGCCCATGGGCACCGGCGCATCGCCTTCATCGCCGGGCCCCACAGCCAGTTCGACGCGTTGCAGCGCCACGCCGGCTACCGCCGCGCGCACCAGGACTTCGGCGTCGAGCCCAACCCGGCCCTGGTCGCTCAAGGCGATTTCCTCGAGACCAGCGGGCTGCTGGCGATGAACCGCCTGCTCGACGCGGGGGTGCCGTTCACCGCGGTCTTCGCAGCCAACGACCAGATGGCTTACGGCGCCCGCGTCGCGCTGTACCGGCGCGGCATCCGCGTGCCGGACGACATCTCGCTGGTGGGTGTCGACGACATGCCGGCTTCGGCCTTCATGACACCGGGGTTGACCACCGTGCGGCAGCCGCTGTACGAGATCGGCCGCCATGCAGCGACCGCGCTGCTGCGCCTGTTGGGCAGCGATGCACCAGAGGTCGAAGTGCCCGGCCTGCAGCTGATCGTGCGCGAGACCACACGGCGGCTTTGAGAGGGCACTGGTGACGCCGGTGACGCACCGCCGCACTGCGTCATCGGGTTGACGCGAGGCTCGGCTGCATCCAGCGAAAACCGTGTCGTGCGTGTGCCCTAATCGCATGCGCAGGCCGTGCCACCGACGGTCGCAGCCCGTACGATCAAAGGCTCAAGAACACTCCTGAGGAGACAAACCCATGAGCACTTCAGAGCGCAGCCTCAAAGGCAAGACGCTGTTCATCACCGGCGCCTCGCGCGGCATCGGCCTGGCAATCGCGACCAAGGCCGCCGCCGATGGCGCCAACATCGCGCTGATCGCCAAGACTGTCGACCCCAACCCGAAGCTGCCGGGCACCCTGCACAGCGCCGCCGAGGCCGTGCGCGCTGCCGGTGGCCAGGCCCTGGTGCTGCAGACGGACATCCGCGACGAAGAGCAAGTCGCCAAGGCCGTGGCGCAGACGATGGAGCAGTTCGGCGGCATCGACATCCTGGTCAACAACGCCAGCGCGATCAACCTGACGCCCACGGCCGCGACGCCGATGAAGCGTTTCGACCTGATGAACGGCGTCAACGCGCGCGGCACCTTCTGCTGCACCCAAGCCTGCCTGCCCGCCCTGACCGCCAGCGCCAAGGCCGGCCGCGGCCCGCAGGTGCTGACGCTGTCGCCGCCGCTGAGCATGAAGCCGCACTGGTTCGGCAACCACGTGGCCTACACGATGGCCAAGTACGGCATGAGCATGTGCACCCTCGGCCACGCCGAAGAGTTCAAGCGCATCGGCATCGCGGTCAACAGCCTGTGGCCGCGCACCGCCATCGCCACCGCTGCGCTGCAGATGATCCCGGGCATCGACCCCAAGCTGTGCCGCAAGCCCAAGATCATGTCCGACGCGGCGTGGTTCATCTTGACCAACCCGAGCCCGGCACCGAGCGGCCAGTTCTTCATCGACGACGAGGTGCTTGCCTCCAACGGCATCACCGACCTCGAGGTCTACAGTGTCGAGCCGGGCACCAAGAACTTCCTGCCTGACTTCTTCCTCGACTGATGCCTGCCCCCGCCGCCCGCCGCAGCCCGACCGAACAGCAGCGCCTCGAAAAGGCGCTGATCGAGATCTTCGAGCACCGCATCCGCTTCAACGAGACCCTCGGCTTGAAGGTGATCTCGCCCGATCCCGCCGCGCCGACGCTGCGCTTCGAGATGCGCGAGTCGCTCGTCGGCCACTACGCTTCGGGCCGGCTGCACGGCGGTGTCATCTCGGCGACGCTGGATGCGATGGGCGGCTTCGCGATCATGGTGGCGTTGGCCGAGAAGCACGCGGACGAAACCCTCGAGCAGGTCGGCCACCGCTTCGGCCGCGTGGGCACGATCGACCTGCGGGTCGACTACCTGCGCCAGGGCCTGGGCAAGCACTTCGTCGCTTCGGCCGAGGTCATGCGCCTCGGTGGCCGCGTCGCCGCCACCCAGATGCGCCTGGCCAACGACGAAGGCACGCTGATCGCGACTGCGGCGGCGGCTTACATGATCAGCTGAAAACTGGGCCACTCTCGGTCCGCACTGAGCCCGCAGCGTGAATGACCTAAGTCATCGACGCGCCTGTGCGACCGGTGCCGTCACTGCTAAAGTCTTCCGAGGGGCTCGCATGATCAACCGCCACGCCAATGCTATGCCAACGACTTTCGCGCTATGCGCAGCGCTGCTGGCTGCCGGCTGCATGCAAGGTCCCGATACTCACGCGCCTGCGCCGTCACCTGCACGAGGCCTTGCCTCAGCCGCGTCGAGCACCTCCACGACAGACCTGTCCGACGCGGAAATTGCCCATTTCGATGCGCTGACATCCCTGTCGACGATGTTTGCCAGCCCCGCTGAACGGGAGCGTTATGTCATGCATCCTCCTCTGACCGAGAACGGGCGCCGCTCCTACGTCTTCGAGCTTCGGCCCCAACCTGCGATGACGCCTGGCAGGCACTTCCAGGTGGTCACCGTCACCTGGGCCCGTGCCAGCGCCTTCGATACGGTTGTCGGCAAACCACGCCTTCGTTCGACGGGGGGGCCTGGTGGCAGCATCGTCGACGCCGCCGTGCGCACAGAGGACCAAGCCTACGACGTCAACATTTCGTTGGCAGCCCTGCTGCCGGGCACCATCGATCCACCCAGCATTGACCTCGAAAAAGCCGTGCTGGCGCTGGCGCGCCGCCATGAAGCGGCTTCACAACGATGACGGGGAGCGCACATGGCCGAAGACCACCTGAAGAACCTGCCCCTTGACCAGGTGGCCGGCTGGTATCGCCGCCTGGCGGACGCCTGGTCGGCGAGCATGCCGGATCTTCATCCGCCGCTGGCAGGCGCCTTCTTGCGCGCGTGGGTCGACAACAGGAACCCCAAAGCGGCGATCCAGTTCGACGCCCCACCCCACCTGCGGACAAGCAGTGCCGTGCTCGACACGTTGCAGTTCCATCGCGAAGTCTTTCTGACCATCAGGAAGGCGCGCATCGGCGGAAGCGAAAAATGGGCCGGCCTGCTGCCGCGAATCCAAGGGGCGGCAGGATTCACCAAATGGGACATGAAGACCGAGCTGCCGCTCGAGTACGAGAGTCTTTGTGACATCGCGCCCAATGTGCTATCGATTGCCAAGATCCAACGGCTGGGCAGCAGCGGTGACCGAGACTTGCTGGGATCGCTGCGCGGCTTCCAGCTCAAGAGCCGGGCCGTTGCATTCGCGACCCAGGTGGTCGGCAATGTGGTGACCATCCAGTTCCGGAACTGGACATGCTCCGCCAGCGATCGATACGACTGGAACTACGACGAGCACTTCACGGTCGTGAATCCTGACTACCAGAGCCAGGCGCTCGGGGCCGTCCGCCCGCAGGATCAGACGCTCACCGTCTATCACAGCAATGCTAAGCGACTGGAGGATGCGGCCAAGGCGGCACCTTTCGACGTGATCCTTCGCCCTTGGCCCGTCGCCGAACCTCGCATCGTCGGACCGGCCACGATTGACACGACGCGTCGCCTTTAGCGCCCTTGCCCCGCGCCGGGCTGTTTCAAGTCGTCGCAATTTGCGCTTTGACGCTAACGGCGCGCTTGAGCAGACTGGTACGCATCAGCCCGGCCGAACGGTTGATCGCAGGGAGGCATGTTCGGCGATCACTTCTGTCGGCGACTGACCGTTTCGGGCGCTCGCTGCATGGACCGTTGCCCTCCTGTTTGTATCCATCACAGGAGGAGACCATGGTTCGTTCGAAACACTGTTCCCGCGTCGGCAAGCTGAGCCTGTTGGCCGTCTCAGCTGCTTCGGCCACCCTGTTGAGCCTGAGCACACCGGTTCTCGCACAAGAAAGCACGGCCGCCCAAGTCGCGCCGATGAGCCGAGCGCAGGTCGAGTCGACCATCGGGCGCGAAATCCAACGCCTGGTTGACGCCCAGAAGCGCATTGAGGGCCAGGGCAAGCACGTCAGCGTCAGCGCGTCCTTGAACACCAAGGGCGATGTGCTGACCTTGAACCTCAGCGTCGAGTACCTGCCCAAGTCGTACGGCGCCGAGATCGAAGATCTGCTGAATGAGCTGGCCACCGCGGCTGAAGACAGGCTGCGTGACCGAAGCACCGTGCGTGCGGTGCAGTTCCGCATCGGCGGACACGACATCTACGACTACTTCCCCGCCGAACGGCCGCCGGCACGCAGGGAAGGCAAGTCCAGCCAGGCCCCGCACACCACCGCTGGCACCATCGTGCTGGGCGCCGGTCACGGCATCTACTACCACTACAAGTTCAAGGACTGGCGCGCGCAGCGTGACGCGAGCAACGGCATCACCGAAGACTTCATCACGCCCAGCTTCACGACCGAGCTGTCGACCTGGCTGGTCGCACGCAGCAGCGCGACGACGCTGTTCGCGCGCTCACAAGCAACCACCATCCACGATCCCAGCAAACAGGAGTGGTGGAAGCTCGGTGCCCGCTACTACCTGGAAGCGACCTACCCGGACAACCCCGAGATCTGGCATTCCAAGCCCGATGACACCACGCCCCTGCGTGAACGCAATGAAGACATCAACAGCCGGCCGCTGTTCGCCAACTTCATCGGCGCGACCACGCTGATCCACGTGCACACCAACGCTGGCGAAGCCGGTGCCACCGGTGCGCGGGGGTTCTATCACTCCGGTCGCACGGATGACCAGAAGCTCGCCGACAACATGATGTGCTACATGGGCGAGCTGATCCACGCCAAGGAGGGCTACGAGGAATACACCGTCCCGAAGACCGCCAACCCGCGCGACAACCTGGGCGAGAACTCGAAGGCCACGATGCCCTCGGTGATCATCGAAGCCGGCTTCCACACCAACGCGACCGACGCTGCCGCGCTGCAGGACCCGATCTTCCGCACCGCAGCGATGAAGGGCGTGGAAAAGGGCTACCGGCTTAACGGCGAAGGCAAGTCTTGCGAGCTGTTCAAGGTGCCGAAGATCGAAAACAGCACCGGCCTGCAGAACGTGCCGATCCCGGTCAAGGTGCCGTACAAGGGCTACCCGGAATTTGCGGTGACGGCCACGGTTGAGATCGTCAGCTGCCCGGCGGGTTGGACCTGCACCGGCGGCACCATCACCTACAGCGAGAAGACCCCGTCGCCGTTGAAGTACACCTTCACCTGCAACGTGACTTCGCAGATGCCCGCGGCTACCTTCGGCCTGCGCACCACGCTGAAGGACATCGACGACGTGAAGTCCAAGCCGGCCGACCACACCGTGACCTGCACGCCCAGCGCCCAGAAGGTGGTGCCTGGTGCGCCCGGCACGAAGCCGACGTTCTCGATCGGCGCTTCTTGAACTGAGCACCTGAAACACCTCGGGGGCGGACACCACGTCCGCCCCCGAGTTCAGCTCAGCATCGCATCAACCCGCGAATGCACGCGCACCGTGTGCAGGCGACGTGCGGCCAGCGCGCCGCATCGCCACCCATTCCAGCTCGGCGATCACGAAGGTGCCGACCGCTTGCACCGCCAGCATCGCGGTGCCCAGGCCCAGCGGTGAGCCGAAAGTGCCGAACGCCGCCATCGCGCAGTCCAGCACCCAGACGAAGTTGAGCGCTACCACGGCACCGACTACCGCACTCGCCACCACCGTGCGGCCGGCCAGCCAGGCCAGCAGCGCCGTCCACGGCAACAGGGCGGCGCCCAGCACCGTCAGCACGGCAGGCGGCAGCCCGGTCCACGCTGCCAACGGCTCGGCATCGGCGATCAGGGCCAGCGCCGTCAGGCCGCTCAGCACGGCATCCACACGCAGCACGTTGCGCAGGAACGGGGTCATGGTCAAGCGGGACATGGTCATCTCCTTTGGGGTTGGGGTTTCGAAGTGACGCCATCGTCGGCGCGGCAGGTCAGCGCGTCGATGACCTCACAGGTCATGGCGAGCAAGCCGCACAGCGCTATCGTTGCTGCATGGAAGCCGCCACCCTCACCCGCCCTGCCCCCGCCAGCGCACCCAACGCGGCCAACGCCCCCGTCGGCGAGCTGCTGCGCCACTGGCGCCAGTACCGCCGCTGGAGCCAGCTCGACCTGGCCAGCGAAGCCGAGGTCTCGACCCGGCACCTGAGCTGCATGGAAACCGGCCGCGCGCTGCCCAGCCGCGAGATGCTGCTGCGCCTGGCCGAGCGGCTGGACGTGCCGCTGCGCGAGCGCAACCGGCTGCTCACCGCCGCCGGCTACGCCCCGATGTACCGAGAACGCCCGCTGGGCGACCCCGCCCTGCAGCCGGCTTACGCCGCAGTGCAACGCGTGCTGCATGCACACGACCCGTACCCGGCGCTGGCGGTCGACAGGCACTGGAACCTGGTCGCGCACAACCGCGCCGCCTTGGCTTTCATGGCCGGCCTGCCAGACGAGCTGATGACGCCGCCGATCAACGTGCTGCGAGCCTCACTGCACCCTGCGGGACTGGCCCCTCGCATTGCCAACTTCGGTGCCTGGCGCGAACACCTGTTCGAGCGGCTGGCGCATCAGGTCCAGACCAGCGGTGACCCCGTGCTCGCCGCGCTGGCCGACGAACTGCGCGCCCTGCCGCTGCCGCCCGGCTACACCGAGGCGCCGCCTATACCACCTGGAGCGCGCGGCATCGTCGACATCGCCGTACCGCTGCAGCTGCATTCGCCCGTCGGCCTGCTCAGCTTCATCAGCACGATCACCGTGTTCGGCACGCCGGTCGAAGTGACGCTGTCGGAGCTGGCGATCGAGGCGTTCTTTCCGGCAGACGAAACGACCACCAAGGCGCTGGCTGCGATGGCGGCGGCGTCACAGGGCTAACCCGGGCCGCACGCGTCGCCGGGGTGACGGACAGTGCGGCCGAAGGCTGCGATAACCAGTGCCTGCTTGAATTGGAGTCAACCATGACCACCGTCGCCACCAACACCGAGACCCGCTACCGCATCTGCCCGCTCTGCGAGGCCTGCTGCGGGCTGGACGTGCAGGTGGCCGACGGCAAGGTCATCGCGATCCGCGGCAAGGCCGACGACGTGTTCTCGCACGGCTACATCTGCCCCAAGGGCTTCGCGCTGAAAGACCTGCACGAAGACCCCGACCGCCTGCGCCAGCCGCTGGTGCGCCGCAACGGCGAGCTGCAGCCCGCCACCTGGGACGAAGCCTTCGAAGAGATCGAACGGCGCCTGGTGCCGATCATCGAGCAGCACGGCAAGGACGCCGTGGCCTTGAGCGTGGGCAACCCCACCGCGCACAAGATGAGCCTGGTGCTGTACTTCAGCCGCCTGGCCAAGGCGCTGGGCTCGAAGAACATCTACTCGGCGTCGACGCTGGACCAGATTCCCAAGCAGCTCGCCTCGGGCTGGATGTTCGGCAACTGGCTGTCGATCGCCGTGCCCGACATCGAGCGCTGCGATTTCTTGTTGATCCTGGGCGCCAACCCGATGGCCAGCAACGGCAGCCTGTGGACGGTGCCGGACTACCGCGGCAAGGCCAAGGCGCTGCGCGCGCGCGGCGGGCAGATCGTCGTGGTCGACCCGCGCCGCACCGAGACGGCGGCGGTGGCCGATGCGCACCACTTCATCCGCCCCGGGGCCGACGTCTTCTTGCTCGCGGCGATGGTGAACACGCTGTTCGCCGAGAACCTGGCCAAGCCCGGCCGGCTGGCCGAGTGGACCGTGGGCATCGACGCCGTGCGTGACGCGGTGGCGGCGTTCACGCCCGAGGCGGTGGCCACACGCTGCGGCATCGATGCCGAAACGATCCGCGCCCTGACGCGCAAGCTGGCGACGACCGAGCGTGCCTGCGTCTACGGCCGCATCGGCACCTGCACGCAAGAGTTCGGCACGCTGTCGTCGTGGCTGGTCGACACGCTGAACGTGCTGACCGGCCATCTGGACGCACCCGGCGGCGCGATGTTCCCGCACGCCGCCGCGTTCGCGCCCAACACGCAAGGCAAGCCCGGCATCGGCCGCGGCATCATCACCGGCCGTCACGCCAGCCGCGTCAGCCACGCGCCCGAGGTGATGGGCGAGTTTCCGATGACCGTGCTGGCCGAAGAGATCGAGACCGCAGGCAAAGACCAGATCAAGGCCCTGGTCACGCTGGCCAGCAACCCGGTGCTGTCGTCACCCGGCGGCCCGCGCCTGGAAAAGGCGCTGGACTCGCTCGAGTTCATGGTCAGCCTGGACATCTACCTCAACGAAACCTCGCGCCATGCCGATGTGGTGCTGCCGGGCATGTCGCCGCTCGAAGACGAGCACTACGACGTGACCTTCCCGCAGTTCTCGCACCGCAACCACGCCCGCTACAGCCCGCCGGTGTTCGCGCCGACCGACGGCCAGCCGCCCGAGTGGCAGAACCTGCTGCGGCTGATCGCGATCGTGCGTGGCCTTGGAGCCCAGGCCGACGTGCTGGCGCTCGATGACGCGATGCTGGAGCAAGAGGTGAACAAGCAAGCCGGTGCCCACGCCCCGGCTGTGCTCGCTGCGCTGGCCGCGAGTGGCCGCAAAGGGCCCGATCGGCTGCTGGACCTGGCGCTGCGCTCGGGCCCCCATGGCGACCTGTTCGGTCTGAAACCGCAGGGGCTGAACCTGGACAAGGTGATCGCTGCGCCCGGCGGCATCGACCTCGGCCCGCTGCAGCCGCGCATCCCCGAAATGCTTCGCACGCCCAGCGGCCGCATCGAGCTGGCACCACCGGCCTGCCTGACCGACCTGCAGCGCGCGCGTGACCGGCTGGCTGAAGCTGCACCCGAGATGGTCATCATCGGCCGGCGCGATGTGCGCAGCAACAACAGCTGGATGCACAACCTGCACACGCTCGCCAAGGGCCCCGAGCGCTGCACCGCGCTGATCCACCCGAAGGATGCCGAGCGTCTGGGCCTGGCCGATGGCGCGCTCGCGCAGATCAGCGCCGGTGACGGCAGCGTCGAGCGCACGGTGACGGCGCCGGTCGCGATCAGCGCCGACATGATGCCCGGCGTGATCAGCCTGCCCCACGGCTGGGGCCACGACAAGAAAGGGGCCCAGTTGCGCGTGGCCGCTGAGCGGCCCGGTGCGAACCTGAACGACGTGCTGGATGACCAACTGCGTGATCCGCTGTCCGGCAACGCCGTGCTGTCGGGCGTGGCGGTGCGGGTCAGCCGGGTCGCCGTCAGCTGAGTTTCATCGACGGCGGGTAGCATCGCTGCGGCCAAACCACCGGAGCGAACCGTTCATGCAAGTCGTCTGCCTCGATCTCGAAGGCGTGCTGGTCCCCGAGATCTGGATCGAGTTTTCCCAACGCACCGGCATCGCCGAGTTCTCGCGCACCACGCGCGAAGAGCCGGACTACGACAAGCTGATGCGCTTTCGCATCGGCCTGCTGGCCCAGCACAGCCTGAAGCTGGCCGATATCCAGGCCGTGATCGCCGGCATGAGCCCGCTGCCGGGCGCGCGCGAGTTCCTCGACGGCCTGCGCGAGAAATTCCAGGTCATCATCCTGTCGGACACCTTCTACGAGTTTGCCGACCCGCTGATGCGCCAGCTCGGCCGGCCCACGCTGTTCTGCCACCGCTTGCTGGTCGACGATGAAGGCTTCGTCCGCGACTACAAGCTGCGCCAGCCGGACCAGAAGCGCCACGCGGTCAACGCGCTGAAGAGTCTGAACTTTCAGGTGATGGCCGCCGGTGATTCGTACAACGACACCGGCATGCTCGGCGCGGCCGACGCGGGCTTCCTGATCCACCCGCCCGAGACCATCGCTCGCGAGTTCCCGCAGTTCAAGGCCCACCACGGCTACGACGATCTGAGGGCCTCGATCGACGCGGCCGCGGCGCGACTGCGCTCGGGGCCTGCATGAGCCGCTAGCGCTCGCCCACCGTTCGCTCCGGCACTTCGTCGTCCGTGATTGGCACGTGCGCGCCACCAGGCCACCAGCGCACGGCCAGGCGATAGCCCAGCAGCGCGACCAGCACGGCAACATAGCCGTAGGGCCCTGTCACGCCGGGTTTTGACAGCCAGACGAAGTGCAGCAGGGCGGCGACCCCGGCCGGATAGACCAGCCAGTGCAGGCGCTTCCAGTTGCGCTTGAGGCGGCGCATCCAGGCGTCGGTGGATGTCACCGCCAGTGGCAGCAGCAGCATGAAGCAGGTCAGGCCGGCGAGCACGAAGGGTTTGTGGCGCACATCGTCGACGAGCTCGCCCGCATCGAGGCCGAGGTCGAGCGTCACGTACAAGGCCAGGTGGGTGAGCGCGTAGCCGAAGCACGCCAGGCCCAGCGGCCGGCGCAGGCGCACGATCCGGTTCCAGTCCGCCAGGCGCCGGCCCTGGTGCAGGGCCAGAAGCCGCGCCACGCGCACGCCGGCGTGACGCAGCGGCGTGATGGCCAGTGAGCAGAGCAGGAACACCAGCGCCCAGTGGCCTGGTTCGCGGATCAGGCGCTCCAACGGGTTGGTGCCCAGCGTGCCGCGCCAGGCCTCGATGCCGACGATCACCGCCGGCAACACGAGCAGGCTATAAAAGCTTGTCGATATCCAGCCCGGCATACAACTGCGCCACCTGGTCGGCATACCCGTTGAACAACAGCGTCTCGCGCTTGCGCAGCTCGCCGACGCGGTTTTCGCGCGACTGGGTGCCGCGCGCCAGCGCGACGCGGGGGTTGACGTTGGCGTAGAAGCCGTAGTCGCCAGGCGCGACTTGCGGCCAGGTGGTGGCCGGCAGGTGCTCCTCGAGCCGGATCGCGACGATCGACTTGATGCTCTTGTAGCCGTACTTCCACGGCACGACCAGTCGCAGCGGCGCGCCGTTCTGGTTCGGCATGGGCTTGCCGTACAGGCCGGTGGCCAGCAGCGTCAACGGGTGCATCGCCTCGGCGATCGTCAGCCCCTCGGTGTAGGGCCAAGGCAGCGTCGGCCGCCGCTGGCCGTACATGCGCGCAGGGTCCAGCAGGCTGACGAACTTGACGTAGCGCGCACGCGAGGTCGGTTGCGCCTGGTTCAGCAGGTCGGCCAGCGGGATGCCGTCCCACGGGATCACCATCGACCAACCTTCGACACAGCGCAGCCGGTAGATGCGCTGCTGCGGCCTGAATTCGCGCACCAGCTGGTCGATGTCGAGCGTGCGCGGGCGAGCCACCTCACCCTCGATCGAGACGCTCCACGGATGCGGGTTCAGGTTTTGCGCCAGCGCCGCCACGGCGCGCTTGTCGGGCGAGTACTCGTAGAAGTTGTTGTAGCTGGTGATCTCTTCCCAGCTGTTGGGCGCCTCGGTCTCGGCGTGCCCCCAAGGCGCCGCCGCGGCGGCGCCCAGCGCAACCGCGCCTTGCCGCAGGAAGCGGCGTCGGGCCTGGTGGACGGCCTCTGGCGTGATGTCGCTGGGGCGAATGTCGGCCGGCCGTCCAATCAGCATCGCGCCCTCAGTTCGCCGGCAACTGCGGCAGGACGAAGGACTTGGTCGGCGTGGTCAGCGCTTCCATGAACAACACGATGTCCTTGATCTCGCCTTGCGACAGGTTCAACGGCTTGATGTTGGGCGACAGGTCGTCCTTGGCGACGCCGCCCTTGTTGTAGTGCTCCACCACCTCGGTCAAGGTCAGCGCGGAGCCATCATGGAAGTACGGCGCGGTGAGCGCGATGTCGCGCACTGTCGGCGTCTTGAACGCGCCCTTCAGCGAAGGCAGGGGCTTGATTGCGAAGCGGCCGACGTCCGGGTTGGCATTGCCGTAAGAAGCCAAGCCGACGTTGTGAAAGCCACCGTCGGTGAAGTTCGGCCCGGAGTGGCAGGCCGCGCAGTTGCCCTTGTTCGGATCGGTGAACAGGCGGAAGCCGTGCACCTGCTGGGCCGTCATCGCCTTCTTGTCGCCTTGCAGCCAGCGGTCAAAGGGCGACTCACGGCTGATGATCGTGCGCTCGAAGGCCGCGATCGCCTTCGAGGTCGTGGTCTTGTCGATCGGCTCGCCGGGATAGGCCTTTTCGAAAGCAGCCTTGTAGGCCGGGCTGCTGTTCAGCCACTTGAACAGCGAATCGAGGTTCATCGCCATCTCGTCCATCGATTCCATCGGGCCCATCGCCTGGTCCTCGAGTGAAGCGCGGCGACCGTCCCACATCTGCAAACCGGTGTAGCCGGAATTGACCACGGTGGGCGAGGCGCGGCCGAGGATCTTGCTCTTGAAGCCCTTGGCGGTGGGCAGGCCGTCGGACCAACCGAACAGCGGGCTGTGGCAACTCGCGCAGGAGAGGTTGCGCTCGGACGACAGGCGGGGGTCGAAGAACAGCTGCTTGCCGAGCTCGATGCGCGCTGGCGTGGGCTGGTTGTCGGGCGGCGCTGGCGGTGCCTTCGGCAGCAGCCACTTCATGTCCTCCTTGGTCGGGCCCGTCGCGGCATCGGCGGCCCATGCCCCAGATGCGGCAGCGAGTGCCAAGGACAAAGCGAAGACGGTTCGGCGCGCTCTCATGACGATCTCCTTCTCTTGGTCGCTCGTGCGGCGCCCAGCGCACCGCGGGATGAACGCTGATCGATCGGATACGCGCTGCCAACGTGGCGCATCCGTGTGTCGGTGAGTCGCTTCAAGAGTGGCAGGTCGTGGTCAACCAGCTCCGAGATGTTGTGCATCCTCGCCCCTTCCGTTGGATGGAGCCCCTTCGATGAGGCAGTATAGGTACCAAGTTGTCGCGTGTCACTGCGATCTATCATCGTTGGCGCGCCCGTGACGATCGACCGCTTTCTCGCGTTCTCGCCGCCCCTGCTTCGCCTGCCGGCGTTGAATGCCGGCTTGGCGCTGGCCTGCTACCTGACGGCCCTGCTGGGCACCGCACTGGCGATCGGGCCGCTGCAGGTCACGCACGGTCACTGCGCCGGTCGCGATCAGCGCCGAGATGATGCCCTGCGTTATCAGCCTGCCCCGCGGCTAGGGCCACGACAAGAAAGGGGCCCCATTGCGCGAGGCCCCCGCGAAGGGATGGGGCTGTTCAAACACCGTAACGGGTTATGTGATCGGCCATTCATCTTGCCCAGCGTCGAAACCTCACAGGATGGCCGCGCGGACGATTGGCGTATTCCCGATACGACTTCTCGTAGGTGTGCGCTGCAAAAGGAAAAACCTACGATGCCCGCCACGCTGCCAATGGTGAACGCCGGTTCAGCTTCGCCCAGCAAGCCAAGCTTTCTCCTCCATATGGATACTGAGCGCGTGGAACGGTCGACACCTGCGGCGGCGTGAATCCGTAAAACCATGAGGAGTGTCATTCATGAAACGTTTTTGTCGTGGTGCACTGGGTACAACGGTCGCGCTCGCGTGTGCAGCTGCCAATGCAGCTTGTGGTGATTCGCGTGATGCCTTGATTCAGGAATACGCCACCTACGGTGTCAGCCTGCACCCCACCTGCTCGAATTTCACGAGCAGCAAGCGAACTGAATACTTCGCTTTTTCCGAACTCGAGACGGGCGACTATTCCTGGGCCTTGCTCAGGTCGCCATTCGTCGCCGCGAAGTCGACGGGGTACGGCATTGACCGATGGCGTTATGAATATGGCGGCCCGCGCTACACCAACAGCGTCTACCGCAACCCGGCGCGCAACAGGCGCATCGGCGGGGCGACCCAGAGCCGCCACATGTATGGCGACGCCGCGGATCTGGACAACCGCAGCGGCAGCACTTCGGAATGGTGGGATATGTACTACGCGGCGGGCCGGGCGCACGCCGATTGGCGAGAGCCGACAAATGGCCCTTGCGGCTATGCCTGCCACCATGCCGACTGGCGCAGCCACTCCGGCGGATATTCGACGGCCAAGGTCCAAGCCGTCGATGAAAGCTTCGACAGGCTGGGCGTTGCCGCCAAGCTCGAGTCCTTCGACTCCTCCGGTTTCGACTCGCCTGACTGGCAACACCGCTCCGCCATGTTGAACCGGCTGCTCGAAGCCATTGGCGGCGCAGAGACCCTTCGGTTCCGTGCCGGTCAAGTTGGCGACGCTCTCGCTTCCGTCGAGTCAGAAGCGGCCAACGAAATCCGGGCCCAGCTGATTTCAATGCTCGATCTTGAAAACCGTCAGGTCCTGATCGAGCAAGACCCGATTTCGGAAGACCGGAGCGAGTACTACGCGGCATTGACCGGCGTGGTCGCGAATTTCAGAGACGCCAGGGCCCTGCCCGTGCTCGGCGCCGCCCTTTCGACCGGGTTCATGGCGCAAAGAGGCGTGGCCCTGTTTGGCGCTGCGGCAGTCTCCACGCTGGTCGGAGCATTTGACAGCACGCTCGAGCCCGCGCAGGCCGGCGTTCTCAATGCGCTGGAGCTCCTGCTGGCTGAACAGTGGGAGCAGTTTCCAGCCGAGCATCGGCACGCCATCCGTCGCATCGTGCTCAGCAGCTTGGCGCACCCCGACTTCAACATTCGCCTTGCGGCAGTCGGTGCAGCCGCTCACCTTGCCGCCACGGATGTCGGCGTGAGAAACATCCTCATGCGGCTGAGGGATGCTGATCCGTACCAGCATCTCGACCCCGAGGGCATCTCGCCCACATTCCCGGTCCGGGCTGCGGTGGCAGATCGATTGGCGGGCGGCGCTGACTGACTGTCTGGCTCAGCGCGCGAAGGCGCCCGCGGAAGGCCCGCAAGGCGGGCTGGGCGCAGCCCGGCCCTGGGAGCCTTCAGAACCGCATCTTCAGGCTGACGCCCACTGCCCAGGCCCGCTGGCGCGGGCTGTCCTCGTCTTCGCGCGGCCAGAAATGGCCGAGAACGACGCCGCCGAGCAGCCAGTCTTCGTAGACGGGCTGCTCCCAGCGGACCTGCACGCCATAGTCGCTGAGGCCTACGCCCGAGCCCGTTTCACCGCCGGCCAGGGTTTCGAGTGCCGCCACCCGCTGGTCGCCGAAGGACCGGTAGGCCCCCAGCAGGGTGGACCACTCGAAGTGCTCCGACTCCTGGGTGATCGTCGCCGAGTTGAGCCAGCGCGCGGCCAGGTTCGGCGTGAAGGCGTGTTCGTATGAGAAAGCCGTGGTCGAGCCGAAGCGGTCTTCGAGCGACCAGAACAGCGTCTGTCTGAAGTCGGCCTGGTCGTTCGGACCGATCAGCCACTCGTTGCGGTAGCGCGCCTGGGCAAACGGGTTGAGCCCACCGCGGAAGCCGACCCGAAGGTCGATCGAATCGTTCAGCGAGCGCCCGAGGCCGGCGAAGAAGTCGCGGTCGCGGGTGTCGTCGAGCAGGCGGTCCTGGCGCGAGAACGCGCCCGGCCGGTCGGTGATCAGGTCGCGCTGGTCGTCGCGGCCAACGAAGGCGTACAGGCGCTCCTCGACATTGGGCAGCCGAAAACGCGCGTTGAAGCGCACGTCGAAGTCCGGGTCGTCGTGTTGCCGCAAGAGCAGTGCCGTGCTGAGGCGACCGTCGGTGACCTTGCCGCCGCCGGCTTCGAAGGGACGGTCACCGAACCAGCTGTCAACGCCACGCGCCAGCCAGACGCTGAGCGAACGCACGGTGCTGCGGGCCTTCTCGGCGGCTTCGACAGCCTCGTCGGAGAGCTGCACAGTGAGCAGTTCAGGTCCCTTCGCCGGCTCATTCACCGGCTCTTGAGGCGGCGGCGCCGGCGCTGGCTCAGCGTGCGCAGCGGCCGCCACGGTGAATGCCGCCCACACCACAAGCGCCAGCGGCGGCGCCTTGGCCAACAGGGTACGCCCGGCCCGGGGCGCTGAGCGCGCCAAACGTTTGTTGTCAACGGTCAAAGCCGACCTCCCATCGTCCATCTCCGTCCACTACACGATCTTCCATGTTGGCTCCATGGCGCCTGTTAGAGCAAGCGGCGCGCCTGACCCTGTCTTGGACGCCAGACAGCCGCGTTAGTCCGAAGGACCCGGCAGGTTGCCGCGTCTATCATCGTTCGCGCGGACTTTCTCATAGCCCGCCCGCTGGGATGCTCGAACGCCTGCTTCCGTCGCTCTCGCCCGCACTCCGCCTGCTGGTCCTCAACACCGGCCTGGCCCTGGCCTACTACGTGACGGCTCAGCTTGGCATGGCCCTGGCGATCGGGCCGCTGCGCATCACCGCGATCTGGCCGCCTTCGGGCATCGCGCTGGCCGCGCTCCTGCTGTGCGGCATGCGCGTGCTCCCCGGCCTGATGCTCGGCTCGGTTATCACGCATTTCACTGATTTCTTCGGCCCGCAGCTCGGCTACGGCGCCTCGGCGCTGCTCGGCGCGACGCTGTTGGCCGCCGGCTCGCTGGTGCAGGCGGCGCTGGCTGCCCATCTGGTGCGTGACGTGCCCGACAAGATCGAAGCCGCGCCGGTGCGGCAGACGCTGCATTTCGCGCTGGCCGCAGGCGCGTGCTGCCTGATCGGGGCCAGCGTCGGCGAGGCAACGCTGTACGCCTTTGGCAAGATGGCGCCGAAGGAGATCTTCTTCGGCGGGCTCACCTGGTGGGTCGGCGACATCACCGGCATGCTGCTGGTCGCACCGCCGGCCTTGCTGCTGCTGCACCCGGCGTTCCGTGGCCAGCGGGTGGCCGCGCAGGCGTTTCCGATCATCTGTCTGGGCCTGGGCCTGACGCTGTTCGCCACCCTGTCGGTCGGGGTGATGGAGCGCGACGTGCACATCGAGCGCTTCCGCTCCGATGGCACGCGGCTGGCGATGGCGCTGCAAAACCACATCGACATGGCCGAGCGGGACCTCGAGATCCTGCAGCGCATGTTCTACAAGGTCGATCTGCAGCCCGACGAGTTCCGCACCCTCTCGGGCCCGATGCTGATGCGCAGTCCGTGGCAGCAGCATTTCGCCTACCTGCCACGCGTCAGCATGGTCGACCGCGACTCGTTCGAAGCCCGCAACGGCGACCTCACACTGCGCGAGGTCAGCCCGCGCGACACCGTCATCTCCGCAGGGCTGCGGCCCGAGTACTTCCCGGTCCAGTGGACGGCCCCGGAAGCGGGGCGCGAAGCCTTGCTCGGCATCGACCATCTGGCCGATCCGCAGCGCGGCGCGGCCATTGACAAGGCGCGCGAAAGCGGCGGCATCGCCGCTTCGCTGCCCTTGCATTCGGTGGCGCAGACGGCGACCAGCGACCTCGTGCAGGTGCTGTATGCGCCACTGCCCGGCCTGACCTCGCACGGGCTGCTGATGGCCCCGCAGAACCTGCGTGGCATGGTCGCCGCGACCATCGACGTGGGCCAGCTGCTGCGCGCTGCGGTGACGCAGATGGACATCGATGGCCACCACCTGCTGCTGTACGACCCGGACGCGCCGGCCGCCCCCGCACTCGAATGGCCGGCCGGCGAAGCGCTGGCGATACGAGACCAGGCAGAGCGCGACAGCGCGTTGCCGCAACTGAACAGCGGCATTCACCACGAGGTGGCACTGCACGTGGCCGACAGGCGCTGGATGCTGCTGATGCAGCCCGCATGGGCCCAACTGGTACCCAAGCCAGGCTGGCTGCAGCTGGCGGTGCTGGCCGCGGGCCTGACCTTCACCGCGCTGCTCACCGGTTTCATGGTCGCGCGCAAGCGGCACGACCTGCTGGTGCGGGACCAGCAGCAGGCGCTCGAATCCCAGGTGCTGGAGCGAACCCGCGAACTGGCCCGCAGCAACCACTCGCTGCGCGACGAGGTGGCCGAGCGTGAGCGTGCCGAGCAGCAGCTGCAGATGTTCCGCTGGCTGGCCGAAAGCGCGCACCAGGGCCTGGGCATTTCCGAACTAGAAGGCCGCCTGGTCTACGTCAACCCCGCCTTGCGCCAGATGAGCGGCGACATCGACTGGACACCCGCCAGCAACCGCAATCTGCAGGACTACATGGGCCGGCGCTTCCGCAAGGTCTTCGTCGACGAGGTGATACCGGCAGTGAAGGAGCACGGGCACTGGGAAGGCGAATGGCGCACCGCCGCCCGCCATGGCCGGCCCGCCCGCGTGCTGGACCAGTCGCACTTCATCCTGAAAGACGACCTCGGCCACCCGCTGTACATGGCCAGCCTGGTCAGCGACGTGACCCGGCAGCATGCGGTGGAAGACGAGCTGCGCGAGGCGCAAAAGCGCGCCGAGGCGGCGAACCGCGCGAAGTCGATGTTCCTGGCCAACATGAGCCACGAGATCCGCACGCCGCTGAACGCGGTGCTCGGCTTCACGCAGATCCTGCTGGCCGACCGCAGTCTGCCGGCAGCCGCGCACCAGCGGCTGGAGGTGATCCTGTCGGCGGGCAACCGCTTGCTGGGTCTGATCAACGATGTGCTGGACCTGGCGAAGATCGAGTCCGGCAAGCTGAACCTGGTGCTGCAGATTTTCGACCTGCGGCGCGAGCTGCAGGACATCGAGCACCTGTTCGCCAGCCGGGTGGCGGCCAAGGGCCTGGCCTGGGAGGCCGACCTGTCGGGCCTGCCGGCGCCGTCGATGGTGCATGGCGACCGGACCAAGATCGGCCAGGTGGTCATCAACCTGCTGGGCAACGCGCTGAAGTTCACCGAGAGCGGCCGCATCCGGCTGCATGCCTGGCGTGATGGCAGCGCGCTGTGGATCGAGGTCGAAGACAGCGGGCCGGGCATGGGCGCAACCGAGCTGGAGCAGCTCTTCACGCCCTTCAGCCAGGGCGAAGCCGGCCGCGACAAAGGCGGCTCGGGCCTGGGCCTGGTGCTCTCGCGCGACATCGCCCGCGCGATGGGCGGCGAGCTGTCGCTGGACAGCACTCCTGGCGTGGGCACGCGGGCGCGCGTCATGCTGCCGCTGCCGGCGGTCGATGCCCAGCCGGGCACGGCGCCGGCAGACGTCCAACTGGCCCGGCTGGACCTGGCCACGCCTTGCCGCGCGTTGGTGGTGGAAGACGACCCCGACAGCCGCGACCTGCTGGTCAAGCTGCTGCACGAAGTGGGCTGCCAGGTGCAACAGGCCAATGACGGCCAGGCCGGGCTGGAGGCCTGCCAGAGCCAGCCCTTCGACATCGTGTTCAGCGACATCCGCATGCCGCGCCTGAGCGGCGTCGACATGATCCACGCACTGCGTTCGGCGCCCGAGACCGCCGCACTGCCGGTGGTGGCGGTGACCGCGTCGAGCCTGGAGCACGAGCGCCGCTTCTACATCGAGATCGGCTTCCAGGACTTCGTGCCCAAGCCCTACCCCTTCCGCGACATCTACCGCATGCTGGCGCAGTACGCCGGTGCGCGTTTCCTCGATGAACCGGCAGCGCCCGGCCGCACCGGCGAGCCGGCCGCCGCCACCCTGCCCGAAACCTTGACCCCACTCGACGACGAGGCACGGCAGCGCTTGAGCGACCTGCAAGCCGCCGCCGCCGGTGGTGACCTGGCGCAGGTCAAGAGCCTGCTCGCCGGCCTGCCACCGGGCATGCTGGGCAACGTGCGCCGCCGCGCCTGGGAAGACGCCGCCAAGCGCTACGATTTCCAGGGCCTGGAAGACGCGGTGCGCGTGTTTCTAGAGCCGCAGCCAAAAGCTTGAGCCGCGGCAAACGCACGTCCGGACAAGCCCGAAAAGCTTGAGCCGGCGCTGCCACGCTGGCATACACTGGCTTTTCTTCGGCAGCTCTTGATTGCTCAGCAGTGACCGGAATCAAGCTCACCGTCCTCATCGTCGACGACACGCCCGAGAACATCGATGTGCTGAGCGCCGTGCTCGAAGGCATGGGCTGCGAGTTGATGGTGGCCACCAATGGCCCCCGCGCGCTGGAGCTGGCGGCGCGCCGCCGCCCCGACCTGATCCTGCTCGACGTGATGATGCCCGGCATGGACGGTTTCGAGGTCTGCCGCCGCCTGAAGGCCGACATGGCGCTGGCCGAGATCCCGGTCATCTTCTGCACCGCCCGCACCGACGACATCAGCGTCGGTTTCGGCGCCGGTGGCAGCGACTACATCACCAAGCCGATCAATGCCGACGAGGTGCTGGCGCGGGTGCGCCACCAGATCGAGCGCCAGGTGCTGCTGCGCGACCTGCGCGAGCTCAACCGCAGCCTCGAAGAAAGGGTGCGCGAGCGCACCGCCGAGCTGACGCTGGCCAACCGCCAGCTGCGGGTCGAGATCAACGAGCGGCGCTACATGCAAGACCGCCTGAACTACCTGGCCACGCACGACTTCGTGACCCGACAGTACAACCGCGGCGCGCTCGACGCCCACGTCTCCGAGCTGTTGGCCCGCATCCAGCGCCAGGCGATCTCGGCTGTGTTCCTGATGATCGACATCGACCAGTTCCGCCTCGTCAACGAGACCTGCGGCTGCGTGGCCGGTGACGAGCTGCTGCGCCAATTCGCCGAGCTGGTCGGTGGGGCCTTGCAGCGTTCCGACTTCTTCGCTCGCCTGGGCGGCGACAAGTTCGCAGTCGTCAGCGAAGACCAGAACGAAGAAGGCGGCACCGCGCTGGCACGCCAGATCCACAAGCAGATCAGCGAGTTCGAGTTCCAGTGGGAAGAGCGGCTGTTCAAGCTCGCCGCGTCGATTGCGGTGGTCCGCATCCAACGCGACATCGTCTCGTTCGACCAGCTGATGCTGATGGCCGACGAAGCCGCCTACCTGGCCAAGCGCGAGGGCCGCGGCGCGATCTGCGTCTACGACCCCAAGCGCAGCGCCAACGACTCGCATCGTGAATCGATCAACTGGGCGCTGGTGCTGTTCGACGCGTTGAAGGAGAACCGGCTGCGCATGTACTGCCAACGGCTGGAGCCCCTGAACGGCGGTCACGGCGAACCCAAGCGTCTGCACCTGGAAACGCTGGCCCGCCTGTGGGACCCGGTGCGCGAAAAGCTGCTGATGCCGGTGCACTTCATCGCACCGGCCGAGCGCTTCCACCTTATCACCGACATCGACCGTTGGATGATCGGCCAGGTGGTGGCGCTGTTGGGCCAGGTGCCCGACCTGCACGACCAGATCGGCCAGATCGCGGTAAACCTGTCGGCCATCACGATCCGCGACGCCGGCCTGTGCGACCACGTGGCCGAGTTGCTGGCCCAGCACCAGGTGCCTGGCCGGCTGCTGTGTTTCGAGATCACCGAAACCGAGGCGATCACCAACCTGCAAAGCGCCAGCAGCTTCATGCAGAAGATTCACGACCTGGGCTGCCGTTTCTCGCTCGACGATTTCGGCAGCGGCTTCGCGTCGTTCACCTACCTGCGCCGACTGCCCTTCGACTCGATCAAGATCGACGGCATGTTCGTGCGCGACATGGACGTCGACCTGGTGCACGGCGGCATGGTCCGCTCGATGGCCGAGATGGGCCGCCTGCTGAACAAGCCCATCGTGGCCGAGTGCGTCGAGAACGAACGCGTCGCTGCGATGCTGCGCTCACTCGGCATCGACTGGGGCCAGGGCTACGTCTTCCACCAGCCCGAAGCGCTGACGCAGCAGTTGCTGCGTGAATGGCTGGGCGGTGCGAGTCAGGCGAGCGCGCAGAAGGTGGCTTGACGGTCGGGCGGTAACTGCCCGCCAACTGAATTCAGGCATGGGCGCTGAGCACAAGATCAGGTTCGCCATGCCGGACGGCTACAAGTTCGACTCGTTGTTGCGGTAGCTGCCCCCACCCCTCGATCGTCGGACCATGGCCGAGCTCTACACCTACGCCGTCGAAGCAGACAGGTTCTACTTCGTGAACCGCCTCGTCAATCGAGAGGTCGCTGCCCTGGCGCCGCGCATCTTCATCGACGAGGTTCTGAGCCGGGCCCATCCGGTCGAGATCGTCCAGCCATGACCGCTGCTGCGGACGCCGCTCGAGCCGAAACTGCGCCAGGTCAGCCGATGGTTCGTCCGTACTTGGTCAGGTAGTCGTTGCACAGCTGAAGCAGTTCGTCAAAATCGATCTTCAACGCGTTCGACGAGATGGCCACCGGGCTGCCGCAAAGGCGAACGTTGGCCTTCTTCAATGCGCGTTGGATGGCTCCGCCGCGGTTGGCGTACTTGTCCGGATCAATCACCTCGATGACCAATGTCCTGATGGTCTGCACCTGAAAAATACCGAAGCCGGCGATGTCGGACCAAGGGACGAACCCGGCAGAAATTCCGCTCGAGTTGTCGAGGATGCCAGTCGAGTTCAGGACCAACCCTGGCTTCGTTTCGAAGAGCTTCCTGAGCCCGACAAGTCCGCAGAGCCCGAAAAAGACGATGCTGGCAAGACCGATTCCATGCATGAACGCCACCTTGAATCGCGGCGATCGCATCCCTTCTGGCCCGATTTGTAGCATCCAGATGCCGAGGGCAATGAACACGCAGGCCCCGACCAAAAGCAGAAGCAGCTTAGCCTTGCTCAGCGGGATGATTCGTTCGTCGGAGGGGCTCATGGGTCGGGCATTTCATTTCTTGTATCGGCTCATCCAGGCTGCCGAGGGTCGGTTTGGGCCGCCACATACAGAATGGTCGCCTTTCGGCGGCCGTTCTACATCTCACCTCAACCCACCCACCTTCTGGCGTTGCGGAACATCCGCATCCACGGGCTCACGGCGGTGATGTCGCCGTTCGTCCAGCTCATCTGCGCGTGGCGGAAGACGCGCTCGGGGTGCGGCATCAGCGCGCTGAAGCGGCCATCAGCCGTCGTCACGGCGGTCAAGCCGTCCGGGCTGCCGTTCGGGTTGAACGGATAGACCTCGGTCGGCGCGCCGTGGCCGTCGACGAAGCGCATCGCGCGGTGCACCTGGGTAGCGTTGCCTCGCTGCGAGAAGTCGGCGAAACCCTCGCCGTGGGCGACGGCGATCGGTGCGCGGCTGCCGGCCATGCCGGTGAAGAAGATCGACGGGCTGTCCAGCACCTCGACCATCGCCAGCCGGCCTTCAAACTGCTCGCTCTTGTTGCGGGTGAACTTGGGCCAGTCCTGCGCGCCGGGGATGATGGGGCTGAGCGCGGCCATCATCTGGCAACCGTTGCACACGCCGAGCGCGAAGCTGTCGCTGCGGGCAAAGAACGCGGCGAACTGCTCGGCCAGCACCGGGTTGAACATCACCGAGCGGGCCCAGCCTTCGCCGGCGCCCAGTGTGTCGCCGTATGAGAAACCGCCGCAGGAGATGAAGCCCTGGAACTGGTCCAGCCGCGCGCGGCCGGCGTGCAGGTCGCTCATGTGCACGTCGAAGGTGTCGAAGCCCGCCTTC
>Ga0307515_10002072_pt1 | contig 44155 bp, 59 predicted proteins | sample 17_EM_MG_FD_194513 | JGI IMG/M metagenome (GOLD analysis project Ga0307515, IMG submission 194513) | Populus trichocarpa ectomycorrhiza microbial communities from riparian zone in the Pacific Northwest, United States - 17_EM | ecosystem: Host-associated > Plants > Roots > Unclassified | place... | reverse complement strand
CCAGGGTGCAACCAGGTAATCCCGTACGAGCGCACGATCCAACGACTGCTCACACCGGACGACGACACGCGCCTCCTGCGCGCCGCGTTCCTCGCGCACGTCCACGCGCGCCCGGACGAGTTTGTGTACTGCCCGACGCCGGACTGTACGACGATCTACCGTCCCACCCGTGGCGTGCGCATCCGCTGCCCCGTGTGCCTCGTCAAGATCTGCGCGAGCTGCAAGGTCGCCGATCATGAGGGCCTTCTGTGCCATGAATACGAGGAACAGCTGTCCGGTCATGCGCTTGCCAATGCGCGTTGGAAGGAGGAGCACGGCATCAAGCCGTGTCCCAAGTGCGGTGCCGACCTGGAGAAGAGCGGTGGTTGTAACCACATCACGGTGAGTCTAATCACCTCTTCCCCCCGTCTCGTCTCGTCTCGCGTCTCGTCTCGCGTCCATCTCCTCAAAGTTTGCTGTACGGAGACTGACTCTTATCCATTTCGCACGCCACTCCCCCTCTCCCGGTGCAATTGTGAATTGCGGTATCTACCCATCTTGTGTAGTGCATTCGTTGCCAGACGCATATGTGCTGGGTCTGCATGCAGACCTTCACGACGGCTGCTACCGTTTACACGCACATGAACCAGACGCATGGAGGGATAGGCGTATACATCCCGCGAGACCTATTCCGAATTTAGTTTAGTTTAGTTTTTGGTTGGCTCCGACAGGAGAGTTCAATAGCCTTTGGAGCATCAAGTGTGTGCGCTGCGCGCTTCCTAGCTATTCATACATGCGTGAGATGGATACAAGAACTAGCATGGTGTTATCGTTCGTTCGTTGGTTTCATAAATGAAGTTCTACTTCGTGAGTTTGACGTAAGAGAGAGAAAGTAAAAGGAAGAGTAAAAGTAATTGACGTAGTTGTTTAAACAACAAAACAACCGAATGAATATCGGATCATGCGCGAAGGCGCGAGAGTCGCGAGACTAATGACGATGATGCATAAATGAAGAGCCGAACACGCGGAAGGCGGAACGGGACGTGGAACGGAGAGAGTCGGTCGTGAGGTGACGGGTCGGTAGAGGGTAGTGGGAAATTACGGTCTACGGTCTTAGCGGCCATGCGAGGCATAGGGTGAGTCGGCGGGCGGGTGGTATACCGGCACCTTGCGTTCTTTCATAAAGGAACTCCTCCACTCCTTTTTAAAGTCCATATCGACCTCGGTGAGTGGCGTCACCCGACGTACTCGCTTGACAGCGGCAGCGGAGAGGTCCCCGGGATGGCGGAACCGGGGTCGGATTGTGGGTGTGTGGACAGTGATGGAGCGGCGGATGGGGCGGGATATGTCAGAGGTGGAGATGGCGGGTAGAGAGGAGAACTTGTCGGGCGTAGTAGGGCGTTTTTCGGGTTCGTGGGTGGTAGGGGTAACGGTAGCAGTGTCGTCGCAACCTACGGAAGCAGACCGGCCGCGGTTGAAGAGCTTTGTTAGGTTCTTATTGATATTCTTGTTGAGATGGAACATGCGGTTTTTCGAGGGTGTTTTGGGGGTGGAGTGTTGTTGTTCATGCAGCGGCGAAGTACCATTACTATGGACGAGTGTGGACGTCGGACTGGAGCTCATCGGTTGAGCGTGCGGGGACGTGAGGCTGGGCTGTGTTGGGGGGGCTCTGTCAATTTGGAATTTGGAGAAAGGAGGGAAGAGGGAAGCGGGAAGAGGGAAGAGGGCGGTGGTACGCGGTGGGCGGTGAGAGGGGCAACTCACTCGTGAATCATCCGCGATATTGATATTTGCTAATCGCGGTGGGTCGGATGGGGCAGGGTGGGGCGCGGATTTCGGTGGCTGGGCATGGGTTTGGGTATGGGTCTGGGTCTGGGTTTGGGTCGGGGTCGGGGTCTGGGTGTTGAAGTGAACATGGGGGTACGAGTTTGAGGGTAGGTTGGTAGTAGGTATTCGGCGTGGGCGAAGAGGGAGGTCTGGAAGAGGACGGTCACGTTCTCGTTCTACAATCTAGACGTTTGTCGTCGTCGTCAACGCGGTGGATAAGATAATCAAATGGAACTACGGCGTACCGATGGGAGGGTGGGATTGGGATTACTCGGCCTTCGTTTTCGGTGGTGGCTGGCCGCCGTCGTCGTGGATCTTTGGGGCTCGCCAGTCGAGGTCGTCGAGGCTGAGCTCGCTGAGGCCGAGCCAAGCGATTGTGTTCGGGGCCTGCCAGTCGCTGGTGGAGCGAAGGTGGTGGAACGCGCTGGAGCGGGGAGTGTACGTCGGTTGAGGTAGCGCTGCTTGTAGCGCTCTGCTTCCTGATAACGAGTTCGAACGATACTCATATAAAGATAGATAGATAGAATCCACATACCGTCGGCTTTAGCGAGTGCCCGGTGGGGTTCTGAAGGTGTGTCGGGAAGGGAGGGAGGGGAGGTCGATCGGCAGTGACAGGAGAGGACCTTGTGGAGTCGTCGAGGTCGCTTACGGTCGACTGGCGAACGGAGGGAGCGATTGGGGTTATGGACTAGCTCAGCGGTACAAGGCGGGAAAGGGCGGTAAGGGCGGGCGGTAAGAGCGGTGGCAGCAGCAGATGAGGATGAGCGTTTTAGTCCGTTTTAGTCTGAGGAAGGAGACGTACTGCAGCACTTAATCTTATCGTGGTCGTGGGGGGCTTTACTTCGTCCTCGGGGTTGAAATATGAAACAGGAGGGTGCAGTTTTTCGACCCGTCTCCTTTGGGGCCTCTGTTGTTGCTGTGGCTGCTGTGGACGGCCTGTAGGTGGCGAGGGTTGCTTACGATGATTGGATGGTGGAGGGGGCATAGTCGTAGTCGATAAGTGGTTAAGTGGGGGTGCGGCTGAGAGAGAGGTCACCGCGTCTTTTGTTCTCTTAACTATCTGTCTCTCCTCTCTCAGTCGGAAGCACCCGCCGTCACGGGCGCTACCTTTTCTACCAAACAAACTTCAAAATAATCCGAGCCGAGGCTCTGACGGCTCTGACAGGCTCTCACCACAACCAATCAATCCCGGCGGTGTGCATTTTCCGCCTCCATCTGGTGGCTGTGGCTGTCGTCTGGCACACAGGGCACACTTACACAGACACAATAAGTCAGAATATGTCGTCACCCAACACCCAATCACAACACCGCGTCCGGTCCTCCTTTTTTTCTCTCTCACATCTCACATCTCACACCTCGCACTTCATATTTCACATCTCACAATAGTGATAATAATAGTGGACATCAAAGTCCCAGAGCCTGAACCGAATTGCACAGCTTGGTTCCGATCCCGTCTTCGGATCCCACCTCCCACATCCCACACATGTTAGAGAGAGGTTATACATACGCACTTTCAATCACCCATGTGAATTCGTACATGGCTTGCCCAAACCAAACCCCGTCGGCCTCCTTGAGGAGATCTGCAGTCCAACGCCCAACGCCCATGGGGCCCACCGGCGAAACGCAAATGTTGTACACGCGACTACACGCGACTTCCTGAGCTTTCCATTCTCACCCCATCCTCACCCCATCCCTCCCACCTCGTTGCTCGTCGTATCTTATCACTTCCAATACTGCGTCCCATCAGACCTCACCTATTTGCCACAGGCGCCCATTAAGCTCGCTAGACACTAGTCAGTTGTCAGTTGTCATTTGTCAGTCACACTTACACCGGATACCGGGTTGCTGCCTCGTGCTTTCGTCGTGGCCGTGGAAAGCAAGTACTACTCCCAAGGTATATTATTTAAGTATCCCTTGTTCATGTCAACCTCCTCGCAACACCCGCCGTCCACTCGCGTCTCGCGTCATATTCTATTCCATTCTCTATATTCTATCGAGGTCCTGTCTCTCGTAGTGAGCCTACATCATTGTACCTCTCTGTGCCTGCCTTGGTACTCTTCGATATGACCTGTTTGTTAGAGTTCTCGAGCACGCATTCGCCACCCACTCTGTACCTACTTTCAGGATATCACTCCCGAACACAAAGAACACTTGGATGCTCTAAAGTGGGGCTTTCCACTAATCCGTAGTTTTTCCGATGGCGAACGTGCAAAACGATCCTGCCTGCCTGCCAGGCTGGGAAGGCAAGGCTGCGCAACTGCTGACCACCAAGAATAGTCCTCCCATATTCGTGCCAGCACTCGACCACACATTGCCTTGCCTCTATACTCCATACTCCATCACAGAAACCGAAAAGCGCCCCACGGTATTCCTTTTCTCAACCTTGTCCGCCGCCATTTGCCTTCCGTATGGACCGTCGCCATCGTCAACCGCTATAATCGATCTAGCACGCCCTCCTAATGTCTCCATCGCGACGCCAGACCTTCGAAAACACCCTCTCGGGCGCACAACCACCACCACTCTTACCGCCCTTCAAGGGCGATCCAGCACCAAACCCACCACTACCGCCAAGTCTCGAGAGCTTTCGTAACAGTGAGGGAAAGCAAGCACGAGAAGCCCGGTTACGCGCCCTATGGAGAGCCTTGCCAGCGAACACAACATCATACATCACCAACAACACCACCGCCAAAACCAAAACCACCACCAAACACACCGCGTCGAACCACGATGCGTCGCCCGAGGCGCAACGGGCGCAGAAGATGCGCGAGATATACGAACACGAGCTGCTGAACCGGATGGGCCGTCCAAAGGGGGACCCCAAGCCCGTCGACTGGGCCGAGTTTCTGAAATACGCCAACGAGAAAGAGTCGGAGCTGTGGAGGATTTTCCACCACGAACTCGACCTCGTCAGTCCCCTCTCTTCTTCTATGTATACCCTTCCATCCACACATCTTTCCTGATCATTACCGGCCTTGCCGGATCGAAGGATGGAAACGGCCACTTAGATGCAAACGAGCTGCGAGCCGCACTCGCCAAAGCCGGTATGTCCGGTTCCGTCCCGCACCGAAGAGCATGGACACTTGGGGAGTAACTCGAGAGCTAATTTTGTGCATTTATTTTGGAATACCAATGTCCAGGCATCGAGCTTCACCCGACGACCGTCATCGAGTTTATCGGCTTCCTCACTTCCTCGCCGCATTCCAATGCCATCAACTTTCCCGAATTCCGCGACTTCTTACTCTTAATGCCACGGACAGCCTCGACATCGGAAATATACCAGTACTACCAGACTCGAAAATTCTTGGGCGATGATGGACGCGGGTCCGCCCGTGTCAATATGGAAGGTGCGTCTCGAAAGCGTGGAGCGTGCGTGCTTGACCGATAAGAGTACCGCGCGTCTACGCGCGCGCGCCGCCACGCGCGTGTTATGCGCACGGACACATGGAACTGATGCATGGTCGTAAAAATATAGGGGATGTATCGCTCAGCGCGGAAGACCGGCCAATACCTATACCGAAACCCCTGCAGCCGATCCTGGCCCCGAAACAGGAGGCGGCCCTCAAGAGAGGGGGCGAGGGTGAACATGACGAACACGAGGAAGTGGCGGACGATACACACCTCGGAGGAGACACGGCGATGAAGTTTCTGCTAGCAGGAGGCATCGCAGGTGCCGGTACGGAGAGTTTCACTATTTCTTCCTTCGATCTCCCCCCCCGCCTTACCGCACAAAACCAGTGTCGCGCTCCGCCACCGCACCGTTTGACCGTCTCCGAATATTCCTCATCACACGCTCGACGGTTATCAGCCCACTCTCGGCGGACACCCTCTTACATCCTGAACGCAGTGCGCGAGCCATCGGCCGGGCGGTTCTCAAGATACATGCAGAGAGTGGCATCATTGGGTTCTGGATCGGGAATGGCCTCAACATTACCAAGATCTTTCCCGTGCGTCTTGACATGTTTTTTGTGTCGTTCTGTCGTCCCGACGTGGGCTGAATGACGTCCCTCTAGGAATCGGCTATCAAGTTCCTGTCCTACGAGTCGTCAGTGAGTTAACTTTCCTTCTTCCAGTATGGTTTTTCGGGCTCAAGACCTTGTTGTCAAGAAACGCGCCTTTGCGAAATATGTCGACCATGTCGACGATTCACGCAACATCAGCGGAACGAGCCGGTTCCTATCTGGCGGTATTGGTGGCCTGACAAGTCAGCTCTGTAAGTACCATCCATTCTGGCCATGAGAATTACTCAAAGCCGCCGTTCCTAGCGATATACCCGGTCGAAACGGTCAAGGTAGAGAGCAAATGACTAGCATATGCGAAATGGAATACTCACCTTCATAACCCAGACAAGACTGATGAGTGAAACCACGACGAGTCATATTATGCCGACCATGAAGCAGATGTGGGCCCAAGGCGGCATCAAGACATTCTACCGTGGACTAATTGTCAGTCCTTCCCGAACTCTCTGGCTGAATGTCCACTCATTTTTGTGGCCAGATTGGCCTCATCGGCGTGTTCCCGTATTCTGGTTCGCGAACAGATTCATGTGCATCCATTGTTCAAGGGTATGTCTGACGGACAAGCTTTGCAGCTATCGATATGTCGACATTTGAAGCCCTCAAGCTTGCCTATGTTCGCTCGACGAAGAAAGACGAGCCCGGAGTCCTCGCAACGTTAGCCTTTGGCAGTCTATCCGGCAGCGTAGGCGCGACGGTACGTGAATGCATCTTGATGGAATAGGGTAAGCTGAAACAAGCGTTATGAACACCAGAGTGTCTACCCTCTCAACCTCGTCCGAACACGATTACAAGCTTCGGGTTCGTCCGGCCACCCGCAAACCTACACAGGTGTCTGGGATGTCACGAAAAAGACATATGCTAGTGATGGTATAAGAGGTTTCTACCGAGGGCTGCTCCCTTCGCTTGCTAAGGTATGCAATGAAGAGTCCCCTTGTTAAGTACCTCCATTGACACTTTACTAGGTCGTGCCTGCCGTCTCAATATCTTACGTTGTATATGAGCAGACCAAGAAACAGTATGTATCCCTTGTCGCCCTGTCTCCCTCTTTGTGCAAATGCAAACTTACCACTGACCACTTGTGCTGTTTGTAGACTTGGCGTCTAAACTCGTCCGCTTTTCACAGTTTCATGACAGAGACAGTCCGGTGGACTTCGCCTCACTCTTTTCCCCCTTCTTGTTATAGACCTCGCGAATATCGTGCTCGTTCGGCCTTTCATCGCAATCTGTATCCGTCGATCTTTACCCATGTGCTCATGATTCTATTTTGCTATGAAGGCCTGGTGGACCGTCAGGTCAGGTTATACCTGTGGTTTTCGATGCAACTCAATTTGAGGATACATGGTAAGGATAATTGATTCGGCCATTTATTGATACGCCAGAGGTCTTGAAATGGATAATAGACGACCATGGCTTCTCTCCCTCTGCGTCTGCATCGATCGACTGGACTTCGATGATGTGACTCTCGTTATATACACTTTGTCAATGACACAATAGCGTACGTCGCCTACATTTTCAGCCGCGAACGTGGTGACAAAGTAGACATAGAGGGCCCTCGATCTCCGTGGCTCGCTTGACGTCAGGTTTTGGTTTGGATCGAGGCGACACTGACACACAAGTTGAACCCGAACCACATTCACACTACAATTACTAACGCATCATGCCCTCTTCCAATCTCCCTTCATGGCTCCTGGCTGCCCCGAGGAACCCTGTTCTGGCTGTTATGCTCCCACTCGTCCTCGGCTCTCTCAGTGGACTCCCGACATACGACCTTACAAAGGAAGGCTGGTACTATGTATAATCACTCTCAGGATTTGGCAAAGCACCCTTCTGATGACTGAGATGTCCCAGAACCTTTGCCACCCACCATATGAGCCACCTCGTCAAGCTTTTGGCATAGTTTGGCCTGCACTCTACTGCGGTAACCATTCAAAGACTCTCTCCACTGCGCCCCTCCTTGACTTTTGTTTGTTCCCCTCAAGCTATGGGCTATGCTTCCCATCTCGCTGTACAGGCTTATCACACGAGCGATTCTGCGACCAGCCGGTAGGGACCATTTCTGTGATCAACGATGAACCATCCGTATAACGTCTCCTCTGATTACTAGCACCGCGGCTGCCCTTGGTCTGCGACTGTATTACGTGCAGCTAGCCCTCAACCTTTTATGGACACCTCTATTCTTCAGATTGAAGCAGGTGGGCTCTACGCATCATGGCATACAACAATACCCAATAACTCGCTCACCTTTCATTCCCCTTGTCCTAGATCAAGGCCTCGTTTGTTGATATTGTGGTCTTGAGTGGTACGGTTTACTATATGACGGTAACCAAGCGATGTCAAATGTATGACGCTTTCACTCATTTGACATGATTCCAGTACATCTTACACGGCCCTACCGAGGGCAAATCAACGTGGTTGTTGGCCCCGTATTGCATCTGGCTTACCTTTGCGACGTACTTGAATGGTGGCTTCGTCTGGCTGAATCGCAGGAGTCAGAGGAACCCCAAGAAGAATGGTTGAGCGATATGCGCTCTACAACTAGGTGGATATAGTCTCGAATAACGAGTCGAAGAGACCAGAATGTATTGCACTATATAGAGAATTAATGGAGTCGAAAGAGAAAACGGGCTAGGAACAGAACGAAAGGAGGGGTGGACGATTGACCACATACAGGAAGATATATTTCTATTTTGTGATATCCTAGCATACTTATTTACTTATCTCGTAACGGATTTTGGGCTATTTCTTTGTTCAAGATGTCTACATCCAACAATGACGACCTGTAAGTGCAAGTAGCGCTCGTGACGTGACAGTGACCCTATTATTACCATAGGATACGTCCTCATACACCACCTGTTGACCCTCAGGTCGCCTCGATCGCTTACCGTCTGGCCCAACAACAAACCGGCAAACCAGACGCGGATGTCCAAGACGATAAATCGGACGATGACAATCTCTCTGACGAACTTGATGCGTTGGAAGAAGAGCTTGGGATTGCAGGACATCGCGAGCAACGACTCGAAGAACTCCATCAAGAGTGCGGTTCATTCGTCCTCTCGACTTTTTATTTAGTTTTAAACATCATTTCTCTCCGAACAGAATGATGAAGCTCAGAGATCAACGTGAGAACGACCATGGCCAGTACACAGAGATCATAGACGAAAAGGAAGTCATCCGTGTCAGTGCGTAAGTCCGTCCGAAAGTCGATCATTCATCCTCGGAGGGACTGAGTTGGGTTCCTAGAAATGAGAAGAGATGCGTAATACACTTCTACCATCGAAATTTTCAACGTTGTAAGATCATGAACAAGCACCTCGAGGCGAGTTCATCATCATCATCGTCACCATCATCGTCTTCATCATCATCATCACCATTTTGCCAAAACTGCGAACCAGAGACGAAGAAAACTGACATGATGGTACACTCTACTACAACATTACAGGAACTAGCTCCTAAATACTTCTCGACTCGTTTTGTACGAGTATTTGTGGAGAACGTACCATGGCTCGTCGAGAAACTGGCCATAAAGGTGCTTCCTTGCGTTATTTGTTTCGTCGATGGGGTAGCAAAGAACAGGTAAGCTGTGTCTTTTTGGCATATCCTGTAACATATTGCGCTTACTCTCAGCTTTCAGGTTGATTGGTTTCGAGGAACTGGGAAATGCTGATGATTTCGACGCGGCGATTTTGGAGGTGAGGCTTAGTCAGTCAGGTATGTTGAATCTTCTTTATTTTAAATAAACAAAATGCCTTCATCTGATACCATCTGGCAGGAGTGCTGCAGAAACCACCTATCGCGAAGGTTCAGCGGGATGACGAAGACGAAGACGACGGATTTCGGAAATCCAAGATACGATCATCCAACCGCGATGGTGATGAAGATTTTGACCTGTAAGCGGGCCCTATGCGGTGCCTAGGTTACCCGATCAACCTGGGTGGATTCGGAGGCCATGCGATTGAGTAAGTTGAGCTACACAAGGGTCTCTGATTGCTCGGTAATACAATAGTCCTACAGTTGTATGAGGTTTAATAACCGAAACGTACCGGTCATTATTGTTCGATCTCGGCTCGCTACAACCACAAGAGGCCGGGTCGTCAAGCATGTAATAATAGCTCGATCATTTGCAATGGAACTACAATCCAAATATTCGCGTGGTGACATCGAGATTCAAGATATTCTGCACAAGATCAATGTTGTTGTAAAGTTGTATACTCCTTCAACACGAATTACACAGGATCTCGCGTGGGAACAAAGACGGAGAATGGCCGGTGATATATCTGGATTGTGTTCGAAAAGCTTGTTGAAAACATCTGCCTCACCGCAGGTGCGCAGGTGGAAGCGACAAGGCAAAAAGCGAGATGGACAGCGTAAACCTCTGGCTGGTATTCAGGAGATTTTGCGGCCAGGTTCGTTTAGAAAAGTGCAGTTCTGTTTTCTTTCCGACTTTCTGGGCGGTACAAGAAGACCGGGGGGGGGGATCTTCCTATATTCAAGTCGAACGCCAGGACGCTTGTTTTGGCCTCTGGGAATAACAGCGTGTGGTTCAGGGCCTGCACAAGCAAAGATTTTGTGATGAAAGAGAGGTGCCGAGTATCAATTCAGTCAACCACTTTGTTCTCTTGTGCTTATGTCCCTCTGCTTGCTTGATTCGATTCGTTCGCAGTCCCTACCGACCCATACATATATTTTCTTCCTAGGGTCTCCTATAAGGCTCGCACTCCTCGCCTATCCAGTCGACGTACTGCCCCGAGAGCGCAGGTTCGGCAGTGATGGCCAGCTTCCCCAGTAAATAGCCGGTGACTGCCGGATCGGTGAGCCTCCCTTCTTCATGTAGATTGACAAAGTATTCGCGGTCCTTCTCGAGAGCACCGCTGGCGTTGCGGACGGCGGCTTGCATCTAACGAATTTTGGCGAGCATTAGTCGAAGAAATCGAGTGAGGAGTTGAAAAGGAGCGATGCGTACATCGGTATCCACAGTTCCAGGTCTCACTGCAACGCTTACTATGTCCTTTTCTTCCACCGCAAGGGTCCGACAAAGCGAGTTCATGGCCGCTTTGCTAGCGGCGTACGGTCCCCATGCATATGTCCCCCTCAGACTCGCCCCAGAGCTGACAAAAATTACCTTGCCCTTTGACTCACGCAAGGCGGGGAGAGCAGCCTGAACGGTGTATAGAAGCGAGAAGAAGTTGACATCCATTATGGATTGCCAGGAGTTTGGACCTGTTACGGGTGTGGAAGTGATGGGACCGACGGGGTCTAGAACTCCTGCGTTGAGGATTATGCCAGTCAGGCACGACCAGGTTGAGATCGCGGACGCAACGGCGTGTTGGGAGGTCTTGGGGTCGGTACTGAGAGGTATTGAAGATGGGAATCTGCGTAGTTCGTGGGCGGGACCTACATGTCACCATGGACTTGCACCAGACGGGAGGAATGTCGCGATTGCAGCTGCGTAAGGGCGTCGTTTGTCGACCGGGAGATTGCAACTACACATGTATTTTGTTCTTCTAAAAGTGATTTGACTGTTGCCAGGCCGATGCCACTGGATATAGGGCGATAAGTTTGCGAATTTTGATGGACGACGAACGCGAACGGAATGAAACATACCGAGATGCGCCAGTGACCAATACCACGGGCTGTACACGGTTATCCATGACTGGGGTATTGGGTGGTTGGACACGGTGTCCCGTGCGGAGGGGTGATAAGTTGCCTCTGTCTTCTCTAGTTTTCCCCCAATTTTCGTTTCGTCCTCTCCTCGACCTTCCGCTCTTGTTCTCTCCGCGTCATCGATGGCGTCTCGCAGCATATTGTCGCGTTTCTCATTACCACGTCGTGCTCTCCCCCTCTCCTCTCTCTCGACGCGCCGAGCGTGCCAGCAGCCGCTCCGTGCTGCCCCTGCCCTCCGCTCACTAAACCAGTCACGGTATTATGCGAGCGAAAGCTCGGAACAGACTACCGTCAGCTCAGACACCATTTTCTGGGAATTGCGCGCGCGTGCTGACGTTGTGTCTGGCTACAGATGACTGTCCGAGAGGCATTGAACCAGGCGATGGAGGAAGAAATGCTCCGCGACGAAACCGTATTTATCCTAGGTGAAGAAGTTGCCAGGTACAACGGTGCTTACAAGGTCAGCTTCAACCCTCCCCACCCACTGCAAATATTTCGACCAACCCACCATGCTGGTGCAGGTCACAAAAGGCCTCATGGACAAATTTACCGAGAAACGGGTCGTAGATACTCCTATCACAGAAATGGGATTCGCTGGTCTTGCAGTTGGCGCTGCCCTTGCTGGTCTTCGACCAGTGTAAGTCTGTCATAAAGCCTTCCCAGCAAACCCTGCTAATATTTGACACCCATGCAGTTGCGAGTTTATGACTTTCAACTTTGCAATGCAGGTCCGTTTGCTCTCGTTATATCTTACTCACGCAAGTAGTCTAAGCACGACCACCCTGCAGGCCATCGACCAAATTGTCAACTCAGCGGGCAAGACCTACTACATGTCCGGTGGTAACGTTCCCTGCCCTGTCGTATTCCGTGGTCCAAACGGTGCTGCTGCCGGTGTCGGCGCCCAGCATTCACAAGACTATGCGGCGTGGTACGGCCAAATCCCTGGGTTGAAAGTCGTCAGCCCATGGAGCGCAGAAGACTGCAAGGGTTTGCTGAAGGTTTGCTCTCTTCTCCTTTTGGCCTACTCTTTCTAAACGCAATGGTCCTCAACAGTCCGCAATCCGCGACGATACCCCCGTCGTCTTCCTTGAGAACGAAATGCTCTACGGCGTTTCTTTCCCCATGTCGCAAGAGGCGCTTTCGGACAACTTTCTCCTCCCCATCGGCAAAGCCAAGATTGAGCGCGCTGGATCGGATGTGACCATCGTCGCCCACTCGAAGATGGTCGGTCACTCGCTTGAGGCAGCCGAGCAGCTTGCAAAGGAGGGCATCAAGGCGGAGGTCATTAACCTCAGGAGTATCCGTCCACTGGACATTGATACTATAAAAGAGTCGGTAAAGAAGACGAACCGGTCAGTCCCAATCGTTGTAATGTGTGTATAGAGACCTGGAGCGCTGACGTGAGCTTCTAGGCTCCTCATTGTGGAGGGTGGTTTCCCTCACTTTGGCGTCGGCGCGGAAATCTGCGCCCAGATCGTCGAGGGCGAGGCTTTCGACTACCTTGATGCCCCCGTGGAACGTATCACCGGTGCTGACGTTCCTACCCCGGTATGTGCTCAGTACCTCCTCCCGACCCTTTCCTAACAGATTTTATCGCCAGTATGCCGCCAACCTCGAAGCTCTTTCCTTCCCCGACACCCCACTAATTGTCAAGGTGGCCAAGCGCGCGCTCTACAGGACCAACTAAAATAGACTTCTGCGGCTCGCGTTGTACTTAGCTGCACTGACCTTTCGACTAGCTCTTTTGTTTCATATTTCTTCACTCTCCACCCGCGCACACGTACGAGGGAGAAGAGTAAGTCGTGAAGAGGAATGCATTGACCACTACAAATGACACAGAGCTGGACCTCTAAAGCTGCCACCTGAAAGGGAGAACAACAAGTCGTAAAACGTTCTTCCGCTCTGGCCAACCCAGGCGAATATATGCGTTTGATGACGATTATTAAGTTTTTGACTCCGTACCCCAGCCCACGCCTCAGGCCGAGTCATTCGCTCCCAGTGCTTCTAGCCGAAATCGTACAGCATTGGCATGCGCACACAAACCCTCGCAATCGGCCAAGGTGGTCACCACAGGCCCGATATTCTTAAGCCCCTCGGGCGTGATCTCCTGCGCGGTGATGTGCTTCAGGAAGGATTGTGTGTTGACACCACTGTACTGGCGCGCGAAGCCGTTCGTTGGAAGGGTGTGATTTGTCCCTGACGCGTAATCACCACAGCTATCCATTAAGTTCGTCAGTACAAGACATGCAAAGCGGCGGAAAGGAAGGAGACGGACCTCTCGGGTGTGTACGGACCGATGAACACGCTCCCCGCATTCTGCACTAACGGCAGCGCATCCCTCGCATTCTTGATGTGCAAGATTAGGTGCTCAGGCGCATAGTCGTTGGAGAACTGAAGCGCTTCCTCGATGGAATTTGTCGCCACTGCTAGACTCTTGCGAACAGACTCGCGCAGGATACCCACACGGGGCAGCTTCTGCGCTTGGGAGTCGACCTGGTTCTCGATTTCTTCGAGGAGCTCTGAGGAAAGGTTGACGCCAATGAGCACGACTTGCGAGTCGACGCCGTGCTCCGCTTGCGAGAGAAGGTCGACTGCTACGAAGACTGGGTTGGCTGTTTCGTCGGCGACTACCTGGGAGAAACGGGTTAGGGTCAACAAATGAAATTGACGGGTACGACTTGGCTCACCAAAACTTCAGAAGGACCCGCAGGCATATCAATTGCAACCAATGCGTCCGTATCATTCTGCACAAGCATTTTCGCGGCCGTGACCCACTGATTGCCTGGGCCGAATATCTTATCAACTTTGGGGCATGTCTCCGTCCCATACGCGAGCGCTGCGATAGCCTGTGCACCACCCGCCTTGAGGATAGCCGTCGCACCGACCTTGTGTGCGACGTACATCACCTCAGGGGAGATCGACCCATCCTCCCGCGGCGGGGTGGCCAGCACAATCTCCTCACAGCCAGCAACTTGAGCTGGGATGCCGAGCATGTACGCTGATGAGGGGAGGATGGCTGTCCCACCTGGTACGTAAAGCCCCACACGTGCGATAGGCCGGGTAAAGCGCTCGCATATAACGCCCGGGACAGTCTCGACCACGAGTGGAGCAGAGACCTGGGCCTCGTGGAACTTGCGCACGTTGGCATAGGCCTTGTCAATGGCATCCCTCACTGTTGGATCGATTGGTCCGCTCCTATCGAGACACTCGCCTGTCGACGGATCGTAGAATGGAGCATGGATGACGGGTGCCTTCAGTTGCACTTTGTCATGCAGTGCCGTGAGCTCAAGAACAGCTGCATCACCCCTCTTGCGGACTTCGTCGACGATCGGCCGGGCCTTTTCGATCATTTGCTTCGAGTCGAGTACTGGGCGACGAAGGAGTGCACTGCGCTGGGCAGCGGAGACGGTGGCAAGATCGGCATGACGCATTTGGATCGGGGAATAGGGTTCCGCTGAGGGTTTGTTGGATTTACCATTGACCTTGGGCGGGGTAGCAATGAATTCTGGCTTTGCGGCTCCCTTTCGGCGAGTCACCCTCTTCGCCTTTTCGTCTAAACACTGCTCGATATCCGCCAATGTAACACCACTCGCCACGCACTTTGTCAACGTAAAGTAGAGCAAGTCGGCTGCCTCGAAAGCGACATCGTCCTTAGTCTTCGCCAAACATAGTTCCTTAGCTTCCTCCATAACTTTATCTGCAAGAAACTGCGGATCATTGAAAAGTCGCTGGGTGTAAGAACCCGGTGGCGCAGATGCCAGACGTGATTGCAATGTGGCTTCCAGCGCGGCTAGGCCAGCAAGAGGACCGAAGCACGATGGGCGATTCAGGTGGCAGAAGCCCGGGTCCGTTTGGACGACGGTGAACTCAAGCGTGTCATAGTCGCAATCGGCGCGGATGCTGACGACCGCTTGTATGGCGCCTGATGTCTCGCCCTTTTTCCAGCGGCCGCGTGTCCGACTCTGGTAAACTCCAGCACCAGTGAGAATGGACTCCTTGATCGATTCGACAGAGGAGTAGACAAGCCCAAGTGATCGACCGCTTGCGAAGGAAGTGACGACGGTCGGGATAAGGTGGTCGGCTCTATCGGACGTTAGGGGGGCAACAAACGCGTCACCGACGTTGATCTTATCGTTCGTCGACTGCTCGACGGTAAGATTGGATGTCGGAATAACTAAAGTGGCTCCAATCGCCTTTGCTTCGCGAATGTCTGCCGTAAATGATGCAGGGAGAATATAGATTTCGCCATCCGCAAAGAATGCCTTGATGGAAAGGACGAGATCGGGATTGAAGGTGGGGACCTTGAGAAGCACACCAGACACGGCAGCCCTCAGTCTGTCTGATACGGCACTAAGTTCCGCAGCGTCGAGGACGAGGAGCAAACGGTTTGGTGGGAGTTTTCCCGCTATTTCTTTTGCTAGGGCAGGGCCAACGACGACCTTTGAAGCACCTTCATCGAGCCATTGGGTGACTTGTTCGATCGAGGAAGTGGTATCGGCATGGACGATAAATGACTGGTGGGCGTGGCTGGCGTGGTTGGAGGGGGCGACGAGGAGTGGACCGATGCGGTTGAGCGCGTGTAGAAGGGGAGCATCGATGGAATGCTGGTCTTGGAAGGGAAGAAAGAGGGCCATGTTTGCACAAGGAGCCGAGGGGATGCCACAAGAATATCCATTCGGACGAAGAGGAGCGACGCCATTTTCCAACTCGCGGCTAAGCGAGTGTTTGTCTCTGTTTGTCTCTGTTTTCCAAGCGCGAACCGAGTGCCCCGCCGCCCCCTCCGTCTGATCGATCTCGACCCCGCCCGATCCGCTTCCCGTCTTGAGAAACCGCCGCCACCCGTCCACCAGGCACGTTGGTCCTGGGCCCATTCCCATTCCATCCGCTACCTCTGGGGACGCACTCGCAGGCTTCTATCTTCTCAGGTAACCTAACATTGCTAAGTCTAGGGCCCGTCGAGCCGCCGAGGCCGAGGATCCGTTGATCTTCTGTCCGCCATGGGTGGCGCCGCTCGATCCAAATGAAAACACCTCGTACCGGTGTGGCGATATTCAGACTTTCCGATCTGCAGTTGTTGGTGCCCACGATTTCCCGATCTCCGCCACACCAACGGGAGACCAGCCCTGGAGTGGATCGCCTTGAGGAAAAGGGTCCAAAGACGGATGACATTTGCGTGGGGACTAGACATTTTCACGTAACCAATAAACTCACCCTGGAGTCTGCCATAAGAAGCCTGCCCTGGCGAGACACCGAACATCGTGCTCATTATTCGAGATTGGCTGAATGAGGCTAATCAGTAACAATATCACGGCACTATGGACGTAACACAATACGCTTACCCGAATTGCAGGTGGCATGGGCTTCTTAGGTGCACCCCTGCACCAATCACCCTTGCCTTGGTATTGAAAATGTTGTATATATAGCCTGACGTCGGGTCTGTTATCTACATTGTCCCTGATATTGCCGACGTCCCCTACTATCATCCGAGTAGTTCTTGTGGTCCTTGAACCCGAATATCGCCCATCTCCGGAGAGAAAGAGTACGCGGTCGTGGCTCTCCTGTATATGCCAGATATTCGCATAGTGATCTTGAGCTCGCCGCCTCCGAGCGCCTTTCACTCGTATCTGGCGAGATATTGATATTGATAGGTCAGATCGAAAACCAGAACTCTATTGGTCCTATTCTCCTCCCACACTCTGATTGGCTCCAACTGCCCTCAGATCAAGTGTCGAAGAAAGGAGGTGGTGTGCGACATGGCGATTTGGAAGGCGCCGGACCAAGCAGCAAGAACAAGCCATTGGCGATTGAAACCTAGGAGAGATGGGCGCCTATCCATGGTGTTTATAATTTCTCCAGCATACCGATCGCTGGGAATGAATATATGAGACCAATAACATGGCAAATGCCTCTAATGTCGTGGAAACAAGCACCAGTTTCAGAAAGAGGGAGAGTTTGTCCTTGTGTGGTTTTGGTCTTGCCCTGCCGTCAGATGAAAAGGTGTTTCTCTGAAGTGGAGGTGGATATGGACTTTGGCCCAAATGTCGATCTCATATGGAACGAGGGTAGTATGGTAGTGTACGTCTCGCTATAGCTCGTTGGGCAAGGGAGCCCTTGAGAGCTCATGGTGGAGGCAAGTTGCTGATTCCACGCTTCGTCAAAATCGATGTGTTCTCGTTCTTGGTTCGAGGCCGAGCAAGTGAGTTTCTCTGGTCACCCTTGGGTCGAGGTAGCTCAGGCTTACCTTTAACGCATTGACGCCGGAAAGCACAATACTGGAAGGCGGGGCGCACTGTCAAGGACGAGGGATACAGCTGTTCTTGGAGGTGGATGGTTGTATCTTCCTAGCATAATTGGTGAGCAAGGGCCACAGGTCTATTCAACAGAGGAGTACATACTATGCCATCAACTTCCTTACATCCACAATGGATGTCATTCACCCATTCGCTATCATCAGGAGTAGATTGCCTTTGAGACATCGCAGCCATGCTTCATCCGCGTCCAAATAGGTAGCGCGACTTAGAGTCGAATATTCCAGCAAATGACTTGGGGACGAAACTCGCAACACCCAATATTCCCGTACGTATACGCCGGGTCTAGATATTGAGAATGAAGTTCATGCTAGTGGTTCCTCCAATACGGCCTCTGAAAGCTTTGGGACCCCCTGAGGATAACGCGAAGCATGTCCAAAGTGTCTAAGAGGGTATTTTGTTCCCTTATCTTCCCTCTTGATGGCTGCGTCACGCCGATTGCGCGAGGTTTGGGAAGCGGTTGGCAAGTAACCGGGACGTCCACAATCATCTAATTTGGTGGGTGTTAGGGATGAGCGACTCAGGTCGAGCAAAGAGGCAATTATATGGAGACCCATGTAATTGGCGGGTTGGAGGATTGGCAACATCTGGGATCGTTGCAACCAAACAACCATGATCACTGCAACCCTTGCAACAAGTTTGCACGCACGGAGTTATAACGAACGGGTGTCATTAGGATATCCTGATAAGTTGGCTATCTGATAACCGATGTCGGCGGTAGAACCTTCGAACTGTTGTAAACTTTGACCCTTCCCTCGCCAACCACCATGTTTCGTCACGCTCTTTCGACAGCTCACAGGAGCATCGTACACCCTACCGTTATCCAGGCAGGTCCCTACTCGTGTTTCTCGTCGTCCACACTGCTAACAGCACTTCTCAAGAGGTCTGCGACCTCGCTGGCGGCGGGGTTCCCAAAAGTCACCAAGCGAGTGCGCCATTTGTGTATTCTCATGCGGATAACAATACTTATGCGGTATGAAATCTAGGTTCAGACTAAATACGGCGGTGTTTACACGGTCCGTCCATCTTTCGTCAACGGTATTTGGCTCACTAGTTTCTCCTCTTCTCCAACTACCGCTTTGGGTACAACATCTGTGCACCTTGCATGCAACAGGTCACCCTCATTCCAGGTGACGGTATTGGAAAGGAAATCACCGATTCCGTCAAAGAAATCTTTGAGCATGTAAATGCACCCATCGAGTGGGAGCAGTACGATGTGTCAGGCATGTCCAACGAAGGCGAAGAGCTTTTTACACAGGCCATGGAGTCCCTCAAACGCCACCGCGTCGGTCTCAAGGGTATTCTTTACACTCCTATCGAAGGTCACTTGTCGTGGAACGTCGCTATGCGCCAGCAACTAGATATCTACGCTTCTGTGGTTCTTTGCAAGTCCCTTCCTGGTGTCCCCACTCGTCACAACAACGTCGACTTCGCCATTATTCGCGAAAACACCGAGGGAGAGTATTCTGGCTTGGAACACCAGAGCTACCCGGGAGTCGTTGAGAGCTTGAAGGTCTCTACTCGCACCAAGGCTGAGCGAATCTCTCGCTTTGCTTTCGACTTTGCTCTCAAGAACAACCGCAAGGTCAGCCTTTTCCTCATCTCGCTGTTCCCGCTCTAAATACCGTCGGTGTAGAAAATCACTTGTATACACAAGGCGAACATCATGAAGCTCGGCGATGGACTCTTCCTCAATACCTTCCGACGAGTCGCTGAGGAGTACAAGTCATCTGGCATCATTGCCAATGACATGATTGTAGACAACACATCTATGCAACTGGTCGCCAAGCCTGGTCAATTTGACGTGATGGTTATGCCTAATCTGTACGGCGCTATTGTTTCGAATATTGGGGCTGCCCTGGTTGGTGGTCCGGGTATCGTCCCTGGCTGCAACATCGGACGAGTGAGTCATGAACGTACCCACTGGTTGCCCCAGGTGGACTTACTAGTGCTCCTTTCAGGAATATGCCCTCTTCGAGCCTGGATGCCGACATGTCGCGCAGGACATTATGGGTCTAGGCAAGGCCAACCCCGCTGCCATGATCCTCAGCTCTACGATGATGCTGCGACACCTCGGTCTTGACTCGATTGCCAATTCGATCGCCACCGCCACCTTCGACGTCCTCAACGCGCGCAAAGTTCGCACCGCCGATATGGGTGGTGCGTACCTATTTGTCCCTCTGACCGGAGCTTTATCTGAATGCTATTCTTTCATCAATAGGCACGAACACCACTTCGGACTTCACCGCCGCTGTGATCCAAAACCTCTAGACGAACAGAGTATAGGAGGGTCTCTCACACCTAGACAAGTCTTGTAGTGTGCATATTATCTATTGGAATAACGCTCATTAAGTCATCGCTTTAGTAGCCGCGTTTTTGGCTAGAAGCCCGAGATACCAATGGCCCAATATTTAAAACCGTGCGTTGAAGGTGGCAGATACATATTAGCAAGCAATAGCCATGAAGGACACCTCAAACCGAAAGAACATTGGAAGGGCATCGTGCGTATACAATGCTAAACACCGCAGCTGCACTTCGCGTGGTCTGATTTGGGTGAGGTGAACTACCCGCTTGTACACCGACCACCTCCCTGTTCACTTTCCGCGCACCCACCATACAGCTGAAACAAACTTGTACGCCGGCAACCTAGTGCCGCACTGACTACGTCGGGTTCATTGACCACCTCTTAAATGCCGTGGGTCTGCGCGTGCCGTGCCGCATTTGTGAGAGGAAGAGGGACAAATTTCCACGGTACACGGTACACCCGTTCCAGTGTTACAACAGTGTATGTTGGGTCGCCTGGTTTCCCCAGCGACGCATCGGAAAATATGTAAGAAGTATAGTATGCCTCTGGCTCAGAGCGGGTATGAGTGATTATCCACGCGAGGTAGTATCGTTTAGGCTGCCCCGCCTGGGAGCGGAAGGACTTTGGGCAAGGATGGAGGAGCTATGCAGCTCGCCTTGTGCAATAGACTTAATGATGCTTCCTCGATAGATTGTAGACGCTTCAACTTGCGTGAAGTGCTACTATACAGTATGCACCCAGAGCAACTATTCAAACCAGGTCATTTGGGAAAATCTCCTTGTGTTGCTCATCCATCACGAGTTTTCTGTACCTCCGGCTCATTCACAAGGTACTTGGAATATGATTAAGTCGTGTAGTAGGAGACTACCATAGCCAGTGAGCCTGAGTTTGGAAACAATATGACATAAACGTCCTGATCATGAGATAAGGGCTACATCATAGAAAATCAAGAGAGTATTTGGGGTGTATGAAAACACCACCACCATCGGGAGAGTAAGCAACTGACCGCACCGCGTACCTACGAGAAGTACATTCGCCTCTGTGCATTCCCAGCGAGTGGCTTGAACGCTTTCTGGAAGTATGACAGCGACTTCGCTGACTCTTTCTTTGGGCTAGGGTCGGAAGGCGTGTTGTCCTCAGAAAGGTCAATCTTGGCCTGCGGGTCGAAGTGGTTCTTTGCGCGAGCGCACACAATATCGGCATCTATAAATATTGTCAGTATATGTTCTGGAATATAGGTCCTGGACATACAGTATACAGGGGCCGGGATGGAGACTGAGCGAGTCGATCGGGCATATACATGGCAAAGCGCAAAGGCGATGGACTGCAAGTCGTCGGGCTTGAAGTTGTTTTCGTCGTAGAGGACGTTATAATGGGCGGGACGCGATGTTCCAAGAAGTCCCGCATGGGACTGGAGGTAGAAATCGAATTCGGCCGGGGATGTGACATCTGCAGCATCGAATTAAAGTGTTAATTAAGTGCATACATACCAAGGATCACGTACCAGTGTCTACGACGAGACCAGCAGGGCAATTACCACTGCGGTCACCTTGTCCTGTGGGCGGGAAGAATCGAACTACGAGCAGCGTCAATCAAAGTCAAATTCAGCCGCTCAATTGAGGGTGTTTACCATGATGGCGCTTCCCGACGACGACGACTGTGAGCTTTGGAATTGTCGGAAGCTTCATGTCGGCAAGGGCAGCTGTAAAGATGACGATCAGACCTTGGGTTACTGGGAATAAGGATAGAGACGCACCCTTGATCTTGGGAATCTCGTCTTCGATGACTTGCTTGAATTGTCCCTCGGAGACGCCGTCGCGGAAGAAGATGGCCCGCTTGGGGAAGGCCTGGTTGCGGTCAACACCGGTTTCGAGTTTATAGTTTACGTGCATGCGAATGCAGTGCTAAATACCCGTCATCAGGGACTCTGCGAGGAAGTTTCATGTATAATAAAAAATGCACCCACCTTCACCATCTCTTCCGTATCATCAATGATCTCTTGTCTGCTTTTCTGTACCTTTGATATGGCAATGTACCGGCTGTACGTCGGGTCGATGTTGGCAACCATGGAGGTGAAGCTGGGCTTGTTGTCAACACCAGGCGCGGGGTGGATGACATCGGCGCCGATGATAACGGCAGGGTTCTGTGGGTCCGAGAGGATGGGGACAGAACGGGCCTCCGGAACGGCGTTGACGCCTCCAAGTTTAACGTTGACCCTGAGCAGGGTCAGCGGTGACAGCGGGAGACGACTGGGGGAGTACGTACTTGAGCATGACATTTGCATAGTACTGAGGCTTCGCCCGGAAGCACTTCTGGGCTTTGAGACATTGCGTAGCAACGCCGACCTGGCAGTCAGAGAAGCTTGACACTCGTCAATACAAAAGCACGAATACGCGGTAGGAACATACTGCTTGACTTGTTGGTATAGGTCGGTGGCACCTTCGGGAAGGACCACGACGTAGATGTCTGGCAGATTACCCGATTTCTGCTTCATTTCCATCCCTTTCTGACGAAGGGCCTGCCAACATCGTTAGATATATCACGTCAAGGTCTTGAATTCACAACGAACACATACCTGGATGATATCCGCCTGGGCGTTCTCCCAGGAGACTAGAGGCTGGCCCTGGAAGCCTTGGATACCTGCGAACGAGATAGAATTGGCAAACTAAGAATGAAGGAAGGGAAATTTGAAGGCATACCCATCGCTTCGGCTGCCTGCCTGAGACCCTGAATCATGTTCTCACATGCACCCTGCGAAAAGCGCTGCTGCCGCTCGAGGATGATAACAATCCATCGTTGGAAACTAGCACCACGATATGCCTTCTTCTCGATCATATTCCACTCGCCGTTGCGGGGCGTCTAGAGCGAAACGCGAGTCAGGGAGGTGCCTCTAGAGCCAAGTGAGGAAAGAGATAACGTACAATTGTTTGCTGGCGGCTGCCAGCGCCATAGACGAGGGTCGGAGGTAGCAGGACGCGTGCGTTTATGCTCACAGGCGCCGTAGCGTCGACAGAAAAACCAAAGGAGCGAAGGTACGAGGACTGGCCATACTGGAGGACTCCAAGGCCGTTCCGGATCGAGTTGAGGCGTGCCTCTGGCTTCTGTGTAGCAAATTCGAGCACATCCTTGGTCTTCTCTGGTGGGACCTGCTTGCGCATGATCTGACCCGGGACGACATTGCACAATTCCATTGGGATATAAGCCCCGCTCCCAACTTCGACACACGGGATATCCGGGTACCGGAGGTTGATGTTGTATGCCTGTCGGAAGTACTCCGCGACAGACTGCATACCGCCCTCACGAAGCTTGAATTGGAGGTCTTTCGCGCCTTGCCCGAGGAGCCGCTTAATGACACGGGGAGTCCTGGGTGGAGCCGAAGCTGGCTGGTTGGAGCTGGTGAGTACGCGGACGCCAGAGATGAACCGGTTGAGGCGGTGGTGTTCCCGCGGAGGGAGGCGAGCGAGTATGGTAGAATTTTCAGGCCTGGCCTCTTTGCCAAGGAACTCTAGGCAAAGGCGGATGAGGGGTCCGTCTTTGTACATGACGCCAGTGGAGATATCGATATTGATGAGCATTCGTCCTACGGCGGGACGAACTGATCTGTAATGTACTTTGAGTTCAAGGCTTCAAGAAAGGTGGGGAAAAGACCTACTGGAAGTAGCCTCTCCACAGGACCATGCCGTTCCCGATGTCTTTTGTCTCGCGATCCGTGAAGAAGGACCGGACGTTGAAGGGGTATTTTCTGCAGTGACCGTTGAGTAACAGAGTGATTGTGATCTGAGTTGAAGAACGTACAATGATGGTTCCATCCGGACGACGACATTCTGCGAGAAGGCAAAGAGTTATGATTGGATTAGGCCCTGGGAGGTGAAACGTTACGGACCAAGGCGGTAATCGCGGTAAGGACGCTGTTGTCATGCGACTGGTCACCACGCAGGAAGCGATGAAGGACTTCCGGGTTGATCTCCGCGACTTTGGTCAGGCGGACCTTGTAAGGCTTTTTGGGGTGCTCAGCACCAGGGGCGGGCGGGCCACCAAGGTAGACTTCAAACTACAAAATGCGTGGATCAGGTGTTTGGATAGCAAGAGTCGGGGGGTCGTCTACCTCGTGTTGGCGACTGCCGTTGGGGAACTGCAGCTCGCGGGCGGCAAATAAGTTCTTGCGGCCATCATAGACGGCTTTGGGCTCAAAGATATGTTTAGCGGTGTCTTCCTATTAAAAAAGAAACGATTAGAAATGTTGGCCCAAAGTAACATTGCAACATATTTTGGGCGGTAGGTGGCGGGATTTGAGAAAATCGAGGGCAAAGGGAGTGTACCGACCTGTAGAGCGGTTATGATGTCGAAGTTAAGGCGGGCAGGGAGTGCCTTTTCCGACGGGGCGATAACTGCAGAGGGAAATGAGAGGGATGTACCGCGATCGCTTTATGATAAAGGGACATACCCACTGCATCATATCGGAAGTAATAAAGAGGGTGTTTCAGCGATCGAATCGGGCAACAAGAGGGGGTGACAGGCAGTGGAGGAAGGGCGCACCATCATAATGGGAAATGGTTTGCTCAGTGACCGAAGCAGCGAAATGGTTAGTAGAAACCTGGAATGGACGACCTTCGCGACCGTAGCCGGGTTTACGGACGCCAATTGTTGTAACGTGCTCTGAGAGGTAAAAAGCGGGGCCACCACCGCGAGCAGCGCCACCCCCACGGGAAGCAGCTCCTCCCCTAGGCGGTGGGGCACCGCGACCGCGGCCACGAGCAGCTGCTGCTGGAGGGGGGCGGGGCGGCATGGTCGATTTGGTTGCTGCTGAATGTGGCAGGTGTCAACGGGAGGGGACAAGGACGAAAGAAGGGCGAAGGGATATAGCACAAACACGGACGATGTGTTAGAGAATCAGCGCAAGTGCAGGGCAAAGGCAGAGGGAGCAAAGTGCGAAAAGCGGGAGCGGGCCACTCCAAGTTTGTTTGTTGGTTTGCGAGTTGTGGTTGTTGTGATTGTTATTATAAAGGGTTATTTGGTCACGGGCAGGCTCCGAAAACCCATGCCATTGAGACTGAGAGCTTAAAATGATTATTATTTGTAAGTCACTACACGTGGTGGTATGTATTGAAGCTACGTAGCGCGTACGTAGACGGCAGGCGCTGTCCCACGCCAGCGAAGCCCAGCTCGGGAAAACGAGCGTTCGTGCTACGAGAGGGCATTATAAGACGAGGGTTGAATAATTATCTATGGTCTCTCCATAGGCGGCGCGTGTAATCCAACTCTCACGTCGTCTTTGGTATGAGACCAAGTGTTTGTTGTCTTCATCTGTTTTGTCCTGTGACCTCGTCGGGCGTCGTCGGGCCAGGCTCCGAATCTGCACCACTTGTTAGGCCGAGGATGTCGTTTACACCTCTGAGGAGCCACTCCGGAACCCCAGGGTTCACAATCCCCACAATCCCCAGCCGTTCCACCACCACCTTCAAATTTCGGTTGGACGACGAGAACGCGCCCCCGGACCCAACAATGGGCGCCGACGCGATTATCCCTGGCGGTATCGCACTATTATACTATTATACTCTCGTTACGCACCTCCTTGACACGTAGCACAGGTGGCGCAGGTGGCGCAGGGAACATCTTCGCCATCTCGAGGCAAAACAGTGTGCGCGTTTCCTCTCCTGCTGTCCTACTCGGAAACCCTTTCCGATCATGCGCTAATATCAAGTTCCTCCTTAGCTCGCGCCCTCCGCCTCGGCCACCCCCCGACCCTCCACACCTGTCATTACCAGCCCCTTCTCCCCCTCGCCCTTGCGCAGTTCCCTCATCCGACCCTCAACCACTGTCTCTAGCGTCCCTGGCAGCGTGGCCGCTGGTAAAATCAGGCTCCGTGTCGATCCTAACATGCTCTCCACTTTCGATCCCAAGGACAACGAGTTGTACGAGCTTTGGGCAGGCAGGCTACCATAGGTTCACAATTTGGGTAGGTATCTAGCTTTCTTGTAGACGGATGCCGCATTTTACTGATAGCTTCCGCTCTACTCTTTCCATCCTTTCGTCTTCGTAACTTGCTTTTTCCTCTGCCTGCGCCTACTGCACCCTCAGCGCCTTTTTGTGGGTATTAATGGATGACAGTCTTCATACGCAACGCTATCAATACTGCAGTCTTACCAGTTCTCTCCGCTCATTGGGCCTATCAAGGTCGCCATCCCGCGGTATCCTAGACAAACAGCGTCTGTCAACTAGAATAAATACAACACCGTAAACCATCTTCATTTCGAATTTTAGAGCGACCCCCAGGTCAAATATCTATAGACTGAATGTTGAATGCAAACACTCGGATCCGCAAATTACTTTGTTCAACCAACCCACACATACAAGGACCGATCGATTATATACTGACCCTATCAGTCAACGAGGGAAGCAGACCAGGATGGAAAATAATGAGAGGGAATTAAGCACGGAGAGTATGATAGAGATGAGAGATGAGGAGAGAGATGAGAACGACGACGACGACCACAACAACTCTCAAACGCGACGGACACGGAACATGGAAAATGCAAGTGCGAGAGGCAGGCTGTCAGGAAGACGCAGGAGGGACGCAGGAGGGACGCAGGGAAGGAGGAGACATTGTTTTGTGTATGGACATACACTATGGGCCGTTGGTGTAGAGTTGGTGTAGAGTTGGCACATACACTGTGCAGGTAATATATGAATGAGACGGAGACTCGACACACCATGAGACCAGATAGGGAAACGCGTGAAGAATGAAGAGTAAGCTTGCTTGCTGTCTGCTTTCAAGAACCGTCATTACGGGAGGAATACATGCATCATGCGTCGAATGTGAGAACAACCAGCCGGGGCTCGGCTCGGCTTGAGGCGTGTCGTTCGTAAATACGTAACCCTCATGAAGGCGTTGAGCTTGTCATTACACCATTTCAAGGCGAAGTTCTGTCATCTCCTTTTCCTCGGCTTCGTCGTCGGTGCTGCGACGCCACCACTGGATGGCGAACCGGGACTTATGAGTCCGTGTTAAGGACGTGCTGTTTCTGGGTGAAGCGAGATCGGAAGGTACGGCCGGTACCACGACCGCGTTTTCCTCCCTGTCACTGCTAAGCAAGCGTACCAGCTTCTCCCTGTACAGAACAGGCGCAAGCGAGATGAGCGTGAGGAAGACAAGCTTGAGGATCACATTTGGCGAGAATAGGATGGTGGAGAGCGAGTGTGCGCTCGGGGCCAGGTTGGCGGAAAACGTGTGGAAGATATCGCCAATCTGCTCAGTGAATATACGCATGTTAGTCAACTATAAACTGAAGTGTGGCGAAAACGCACTTGGCACGTCACCGCCGTCCACGGGAGGGTGCCGATGAACGCGCCGACTGCACAGTCCCAAACTCGCACCCCCGTCACACCGCAGGCGATATTGATGCCCGACCACGGTACGATTCCCACTAAGCGCATTATCGAGAGGCGGACCCAGACGGGGGTGCTTGGTTTGGAAACGCCGTTGATATCGGGTGTCGAGGATGAGGGGCCTTGGAGGGCGGATTCCGTGAGGGTGAGAGCCCTGGGGAAGAAGCGAACGACGAGAGGTCCAACAGGTGTGGCGAGGAGTGAGGAAAGGAGGGAGCCGCCTGTCGTGATGGTGGCCTGGAGGATTGTAGCGGGAATGGGGGGTAGCAGAATACCGGTGAGGATGTTCTGTGCAAAGACCTGTCAGACGAAATGATACGACCAGTAACATGTGCACCACCCACCAGGACTGCGGCGCCCGGAATGGACCAGGCGTGCTTCCATAACCCGGTCAAGCAGAGGGCGGCGATGATGTGAAGCAGGGGTGTCCAGCCGCTCTCCGAATAGGCCTGGAGAGTGCACCCCAACTGTCGTACATCCTCGATTGTCTTTGGAAAGTGGTTTGGGATTGGGAGAGTGGAAAGAGTCGCGAGCGTCACGGCCGAGGAGATCGGGAAAAGGAGAATGACAAGCAGAATTGGGAAGTAGGTCGCTAAGTTGCTTGTTAATGTCAAAGGTATTCCCGATGAAGAATCTTGGGCGACGTGGGTGAGCGGTGGGAAGAGGGGATCTGTAGGCGACGAGGAGAGGAGAGGAGACGGGAGGTCGGTCGCGATAGATGATGGGGAACTGGGGGGGTCGCTGCTATTATCCAGGTAGAGGGGGTGTCGTGCAGATTGCCATACGCTCACAAACTGGGAGCAGAGCGAGGGCGGAGTGCGTCGTGTGCTGCACCTCGATTCGTCCTTTGGGGTGCACGGTGGCGCGGGGAAATACAACGGAGGTGACTTCACCGCCGATACAGAAAGCTCTCGGTTTACGAGTGTCGAAGACGCTGAGCGGACGGTGAGAACGATTGCGCCTGGGTGCTGGGTGCGATGCGGCTGCGGCTGCGGGTCGAGTGCCGTCAACGCCAAGGGGGGTCGAGTGCGCATCACAGGCGGCGTCAACGGCAGCGATCCGCTCATAGATCAGTCGTCGACGAGTACTGGAGGTCCAAGGGTAACGCAGTGGAGTGGGGGGTACTAAGTACTAAGTATTTTTATTGAGGAGGTATGATGTAAACCCTTAAATAAACATGTCAAACACGTCAACATGTCAACGGCACAATCGCTTATACCCCGGCATTACGGAAACGTAATTACGTAGTCTTATCGCCCTACCGCCTGCCTTTGACTTTGACCCGCCTACGCTTACCAACACCTTCCTTATTACTGACCTCCTCTACCTCCGTCGCCGTTGCACTCGTATCCTCAACCTCGTACCCCTCTTCTCCCTGCGTTTCGGCTTCGCCACCGGTCTTTTTACGCCCGGTGGCAAAACGCAGCACCCATTGACCCAGCACAACGGGCCAAGTTCTCTTCCAGCTCGGTTTCTCGGGCACGTCCTCGTTCAGGATGTGTTTAGCACCCCCTTCGATCTGTCAGAAACCATTAGCATGCACCCCTGAGGTGGTCCGTGGCCGTAGGATGCGCGATGCGCGATGCGCAGCACTCGGAGGTTTCGGCGGTAAGGTACATACCAGATAGACTTCATTGCCCTGGACGAGCATATCAATCATCCTCCCCTGTACGTACTCCTGCTCTTCCCCATCGATGTATGGATTACCGGCAATATTGACTCGCACTTTGCGTGATCCGTTGTTCTTCACAAGCTTGGGACCCCATGCCGCCTTGCGGGCAAGTAACATGAACCTCTGGACTCGCTCAACTTCCTTTTTATGGTTCAGCCGGTGCACAACGTTTTGTAGGGCTGAAGTCAGGAGCGCGAGGAAGATTAGGACCGTCTGCGGGCAGGCGCGGTGAGTGAGTACATGGATTTGGAGACAAGGAAGGGATGCGCACTCCAATCCCTGGGCGGTAACGACTAAAATAGTATCCCGTTCCTGCGCAGGGTGAATATATTTCGCAACTGGGCTGATGGTCGAAAGCGCACCTCGCCACTTGGGCACCCCATTCTTCTTCCAAAAATCATAACTAGGCTTCCGTGAGCGCTACAAGGTATTCACTGAAGTTTTTTCGCATACCGATCGCGCTGTGGTCCCCTTAGAATTGTACCAATAGTTGTGAGACGCGAATAGCGCTCGGTTGCAGCCTTTGACCCTCCATTTTTATCAGGACTGAACCACGAAAGTCTTCGTTAGCATAAAGGCCTTTGTGAGCGAGTGAAGGAAACGGACTGCAGCTCAAGCGACCTCTTCTTGTACGCCTTGGTAATTTCTGCGTTGGAGGCTTTATCTCCGACACCCAACCACGAGTAGAACGTCACTCCTTTGCCTGTACACAAGAGGTTGTTGAGTCACAACTATGTCGCAGCACTCCGCGCTTGTAGCGGCCGGTTCGGTCGAGCGGTCACTGTACACACCCTCAGACTTTTCCACTGCAGACACTAGATCGAATATTTCGTAGTCTTCCTACTCATACTCCTATATCAGGCCCACGGTTTGTCCGGGTTCGTATCATAGCATACCTTGTCCCAATTTCTAGCGCCACGAAGCAGCGGTGTCAACGGCGTTGGGCGAGGGAAATGACGAGCACACGTACGACGCGAAAACGAGAGTGATTAAGGTGGCCCAAAAGGCCAACAGAAGCGAAAGCCGCATGCTGCTTGCTTGCTCCTGGCGAAAGACGAAAAGGGGCAAATATTGAAATTGTGGTGGCTTTGTCCACCTGCCATGCAGAAGTGGAGGTGTGTGCAGAATCAATACAACTGTTCTGCTTTAGCTCAGACGATCCAGCTCTGACCCTAACGAGGAATGTGCAATTAGGTGGTTTGACGGTCATTGACACTGTGGAATTGCATACCACCGAAAGCAAATAGAATCTGCAAATATAACAATTCGACCTGGAAAGAGTCCCGAAACGTGAAAGGTGCATGTCGAAACACACCTTTCAAACCAGTTGTACCAATAAAATTTCCTTCCTTGCACCTTAGTCCTTCCACTACTCCCCTCCTTTACGAGCACCCATAAGCTTGAGCTACTTTCCGTGTTGATTTCCCGGTATTGTTAACCTCGTCCTCTTCACCTCAAATGGCACGGCATAACAACCAGCTCTGCATCCATATAACTCAGGAAGTGGTGCACTTAGACAAGCGACTGGACGGACCCTGCGATCCCCACAAGTCGGTTGCCGAAAACGTGGATCTAAGGCAAATGACAAATGTGGAACCCGTGGGATGAAGCGCCTACACGAGAGAAAGGGACTTCCGATCAGCGAATCCATCGGTGATAAGGGCTTATATGCTCAAATAGAGGTCGTTCAAGTTCAGGATTGTTCCAAGACTAAGGAAGCTGGAGCAGGTGGCTCGTCAAAGGCATAATAAAACTGTGGTTTGAAAGGTTGACTTTGAATGAGGTAATCACGGTTGGTTTTAGTTTGCAAGCAAGCCAGAATGATCATTCAATATCAAGCCATGATGCTTTAGTGCCATATGGACACATGGATAGCCAGATGGAGAGACCGATGACTGTTGTGCCAGGCACTGTCCTCCATGGATCTCCTAATCCGTCCCTCCAAGGGAGTTTATGCGTTGTTTATACTTTATTGTTACAAGCTTGGCGCCATTGCGGCGCTCCAGATCGGACCAAAACGGCTTGTAGTTCTAGTACAATCAAGCTGAACTGGCTTTATATTCTGCGCTCCACGATACCTCCAAGTTCTTAGAATCATTTGATACTTTCTCCATGGGTCCTCTGGCCCGAGATCGATCCAAACCTTGTTTACTGTCCAAATAGAACCAAACAACTCACTTGAACTCCTGCCGTCATAAAATTTACAGGGGCACGTGATGGGGCGCGTTATAAGAGCACAAAGGCGCTCCCATGCGATCGTATGGATGTTCTCTACGTTATTTGGTATTTTTCTGATTTTTTTTCTTCACCTCGGATTCATCGACTCTGTACCCTTGGGCTCCCAGTTCAAGTCCCATACCCACCACAACAAGGCGCCTGCACGGTTCCGACCTCTTGACTTCGCCGAACGCAATGGTTACGTTCGCGGGATCGTGAGGGAAATCATTCACGACGCTGGCCGGTCGGTGGAACCCTTGATGAACCCTTGAATTCATGCCTAGCTGACCTCTGGACATCCTTTGACAAACAGTGGCGCCCCTCTTGCCCGTGTTGTGTTCCGCGATCCCTACCGTTACAAGCAGCGAACTGAAACCTTCATCGCGACCGAGGGTTTGCATACTGGCGCTTTCGTCTACTGCGGCAAGAAGGCTCAGCTCGCTGTTGGCAACGTGCTTCCACTCTCTGGTATGCCCGAAGGTACCATCGTCTGCAACGTCGAGGAGAAGGCTGGTGACCGTGGTGCGATCGCACGCGCTTCGGGCAACTACGCCACTATTATTGGTCACTCTGGCGATGACAACAAGACTCGTATTCGTCTTCCATCCGGCGCCAAGAAGACCGTTTCCGGCTCCGCCCGTGCCACAGTTGGAATTGTCGCTGGTGGTGGTCGTATCGACAAGCCTTTACTCAAGGCTGGCCGTGCGTACTACAAGTACAAGGCGAAGCGGTATAAGTGCGTTAACGTCGCAATCCATTTCGCCGAGCTATTCTGATTGAGTTTCGTAGCTGGCCTCGCACTCGTGGTGTTGCTATGAACCCTGTCGACCATCCTCATGGTGGTGGTAACCATCAACACATTGGCAAGGCCTCCACCGTTTCCAGGCAAGCGGTCCCGGGTCAGAAAGTTGGTCTTATTGCTGCACGCCGGGTAAGTCCACTTCGGTTCTCCTCACAGAATCACGGCGTCCTAATCGATGCATGTGTAGACTGGTCTGTTGCGTGGTACTGTCAAGGTCAAGGAGGTGTAATAACCATCCTTTTGTGTTTTGACGTGCTCTTGCTGGGAGCAGTTATGCATACAATGCATGTGTGCAATCAAAATATATTGTGTATGCTCCTATGCGTTATGCAGTCTTGTCGTGCAGATCCTTGTGGTACCGTTGTGATTCGTGCGCACGTCTTAGCAACGAAAGTGATAGCGAGGTACGCGTAATCCAAAATTATTGATCGATACTCTCGTTTGACATCTATGCGACGAGCCCTTTGTCCCGCATTTCTTGCAAATGGCCTGCCTTGAATTTTCGGATTTGGGCCTCTGTAATCCACCGCCATATTGGTACGCCAGGCTGTCAGATTAACTGTGTTAGCTTCTCCGTTTGATTGGCAAATGAACGAGGGGACCAACCCATGCAACCATTTGTAGCACAGTGTCCACAAAGATGTTATGATTTGGTGCACTACCTCTCGTAGACACTCGGAAGAGGTTCGTGATTAAATCGCCCGCAAAATGGGCGTGTCCTTCTTGGATTCCTGCGCACGTTGGGTCAGCACAGACGCGAGATCTCCGTACAGTATGCGCACCCGCAAGCATAGCCCTGGCCGCTTGTTCAGGGCTCAGTCCCCCATCACTCTCTTCAATTTTCCTCGTAATTTCCGGCTTCGTCTGCATCTCGACTTCATATCCCGGGGTGTACATCGTGCATGGAGCGAAGACTTGCACACCGATGTCGTACATTGCCAATTCAAAGCGCAAGGATTCGGCTAAGCCTAGAAGTCGATGACGTTATTGAAGGAACACCGAAGTGACATCTGAACACACCCATGAGAGCATGCTTCCCTGGAGAGTAAGAAGCATAGCCTGGCAATCCCATATACCCCAGAGTCGAAGATACGAAACATATCTTGCCCTTGACACCCTGCTTTGCCATCATCTTTGCACCTGCCTACTCGCTCTAACATTTAAATGTCCAAACCTCGAATGAAGAGGGTGGAGAACGTACATTAGCAGGATAAGCTTGGACCCAGAATGCGTTGGTCATTGCGTCCTGTAGGTGCTTCTCGGTCATTTCCAGGAAATATCCTGGAGTGGACAATCCAGCACAGGTAAATATCGCATCTGGTGCACGCCCATCGTGATGGGACGCTGCTTCCTCAAGGGCCTGTTGAGATGCCTCGAGGGATGCGAGAGAGAAAGCATGGGTCGTGATAATTTGGTCCGGGTTGACCCGGGCCGCCTATACGAACGTAAAATATGTCAATCAGTCGAACGAGAGTTACAGAAAGGAGGACCGGACGAACCTCGATAAGACTCTTTGCTTTCGCGAGTTTCCCCTCGTCCCGCGCCACGATGGCAACGTGTGCGCCGTTTCGGACGAGTAACGTGGATAATGCGAGGCCAAGGCCAGAGCTACCACCGGGGACGAAGCACCTCTGCAGATAGTGGTTATTTTGGGGTTAATACTGAGGCGTTGGGTTCACACCTTGCCCGCGGGGTCCCATTTGCGCTTCCTCCAGAACATCATGCAGGCCAATGAAAGGACGAGGGCTACAATATAGGTAGGCTGAAAGATGTGGGTGAACGAGGCGCGGTCCAAAACCATTGACCATTGGTTCATGATCAACTGTTTCGACTTGGCCACTCTTTGTCTCTACCACCCATTCTGTGGTGATGAAAACCTCAACACGAAATCTATCTTCTGTCCGTAAAATTTCTAGGGCGAGGTTGGTACAAAACCCGACATCTGACGCATAGCGAAATGAAGGACAGGAGTTGTAAGTGGGAACCTAATATATAGCCCTGGGCGCCAGGTGATGATATAGCCTTAATGGGGAACTGTTTGACACGCCATTACTCAAGAAGGTGCCCCCCCCCCTATCTTGATGTGGGGCCAGGAGGAAGCAGCTATGCCACTTGATTCGTGTGTATTAGCGTTTTGGTATTGGTATATATGAAAGGGGGGGCAGTACTCATACAAAACAAGCCGCAATCTCACGGAAGTGTTTGGACTTTGTCAGTCCTTCCGAGCGATGACCTCGGAGATCCGTCAAATATAGTTGCAAGAAGTACACTAAATGATGGGCAAGGACCATACCTTCAACCTACCAAATAGTCGAGGGATGGTCCAAACAAGGGAAACTTCTCCTTTCGCCACCCTTTTGCTGATCCTTAAGAAACCTCCAAGATGCCTGCTAAAAAGGAGACAAGCACTTCCTCCCAGAAGCCCCTCTTACCAACTGACAAGATCCCACTACCCGCCTTTCTCAAGATGTTGACCGACGGTGGAGTCTCGATGAAGAACGCTATGGCCGTAGCGGCAAAGGTGTATGCATATCAGTGTTATATTCGGCCCTCGCATATCCTTATGCTCTGCCTTCGCCGCTTAGATACAAAGCGCACAACACTGGTGAACAGCTCGCCAGACTAAATAACGTGAACCTTGTGAACCTTGGTATCGGGGATAAAGAACTACGAAAGGATGTGCTCACCGCGATCAAGCACGCGGGTTATACTGCGCCGAAGCCAACGGATCGAAACGAGCTCGCACAGAACCTTATGGAACGACATCAGAAGGCGACGGATGAATTGCTAAAGGCAGGACTCGCAACACCATTCTTATTTGTGTTAACTGACTGAAAGCCGAAGCCTTCGTCACCAAGCAAGAAACGAAAGCGAACGAGGGACGATGACATGTTCCTCCCAACGGCACTTAAGGATAGGGCCGCATCCCTGACCAATTTCGATTACAAGGAAAACAAGAATGAGGTGGAATTGATGACTCGTTCAGTGGTAGTGAACCGTGCGCCTGTTATGATGGCATGGGCTGCAGTGGTCGCTGAGAAGCTAGGATTCACGAGGGAAGAGGCCCTCTCCATTGGTATGGTAGCCTCGGTAGGTTGTAACATCCTCTATTAACCTGATCTTCCCATAGCATCGGTTTACACTGAGATGAACGCGACTGCGAGAGGTGTCGCTACAGGAATCTATGAGAAGGGCAAAGAGAAGGGCATGGAACCGGATGCTACGACAGCTCAACCGCATGTTGAGCTCATGGGAAGGAGGTGGGATTTGTTAGACCAATCCTATGCTTGACGAGTTGGCTGACTTTCCAACCCTAGAATGTGAGCCACCATTGTTCGCGAGCGTACCGACCACTGAACCCCAGTCAGCGCTCTCATACAAACCGAAAACGAGCAGTGGCGAGGATTGATGAAAGGCCTCCCGGTCTCACCAGCCAAAGTATGTGCCTGACAGGTAGCACGCATCCGCTCGATCACTAACGAAATTCTCATTTCTTGTCATCTAGGCGTATTCGTACATCACTCGATCACTTGCTCAGATGACGCCGTACTTCATGGGCGCACTCCTACTTTTGGCGGACGCCTATTCTGACTCGCAAGCGCTCAACAGGGCGGCGTACTCTCTCTATTGCGATTTTAGACCGGAAAGCGAACGGTGGGGTGGGAAAGGCGCGATTAAGCTCGCAGCCATCCTCACTTTGCGACCAGGGCCGAGAGGCAACTCTACGCAGGACGTTGAGGCTGAATATGTCGCGGGGGGTAGATCAGAGATTGCGGGCGATCGACCACAGCTTCCAGAGAGTGCGGCAGGGTGCGCACTAGACGCGAAGAAGCGCAAATTGGACGGTGACAAGACGGCAGAAGCCCAACTGACTGAGGGTGGGCTTGACCAAGACGAACTGGCGCAGTTTATGGCGGACCTGGACGAAATGGATGATGGGGCCGGGGTCTAATACAGGGGCGTTCGTGCGGGCGTTGTTCCCTCGGGTGTAATGACAAGAGGTTGCCTTGTGATTGGGGTCTTGTGACTGGACAAGTGGGAGATGGCGGCTGTCGAGGATCATGTCGGGCGTGAGACGCTGGATGACGAGAAGGTGGGCTGAGGCCGTGGAGAGGGAGGGGACTGAATTGGGTGGTAGGGTAGGGTTGAGTAGATTGGTGGTATGGCTGGATGGCTGGATGGCTGGATGGCTGGCAGGTGATTTGGATAAGGTGGATAGGGTGGTATTGAGAATGAGAATAAGAAGCCGATGAGGTAATTCGTAATTCGGAGTCTGATAGAAGCTAGAGGGGCGTATGTCGTCCATCCATATCGGTCTGTGTGCGACTGACCTCCGCCTACGGCGCTCGCAGCGCGCGTTGTTACGCGGGCGGGTTCCTGTCCGTCTCGGGCTGGTTTGGTTTGGTTCCTGTGTAGAACTTCATCCTCCTCCATGTCATCCTCTCTACTCTACTCTCTCGCCCCGCGCTCTTCGTCCCAAACGGGCAAACGGGAGAGGGGTCCATCAGGGCCAACCACGCGTCAACTAACCCAGTTCCCACCTCAACGCAGCCTCTCGTCCTGCCCAGCCAGCCCCTCTTCTATCACACTCTCAGTTCTTTCTTCATATTCCAACCTCCCGTTTAATCGTCTCGGCCCACCGCCCACCGAGCCCGTTGCAGAGAGACGGCTTCAGGCGCCTGGTTACTATCCATCGCATGCGAACGGAGGCTTGATAGAAGAAATACAGTGTTGTAATAGTTTTTTTTGGGTTACTCGAGTAACAACGACCACAACCAATGAGCTCCGTACTCGAACAAACGCCAGACTCGACCGCAACCCACGACGCAAAGGACACTTCCGACGCTCAGTGGCAGGAGCAACAACAACAGCAGCAGCACGACCTCCCTTCGACCACCCAGGACACCTCTCAGATTGTTCAGACCGACCCCGACGCCCCTCAAAACGACGGCCAGCAACCAACAACCCCCCTCACGCCTGCCGCCGACGACGCACCCACCCTGCCGAACAACAAACTGCTCCCGAGCGACGCAGACTCGTCTTCGTCACTCTCTCCTGCTCCTTCGTCTCCCTCGGCAGCGTCGGCGTCGGTCCAGAAACCATCCGCCGCCGACGTGCTGGCCTCGCCCGCAGAGGACGCAAAGCCCGAAACATCAACCGACCCCGCGGTGGGAGAGTCTAAGGAGCACGGTGATATCACTCGGGAACGACCCCACGCAATTTCCGCACCTCAGCCCGGCTCGGATTCCCAAGCGCTCAATCCAAAGCAAGGGGTCGTACAGGTGAACGGTGACCCTGTGCCTTCAACCGATCGCCTTTCAGCAAACCCTGAGCACACCTCTCTGGACTCGGTTTCTGATGTAGATGGCGCCGCCAAGGTTGACGCAATCCTAGAAATTAACTTCGAGTTGGGCCGGTGAGTGCAACCACACCATGAAAACGGTGAACCACAATTAAGGGCTTACATTTTGTCGTACAGGATATGGAATGAGATGCAGCGTCGTGGGATCCAACATTATCCTGAGCACACACAGTATGCGTGGTCAATTTTTTTTAGCGTCACTCAGCCTCTGACGACCACCTAGCTACACTCAACGCATTCAAATGAACTTATTGTGGCTCGCTACTATATCAAATCCTCCAGGAAAAGAACAAGTAGGTTCTGAGCTTCATTGTCCAAAATGTTTACTGACCCTTTGTCAAGGCACCACGGCCTCCAGCCTCGCTCCCCACCATAGCACCGCCCCCCTTCATCCAAAATATCCCTATGGGCAAGCTCCCCCAGCTCTACGAATCCCTCCCAACCTTGTTTGCAAGGGAGATTTCCCGCGAACAACGCAAGCGCCAGCACCAAGCGCTTGCTGGTCGCAAGCGGGAAAGACAGGACGACATGCTTCCACCCGATCAGCTCTCTCCGCGCAAGCGGCAAGACACGGGAGAGTCGAAACAACCGTCCCCGACGCCACCACGCACGATGGGTCCTCCATCCGAAGCACTAACGCCAGTGGCTCCCACCCCTATTGCCCCGACGGAGGCCAGCTCTCGCGCTGGATCTGTCCCTTTCGCCCGTCCCAGTTCGGCACACTCCACCGCGAGCAGCGCGCACAATCCACTGTCTGCCCAGGAGCAGATGCGACAAGCTCAGATGCGTGTTCAGCAACAAAATGTCACGGCTCAGGGTATGAACGGCGTTACTCCACCGAATTCGAACCCCCAGCCACCGTCGACTCAAGAGATGGCCGGGCAGTGGAACCATATCCTGAATACTAACCCTATGGGAAATTCTCTTGTTCAGTATGCCATGTCGCGGGTGCCTAATTTCACGGCCCTTCCTCGGGACAACCAAATTCGGGTGTTAATACAGCTTCAGCTTGTAAGCATCACACATGTTAAATGTCAGTGCCACAGCTCAAACCTCGTTGCAGAACCATGCAAAGTCTCAAAGCAATCAAGGGCTGCGACCTGGAAGTGCTCAAGGGCTGCACGCCGGAATGCACAACAACCCGCGACAATTCAATCTCATCCAGCAGCAACAAGCACAGGCCGGCCGAACCGCACCGACTGGTTCGATGCTTCCACCGCAAGGCTATCCAAACCGCATCTCTCCTCCCGTCGCCACCCCTTTGAGTCACACCGCGCAACTGGCTGCTGCTCCCCTTCAGATAACCAATCACCAGCGTACCCCATCGAACCCGGCAATGGGACCACCAGGTGACTTACTCGGACAGCAAACCGCCATGCGGAACATAGGCCCATTCATGCAGCAGCCTCAACAAATGATACAACCTCCACAGCATGGCCAGATGTCTACTCAAGGATTTAATCATCAGCAGAATCTCGGCGGTATGTCGACTCCTGCTGGCAGTTGGCCTGCAACAAACGGGCTCGATCCGAGCACGATGACGCAGCAACTCGCAGGTGGAGCCACGCAGATGCAGAGCATCAACTATGGGATGATGAACGGGATGGTGGGTGGCGTCGGTCAACCACTCCAGCACCAATGGTCCGGCCAGCAGGGTGGAGTGAACGCGACGCCCTCCATGACCGGATTGACACCCGCTGCTATCTTGCAACAGCAACAGCAGCAGCCAAAACCCGCAGCGACGAACGTCCCTACCACGATCGATCCGTCCATGTTCATGAACTGGGGTGATTTGTCCTCTTGACCCGTGTGGTGAAAGTGGAAGCGTCGGTATATATGGGTCAGTTTCCTTGCCAGAATATATAGTAATGTAGATTTGGACCGTCCGGTTTGTGCCCCTTGTCGGCTCGTCGATATCGTTCACCAGCAATGCTCGCTTGATTGCTTGCCCTTGTAGTTGCTTGAACCCGTTTCGTGTATTGTGAAATAGCACGGCTCTCCCAGCTCCGTTTGCTATCCCCATTACGTGTGGCCGGCATCGCCGCGTCAGTGAATCTACCACCGGCAAGATTGACGCAGTAGAAGGTTGGACCTGGCCCACAACCTAGCTCAGACGATGACAGGAGATAATTCCATTGTGCAGACTGCTGAGAAGGAGGTTCAAGAGCTCGCGGACCAGGACGCCAACTCGGTCAACTCGAACCTTCGTTACGCGGCATACGGCAACAGGATTCGAACAGCGCTGACCGCTGGTTCGCGATACATCGCATACGTATGTGCTTGAACCCCTTTTACCTGCCAATGGACCTGACAAGCAGTGTAGACCAGCGACGTTGGTGCGTATATTAATATTCTTGGCGTTCGTCCCGTATATGAGGCGTTCGTCTGACTGCACCTCCTTGGTTTCCGTCTGCCGTCTCGATGAATAGGGGAAGCCTTTAGACCGGTTGTGCCCCCTTGGATCGTCACTACTGGCTATGCTGTTTCCTGGCTCTATTTGGGAGGGTGAGAGGCAAACACTAAACTCCTGTGATGGAAAGTGCCCTTATGGTATCTCTTGTGACAGCGATGTAACGTATGAGACATATAAGGCCCATCGACAAGGACCAAGTCCGTTGGAAAAGGGTACGCATACCCCCTCTCTGGGTGATTAGGGTACTAACGGTCTCCCTAGCTACTGGCTTTTCGGAACGAACTAGACTAGGCATCGTAGCAGCCGAACGAGCGACTTTCCAAGCGGTTGCATCAATGTGCGCCTCAGCCACTTCACGCAACACACCGAGCACTGATGGATCCAATTAATTATTCAATTCAGGGCTCTTCCTGCATTCACAATACATACTGTTGTCGCTCAATCCGCGCGACTTTTCAAGAACGTCAAGAATCCGCGATTGAAAGGTATGTCTTTTGGAACAAGTAACTTCATCTATGTACTTATCATTTACTTTATCTTTTTGTGACGCAGGCTGGGGGCCGACGGGTCTTGGGCTTGCAGTGGTGCCCGCCCTACCATACCTCTTCGACCACCCCGTCGAGCACGCCGCTGCGAAGACATTTGACTGGCTACGAGAGCAGCTAGTTATGCAGCACAAGGTCAAAGATCAAAAGGAATTATAGAGGGGCCCACGACTGGGAGGCACGAATACTCGCACATTAGACTGAATACGACTCGATGAATATGTTAAGGAACGCATGAGAGGCATTCAATGTTAATCTTGTCTCCTAGCTCTCATATGCTGGGAGCCTGCCACCGCCGTTTCCTTTGCTTCGTGTTCCCTGTTTTCCGCCACAACATGAGTGCAATTATCCACGGGTGGTATCGTCATACAGACGTTCTTTGGGCATGGTATACAAAGCTCTTATACTTCTGAATTGTTCTTTATTCATCTACACAGGCAAGAGATCCTCGACAATGACGAAGAAGTGAAAGCCCTTAAATCGTTCATCCGCGCCGACAGCCTAACCTCCCCACAACACCCATTTTACGATCCTCAAGCCGAAGGTGTCGAGATGTACATGGGTAAGTACCACAAGCTCGAGCATGCGACCACTCTCATCTGGGCAAAGGCACCTTGCCCGACGGAGAATCACGTCTTCTGTTCTCCTCAAAGCAGGCGGAATACCTGCGATATTGGATCAAAGCTATGGGGCTGGTCGATCGGCTCATCCCGCTGCCTTCTTCCGACTACCTTTTGACTCGCGATATTCTCTCTACTGTCTCGCCTGTCTATTTCAAAAATGCAGGAGAACTCAAGAACATCCAGAAGGTCAATAATTGCTACTAATCCTCTGTTTCCAATTACCTGACCCTGATATTGCTTATAGACCATCGAGAAGAACAATAAACGACTCCGCGGGGCCATTGACGGGCACCTTGCCGCCATAAGAAGAATATTCGAGAATGTCCGCGCCGCTTGGGGTGCCAGGACTGGCACATGGATCGCCATAGACTTTGAAGCCTGGGAGCGTGGACACGAAGTCATCACTGAATTCGGCTATTGCGCCTGTGGATTCGATTCAAAAACAGGCGAACCAGTACCAATTGGCCAAGGACACTGGGTTGTCAGCGAGAATGACCACTATCGCAACGGAACATTCGTTCCTGACAACCGGGATGTGAGTATTTTATTCTATTTTACTTTTTTGGTTTCGTGGTTCTTAAAAACCTTTTGCAGAACTATGCATTCGGAAAGACAGAGAGAATTTCGATGAAGGAATTCCGTGCTCGGATAAAAGCACTCATTGAGCCAGAGAATCCCGAGGGTCCTGTGTACTGGGTATTCCACGACTGCAAACAAGACCTCAAGTGAGCGAGCTATAACTATGACAGAATACCAATAACCGGGTTGATACAGGTACTTGGCCGACCCCCATTATAAGTTGAACATCATCGAGACGACACCAACTCTTGTGGTTCCTGATGTCCCAGCTACAAAAGGAACTTTTGTCATAGACACTTCCGACCTGTTTGGAGCTCTAGAAGGGGATTCCTCTCAGCGTAGATCGTTGGATGATGCTTATCGGCGTTTGAAACACAGGACCAACTACAACTACCACAACGCGGGAAACGATTCCAAGGTATCTTCTTCATCACGCAAGAGGATGATATGCTGAGTTGTCCTTAGTATGTGATGGAAATTTTGCAAGATATCGCTGGTTCCGCTCCTCTGGACATTCAGCGAAATCAACGATGGCCACCGCCAGCCCCTGAGCCTGGTCAGCCAGCAAAGACGTCCCTCAAGGTTGAAGAGTGGAGAGAAGAGGATGAATCGGACTACGAGTCAATTGAAGCAATTTTGGGACCCCCACCGAAGAAAGCAGTTTCGGCAGAAGCATCTAGGGACAGCGCGTCGGTAGTGTAGTTATCTTGGGATCTGGGATATGACGTCCAAAGTCCATTAATTTAGCGTAAAGAGCCTGATATTGATTAATACTCGAATGGCGCTACATAGCAAACAGCCGCTTCCATCACGGCTTCCACCCAGACAGCGTCACTCAATCTAGATTGCGGGCTCGAGGGTGGTCTCACAGAGGATAGCAGTAACTCTGTAAGGGTCTGAGAGGGTGGGTAATAAGCGATTGGACCCTGGCCGACAAAAGAGACAATACTCACCAATGTTGGACGCCGGCCGGCGGTCCTCCAAGTAACCGTATCCCTGTGCGGCGACGTGACGAGGAATACGGATGGATGCACCACGGTTAGCGACGCCGTATGAGAAGGCGCCGATGTGGCCTGTCTCATGCTTGCCAGTGAGACGAAGCTCATTGTCCTCGCCGTAGACGGCAATGTGGTCCATATGCTTCTTAGAGAGCTTCTCAATGGCATCTTCGATGGCCTTAATACCACCCTTCTCGCGCATAGCCTTGGTAGAGTAGTTCGAGTGGCACCCAGCACCGTTCCAGTCACCCTGTTGGAGTGGTTTGGGATGGAACGATACCTTAACACCCCACTCTTCGGCTACACGGACAAGGAGGAAGCGGGCCATCCAGAGGTGGTCACCCATCGAGATACCCTCACAGGGGCCAACTTGGAACTCCCACTGAGAAGGCATGACCTCGGCGTTGATACCGGAAATATTAACACCAGCGTAGAGGCATGCACGGTAGTGAGCCTCGATCAAATCACGAGCGAAGACTTTGCCAGTGCCTTGAGACAAGAGGGTGAGACACCAGGGTGGGGGCGGAGAGGAGGGGATTACGTACCAACACCGCAATAGTAGGGTCCCTGGGGGCCCGGGAAGCCTCCCTTGGGCCATCCGAATGGCTTGTCATCCGCATCAAACAGGGTGTACTCCTGCTCGAGGCCGAACCAGGGCTCGTACTCCTTGACGGCGTCCATCACCTTCTTGGCGTGATGACGGTAGTTAGTCCTGTTGGGAGTACCGTCGTTGTTGTAGCACTCGGCAAGGACGAGGATGTTGTCGCCACCACGGAAGGGATCCCTGAAGATGGCGGCTGGGCGAAGGTAGACATCGGAATCATGGCCAGGAGCCTGATTCGTTGAAGACCCATCGAAGTCCCAGATGCGGAGGCTGCCAATGTCCTCGACCTTCTTGGCGACGGTCTATAAAAACCGGAGAATGAATACCCCAGCGAACGAGACGCCACCAGACAAAGAAAGGAGGACACCCGTCAGCCAAGTTCCCGAAATGAATTCGAGTGAGGCGTTTCGGGTTGGCAGAGGCGTTTCGGGTCGGAGCAAAGGCTGGCAGACTTACCGTGGTCTTACAGCGGAGACCACCATCGCCGTCGATCCAAACGTCTATTAAAAGGATATCAGAATGTAAATCAAGAGAGCGAAGAGAGGATATTGTGAGCAACAGGTGGGACTTGTGACTTACACTCAGCCTGGACCTTGCCGCCTTGTTCAAGCTCAAGGTAGCGCTTGAGGAGATCGGGCTTGTGTGTGTATGCGGCAGACATCGTGGGCGTCTATGAGTCTAGGAGAGTAAAAGCAAGGACAAGGATGAAGGAGCCGAAGGGGAGCAGTGGTCGGGAGCAAGAAGCGAGGTGTCGGCAGGAGGGACTTTATAGGCGGAGGTAGGACCGATGAGACGATCGGGCGTTGTTGGGGGCCGAATGGGTCCGGGTGGCTTATCGGGCGAGGCGACTACGGGTAT
>Ga0307515_10002071_pt1 | contig 44171 bp, 38 predicted proteins | sample 17_EM_MG_FD_194513 | JGI IMG/M metagenome (GOLD analysis project Ga0307515, IMG submission 194513) | Populus trichocarpa ectomycorrhiza microbial communities from riparian zone in the Pacific Northwest, United States - 17_EM | ecosystem: Host-associated > Plants > Roots > Unclassified | place... | reverse complement strand
CCCAAGAGTGTTTGTCTTCCCTTCATTCACATGATTACGAGTTGACCTCTGAATGTAGCTTCAGCTTCCGGCGTACCTCCCTACACGATCGACCGCCATCAGCCAGCTCTCCATCAGAGCTCAAAGGTAAAGTCACATTGTCACCTTCCCACGGTTGCGAGTTAACTAACTGATGAATAGAGTCTCATCACCCGGTGCGCCGTCCATCGACTGCGTCCAAGTACTCGTCCAATCTCGCTCGATCACGGCCTCCAAGTGCATCTCCAAACTCGCTCGATCACGGCCTCCAAGTGTATCCCCAGACTCGCTCGATTACGGCCTGCAAGTTCGCACGATCATGGCCTCCAAGTGCATCTCCAAACTCGCTCGATTACGGCCTCCAAGTGCATCTCTGAGTTCACTCGATCTCAGTCTCCAAATGCATCTCCAAACTCGCTCGATCCCGGCCTCCAAGTGCATCTCTGAGTTCACTCGATCTCAGTCTCCAAGTGCATCTCCAAACTCGCTCGATCACGGCCTCGGAGTATATCTCTGAGTTCACTCGATCGTCATTTTCAGGCGCACCTCGAATAGCTCTCAAGCACCGCCTGCAGCCAGTTCAGATATAGCATGTGTAGATGGGTAGCTATATAGATACATAGATACATAGATACATAGATGAGAATACAAACTGAATACATGACTGTGATTCGAGGTGCTCCCAGACATGTCGCCGGCACTCCCAGGTGCTCCCAGGCTTGTTGTCGGCGCTCCCAGTTACTCTGAAGGCCGGCAGGAATGCCCTCCTAGGGTCTGATACTCCTGAAATTGACGCATCTAAGTTTACACTCCACATCCTCTCAGACCAGTGACTAAAATACACTTTGCTGACGCTATGCAACGCGACCCGTCGCCCAGGCGACGGGTAGCATGTAATTCTCCATCAGAGGGTACGAGGTTCCATCAGAGCCGTCAGAGCCGTCCGGAACACCCGGGTGTTTCCGACGGAAACTAGAGTTGTTGCTGATGCGGGGCGCCGGTATGCAGAGCAGTGAAGAATGAGCACGAGCACGGCCGGACAACTGAAGGCATGAGCTGGCCGCCCCCGGGCGAAGAGTCAGTGGTCAGAACCATCATACTGGACGACGCCTCCTCAGCCAAGAGAGCCGCGCAGCGATGGGCAAGAGAGAAAGAGGCCAAAGTAGGAGCAGGAGTCTGGATGAGGTGGACAGATGGATCGCGCTCAGATGACGGCCGAGTGGGAGCCGGGGCAGTATGCAAGCACAGAGACCAGTGGAGGTCCCGCCGCAGCTATCTGGGCACTGGACGAATGGAGGTCTTTGAGGCCGAACTGTGGGCGATTTGACTCGCGCTCGAGGAGACGATTGAGAAGAGAGAAATACTGCAATGACACAGGGTGAAGATGGTGGCGGTCTTGAGCGAGTCACAAGCCGGCATTCAGCGGGTGGCACATCTGGAGCCAGGCCCCGGACAGCGGCTAGCAAGATGGATCAATCGAAAGGCGCAGGCTCTCGTCACCCATGGCATCAATACGGAGATTCACTGGGTTCCGGGACACTCCGGTATCCCCGGGAACGAAGAAGCAGACAACCAGGCGAACGTAGCCCGCGAGGCAAGGGGGGACATGGCGACAGAGCGGCCGTACACCACGGCCGCGAATACGGCCAGACGGATCTCCGAGAGAAGGTCAGCAGCCAAAGTGAAGTGGGAAGCCGACAAGTGCGGCCAGCACTTCGGCTACAGACTCAAGGGCAAGGCGGGGACCAAGAGACCTATCCCAATGAGAAGCGTGAAATCGCTGGCCGCCAGGTTCTACAGACTAAAGTCCGGGCATGCACCCACTGCAGTCTACCTAAAACGGTTCGGCCATCGTGAGGACGACAAATGCTGGTGGTCTGGCGGTGGAGGCAGGATGGTGGCCGAGAGTCGGGAACACCACTTCCGCCACTGCAGCCGGTGGAGAGACGAGCAGAAAAGGCTATGGAAGGCGGTGGGAAAGGCGACGGGCTGGAAAGCGGGCAGATGCCGACATGTGCAGGTCTCTGAGCTGTTTTCTAGGGACGAGTGTGATCAAGCGGTGATGGACTTCCTGGCGGCTACTGAAGTCGGGAAGTTCCCGCCCAAATGAATGAAGGGAGGGATGGAGCAGGCACAGAGGCTGACTCAGGTGCGGGGAGCGGCGGCAGCGGGCAGAGATCTCTGCGTTTTCCTTTCTTTTCCTTTCTTTTCCTTTCTGTTGTGGTCTGTCTTTAAGCTTTCATTTGTCAGCAGGGATGAAGGGTAGCGGGGGGGGAGCTCCGCCATCTAGCCGGCTAGCCCGGAGGCGGAGGGGATATCAGGTCCTGTCATACTCTAATTAGAGTGCATACAGTATGAATAAAACAAAACAAAAACCCGAATATACTATAAACTCAAGTTTCGAAGGCGCTGGAATCAATTAAGGTGGCCGTCGGAGGTAGACTTTAACGAGCTATTTGCATTGTGGATGGCTTCTCACAGGTTCTCAAAATTTCTCGTGAGCTCATATCTCTTGTTCTGGAATTCGCCGAATAAGAGGAGAGATTCACGAAAGCTCGAGCAGACTCATGAGCTTGAACTAAAGTTCCGTATCACCGGTAGTCATCATTCCCACAATATCAAACCTGTAGATGCTGGGTATTCTACAAGGATGGGTTACCACCAGCACTAGTATTTGCGGTTGCACTACCAGATAAGTACTGATACAGAACCATAGCCGGGCTTCAGATTCGATGAGGAATATAGATATCCGCGCAGTGCTCAGAGCCCAAAATTAGGCCGGAATATTACTCTGCAATGCTCAAGCTTTTAGTTCTGCGTGCCTGAGTCGACTCATAATATTACTTTTCGGTCAAGCCAGCTCGAGGTATCCAGCTTGAACCTTTAACTTATACTTACACTTCTCACGCCCATCAATATAGACTATAGTACATATTAGGTGCTATCTTTAGTAGGTTGTAGCGTTATTAGACAGAAAGGATATAATACCCTTTTTTTTCACTTACCGGTCCCATGTTAGCGATATCTACGATATTTTAGTGAGTGGTTGTGAATGAACAGCGTTTGTGATGCATTTTGGTACAGCCGCACCATGGATATTAGCAATATCGTAAATCGAATATCGAAAGCGAAAGGGGCCTGTTTATGTAGATTTCATGTATGGAACACTTTATAATCACAGCAAAATTCACAGACTTAATTAGTTTTGAAATGATTAAAGTAGCACTGCGGAAGGCATCTGCTCAGCCACCAACATTTCTGCTCTAGTTACAGATACGGTAGCTATAGGGAGCCGGAGAGATGTGGAGCTGGCTAGACCACATTGTGGTGGAAAATCTATGTCTCACTATCACTAGCAGGATGCGCACTGATGCGCATTAGGGAAGCGCATATGAAATTTGAGGAGAAGTGTACTGGGAAGCGTACTAGGGAGATGCACTTGAAATTGATTGGAAGCGCACTTTTCAATTAAGATTAATTTCGACTATTGTACCGGCCGTGAGTAAACCCCAATCTCTCGGGTGCACTCAACTTCATCCTCTCAAGTGCACTCGACCCTCGAGTACCTGCACTTTGTTGCTTATATAAGGATCAAGTGGTGTATATAGTCTGTAGATAGCTGGCGCTCCTTCTATTCCCTTAGACATCACTATCACTACCATACTATACCATCTACCATTCGCTCGCCACGTCCCCTACATTCAACACACTTGACTGCAGTCCGCTCCAAAAGTACAAACATCGCCGCCACTCAAAGATAGCAGAGCGGATTTGTGATCTGAAAGCGTGGCCGTTTAAAGTGTATCGAATAGATTACTTCACGTCCAAAAAGATGGAGTGGACATGGATATACCAGGGGGGGTTCCATCAGCCACACCACCCACCCGCCAACCCAACGAAAACACCCGTTAGACATGCAACTCTAGTTGATGTGATATAAATGGTTGTGCTTCAAATCGTGAACCCGCCGGCCCGGTCTTGAACGGCGGCCAATTAGGTATTTTTTTCTAGCGGGGACACATGGGAGTGTACCCGGAAAGCACCTACAATAGTGCAATCAAGTGCACCTACTAGAGTGTAGTTAATTTCATTAGCGAGAGTGCAGTCAAGTGCACCTTAGAGAGTACGGTCGAGGACTGCATGGAGGCGAGTTGTATAAAGTCCAAACTTTGGATATTGTATATGGCGCCGTATTGTGCACAAAATCCCGGTCAGATTTTGTGTATAATGTTGTGTAACTTTATTTTGATGAAATTTGTGTACCATAGTCGTTCTGGAGACGGTCGATCTGGGCCCATCTCAAAAGACGCCGAAGCCGCCACCGTATCTTGTATAATGGAACGACATGCACTCTGAATGACCATGCCTGTCAGTATTGTCGGTTTTTATGACCAACTTTCCCTAACGTGTCACAGCTCTCAGAATCCTGTCTTGAATCTTTTCATACTACGTGAGACATGATCGACCGCCGATGGTTACTAGTTATCCTAGAGAAGTACACAAAGGCGCTGCAATTGGCTCTCTGAGTTTTCCATCCCCTTGCATAGTACTGGATTTCGCTATGATTGTTGTGCGGCACCAGCCGGCGCATAAGTCCCGCTGCCCGTGTTTGGTAGTATATGGTGTGGGTCAGGAACAGCCCGGTTACGTTTACCGTGCATGGGTCAGTATACGTGCAAGTCTATTTCTATACTTCAGAAGCCTTATTTTAAGATTAAATGAGGGTGTCATCCAATTTGTTTCATACGGGGCAAAGAACAGTCTGAAAAGCTTCTAGTACCCTACCCTCACGACACATGGCAGAGCGAAAGCGGCCAATTTGGTGTCTCCCTGCGCACCACACATCTCGAATCTTGTCCTAGCCTACTATTTCAACACACTACACGTTGCCTTGGGGAGTACATATACCGTAGCGATTTTACATAGTACGGCTTCTCGCACTAAAAACCGCCACGGAATTTTACGGTAGTGATGCACAAGGGTCACAAACTATATCTTACAACGAGCTCCAAGCACCCAGCAGTTAGGTAGCGAGACATATTTTTGCACGTATAAATATATCTTTATTTACTTACTAAGTATCTATGACTCAGTCCCGGAATATTCCTACTTTTAAAGTAACTCGAAGACGAAAGATGTGAAACCACAGAATATCCCCAAAAAACAATGGCTAGTGATTACACCAGGACTAACTATTGCTAACTGGAGCTTGCAAGGGAGAAAGAGTGGGGGCGGAGGTTGAGGACTAGTGACAAACTAAATAATTCGTGGGCGGATACTTAAGTACACGGGTCACTCCCGGCACTCCCGGTTATAGTCCCTATATAACAATCCCAACGGTATTCGGCTAAAATTGAGGGAATTGTAGACCGTACCAATCACTGAGTGCGTTTCATGATACAGTTTTTGCATGAACCCGGCGGAAAAGGTAGCCTTTTGAGAACCGACCGAGCTACAAGTAGCATCACGAAATTCCGTAGTCAAGAGAAGAGTTTGAATTTTACTAGACTCTAGAACTAATAAAGGGAGAGCCTATCTACATAATTAAGCGACTTTTCTACCGATAAAACATATGTCTAACCAAGGATGGAAACAGTTCATAACTCCGCTCATCTAATAATGACCGGCATTATCGTCCAGTCTTTAGCAAGAAATAGAGCAGGGCCCGACCACAGCTGGAGGTGACGACCAGGGCTAGAGTTATCAACAAACGTCCAATAGTGCTGTGACTTTAGTCAGGACACACCGTAGTAGGCTCCCCTTTCTTTAGTTCATCAATTAGGTATTGAATAGCTCAGTGTAAGTGCGATTGAAGCCGGCTGTAGGCATGCTAGAGATCATCACCCTATCACCACGTCATTACTCCCATCATTGATGTCTCACTCGGATAATAACTAGCGCCCAGTCTTGCAGCCCAATAATTCGGGTTACGACAAATCATAGTCGGTGACAGGGTGACGGCTTACCTAGATGGGACTGACTGTTGCAACCGTTGTGTCTAGCCGCATTCCGGCCAGCAAAGCCGGCACCGCTGGCATCCTATTGGCACCTGGCCATTCTCCGGCCCCACCCGGTAGCCTACATATCACCACTCGCCATACTCTGTTGGGGCTGCGGAATGGGTAGTTTTTAGCCTAATCCGCCAACAGGGTGGTACTTTGTCTGGTTCTCATGTCACCACCACCACCACCACCACCACCACCACATCACCACTCATACAAATTAGTCTGTAAGTCACGATCATCTCACCATCATTAGCATTCATTTCTATTGACACTACCACCCTAACTACTACCGTCTATTATACTCAACCTACTCCCGCTTAATACTGGGTGCAAAATGACAGAGAGAAAAAGAAGAGGTGGGAACATCTGATTGTAGTGATACAATGCAGCGAAAAAAAAATATGACGATAACGATCTTCAACAGTACTCGTCTGATTTTTAAGTCTCTAGACACCTAGTCATTGATTAGATAACTTTTATAAAATTGGGTCTTATTGGGTTGTCATCAAACTTTGATGTATCATCCACTTTTTGATGCGTCAAGAGCGCCTACAATGGGGTGTCCAGAAACTTAAAAATCGGACGAATGGTGATGGTAATAACTCGTAGGCTAATTTATGAGTGTGATGGTGTTGTGGTGTTGTAGTAGTAGCAACCAAAGTTACCACACATTGTTGGCGGGTTTCGTGAATGGGTCAATGGTGGATCACGCTAAAAGCCACCTATTCCACAGATGGGCGCCCATTCTCGAACAGGGCTACCCCATCCGTAGGCGTCAATGGGGTAAAACAGGATACAGTGTCAAAGTCATGGAATTCCACCCTCTACACCTACGAAGCGGGGTCTCTAATATCCAGCTTCTCCGCAAGTGGTGTGTGTTGTGTCACTGGTTAGATGCGCTTGACATGACTCTAAAAACAATTGTAGTGTGCATTTGTGTGCCATGCATAAATTTCTAAAAGCAGCTTGACACTTGAGCATTAGCTTCCCAGAGTGATGCAAAATGTTTCTGTCAAGCCAATACCGTATTTAAGATCTGCCACATCATCGAGGATCCAGATTCTTGCAATGACAAGTGACTACTATCAGGTGTTTAGTTATTGGTTGCGTTTTTTGAACGCGTCATGAATCAATAGGTTCATTCATGCAGCTTGATGCAACCAACCTGCAGCATTATTCTGTGCTTCTAGAAGCACAATTGTTGTTAGCTATTCAAACGAACAGTCACAGTATACCAATTCAACTGCATAGCACGACCATCCAAAGTGATCAGAATATATACAACACTGAACAATTGCGTCAGCGGCAGTGCAGATTAAAGTCAATGAGCATTATATCGCAGCGCAAGCTAGTCAGTACAGCTTCGCTGAGGCGTGAGCTTCATTGTAGGATAACTGGATTTTGCCCGAAGCATTATGTACATATCTTGAGGCGCGAACCCTTTCAATCATGTAGCCTCCATAACAGGATATATCGACAATTCGGACATGGCGAGAATGAGGGCGCTGCAGCTCCTACCGGCCTGCTATTGCAGAAGTAGCACTCCCCCGAGCTACCTAGGTTCTCTAGACAGTGCATTTGATATGAGCAGCGAATTAGATTAAACTCTCTTATCCTACTCTATCGTTGGGCGATTTCATGCTAGTGCATAAAGCTAGTCACGTCATAATCGCACACCAATCAAGTTTCCTCAGTAGTTATTACATGCAGTATATTTCGTCCCCCACCTACTTCTTTGCATAGATATGATTAAAGCTGAAAGCCATCAATCCCTCTGACAAACTACACACGAGAATTCATCAATTCGAATACCAGACCACCTCATTGTCAAGCAAGAATGTCGAAAACTCGAGTTCGACGACGAGACTGGTTGAAGTCATTAGTCAGGAACCCATCCTCAGCGTTCAACAAAAACGAAGAGCCATACAAACAAGCAGTTACGACATATCCGTCCGATTCCACACCGTTACTAGATGTGAACCTGGCAGGATCACGGGTATCACTCTCGACAGTAATCTATCTATATTCTGTCACGTATTTAGCAAACTAACATCTCTAGGAACTGGGAAGAGAGAAGACTCATGATACGGGCCCGGAATACACCGATCCGAGATCTCCCAATAATCCGACAGGACATTCTCGAATGCTTCCCGATATCCAGGTTGATACCGCCAGCGCCGATATTCAGCCGTCTCACGCTGGCACCTATAGCTTTTACGAAGGCTCAAGTCGCATTGGGCGTGAGGAGTCCGACGACGGATGGCTCACAGACTATGGGTATGACTCGGAAGGTGATGAATCTGTCGGGGAACATGACCATGAAAGCTCAGATGAAGGCTCCGAATACAACAGCTGCGTTCTAGATCCGGAAGACTGTTGTGGCCTGTGTGAAAAGGTTGAAAACCTCCACTGGTGCAACGTCTGTGATGCCACTCTTTGTCCGACATGCTGGGACCAACAAGCTGCCCATAGGAGCAAGATTGACCGTAAGGGCGCAAGACATGTTGTACACGAAAAGATGAGCTTGGATCATCGAAACATCCTGCAGTGGATTTTGGAATCTCAAGATTCGTCAGAGAATGGTGATCCTCACCTTGTGAACTTTGGTTCTAAATGGTTTGGAGTAACTATAGCACATTCCGGAGTATCTCTTGAAACCACCAGTCGGTATCGGGAATTGTCAATCAATGTGGATTCCGAACACGAGCAGCACCCATGTTTGATCAGCTTTGTAGGAGAAACTGGTGCTGGTAAGAGCACAATGATTAATGCTCTGATGAAGGCTAGTAAAATTTTTTCTCTTTTGAGGGCGTTTGCTCATACGTCTCTGCAGATCAAGTTCCTAGATAGGTCAAAACGGATTCAAACACCGGTTGTTGGACACCCCAGACATTCGAGTACTCCAACAAGCGGAGATGTGCATTTGTTTGCCGACCCTTTGACCAGAAATACTGCAAGACCCTATCTGTATGCTGATTGCGAGGGTATGGATGGCAACACAAAGATTCCTGTGGCGGTGAGGGCCGTTTCCCGAGTGAGAAAACTCGGAATGCTAGGCGAACTTAAGAACCAGAGGTTTAGGAAGATAAGACTGAAATGGCCTAGTGGTGAACAAAAGACCCGTCAGTGGATGGTAAAGCAATTTTTCCCTCGGGTGCTCTTTACATTCTCGGATGTAGTGGTATATGTCACCAAAAACTTTCGGTTCGTGAATCGTGTTGCACCGCCCCCTCTACGGGCCATACTGATGATATACTAGCACTATCCGTCAAGTCATTAGCCGCTTGATTGGTTGGGCGGATACGGTTCTCCAGATGTCTGTAAACCAGCCAATGCTTCCATATGCAATCATCGTCGTTAATGCTCTAGAGGACGAAGTATGTAACTTCTTATTTCTGCTTTGGCAGCCACCATTAACATTCACTCAGACTGCAGGAAGTGGTTCTGAGTGGTGGAACGATAATCTCACGGACATGGAACTTTTGGAGGATGTTGAAAATTTCGTGGAGGCTGATTCATTTATTTCGAGGGTGATTAACCAATGGCGAGAGAGAAATAAAAGGGTTGAGACACTCCGAGACCTGATTCTATGCTATTATAGCGGTATACAAATTATTTGCATACCGCACGCGAAGTATCCGAACGCACCTTCTGCACTGATCATGCAGTACAATAAGCTACACAAAGCTATCAGCACTGCGACTACAGTAACCCGTAAACGCAGGAGCGAGGCAGAATTACTAATGAACAGCGAAGAGCTGGATATCTACTTTGGATATGCGTTCGACCATTTTTCTAACAATCCAGATATCCCATTTAACTTCCTCAGCGCAGCGTTTCACCACAATCCCGTCGGTTCAACATTTAAAACGCACATCTTGAAAACAGCGATATGCTTTACGAAAACTCAGTCTTTCGAATCCGGTGCAGAAATTTTCGTTCTCTTGGCTCCCTTAGTAGCGGCGAGTATCCTATTAGACGTCTGCCGCAAGAGCTATCCTCAGATATGTACGTTAACAAACCCTCCATCTCACCATCTGAAATGTTTGATGCTAACTGGCCAAAGTCAATGCTGCTGAAGACGTAATTAAAGAGTATGAACCACATTGTCGGGGTGCGATACAAGAGTTCTATAAAAGTCATTGGCCATGCAGCTATCTAGACTCTAAAGGGCGGTGCGTCAACGTCTTTACCAAGCACCATAAAGGACATCAAATAGACAACGGACGCATTGTTGCTGTTGGAGGATACATCCATGAGAAAGACTTCGATCAAACTAAAGCCAATGGAGACAAATTTGTGGAGGCTGTATCGAGACAATACCAACAACAGCTACAGACTTTACGCGATGAAGGGGACCAACTCAGCACCAATGAGAACGATAATAGGCTCCTCGGAAACGAAGAAAAGGTTCGATTAAGGTACCGCACTGCCAAAAATCAGAGGAAAGTTTTACGGGAGACGCCATTTTGCTACCTGTGGAAACCTGGGCCGGACTGTTCATCTGCAGATGAAGTTATTTCCAGTCATTGTACTTGCTTTGGCTGTTTATTCTCTACACCAACAAATCCGTTGCCGTGTGGACATGTTCTTTGCGATGCCTGTGTAGTAGACTTTTCGGGATCCAGCGAAGGACATGATAAGCGGCCTACAGGGCATACGGACTTCCCAGAGGCATTCCGACCCGGCAACTCATGGCTTGAAATTTCTGATTGTCCTCTCTGCATGTCCTCTCTTCGAGAACCATGGCGTCTCATGAAAGAACCCCAAGAGGCAGCGCCTCGAATTTTGTTACTGGATGGGTTTGTATTACTTATATCTAATTGATATATGAGGCTGACAATCCTATTAGAGGAGGTGTACGGTCCATTATGCAGTTATTGATCTTGCGCGAATTGGAAGCGGCGATCGACCTGGGGGTTCCAATACATGAATTTTTCGACCTAATAATAGGAACAAGGTGAGTATCGAAAGTAATAATATAGAAAATTAGCTGATGGTCTGTTTGGCAGTGCTGGAGGGATAATCGCGTTGGGACTCGGTATATGCCGCCTATCATTGGACAGATGCAGAGATCTGATAAAGAGCTTTGCAAAAGATGCTTTTACTAAACGTAGGGGATGTGGTCTTCCGGGGGTTAAACTTTTGGTCGAAGCAATTAATCACAGCCGATATGAGACGTCAGGGCTCACTTCAGTTCTGAAATCAGGTTTTGGAGACAATGCTGAGAAAAGAATATTCGGAGAGACCCAGGACTGGCTCTCGCAAAGACAAGCAAGAGCAGGAGTAACCTTGACATCTTCAACCGGTCATCCATATTTTGTTGCTAATTACAATCGCCCCCCGCAAGAAAACGGTATGATTCCCATTCATCCATCCCTTAGTGTCAAAGTATTGGTTACTGACAGTGATCGTTAGCACCAGGGTATGAATTCTTTCGGGCAGAGAATAAAAGCAAAGAATTGAAGGTCTGGGAAGCGTACGTTCATGGGGAAGAAACATATACGAGTCTATAATAATATCAATCGACTGACAACTCAATGCCAGAGCTCGCGCTACATCTGCAGCGCCAAGATACTTCAAGCCGTTTTATCACGAAGATACGGGTCGAATTTTTACGGACGGCGCTTTATGTTTTAACAATCCAGTTGAAATCGCCGATAATGAGCGAAAGTTGTTATGGCCCAGACATTCCCGCCCCGATATTCTTCTCTCAATCGGCACTGGAATGCAACAACAGTCTACGGAAATACCGGATGCATTTTGCGACACAGGTGGAAAGCCGAAGAAGAGCCCGCTGGACTATTTGAAAAGACTGAAACGTATTGTCACTCATCAAGCTGAAATGAACATGAACTCTGAGAAGGCTTGGACCAACTTCCTCGCAAAGCGGCAGACGGAACTCACGCGCGACGATTTAAAGCACCGTTATTTTCGCTTCAATGTGGAGTTTCCGGACCGAGTCCCAAAACTAGATCGTGTTGATGATCTGCCTTTGTTGCAGACACTAGCCGAGAAATTTTGCGATAGAAATAGTCGTTTGATCAATCTAGCCGCCACCAAGATGACTGCCTCCCTTTTCTACCTGAAAGTGGGGAAAATATTCATGAAGGCAAATAGGGCGAAATTTCAAGTACAAGGTTTGCGCAAGGACATCGACACAATTTCAACTTCCGCTGATGAGACAAGGGTCAATTCTTTGCCGCCTGGAGCAACGTTCTGATGCGATGCACAAGCTCCGTCAAAAGCTTACCTGCGGCAGTTACTCTCCTTCTTCATCACCGCTATTTTACACGAAACTGGGCCGAAAAGATGGAAAGCTTCGCGCATTACATAAAACTGACGCTTCCTTCCTAAAGACTGAAAATGAACCTTTCCAGATAAACATAGAGTTCTGCGTTGGAAACATCGATGAGCCGATCGGCATCTATTTAGGCAACGGGGATGGGACGAAAGAGACATCAGCCTTGATAAGTGGATTTCCCTGTTCCCTTGTCCAGCTAAAAAAACTGCATCACAGCAAATTCGGTACGAAAATCACGCTCCGAACTACAGATACATTGGTTTAGATATGCTTACTAATTGACATAGACCATCGACAGACCGGGATATGTGAGGATTCAACTGAAATACTTGAAGGGGAGATGATGGCCGGCAGTGCTACTCAGATAGAGGAAAATGAAGAAGGAATTTCATATTCGGAATAAAGTCAGTGATGGGGAATATCTATAGCCTGTATGTAGAGTCATGAACGCAAGTACACCTTTGTATATAAGACGACACACGACATAACTCCGGACAGATACCTTTGACAGTCACTTCCATGTCATTTATAACTGTCCGAATATTGACCCTGATTTTGGGGTACCGGTAAACCTGCCATTCCCCGCACTTTACGAAATAGTGTGGTGGGCCATGGGTTGGTTAAAGTCCGAACACAAACTCGAATGGGCTGAGACCAATGATGTTGCGGTCATACTGGAAAAGCGGAAAGCAATGTTGCAATTAGTCCAATCGAGTGCTCAGCGATCTACTGACAGTTACATGGCGGCATTTGTAAATGTATAGCCTAGCCAATCGCTAAGAATTTCAGAGTTAGTATCGTCTCTTCTACAGTATGATAAGAAACAAGTCCAACCTATAGGTATTTATAGACACCTGCAGGCCCTAAGCTAGACAGCATTCCATAAACAGGTCCAAGATCTCATTATTCTGCTCACATTGTCCATGCTGCGCCCGTTTAACTGCTTGGGAGCACTCGCTGGAAGGGTGTACGTTGTTGAACTGATGCTGTGATCGATTTAAACTTTTCAGATGACATGAAGAACGAACCACATTTGTGACTACAGTATGACCAAAACTACGATCCCCCATGTGAATCTGCCTTAATCAAATGTAGTTTGCAGTGACAAAGTATCTGTTCGCGTACTCCAGAATACATCCCACTCATGTCATGATCCCATTCATCTGGCGATGACGGCCATATGTTTCCCGAAATATACCGGTATCTGCAACACACAATCCAAAGGATCAACTTCATTTAACTTAGCAAGAAGTTGCAACTGTATTTGTCTATTAGGCTTATCCTCTGCGATTTTCTACTCGAGCATTTCGGTGGCTGCGGGAGTGGCCAATTGTTGAGATCAATCTAGCACAAAGAAAGAGGTTGAACTGTCCACGAGAGAGAAATAGACAGGCTTATAAGGAAAGAAAATACTATACTCGGCGAAGCCGAGTATTACTCCCGAGGATAGACTTTCTTCTCGGTATGGGGGCTGGTGGCGGCCGATGGGACTGTAAGCTACCGGGCCAAACTCCTAGCCAACACCAATGCCGTCATATCTCTGTGTTTATAGTGCGATAGTCGATAAAAGAAATATCATCTACTGCAATACAACACATAGCACAAGATACTCGCTGCAAAGTAACCAGTTCAGATATCCTCATCCCACCGAATGGAAGGTATACCATACCACAGCCTGGTAGGTTGGTTTGTTTCGACTCTGCTCATTCCTAATATTCGATTATCTTTTAACACTTAGGAGGGGGGTATTGGGTTTAAGGTTACTGTCATGAGTATGGAATTGTAAATGCGCGTAAATGTATTCCTAATATTTCCATTGTATATCTGTCACTAGTTTATATAACGAGAGTCGGGAAAGATACCAACGAGATTCGCTGTCAAATTTACCTTGCAAGCGGATACATGCAGTTCTCACTGTGCTTTCCGAGGATAAAGCCAAGCCTCCGGGACATGAGGCTCTGGCGAGGTTAATGGAATATTTTCTGTAGTCTGAGACCGAGTCGTAGTCAGTCTCCAATATCTGGTGGCCGGCCCCAACCCGTGATACCGAATTTTCTGTGAGTCTCAATCTCAATTACAGATTATATACACCAAAATAGAATAGTGTGCAGTTAGCACAATGAAAGTGGAGTTGTTCCGCCCCATTCACGGAATCACTCCATCCACGAATGAGGTAGCAAAGGCTAGTGATCTCTCACCACATGAAAAATTCGGGATACCAACACCACTCTCACAGCACATCGTCTGACATATCATTGTCATCAATCCCCATGCCCATATTTTGATGTAAAACATAACAACCTAAGCGACAAACTATGCATCTTGCTACCTGTGCTCTGATGCTCATATATATATACTGGACAATTATTTTTTGCTACTGTTGTAAGTGATAAGAAATGCCACTAAGAATCAATTCTGTCCATTTGAGTAGAGTATTGTTGGTTTTTATGGTGTCGCAAATTTTTCATGTGGTGAGAAATCGCTAGCCGTTGCTACCTAATTCACGGATTCCGTCAATTGGTACTCCATTCACGGATTTTTTTTTTTTGTTTTAATCATACTGTATTCACTATAATTAGAGTATGACAGGACCTTAATAATCCCCTCCGCCTCCAGGCGAGCCGGCTAGATGGCGGAGCTCCCCCCCCGCTACCCTTCATCCCCGTTGACAAATGAGAGATAAAATGAGAGAAAGACAACAGAAAGAAAGAAAGAGAGAAAGATCAAACTCCGCTACCGCCCCCGCCACTCCTGAGCCCCGAGCCCTGAGCCCACTCCCTGCCGCTACTTCACTTTGGGCGGGAACTTCCCGACTTCAGTGGCCGCCAGGAAGTCCATCACAGCTTGGTCGCACTCTTCTATGGAAAACAGCTCCGAGATCTGCACATGTCGACATCTGCCCGCTTTCCAGCCCATCGCCTTCCCCACCGCCTTCCACAGTTCTTTCTGGTGATCTCTCCACCGGCTGCAGTGGCGGAAGAGGTGCTCCCACGTCTGGGACACTGTCCCTCCACACCACCAGCACTTGTCGTCGTCTCGGTGGCCGAATCATTTCAGGTAAACTCCCGTGGGCGGGTGCCTGGACTTCAGTCGGTAGAACCTAGCAGCCAGCGACTTTACACTTGTCATCGGGATAGGTCTCTTGGTCCCTGCCTTGCCCTTGAGTCTGTAGCTGAAGTGCTTGCTGCACCTGTCGGCCTCCCACTTCGCCTTGGCTGCTGATCTTCCCTCGGAGATTCGTCTGGCCCTATTCGACCGCGAATTGGTATCCGATCCACGGAACAGAGTTATCGCAATTTTATCCTTGAAACCATGCCTGTTTCTTTGATAGCATGTCACTAAAACTTAGGACTGACATCTGGCGCTGCAGTATGTCTGGAGGGGATCCCCTCCTCCAAAGTATTCTAACACGTGCCTACTTGGCAACGGTCGAAGCTACGTCTTAATGTCACGGTAGCGAAAATCAACTCATCTTACTACTGTTTAATGTCTAAAGAAAGAATCTCTTTTGAAGATCCATCTTCATGAGATGGCAGCCACGACCTATCGGATAATACCGGGTGCTGAGACCTCCGACCGGACGACCTAGCAAAGAAGTACTATATTAAGCAATTTCAATTATTCGACACGGGCTCACAATGCAATTCAACGGTTGTAGCTGCAGTGTGCGGATGCAAAGATACTTGCTGGTCGGGGATACTGTAAGATGGGGCCGCGGTAGCTCTCAAAGTACTGTATATGCGAGAAATGATACAGGTATGAATTGCAGTATTTCATATCCCATCACTCAACACTCGTTCTCTTTCCTTACAGACAACGCACATGCACGCGGTCCCCTCCATATTGCCCAACATGACAACTCCCAGACCCCCAGTTCTGTCAACGCTGCGGGACACATCGGCCTGGTGGCGAAGAGGTTATCACTCGTTTGAAATTTGAACCCCAATGTTCAAAATAGTGATGCTAGAGAAGCTTGATTGTACTATCTAAGAGGGCCACAAGGCCATATATGTATGGCATACAAGTGTAAATGCGTGCGTACGTATCCATGTATAGATCGGGCTGAATGCCATCAGCCCGACAGCAATCTCCGGTCATACGAGACTCACCTCCGGCCATACGAGAGTCATCTCCGGCCATAAGATGGCAGAGACCTATCATGCAATATCCAACACCTTCAGTATTCGCCTAGAATGTACGATGCAGCGAGAGATCGGCTGCATTCATACCACTAGTACGAATTTGAAAATCTTTTACAGGGCGCGGAAAGATGCATTGCCGAACCACGCGTATTAATGCAATCTCCACTCGCGGGACACTATCACTGCTACCAGATCAGGTATTTATTTCAAATCCATTACTTCATGGAAGGACTCTGTTAGACCGCAATAGCGCAGTGAACATTTAGGGACGGCTAATAGGTAAGGATAAAGGCTAGTCCACGTTACCTGTACCAGGTGAAACCAGAGCATACCGTTACTAAACTAACAGTGAGTTTACAATATTTGGCAGACAAAATTTGGTGGTCACATGGTTACCCTGAGCTTTTGATTGTTTAGGTGCACCATCAATGTAGCTACGCTTAAAAGATCTGAGACGAGTTACAGACCAGATACAAGCTCACTGTAACCGGGGCTGATGTCTCCTGTATATATCTGAAGTCTTTCTCCTTCTTTCTCTCTGTATTATAGTCTACACACCCACGCACGGCTCTTCCCATATTTGCAATAGGGCTGTTACGATATGGAAGTAGGGGAGAACGGTGTGCGTGTATTCTACGGTACAGAGAAAGAGAGAAGGAGAGAGACTCGAAATATATACAGGAGGCATCGGCCCCTGCAGCAGGACCGTGTATCAGACCTGTAACATCATGTACATCTGTAACAAGGGCTGTTGCATATATGGTGGTCCACCTGCCTGGCGTATGGCTTCAGTTGGGCTGATGCATAATCTCTCTAAGATGATGGTCATTCCCTAAGATGATGGTCATTCCAGACTCAGCTGGAGATGCCAGCTGAATGCGCTTGCATGCGTACAAGACATACAAGACATACTCCGAACACCGTATATATAAGATCACGAATGTACCTGTACTTGAGAAATACAAGCTTCTAGCAATCAGTACATTTCAACAAGGGCATAGCATCCATGACCGAATGATAGTTGGTGACATCGCCTCAGATAAGATCCATAGATGAGATCCATTACACGTACAGATATAAGATTAGATAGATGCGGCTCTCGCCGTGTTTTCCGAATACGTGAGGTCATATGCACTATACAGTTTATGATGCGACGACTTGGCAATTGCAAATTTGCAATTAGATGAGAACATTACCATATCCATCTGCACGTGATAGTGTCACATGCACAGATGACTTCAGGCCCGGCGTCGACTTCTCTGTTTAGTCGTGGCGACGGTAAATTGTGAATTACTGTAATATGCTGGCGAGAATATATCAAAAACTAGTGCGTGTTTATCGATGCTGCATAATAGTTTTAATTCAAACCAGTTGAGAGACCTCGATGCTCGATGCGGTTACGTCATCTACTGTCACTAATCGTTCGATAGCGAATATCATTCACTAACGACGAGTCTGATAGTTTTGCCGTTGTTGGCGGCTGCAGCGGTGACAACGGATTTACCCAAACATTAGTTTGTATGGCATTTGTCAACAGACAGTATTCGTCATCGGACGGTCGATCTTGATCAAGTGCTCTCGCCACCATAAACCGCCACCAGCAGCGCCCCCACCTCCTCTTCTCCTTCGCCACCTCCTCACTAATCCCGTTTCTTTTGATGCCCCTCTAACTTTTTCCACTCCCTTACTCCTCCTTCTCGCTCACTTGCTGCTTCTTCTGCTCCATTTCCTTATCCTCGTCCTCCTCCTCCTCCTCCTCCTCCTCCTCCTCCTCCTCCTCCTCCTCCTCCTCCTCATCCTCCTCATCCTCATCCCTTACTCTCTTCTGTTAGACTCCATCAGTTCCCTATCCATCAAGAAGACCTGACTATCCTCGCTACACTCAGTTGTCCTCGACTTAGCCCCAACAATCGCCCAACGTTGTAACTTTCAGACTGTCCGTATTATGCACTCGCTTCTCCACACCGCATCAAGCCATACACCGCACACTGCAATAGATAACCCCGAAAATGCACTACGGAGACCGGAGTTTCAGCAGTTCAGATACCCCGGATCTGCTCTCTCCATCCAATTAAAAACATTCCGGAATTTTGGAACGTGAATTCTTGTATCAGCAAAGCAAAAAATAATATAACGAAACACTACCGAGTTAAAGCACTGGTCCTATATACTGTCTTGGAGAATCTGGAGTACTTTTAGATAAGGTATAGTCCGGTTTAGATATGTATACTAAGTTCATTCACGCATCGACGAAGCCTTGTCCAATCTGGGTCCGTATCAAACATCCCTAAGCTCCGACTTGTCCGACGCCCGGTGACTGTAAGATGGCAGTCGATATTACTTATCAAAGGGCCACTAATCCAGGCTTCGCGATGTATTAGCATAAGCACATATCCCTCGATATTAGCACTTGAGAGTCAACGGCTTACTTTTGCCCTTCTTCGTCATCTTCACCCTCCGTCTTCTCCCCCTGGCCTTAGCTTCCATACAGAACATACCGCACTGGGACGTCCAAAAAGTATGGCGTATCACCGCTGTTGGTTACTGTGGTTACAATCTTCGTGGAGGGAACTGACGGACGCAGTCATAATGCAAATCAGGGGTGAGGCTGTCGGCATATGACGGAGGCAGTGTTGCACTTGCACTTATGGCTGCTTGCTGCTCACACACTGTATATAGTCTCAAAGCATTCCCTCTTATCTCTCTTCCAGTACACTATAACATACATACACAGTCTCCTCCCAGACATTATTAGCCAAAGTGGGCGGAGCTCGAGTGACGGACAATGATACGGAATCAACTCGGCGGCGAAAGATAGCTGAATGCCTAGGGACAGTTGTTGTTTAACTGTCCGGCGGAAAATTACTGGCTTCATGCAATACGGCAATCATTCACTATGGAGCCTCGCCGGTGCACCTTAACTCTTCCCGCCTTGTCGCCGTCTTACAACCTGTATATCCAATGTCACCTGTCCTAGCTTTCAAACCACCATATGCGCCGCCAAATACCTTTGGCATTACGATGTGCACAAGACAGGATGGAACGAAACCGGTCCAGGTATTGTCTTATGTACAACACCACTTTTGAGCCTTTCATAATAAATATATATTGCCAAGAAGCGTTATATAAAGACACTTACAACCAGCTCAATACTGAGAGTTTTGTTTGGCTCATGCTAAAAACTATGCCGCTTACTACTCGTGCTAGCAGGCAGACTCTCCAAGACCCAGTCTGGACACCACTGCAACTGGAGGCTAGAGGGGGCCATAATATATACTAGCATTGGAAAAGGAAACCAGGACATCCATGATAGGGCGCAAATGACTTCAATATTAAAAAGCATTATGTTCGTAATAATCGTGGATAGCTAAACAATTCCCAGCGGGACAGTTGAGCTACAACTGTCCTAGGAATTCCAGCAGATGATGGTCCGCAGATCCTTCCAAGATTGGACTATCACCAGCGGTGACGTCTCCGAAGCGGAGACGTATCCGAAACCTGGGCTAGTATTACTGCAGCATATGTCTTATATTTTGTTTTATTTATGGACTACATTATCTACATTATATATAAGAACCGGCTGGAGGCTAGTATTAGCTAAATCTCCGTCGAGGTTTATTCGCGCATATAATATGCCCTCTCCTCACCAACCGTCCCAACGGCAGCGACAATGCAACATTATTCATTTTCTTGTTCGGTTATCTGAATGTCGACAGGATATTTACTTCGCAACACGGCAGAGGATTAGGTTCGTCGGCGAACAGTGATACTTTGATTGTTCCTACCTACGGCCAACACAGAACCTAATCCCCGAGTCATGTAACCGTCACTCGGCAGCCTGAGCTTGGAGCTTAGCAACCTTAAATCTAAAGGACCGATAAAGCGACTTATTGAGGTACTAGATACTGAGCAAAGTGCAGGACAAAGAACAAAGTCTATACATAAATCTGAGCGGGCGTGATAGCAACTCTAGAACGCCTGCACAATAGACTGAGACAGTTGATTGATATACTGAGTAGAAGACAGGACAATGGAGAGAGAGTCTATATACAAGTCTGAGCAGCCATACACCAGTAAAACATATCCGATCATACTCCGCCGGCAACTCTAGTCATCACCACTGGTATCTGTAATTTGGCCTTCCGATAAGTGATATTCGCGCCCCGCTTATCTTTCACCGTATACGTCGGATAAGCTCCGCATCGTATGTTCCGTATGCAGTTATTTCTGCCTACGGCCTATCAAGGCATTCACCGCTAAAAATTATATCCGATCATACTCCGCCCGTATTCTGATCATCACCGCTTGCACTCGCCCGGCCAGTATCCCACACCCTGCCTTCAGATTATCCATATGCGTCCACCGCGTACCGTCTGTCGCATACCGTCGATCGCTTATGCCGGAGGAATTCCAGACCCTACGTTCTATATGGATTCATTTCCGCTAGCAGAACCTGCACTCCAGCAATCTCATATCCGAAAGAGGACGATTTATAGTTCGGGATACGTTCGGCTGTCACATACGATACGGACCTCCTCGTCCTCGAGTTCCTCCTAGATTGTGGATGCAGGATAGGCTCTCCTTCGATTCATTTGCTACCCTCAGGATCGATAGATCCGCTGTTTTACATGAATCTGCCGCTTTCGATGGATCTGACGGTCTCTATAGATGGGTCCCATCTTAATCCGCGGGAGTCTCGATAAATCCACCACTGCACCCGATACATCCTTGCTGATTTCCATAGACCAGCCGCTTGTCTCGATGAGTTCCGCACTCTCGATAGATCTTACCGTTCTCCATAAATTGGACCTCATTTGTAACCAGTCCGCGGCCGCTCGGGATAGACCAGGAATCTGGATGCATCCACCCCTATTATCACTAGATCCCTGCTGCTTTCGATAGACTAGCCGCTGTGTTGGATAGATCCTCTGTCGCCCTCGATAGACTAGCCGTTGTGATGGATAGATGCACTATTCCGATAGCGGTACCGAATACCGCTGCTTTCGATAGATCCGCGTCATCTAGGGCGATCAAGAAGAAACGCATCATTCGAAGTTGATGGCGAAGTGGGAGACACCAACAGTGTCATCAAATGCAGATCGCCTTTTCCGATATCTGCTTGCTCAGTTTTCCGTTTGGATTACCGCGTCAACATTCACGCTGGTCGCTCTCGGGTTCGGGGCTGTCTGTAGGGGCGACCACGAATGGGCAGGAGGTTCAGGAATGGAGGGATATGGCGTTGCAGAGAGGGAAAAACGTAGAAAAGGTTGACGGTAGCATGCACGGTGTGTGACTGCTTGTGCGAGCCAGGGTCCCTACCTAGGCTTACCTATCCGTTGCTATAAATACTGACTAAGTACTTAAGTACTTCGGTATGTTCAGTACTCGCTATATCGTAACAAGCACTAATTGCCGCACAGTAACAAAGCTTACCAACGGCACATGCAGACGGTTACATTAACGTGCCGCATAACCGAAACTGAGGCGTAACTTTGTTTCCTTCGACGTCTAATGCTGATATCCGATACTGGATATCAATTTAATGGACTGATTAAGTATTGCTTCTTGGTTGTGACTGCAAAAGGTACTTCGAAAGAGCGCATACTGTTTTTACTCTAACTGCTTGAACTGAGTACATGACACGTGTCAAAAGGCCAACTTCGGATATGGTAGCGAGACAAGCTTGGTTGGCAGCAATCGTTCCTAGCCCTGCGCTGGCATTGTGAGTGGCGTGAGCAAGCCACATGTCATCATTGAGTGAGGGGTCATTGCCTGTCTTATCTAAAAATTTTCAATCTAAGGTCATTTCATTCACCACCTATGACCGTTACTTCTACCATTCAATATGGACAACCCCGATCTCCCCTGTGCTGCCGTGAAGGTCCAAGCATTGGACGCGTATGGGTTTACATGGCTTGTCAAAACCGTTGGCAGCCTGCACGAGCTCGACCCAGACGGTCTTTCGCGAATCCTCCAGACGATCAAATGGAAACGTAATTCTTGCGGTAGGGCCAAGGAAGTTGGGTCATACGGAAATGAGCTGACGGGAGCGTTGTAGACAAGTCTATAAAAGCGTATAAAGATCAGCTACCGAAGGTTAAGCTTCGCCGAGGACCAACGTGGGAACAGAAACAGAGATTATGGAAAAACCAGAATACGGCTACAGTCTTGCTTTGGGCTCAGGATTACGTTGAAGGCCTTCTTCATTGGTGAATACCGTATCCCGACTGCGGCCATGGTCATTCAGACGATTAAGTTCTGTATAGGTCAAACCGGCCATTGCTACGTGCAATCCCTACCACCCAGGGACGAAAACTTCGCTTATTGTCGCTCGGTATGTCGTCTGCCGCCGCACGTGAGGGTGATCGTTATCACGCTTACATTTGTAGATGGTGGTGGAGTAAGGGGCATGTCGTCACTCCTAATCCTTCAGCAGATTATGAATACTCTAGAGAGCAAGAATATCATCGACAGGGGCACACTTCCTTGTCACTACTTCGATATGATTTGTGGGACTTCCACGGGAGGGTAAAAGACTCTTAGTTTATGGACAGAAACCATTTCTGACGCTGAGGATCCCTACAGTTTAATCGCGATTCTTTTAGGAAGGTTTGGGATGAGTGTTTCTGAGTGCATTAAGCTCTATGAGGAGTTGGGGGAGAAGATTTTTAGCACCAGTGCGAGCTTGGTTGCCGACACAAAATTCAGTTCTAGTGTCTTAGAGAAGGTTCTATATGACGTCGTGAAAAAACACAGACCCGTTACAGAGAGCTATCAACCTGAAAGCTACAGACTTATGGACACTACAATCGGGCAGCCAGGATCCAGATGCCCTATGTAAGTGTGAATTGTCTCTTTAGGATATCTGAGGCTTATATCTCAGATTCGTTGTTGCGGTAGATCGAGACAAAACCAGTAGCGTGGACGGAGCGACATTGTTCAGGTCATATAAGGTGCCGGGAGATGATTTCGGAGGTGTACGCGTGGTAGATGCAGCCAGGGCTACAACAGCTGCACCTACATACTTCACTGCCAAAGGGATCTTTGATGGCAAAAAAGATAAGTATTTCATGTATGTACCCTATCTATTGATATACTCCTGTCGTTTGCGTTCCAAGCTGATCAATAAGCGATGGTGGCCTCGGTCACAACAATCCAGTGCTTCACCTGATCAAAGAGGCCGAGCAGAATTTTCCTTCGACCGAGATCGGTTGCATCGTGAGTATTGGTACTGGAGTTCAACAGGATTGCCCGTTAGCTAGAGAGCGTTTCATCACGAGTTTGGGCATTCCACTGGTGGGATGGGCCGTTGCAAAGTTGGACGCCATCAAGGTCATCAAGGCATTGGCGACATCTTGTGAACACATTCATGAAGTTGCCAAATACACATTTCGCAACACTGAAATATACCATCGTTTCAATTGTCCTGAAGGCGGGGACATCAAGCTATACGAGTACAAAAAGACGGCGGAAATAAAAGACTTGACCCAGTCATACCTTAGCGAAGACAGCACGGTTGAGGCGGTGGAAGCCTGTGTATCGCAACTTCATATTGCTGGAGATCATGCAGTTCAGACAGGAACAGATCCGGCGCAAATATCTGAAGAAGCCTCTTTTTTGTGGCCTGGTATTAATACTATTTTCTTCCGCCTCTTTTTCGCTTGCGCTAATAAGGTACAGATTGACACCGGTTGATAGATAACTATGGGGATCACTAACAAATCAGTACCCACAGAAGATGGAGTAGTTGCTATGTAGGAACGAGTCCTGTTTTTGGTGGCGATTTGAATATCCTTTATGACTACGAGTAACGACGTCCAACGGGGTATTTCGCTAGGTGGAACGGGTGATGTTTTTTGTGGCGACTTACAGTTCATTTTCGCTAACATGTAATGACAGATGACAGATAGGTCATGTTTTTGGTGGATTTGCAGTTCCTTTTCAATAACATGTAATGACGGATGGCGGATAGGTCATGTTTTGGTGCGTTTGCAGTTCCTTTACGATAACATGTAATGGCGGATGGCGGATAGGTCATGTTTTGGTGGCGCAGTTCCTTTTCGATAACATGTGATGACGGATGATGGATAGGTCATGTTTTGGTGGAATTGTAGTTCCTTTACGATTACGAATAACGATGGGACGATATTCTTTGAGGGTTTCTAGTCATAGTTTCGAGTAACTTGTAGGTTTGGTTGTGGCTGTAGAGCTGGTTTTGACCTATAAACAATTTGAAGTTGTGTAAGAATGACATGCCATTACGGTTGCAGCGGAAGGAGATGGTTAATGTCTGAAGCAAACGGCACGGACCTGTAAGAAACAATGTCCTTTCATATCGAGTAGGTCAAAGGTATGTGTAGGCGTGTGAAAACTTCAGGAGCTCCCAGCCAAGATGTGAGAGTGCCGAATGAGAGACGATAGTTGTTGGAGAGAATGTGCAGGTCGACAGGTTGGAGGTGAGGAAGGTTACGAGGAATATAGGGTGACAGCGAAGAAGACGTGGGTTGAGAACTGGCTTGCCAGAGCGAAAGAGACAAGTTGCTCCAGTTATCCGTGAGGCTCTTGCCTAATTCGCACAAGCAGTCACAGTCACCTAACGCCCCCCATCAGGTCATAATTACAGGTAATTCGCTCTCTCCCTAACCCCATTTTTCGGCCGTTTGTCGTTGCCTTTCTTAACATCGCTCTGCAGTCTCCCAGCAGCGACCAGCTCTGTTATAATGAAATGTGGGCTGTGGAGTTTTGCGCTACCACTTTGTCGATAGTGGTTTGTGTAAGACCTGAATACACGATTTCGAGAATAGATCCATCGAAAATGGTATAATCGAGAACAGCTAACCATATACGGAGAACAGTGAATCTGGAGTCCTGCGGAGTTATCGAGAGTGAAGGCTAGATTTCTACGAGTTGCTATGAGTACATGGAGAGCAACAGAGAATCAACTGGGCACAAAGAGAGTACTGGGAGCGGCGAGAGACAGGCCAGAGCGACGGAGCTATGGAGGGCAGTGAATCGACCGAGAGCAGCGACATTTGGGTCGGGCAGATTGTTGGGAGCGGTGACTTTACTATCAACAGCTTCAATATCTTGGTAATTGCACATCCTAAGTATCTACAACATCAATATTAATCATTACAAGTGCTTTCATTTCGGTCAGTGCTTCCAGTCACCTTCGTTCGACAGTTGTCACCGGCTTAAGTGGGGTTACTCTGGAGCTGAGATCCTATGCTCTTCCCCGCCATTTTCTTAGTGGACGAACTTTGCTATCTAGGTAGTTAAGGATGTGGGAACCACAAGTCATTTCTACCGACTGCGCTCCTTTAATTATTGATAAATCATGGAAACTTGCTAGGGTTGACGATGGTCCTTTAGACACAACTCGACAAACCAACCACGAGACCAAGAGAAAATTACAACAATTGACGACACCAAAAGAGAGGTTCAAAGGAAAGAAGTCAGGCAAGAAAACTTTGACCTTATTATTATACCTAATTATTTATCGCAAGCAAAAGAATAAATTGAAAGACTCATGCTTGGGTAAAAGAGTAAATCCTACTCTCCTACGCTACATTCTCGGTCATCAACTGCTCAAGTGCCATCCCATTCTATTCAACTCCTTCGCCACCACACTATAGAAACAGGACCTGATGGCCGTGATATTCGAACAGCTAAATCGCTTTGCGCTGATCAATTCAAGTATACCTAGGTTGACTTTGTGCTTGCCCAGCGTACGGTGTTGAAGTAGGTATAGAACGAGAATGAGATCTATAGTTCATTCTATTAGAGAAGGGTCTAAAGGAGTGGAGACGTGCTTATTGCGTGTATAGCAGTGGAACTCAAAGCACAATATCATTCTAATCTTCAATGCTTGGGCAGGAGTTTCCCTGATATACCGGTAAATAATCCGCTGCTGTCCGTACAATCTGCTCTCAATGGATCCATCTCTCCCAGTTGCCGCTCGAGGGAGCCACTGCCCCGATAGATAGATACACTGTACTGGCTCGCTCGCTTGCGCAGTGGGCAATTGATCCACTGTGGGTGCATCCAAATACTCCCGAATTACGATATGTATATTCTGCATAGCATTGGTCTCGAATGATTAGCTCTCGTTCAATCGGTTCTCGATAATTCTGCAGATCTTCCGTATGCTTACCCCGATTAACTAAGGAGACGGGAGTAGAAAAACACCATCTTGAGCGTAGGGTATAGTGAACGAAAGGTTCATCAACATCGCTCGCTATTAATCAAGCGTCCTCGGTCAACCAATCCTTGCAAGGGCCTCTCTTAATAGGTCCGACACTACTCCCCGTGAGCTCTCTTGTTGTAGACTGATCCGCCGCCTTCAATAGATCGGTCACTGGTCTCGCTCAATGTTTCACGGTCGATGATTCTACGGCGATCCACAGAGAAGGCAGAAAACCACCACCTGGAGTCGATGGCGAGGCAAAAGACCACCAACAATAACGGTAGTAAAGATAACGAGATGTAGCGTGTAGTAGAGTGGAAGAAAGAGATGATTGCGCCGGGTTCCGGGGTGGAGGATATCGATAGATTGTTTCCGCAGGACCCCGAGTCGACGGGAACCAGTGTCACGTGCTTGTGACCGCTTGTGCGAATTATGGTTAGTCCCGAGACCTGTGATGAATAACGCGCCGGGTACGTACCTTTTGCAGGCCCCAGGGCAATCTCACATATTCCGCTCCCGGCTGGTGGCTGTTTCTCTGGCGACTCCTGCATCAGTGACGAGATCTCAGGATTTTGTTCTCAGGCAGCAGGTAAATGGGTACACAAAAGACGGGAAACAAAGTCCCGAAGATGTTGAACTAGGACTGAGAAGGTGTGTTTCTATAGGATTTTTTCTCTATTGTTTTCATCTTGGCAGATGTATTTACAATGGGAAGCCAAAATAAATCAATACCGGAATTCGCCGCATGTTCCAGAGCTCATGCAGTGGAGATGTGAATGCCCCGTGCTATCTCGTATTTGTTTTGTGGTGAAAACCACACAGCCTCTTAGTCTGTTATTTCGTTTTTCTGGGTGTTGCTGTCGGACTGGAGAAGGTATCAAAGGTATAAGTGGGTGTAGTTGTGAATATATTGATTGGGTACATCCAGTTGCTGTGCATATGTGCTCGACACCATCTTCATGGCACAAAGCTAGATCTGGACCCGTACCTTTCCATCTCCCGCAGCACACCACTGTTACAAGTTGTGGGGGTATAGTACGATTAAGGAGTTCATGAAACAGCATCCTAACGAGCTGAAACGCTATCTGAGCCTCTTTTATAACGACTCACCTGCCAAGATGTCATTTCTTATCTGCGTTGCAATCTCAGCTCCTCAGCTCCTCATTCGCACTCTCCAAATCCATTCGCTTTTCTATCCACCTCTACATCATCGCCATCACCATACACTGCAACTATGCCAACTGCATTGGTACTTATCCTTCCAATTGCGTGATTGGGCTACTCCCGCTAGTTCGGCTCTCTCTTTCTGACACTCGTCCTTCTTTACATATGGTAACGAATTAATGCTATACTTTATTTCGAGGTTATGGAGAGGCGGCGTCCGAGTTGCTGAAGTCAGGTGATCGCAGGGCTCTTTGGGTGTGAACAAGAGAATACAGTGCGCGGGGTGATAGACGGGAGGCTCATCAGACGGGGGATTCTCAACAGCAGAGCTACAGGAGATGGGCAAGGTTGAGATTGTAGCTGTTTCCACGGTGATGTCTCATCTCGTTTTTCCTTTCCCCTTGTTGCCGTCTCGAATTCTCTAGTGTTCTTCGTTGCTGATGATCATAGCACGAATGTGGGAGAAATATATGAAGCGTAGTCCACGGCGAACAGGCAAGTGGTAACCTACCTTTCACAAGCAGTCAAATTGCAAAAGTACGTAACGCTGAGTACTGCCGTATATCTAATAACCAAGTCAAGCACTCTCTTCCGTTTTAGATACGATCTCTCTTCTTCTCCACACTGCGCTGCTATCGCCACCACAACTACAATCGTCATTCCTGCCGTTACAACACCGAAATAGGGTAGTGGGGTTGAGTTCACCGTACTCAGTTATATTGCCATCAATCCTCCATTTTAACTTGTATTCTAATGCCGAAAAGGATGCTCTGCATTTTGGCACTGTTGGTAGTGTTTACTCCGCCAATCGACTACAGATAGTGCGGTTATATCTCTGGCTTTCGTTCCTGAGCTAGAGCGGGAGATGTAATGAAAGCGACAGATTTATCACAACGGCGGAGAATCTATGGTCTATCAGCAATTTATTACGGCAGGTACTCCTTATCGCAGACGATCTATGGGATACTGGAACAAATGAGAGCACAAAGGTGACGGACAGCGATACTTCCACCAAGACAATCAAATTCAACACCACTAATGGGATTATCAAAAGCAACGTTCCTCGTTTTCACGGATTACATACGATGCAGGACCTTTTGGAGTAGGGATTGCGGTGGATTTATCAAGAGTGCCTGAACATTGCTGATTGCAGTGCTTCTCATTCCTTCACTCGGCTGCATTTCTTACAGCAACTAGATTTCAGGGGGAGAAGGTGGTTGAGGGGGTAATTAATCGAGTATTTTGGGCTTATTAGTATTCCTGCCAGGACTGGGACAACCTGGGTCGCGGGGATCCGTGGTGGATGAAATAGTCCAGGATACCAAGCACTGGGAAGACTCTCCAGGATGGCACGGACACTAGGAAGCCCGGGGATTTCCTGTTCCCTAGAATTTCTTTAATGGGGATAGCTATATAGATTATTACGGCAGGAACCCGCAAATCAATAATTACCTATCGTGATGCGAAAATATATAAACCTATTAAACATGAAATACTAAATAGTATTGTAAAAAATAACGCCCCACATATAATTCCCGAATAATTGTTCAAACCACTGCTGGTCCTCCCAAAAATATACAGCATTAAGTGCTTTCTCATCATTCATATGCATTTTGAAATCCATACTATCTTCATCCTCCTCTGCATCATCTTCATCACAACTATTTCCATACCCATCCATGCCGTTGTGTTTCAGTGAGTCCTGATAATCCAGTTCCTCGTTTTCGCAATCCGAGGGCCGGATGTGTGTATACTGTAGTTCGCGGTTCGAGAACTAGTAGCAATTCGGGGCTTCGTCCGAGCCAACGGTGCTAGATACATTGTGGGGATCGTTGAGTGTGGACGAAGGAGACGCGACGGAAGAGACCTCTTTAGCGCCGGGTCCGAGTAGTTTCGCGTCACGTATTTTCGCTCGCAGTGTCTTCCTTTGTCCTATTGACGTCAGCCTAAACTTCTAATAGCGTTGTCGATCCCACCCTGCTTTAGCAAAGTGTAGCACGATATTCATCTCCGACGTCGTCAAGGAACAAACACCATGTCCTTACCTCCCTGTTGCTCTAGTCTCGCTGAGAACGTAGATGATGATTATGTATGGAGAGGGTGAATGTGCAAAAGGAACGGGTGACGAAGTAGCTCAGCATCGCGATGTTCAGTGAACGGGCGAGGAAATCGCCACACGTGCGACTTGGGCCGGTAGCAGCAACAGATCGAAGAAAATAAAGAGTTGGGCGTCCATCTTGAGCGTGGTCCGTGGTGTTCTAAAGTGAAAATTAAGGGTATCGAGTTAGTCGATCCAGGGGAAGCATGTGTGTTACCCTGCATTTGATGGTACTATGTAAATTCGTTTCACACAGTATCACTCATTGTGCCGGCAATCCATAATGTTACTTTCAGCGAGGGATTATTGTGATAACGATAGAGACAGAAAACCTTTAGAGTGTCTATAGTATGTTTGTCAGAGAGCAGAAAGCAGTCATCAATGCAAATGCAACACCTTATGTTGAGTATTTACTTAGCTGAATAGTGGGCTTCGCTTGAACTCACGCAAAGGTCCTTAGCTAGTAACGTAGTCAAGCTCTAGCCCCGGAACTTTCTCTCAGGCGGCAAATCTGAGGTGGAGACGTCATGGTGAATGTCTGAAAAAACCTCGACGTTTGGTTTCTCAAAACCAATCATTGAAAATCACCTGGCCGCTTGGCGTTACCTGCAAGATTCTATCTCATCATCGAGAATCACTCGGAATCTTATCAACGTTGCTCACATTGTAGGCAAAGTGGGCAAAACTATTTATTGTATTTATGTATGATAATTACTTAATTGAGGTTCAATGTAGCACCACCATATGGTTGTCAGAGATTCGGATATGAGACCCTCATTTTACCCTTACAATTTCAACGCGAGCGTTTTGATGTCATTTCATCACTTTTCGAGTCGTGTATGAGTGCAAAGGTACGTTAGCTATAGACCATACAATCCTCTCATGATACGTATAACTGTGATTTCAATGACTGCGGTAGTTATGGCGTTGAGTAAAACGACTAAGTCTTTTCGATGCCATCGCGGTGGATCCCTCGTACTCTCAATTGATACGATGGGGGTACAGTGATATCGGGTATTTTTGTGGGTTCACGGTTATGCAGGAAGTGATGCTGAATTTGTATGTAGAATATTTCTTATGTAGGATGACCCCGAGAGCTTGGGCCACTTAGTGGCAAATTTCCACGAGGCTCGGTGGCTCGGCCCGCCGAGTTCCGACTAAGCAGCTCAAATTCAAATACTACGACCGCACTTTCTTTCTAGTCGCCAGTAGCGAACCAGCGGGAAAACACAAACCATTACCTAACATGTAAATATTAGCCCCCACCATGCTCCGTCTTTCTCTTCCCCACCCTGATTGCAATAAAGCACTTCCTCCATTTATCCAACGCAACAAATTACTCTTTCCCGCTACTATTACGCTCTTCGAGGCTACTACCCTCCTGGCAGGTCACGTCTATTTTTTTCGGTACGGGGGTTGCTGACATGTAACAAATCAGGACATCTGTGAACTACAGGCTCATGAGATGGGATAAAGAAACTAGGAGTAGGACTTGATGTGTTGGAATCAGAAAAATGACTAGCGTATATTTTCATTTATACGACCTGTCACTACCTTGGTGGCTACAGTATATACTTGCCCTGAAACATCAGCACAAGTAAGTTCCTCTTTTGCCATGGCTCGCTCAGTCCTTCCACCATCTCTGGGATTGAAGGATTGTCACCACCGGTTAAGGCCTACAACACGAGCCAACACTAGTAATCACAAAATGGACGCAAAAGCAAGTTGAGTTGTATAATTAGCTTTTGGGATCTCCTCATCCTACACTTCTGCGGCAAAGGGTTGGAAGGATAATCTGAAATAGCACCATTTCTAGTACCAAAAGGCCGTCATGAGCAGTACTAGTCATGAGGTGATCACTCGCTCCACCCATCTTCGAAGAAAGACCTCTTGTCCTTGCACTTGACACCGTGGTAGAGATCTTAGAAGGATTGTAGGACGGTTGTTCCGGAGGGGTTCTGCACTACACCAACTCGGATGCATCAAGGGTCCCGCAGTGCTAGAATATGGGATACCTAGATTGAAACCTGGGATACGGTGGGGCACCTTTCCAAAAGGACAGACATCTAGGATGCTAGCTTTTCGCGACTTAGAGCCAGCGGAATTTTCGAATTCTAGAAGGGGCTCATGATTAAGGACAAGCAGATGTTTCTATCTAATGACATTAGGTTTCTTTACCTCGAAAGCCATATTCGTAGGTAGACCAAATCACTGCACAAGACTACGGTGATACCAGGAGGTTTGCAAGGGGGTCCGAAGAAAGAGATAAGCTGATTGTAGTGGGTTCTATTAAAATAAGAGATGAGGAGATGAGATATTATTGACGAATGATATGAGTGATACGATTGATGAGATGATGGGATTAGATTATCTGAATAAATAACATTGTGCCTAGTTGAATGCATATGGTTAGGGACGTCCCTAGCCAGTTGGATCTGGATATTTGATTTGGACCAAAGAATTACCGGATATGGTGATTATTAGCCCAAAATTACTGATTACCGACAAATTCTGCGTTACTTCCGTAAAATCTGCTTTCAATAGATCTACCTCTCCCGATTGAACTACCACTCGAGAGAAACCCACTGGCCCGATAAATACACTACACTCGAGGCTCATTTGCTACGCTTTGGATACCTGCAATAGATCCGCCCAGGGTGCATTGGGCACTCCTGAAATGATGATTGAACACTTGTGGATTGTACGGTTCTAGATATATCGGTTCTCGTTTGTTCGATTGTCGATAATCTACATCCTCCCGTATAATTGCTACAGTCAACTAGGAAACCGGAGATAAAAAATACCATCTAGAGTAAACGCCACTATCAATGAAAGGTTCCCCGACAATATTCAGATAAGCAATCTTCAGTCGGCATTAGACGATTAGAGAAAGTCTACATAAATCGAACACTGTTCGTTCATCCGTTCTCGATAAATCTGCTGCTCTGGTGAAATCTGCGGTTGTCGAACTCCGCTACCTTCTACTGATCAAGTGCCTTTGGCTAGCTAACTGTTGATAGCTCCCCTCTTGATTGGTAACACACTGCTTCCCGTGAGCTGTCTCTGTTGTTGACTGGTCTGCTGCCTTCGATGGATTCGTCGCTGCACTCGCTTAATCCGCCATGTTCGATGACTTGCGGTATCAAAACAGCAGATAGCGTAGCAAAAAGACCGCAAATAGCAATGGCAGTAAAGGGACCGATAGGTAGCGGGTAATATAGTAGAGGAGAAAAATTGCCGCAGGGCTCCGGGGTGGAGGAGATAGTTTCCGCTGGGCTTCGAGCCGGCGGGAAGCAGAGTCACATGCCTGTGAAAATGGGGTTGTTAGGGTAAGTTCGGAGTGCAGAGGTGTACGGAGACGATTAGTGACCACGAGTATCATAATTCGAATCCCGCGACAACTACCACCAACAACAAATTGTGGGCAGCAACGATTCACAGCGAGACTCGCAAATGCATGCGAAGGCTCAAAACTGAAGAGGACCTACAACCACCCCACGTCGGGCGCGCCGATATGCAGAGTCATCAAGAAAGAGCACGAACGAGGCCGAGAGGCAGAGACCATGTGCTGGCCCAACCTGGACGAAGAACCGGCGGTCAAGACGGTCATACTGAGCGATGACACCGCGGCAAAAAGAGAGGCGGTACGTTGGGCGAGAGAGAGAGAGGCAATAGTAGGCGCGGGGGTCTGGATGTGGTGGACGGACGGATCGCGATCCGATGACGGCAGAGTGGGAGCTGCGGCAGTATGCAAGCACAGAGACGGCTGGAGAGCTTTCCGCAGCCACCTCGGCACCAGACGAATGGAGGTCTTCGATGCAGAACTATGGGCAATCGGACTCGCACTCCGGGAGTCAGTAAAGAAAAAGGACACACTGCAGACACACGGAGTGACGAAAGTAGCTGTCTTCAGCGACTCGCAAGCAGCCATTCGACGAACGGAGCACCTGGAACCTGGGCCAGGACAGCCCCTAGCCAGGTGGATCAGCCAGAGTGCAAGAACCCTACGCGAAGCCGGCATAGAGGCAGAAATCCACTGGGTCCCAGGACACACTGGCATCCCCGGAAATGAGGAAGCAGATCGCCAAGCGAATCTAGCGAGAGAGGGCCGCAGATCAGGCACAGTACGAGAGCGAGTATACACCTCGGCGGCGAACAGGACCAGACGAATCTCAGAAGCAAAGACGGCGGCGGAGGTAGGACGGTAGCCCACGCGGGAGCATCTCTTCCGCCACTGCAGCCGATGGAGAGACCAGCAGAAAACGCTCTGGAAAGAGGTGGAGAAAGCAACGGGATGGAGAGCGGGCAGATGCCGACACGTGCAAGTCTCTGAGCTGCTCTCCATGGAGAAGTGCGATAAGGCAGTGATGGACTTCCTGATAGCTACCGATATCGGGAAGTTCCCGCCCAAACGTGCGGAGGAGTAGGAGTAAGAACCGGCGGGCTCTCCCTGATTTCATCACATTTTCTTTGTAGTTTATATAGATCACCTTCAGATGCTTTTCTTTTCTTTTGTCAGAAGGGGACGACGGGTAGTAGGAGCGGAGCTCCGCCATCTAGCCGGCTAGCCCGGAGGCGGAGGGGAGTAAGGGGCTGTCATACTCTAAGTAGAGTGAATACAGTATGATTAAAACAAAACAAAAACAACAAATTGTGTGAATGATATTGGTTTATCACTCGGGCGTGGCCCGGAAGACAGTTCCCCACTGTCAGAGTGCTAGCAGAGCGGGCACGGGGTGTCACTTTAAAGCTCAAGATAACTGAAAATTCTAACCTTAAGACTACCAGTGCTTTTATCATTGCGGAATCGCAATGATCGATATCCGATGAGGCAAATTTTTGTAAACAAGGAGTTTCAATGCTTGTCCTTAGGGCCAGAAATGGTTGGTAATCACCTAGTGGTAATATTGGTCGAGCATGGATCCTTGGTAAAAGGAACCAAGTGGTACCAAAAGCGTGGCTTTGGCAGAACGTATCCCCGGCCCATCTCTGAATCTGCAGCCCGCACTTGTCTCGTGCCATGATATTTACCTTCACTCGCAAGCAGTAGTTTGGGGATGAGACAAAGCCTAAATAGTGTAGCACCAGTAGGACAATGCTGATGACTCTTAGGCTTGTTATGAGCTGAATTCAGAATTCTAGGATTGTATCAGTGCCGATGTCTTGATTTACAAATTAAGTAGACATGATGTGCGAGTTGGGATAGGATGCTATAAGGTGGCGGTACATTAACTACTGGTAGCTTTCAGCGATATAGTGGGAGGGCAAAGTTAGTCAAAGTCAATCACATGCTGGCATGACGGTGAATCTTTGGGTTTGGTACCGTCAACCGCCAGCATGGAGTCTCAACTGACTCCATGGGCGTCTTCAAACTTTGCATTCGCAAAGACGGAAATCTTCCTTCATCTCGTTAGTCTCAAACTTACAAACCTAGCGGGTGGGTTAGTCACCACCTGCCGTAGGCCGCGAATCTGATTCACTCTACAGGCCGTTTCGGGTCCCATTGGTTTTTTCTGTTGCTACACCTCCGGCGGCCAAATCTGAGTGATCAGGAAGTATAAGACAATCACGTAGAAATGAAATAGAAAGATAAGATACACAATGGCACTAGCCAAATTGTCTTAGCTCCTGAGCTCTCTACAACGCGAGAGAGGTCTAATGTAAAAAGAATCTTAAATTTCTACCCAAGATCATATTGTACGAGTGACAATTACAGGGTGGAGAGAGAAAACAAATAGCTCCGATACATCCACCACTACCCATACGCCCTTCATGTGAACGAATCCAATGGACTCCATCTATACAAAGTTCAGAAGTAGGGGTGTTGGTTCAATTGATGTATTTTGGCGCAGATAGATTAAAAGCTGAGTGGGTGGTGCGGGGTAGGTTTCAGAAAATCGGCTGCGGTTCGACAAAATCAGGGCCACCTATTTTAATGACGATGGTTTTGGTATGGATATCAATGATAGCGTCGCTTCCTACATGCGGAGCAGGGATGAAGGATGCAATACGTAGACCGCCAAGGGCGGTACCACGACTATAAAAACTAAAACATAAGGAAAACATAGATAGAACCTTGCCTGAAGCTCTCCCATACAATGAACCATGTCCAGAGCTTCCCCGCAGCAATACTAAGCCCAGAGCTCCTCCGGAGCAATCATCCTCTAAGCATCAAGAATTCTAATCCTTTCCTGTAACCTTCACCTTTGCAAACTGAGCGAGAATCTACTCACTCCTTTCTATCGAGCGAAAATCTGTTCGCTCCTCATTCATCTGAGCAAGAATCCACTCACTCCTCCCAACTGAGCGGAAATCCATTCAGTCTTGTTTATTGATTCTCGAATCCCTTTTATCTATCAATTTCTTAGACCTCGTTCGTCTATCGATTCGCCACCGGTCGCCGTATCTGCGTCGGTCTTCGTATCAGTCTCAGTCTCAGTCTCAGTCTCAGTCTCAGTCTCAGTCTCGGCCTCAGTCTCAGTCTCGGTCTCAGTCTCAGTCTCTGTGTGCATCCTGGCAGAAGCTGTTCGTTGCTACTCTGAGATATCTACCGTCTTGGTAGAGGCTGTCTGCCGCTCTTCCGAGGTATCTATCGTCCTAGTGGAAGCTGTCTATCGCACCTCCGGAGTTCCGTCATCCTGGTGGAAGCTGTCCGTCGCTCCTCCAAGGTATCCTTATCCGAACATGGCCCAAACGTGTCCCATTTAACGTCTCGTTTATCGGCGCCCCGTCGTTCTTGGTCGAAAAGCTGTCTCTGGTTCCTCCGAAATCGAGCCGTACTCGTATCTCCGTAACAATTAAACATCGCAGCCATCGTGGCCCTTGCTCTGAAGGCCTCTTCCGGAATCACATACCCAGCGCGTTCCTCTGGTGCTCTCCATGGGTTTCTCGCTGCACATCCAGCCTACAAAGTCTCCAAGGTACGCATTCCCGAATTGCTTCCGCGTTGTGTTCTCATCTCATGTTGCTTGCTCCCTCTCATCGATCGCTCTCTCATCGACCGCTCTCTTGAATCGTCGTGGCTTTCGTTCGGGACGCTGCGGTCTCGCTCCTATGACTGCTCCCGATTCGACAACTATTTCCGCAATTCCAAATCCAAGTCAAGTTCGTCAAATCAGCGAAGTGCCCGAGTTGGACCGAATCCGAGCGCGTAGGGAAGCAGATGGCGACTTATGAATACAGCTGCCAAATCAGTGATCTCTCTGTCTCTATTCTCTAAGTCTAAGTCTAGAGTAAACCTATACAAGAACGTAACGTGCTTGCGGTTCCGCCGCTCAACCCTAACCCAATGCCACGTGATGACCGCACACAAAATCCGTCCAACAGTCAAGAGTAAAACTCATGGACTTAATTGAGCTCAAAGTTAGACGGGTGCTGCAGCGCTGGGGGCGGGGAGCGTGGCTCTGGTGGGAGCCTGCCCATGGTGTGCGAGGTGAATGCGTGGGTCGTTAGCGGCTTGTTAGGTGTGGGCGGCCCATGCTGCTAATAAGGCGCCCTGGGTCGCATGCATGAGGTGTCAACCCTATAGATCCCGGCGTTACCCGAGAAACCACAAACCGCCAAGCTCAAGCCTTGGACTAATTTTACATGGATTCCCCTGCTTAGAAATCCTGTTTGGGCCCATATATTGGGCCTCCACACTTGTACCGCCTCGCTACCAGACGACATTTTTGCAATTTTCCGGTTCTCAAAGTCTGCAGATAAGCTAAACCCCCCGTGCATATCTCTATAACACCAAAATAGATCACTAGATGCATTAGGGAAAAGCATCTGTAAATTTCTCGGCAAAATTGACACTTGGGAGGGGGCGGCTAGTCCACTTTCACAAAGTGGATAAGTTAAAGGAACGCTTCTTCCTTAGTAGCAGAGGAGAGGGCCACAGGGTTCATCGCTTTGGCAGTGAACAAAACTGAGAGAAGCTTCACAGCGTAGCTTCAGCTTCCCTATCTGCAACCTGCAGTACTACTGCATCTCCTGGCATCGTTCTGCAGGCCAAGCACCGGGCAACTGGCAGCGGAAAAATTGCAAAAACTCATCCGGGAGCGGCGTGGTATAACTCTATTGTGAATTCAATTTCTTCGAAGCTCCACTTACTGAATTTTCTTGATCCAAACCATCCCGTATGAAAGTCAGGCTTGCATTCTATACCGGCTATAGGACCAATAAGGAATATAATGCTGCGGGCTGGCTGCAGTTTGCGTTGTCAAACTGTCTTAAATACTTAAGAACCTACACGATGGAGTATACTTGCTCTGTACTTCTCCAAACCTAGTACATACCGTGGATGAATTGTCAGCGGGACCAGTGCATCGCCTTTAGTAAGGTTACAGAGGGGCAGTGATTTCACTTGGATGGCATAAGCTAGCTGGTGTCTCTGAGAGTGAACAATAGAGAATTTTGCGAACTAAGAATATAGGGAACCAAAATACCACCAAATCAACGTAAACGTAGTTTTGACAGCGGGGAGGAACTTCTGAAGTTCACAGCCTGTTGCTTCTCAGTGCAGTCTACATACGATATACGATGAAAGTGTCATACTCTTGATTAGGTAGGTACAACGCAACTGTGCTTCTAGGTATTTTTTAACTACCGGGGGCCGGCAGGTAAAGATACGTGGGGGTAGTTGTGCTGTTTCTTCCGCAATTCAAACAATTATTTTCTTTGGGAGCCTGTCTACTGCATAATCAGCCTGAATGCACCTGGCATGTCCTCCGCTGAAGACAACTCATGCGGCTGTCCTACAATTACTTCAGTGTGCTGCGGTAATAGCCCGTCTCATGGCATGCCGTGATTGGATCATTCTCCGTCGTTTATGACACCTTGCACACGAAAAGAAAACCTCACGGGCATTCGGATGCCCCAGTCACTCCATCAATTGTCGTGTTTCTTTGCTTCCGGCCAATCGATCCATCTGATCCACCAATAACTAGGTTGTCTGAGAGCAACTCTATACGGTGGGGAAATGGTGCGCGGTAAATTAGAGAAGATGCCTACAGCTGTGGTGTCGGTTTCATAGCCGATGCGCTCACATGTGCGCACACGACAATTTTTCGACTTGATTCCTTCGGTATCTAGGCGTAAACCACACAACTACCCAGAAAAAAACGTTAGAAATCCATAATTGCATGAGATGACCTATATCGCTGAAATGCATTTTATTTAATTTGAACTCAGCCCAGTTTAACGGATATACTTCAATCCGACAAGTCTGGGTTTTAAATTGATTGGTGTCTTCTAAATAATTATGGTGTGGGGGACCTCAACCTCCGTCTATCGCACAATTAATTGGCCGTTTTCTATTGGCCTCGGCCTAGGCTCTTGGAGTGGTGATTAGCGATTGGCTGTGAACTGTTATTAAGCATGTCATGTGATACACGTTTGGAATTTTGAATATTAATAACGAGCCTGGAAAACAAGTCGCATATGAAGTAGATTTCGAGTTTTTAACAACAACACCTGCCTGCATGCAGAGAGTACAGTCTTTGGCTTCTCAATTGCGCGCTTCTTGCTGTGTATCCATTTATTGCATCTTGCTTGTGCAGTAAGATAGACAGGGCCATCTCGCACTCAAAGAGAATGCTGCAGCAGAGCATCCCAACCCACACAATTGCGCTGTTTGGTGATCTACAGCGCCCAATTGACACAGCCCCGCCCATACCAAAAGCGCACTACGCGACTGTGAATTTTGGGATTCCACAAAGGTCTTATTTTGGTGAGAACCTCTCTACCATTGCAGCTCACTAGGAGACTAACATGCTTTGTGCGCTTTTGATATGTGCTGGGCTGTCTCAATGGGGCGCTGCAGATCACCAAAAAGCGCAATTGTGTCGGTTGGGATGCTCTTGCTGTAGCATTTTCTTTCAGTGATAGATAGCCCTTTCTGTCTAGTTGAGCATGCAGGATGCAGGTAAGATGCAATAAAATGGGTACCACATCGAGGAGTGCGCAGCAGAGAAGCCACAGACTGTACTCTCTACATACCAACAGGGGTTGTTTTTGAAAACTCGAAATTCTCTTAGCAGCGCGATTGACTTATTTTCCAGGCTCTATGAATTATACAGTGATCATGCATGTTGTACTACATAATACCCACCCATCATATATTTCATCACGTCAAACTTACTTGAGCCTGAACCGAGGCCACTTTTCCATATCTTTTCATGTAGTTTGGCGGTGGGGAGCTTCAGGTGCTAATGTTGCACCAAATCCCAGTACCGAGTGCAGGCTATTGCGAATCTCTTAACTTAAATATATTATTAGCACTCTATTAGCTGACTATGCATTACCCTACACCTAAAATGTAGCCTCTAGACTATCGACCTTGTGTTGTAGTTCCCATTCGTGGGTACAGTATGTTTCCACGACAGCGCTAACCCTGTCTATTTTTCGCCAGTGGAAGACTGTACTGAACTAAAGTCACCCCGAGAAGAGACTGAGGATATTATCGGTCTGAGACTTGTAGTACGTGAGTATTGTTCTGGATTCAAATGAGATGAGAAATACATGATGTGCGAATTGGCGAAATTTCTGGCGGCCGTATTACGTTGTTGTATCACGGCTCCGGAGGCATCTGTGGGCTGCAAGCAGATATCGCGAAGGAAGATCGCAGGAGAGAGTGAAGGCAGGAGCTCGGAGCCTCGTACCTAAGTAATAATAAATCAATTGAATAGAAACATACCACTCGTTACTAACCATATAGTTTGATAACCTTCAAGAGTTACACCACAACTAGATTCGCGATAAGATCCATTTCAATAAGGTGTGTATGTTATATATTGCTATCTTAAGGCTGCTTAAAATCTAATTTGCCGATGCTTTTCAGCAATCCAAATGGATGCCTCCCAACCTCCGAGACATCTAATAATATACCACATAAAGTACATTACAACAGCTCTTTCAAAAAGTAAAAAAGTAAAATACAAACAAATATCTCCTCCTGCTATTTACATATTTAAATCGAAAAACGAATTATTATTGTCTTGCGCCATCCCTTTTCGGTTATGCGGCTCGCGAGTATACCGGCACGGATCAACAACCTCACCGGTGACGAGGCAGTATCGCATGAAACTAGCTCAGTGTGAACCAGACAAGAAAGAGACGGAAAATGATTGATACACACATGATGCTACCATCGGCCTGGTAGTAAAGGAGCGAATAACCGTTGCGAAATTTGAAATCTATAGCTGTAACAACATCGTAAGTCAGCCTGCACTCGCTATCAATTACACAATATGAGGATATTCGTATGAGCTTACATTTCAAGTAGCATATTACAAGGTCTATCGAAATGGTATCAAAGAAACGTCTTATACCCCTATGAACGATCCTATTTCGGCTTGCCGCTCACGCCAGGGAAGTTCAAAACTGCTGGCAAAGTTGAAGAAAGATTTTACAGACACCCACAACTCTCCTACAAGAGTTTTTAGTCCGAATGCGACCGCGACCCCGACGACAATTATAAATGGAAGGTAGATATAGAGAAGCTCAGGCTGAAGGCCGACGATGAGCACTGAGAATGCTACCATTCCGCAAACACAGCATAGGTAAAGAAGGAAGCTGCTGAGTAGATCAGCATAATGTCCTCGAATGACGAGCAAGGGCAATTTATATTACTTTGAAGTGATCCCAGACCGGTCTACGTAAGCTTTAATCATGAAACCACAGCCGGTAATCCAAACAACCCAAGTCCTACGATTGTCAGCATTGAGGTAAATGGAAAGCGCGTAGTGCTTTGCCTACGCTACCAACCACCATATCGCAACTTTGAACTGCAGCGTGACCATGCCGAGCGGTATGCATATCATCGCGCAAGCTGTCATGAACCAAAACGCTTGCTGTTCACTTGGCCGTGGGAATGGGAGTGTTCTGAGGCCAAGGAAGCCTCTATTCACCATCCTGTCGAAACGTTCGAAGCTGGAAAGGGCTTAATTTATGCTTGATTTCGACGGATCATAAACTAGGGTGAATATCGAATTATGGGAAGTCGTTGGAAGGCTGTTTGGGTAGCAGGGTCAGGGCCAGTTCTCCCAGTAGCTTCCTGAAAGTGATTCATTCGTCAAATACCGTCTATCAAGGCTCCAGCATGCCTTCAGCTCAGTGCTTAACACACGCTCTAATTTTGTATTTGTACTTTCAGTTTGTAGAGATTCCTTGGATTGCTCACTTGTTCGGGAGAAGGTCCAAACGGGATGCCTTCTTCTGTGAAGTTATGCTCAGTTACGGGGTCTTTTTAACGAGGGACCTTCCGTGAATTCGAGTGCGACAGGCTGTGTCTGATTCAAATCGATAAATACTTGCAGGTGGCGGCGCCGACAATATCCCTAAGTTCAAACGTTCCAATATTCAGCCGAGACACGAATGATTCAAGATACTGAGAGGAAAAACATCATACAAAGATATTAACTTCGCAAAGTATATAGGAACCAGACGGTGTATAACTGCTGTGAAACCCTGCTACAACAACACAACGAGTATCGGCTGTGACTGAGACCAAACGAAGAAACCGCTTCTTGAAGTTGGGATGATGTTTCCGTAAAATATTGGATTCTTACGGAAGAGGACGAGTAGTCGATATTAGGGTTGGAAGGGAGCAGTTGATGTTGCGGTTTGCGTAGAGAGAAGAGATGGGAAGCGTTGGACGCTACTCTTGGTTTGTCCGTTGAAGGGTGGGGTGCTAGCACGATGGAGCGTCGTACGAGTCCATTGAATCTGACGAACAACACAACCACAGCGCCATGGGCAAAACCCCTGTCGATCATCCGTTGTGGTCATTCATTGGTTAGCATGAATGATTCTGATTACTATTTAATGCTGCAATGGAGGAACTTCCGAGCCCTCTACCTGCTGCGCTGTCAACACGTCATCCAAAGACCTGCACGAGGCATACAAGAGTGCGGCTGAGCAGAACCCATCAGTTTTCATCCAGCAGTCAACATACCTCCTCAACCATCGCCCCTTCGCGCGCTGATACCAGATCCTTTATCTTTATCCTATACCATACTCGACATAAACATCGACAGTTGTAAGAGTAAGAAACAAAGTCTCAAACCAACATGAATATCAACACCGCCAGCGAACCAGTTCACTCAATACGAAAATGGGCACTTTACAGTGAGGCCACCTTGAAGTCCCTACGCTTTTATGTTATTTTCTTAACTTCTACCAGAGACCGACGGTCAATTCACGTCGTTGCGGCGACGACGTTTGTGGGTCGAATTAGCATACATCTCCGCTGCTTGTGTAAGTGGCACGACTATGTCTGCGAGTTTTGTCGCCATGGACCTGGAATATCATAGCGAGACCATTCGGCGGCTTTCTACTGTATTAATTACCTTTCCTACAGAGGGCCCTACTCCAGCTAATCATCACCCAGTGGATACTCCCATTATCCTCAACGGCTACATCCGAAGCCGACCGATTAGCGTTACAAATTATTTGTCGGCTTTTGCTTTGTGTTGCATCGGCGACAGTGTACACATTTGCACTCGCAGCACTTTACTCTAAATGTCCGACACGCACTTCTACGGCTTTCTTGATTGCGCTAGCTACCGTATTCGGTTTCTCCCGATGGCTTACTGAAAGCACGAACGAGTTATTCATCGTCATTCTTCCCGCGGGAGTCAATATCGCCATGGTTGTCAGCATAGTCATTTCAACGACGTGGTCGGGCGTTCACGATGCGGGGACAATCAAGCGCAAATATGAACCACAATATTCGTTGGTCGGAGTGCTCGACGAAAAGCATTCCGACAACAATACACCGACATACGGGAACCAGGGGCTGTGTAAGGTAGATATGCAGGTCATGAAGACAACACAAATGGTGCTCGGCGAAGAGCATCTCGATGACTGGACCAGTATAACCAACCTCGCATCAACATACAGGAACCAGGGGCGATGGAAGGAGGCCGAGGAGCTGTTAGTGCAGGTCATGGAGACGTTCAAGAGGGTACTCGGCCAAGAGCATCCAGATACCTTGACCAGCATGGGCAACCTCGCATCGACATACAGCAACCAGAGGCGATGGAAGGAGGCCGAGGAGTTGGAGGTGCAGGTCATGGAGACGTTCAAGAGGGTACTCGGCCAAGAGCATCCAGATACCTTGACCAGCATGGCCAACCTCGCATCGACATATAGGAACCAGGGGCGATCGAAGGAGGCCGAGGAGCTGTTAGTGCAGGTCATGGAGACGTTCAAGAGGGTACTCGGCCAAGAGCATCCAGATACCTTGACCAGCATGAATAACCTCGCATCG
>Ga0307515_10002070_pt1 | contig 44202 bp, 33 predicted proteins | sample 17_EM_MG_FD_194513 | JGI IMG/M metagenome (GOLD analysis project Ga0307515, IMG submission 194513) | Populus trichocarpa ectomycorrhiza microbial communities from riparian zone in the Pacific Northwest, United States - 17_EM | ecosystem: Host-associated > Plants > Roots > Unclassified | place... | reverse complement strand
TAAAAGAATAGTGCCCTAAATTATAAGGAACTAAGCAGCTGTTTAAAATTATTACGGACCATAAGAACCTCTAGACCTTTATAATAATAAAATAATTAAACCAGCACTAAGTCTACTAGGCTAAGTTCCTTTCCTAATTTAACTTTATTATTACCTATAGGCCTAGCACTAAAGCCATAATCCTAGACGCTCTTAGCCGCCTCCTAGGCGTTATACCTACTAATGCTAATAACGAACGTTTATAACACCAAAACCGTATTATCTTACCACCAAAGAAAGTTAACCCCACTATTCTAGAAGAGCTACTAAGTGAATCCTAAGACTAGAGCATTAAAGACTTTATCGCAGTAATAGACCTAAAGCTTAAGAAAAAAACCCTTAAGGAGCTTATTAAGAATGCCTATATAAAGAATAAACTCGCTAAGAATATATTAGCTACGCTATATAAACAGGAAGACTATAAAGTACGCTGTTGGCCTAAGCAGATTAGGAAGCTGCTCCGCTATAATAAATCCAAATATTTAATTATTAACGGCCTAATCTACTATAGAAATTAAGTATTTGTCCCTAATTTACCTAAACCCTAACTAGAAGTTATATACCGCACGTATAGTTCGGGCCCTATAGGTTACCTAGGCCGCGTTAAAACACTAGACCTCCTTAATTAAACGTATTAGTGGCTAGGTATTTTATAGTTTACGGCTACCTTTATAAGAGACTGCGCTCTCTACTTCCGTATAAAGACCCTACGCTTAGCACCACCTAGTTCCCTAAAACCACTAAAACTACCAGTCCGCCTATAGACCGATATCTCCATTAACTACGTCATTAACCTACCTAAGTGCCTTCGTAACGGCAAAACATACAGATATATCTTTATTGTTGTTAACCGCCTAATAAAAATAAGACACTTTATTCCTATTACTAGCCTAGATACTAAGGAGCTTATTAAAGCATTTATCTATACTATCTATAGTTATACGGCGCTCCGAATACTATTATTTCTAATAGAGGCTCTTTATTTGTTTCTAACTTCTAGCGTTGCCTAAATTAGCGCCTAAAGGTAACCCTAAGCCCTAGCTTCGCATAGTACCCTAAAATAGATAGTTAAACTAAGATTGTTAATATAGCAATAAATAAATACCTACGCGCCTTTATAAACTCTACCTAAGACAACTAGGTAGATTGGCTCCCCCTTACTAAGTTTGCTATAAATAACTAGGTTAATAAAACCACGGGAATCTTACTGTTTTTTGCTAATTATGGCTATAACCTACGTCTAGGCATCAAACTAGCAGGCCTATAGCTACCAGTCCTATCTATATATGTAAAGAAGGAGTACCTATAAGCTGATACTATTACTAACCGCTTTAAGCATATCTTAACCCAGCTTAAAGCCCTAGCTTATATCTCCCAGCAACGCTATAAAGATAACGCTAATATAAAACGAGACGAAGGTATAATATTTAAAAAGGATAATATGGTTATAGTTAGCCTTAAAAATATAAAGACTAACTAGCCTAAAAGGAAGTAGGATAATAACTGGGATGGACCCTAGCCCGTCCTAGCTGCCTATAGAGAAGCAGTTATAGTTAACCTCTTAGACTATATCCGTGTTAATAAGTCTTTCTATACTTTAAAAGTCCGCCTCTAGTTCTTTAAAGAGATCTTTAGTTAAGTATATATTAACAAAGAGGAACGCCGTAATATTACAGGTAGGATAGCTAAAAGGGATAATAACGGCAATATTACAGATAAGTGGGAATTTAAAAAAAAAATTAATATATATAATAAACAAATAGACGAGCACGGCTTAATATATTATATTAAGTGGAAGTATTATAATAAGGAAACCTAGGAACCTAAGAAATCCCTAAAAGGGTGCGAGCGTGTACTACTAAAGTTTTATAAATAATACCCTAAGAAGCTAGGACCCCAGACTGGGTATAAAATAAGGAAGAGTTACGCTAAAACTATAGCTAACTATAAAGATAATTTGTGGTGGTTAAGATTCTATAGAACTTCGACTACTAGTTAAAGTTATTTAATTAGTTAGTTTTTCTGCCAAGAAACGCCATGTGGTAGCGGTGTGGAGTTCTACTAACTTTATTTATTAAACTAACCAATTAGGATTTTCCATACCCAGTATAGAAAATTGCTATTAACTTAGTTAAAAGCGGTAAGCGGAAGTAATATCTTTATAGTAGGAATAAGTTATTTAGTTTAGGGACCAACCCTTCTAGGGAGGGGAGTACTGTTACGGCACTGACCTAACGCATACTATTTTATACTATCTTATACTATCTTATACTATTTCCTACTATTAGCTGGCCTACCACTAGCGCCTTAGCGGCTGGCCCTACTATTTATATATAATACCCCCTTTCACCTTCTTCTCCTCTTTATACCACAACGTAGTTATTTGGTTTACTTTATTATAGCACCGTAACAGCCTAATAAAAGTCCATAAAAAAACCTACGGACCTCCTACTAGTTAATATCTGCTATATTGGCGCCGTAAGATTCTACTAGAACTTAGTCTAACCTAATACTATTACCTTTACCACTAGCTTATATAAAATTGATTAAATAATTAAGGAAAAGGAAAAGGAAAATAAGTTAAGTAGATAAAAAGGTAAGCTTATAAACGAGGAGCTAGTAGAATAGAAACTACCCTACTAACACTAGAAATTTAAAGATATATTCTCTAAGACAGTGTCTAATATATTCCCGCCTTATTAACCGCATAACTATAAGATTAAGATTAAGCTAGATAAGGAAGACACTCTTAGCTATAGCCCCCTTTATTAGCAGTCTACTGTTAAATTATAGGCTACTAAGTAGTACTTTATTAATAACCTAAATAAGGGCTTTATTAAGCCTAGTTAAGCCCCTTTTAACTCGCCTATTCTCTTTACTAAAAAGCTAAATAGAGGACTTTGTTTTTATATTAACTACTATAAACTTAATAATACAACCCATAAGGACCGCTATTTACTACCCTTACTTAATAAGACTCTAGCCTAAATAAGTAGAGCTAAGATCTTTATTAAGCTTAATATCCGTTAGGCTTTTTACCGGATTAAAATAGACCCTAAATTAGAAGATCTTACTATATTTTAGAACTATTACTCTAAGTATAAAACTAAATAGTACTATAGATTTTATAATCTTTTAATATATATATATATTAGGAAGGCCGCTATAAAGTTAAAGTCTTTAAGTTATTATAGGGCTTTAAGTTCTAATTACTCTATAGCTTTACTATTAGTTTAAAAGAATAGCTTAGTAATTAAGGGTAATATATTACTAGGTTTTAAGAATATATTAGGGACGTCCTATTTAGGTATATTTAGATACTTAATAGTAACGGACTAGGTACTAGCTAGAATATTAATAAAAACTAAGAGGCTTTATACCGCCTAAGGCTTAATATATAAAGCTATAAGTACTTAAGTATTTTATATTTAGAGCTTATTTTATAATATAGGGAGTAAAATATCTATTCTTTATTTCTTCATTTCTTCTGTTTTAAACCCTTTAATAGAGTCTAGCTATTATAATAGTCTATTAGTAGGGTTACTTTCCCCTAGTTTATATTTAATCTTAAAATTAAATTATATAAGCTCTTTTACCTATTTAGCCTATTAAGGTATAAGCTCCTTTATAGTTATAAGTAGCGTAAATTATAATAATCTAAGAGTATATTGTGGTGGTGTAGATTGGACGTCGCCTACTGTCTTGGCATTTTCCTATATTTATAGAGCCTTCGGCTTCCTTCCTTCTTCCCTCTATCTTAGAGAACACGACCCTACCAGTTACCGGAAATACACTCTTTCTTTCTTTCTTACTAACTGTTCTACTGACTGATTACGACCGACCGACCGACTGACCGACTGACAGACAGACCGACCGCACTGTGACTTTCCCATCTTAGAGAGGTCGTACCCTCCCACAATATAAGTAGTATAGCTCGCGTACTTAAGGTAATATTACTACTATTTAAAGCAGTTAACTATAGCTAGTAGTTCCTTATTGTGGATATAACACCTAATTTTAGGCCCTTAGAATTTTTTATTATAAAATACTATTAGTCTTTAGTAGAGCTAGGTAGCGTCCGTCTAAATCCCTATTAAGTTATAGTAGGATACTTTTTTTATTTTTTTTATCCGTTGTATTATACTATGTACAATACAATGTATACAGCCTTAGGCTATAGCGCTATAGTTCTATATACATAAATCCTTTTCTAGACAGCTTAATATATACTAGTAGCTATATCCTAGTAGTTTATAAACCCCTAAGCTAGGAGTTTATAGTTCCTTAGTAAACTACTAAGTTACTACAACTACTAGAGAATAAGAAAACGGTAGGAAAAACTATAAGAAATCCTAATACCTATCCCTGTCCTTTTACAATTTATTTCTATTCTTTTACTCTCTAATATCTTTTACCTAAGAGCCTAGTAGGAGTTACCTCCTTCTAAAACCCTATGTATTTTATTCTTCTATAGAATCTTCTACGCTAGTACTACGTACTAGTTTAGCTGCTTTAAGAGTCTCGCAGTCTTTACTATTAGCAAAGTGTTTTTCTTTATAATTAATGCAAAGAGGGGTAGTATGCTTATAAGGCTTGCCTATTATTATACAGGTAGGATAAGTATAGTCTTTAAATAGATATATAGCCGCACAATATCTACAGGCCCTAGTAGAGTATTTATCTCCTATATGGCCAAATTTTTGGCAGCTAGTGCACTATGTAGTAGAAGAGACTTCGAAGTATCTTACTACCTTAGTAGCTGTACTTGCAATTAAAATATCTTTTTGCTTAAGAATTTCTTGTCTTTTTTCTTTATTCTCTATAGTAAAAACTATAGAGCTAAATCTAGTCTATAGATTATGTCTTTTTACACTAGATAAGATCTATTTAGGTAGTCCTTGTATCCTTATAGGATTAAAGGTCTTAATTTCTTCTTTTAAAAGCCTAGAGCCTCCTTCTTCTAGAAAAGGTAGGGTAGGAACCCTATAGGCTATAATTTAAACCCATAGTTCTAGTTTTTATTCTCTTTAAAAGGTAAAGCAGTTATGCTAGATTTCCTTATATTTGACTAGGAAATCTACATTATACTCTTCTATAGTCGTAAGGAGAATATTTTGTTTTCCTTTAGTTCTAGCTATAGATGCTAAAACGGGTTTTTCTACTTACAGTTTTAATATAAATAGTTAATTGACTTTGTTTTATATAGAGAAGGTATCTAAAGGTTAGTCCTTTTAGTTTATAATTAGGACTAGCTTTCTTTTTTATAGCTACTTTTTCATACTTCTAGTAGAAGTAGAGGAGATAGGAAATAGTAGTAATAAGGAGGGTAAAGAGGAGGACGAAGTAGGGAGGTCCTTTTTTAGCCTCTTTGCGTAGGTTTCTTTAGTAGGGGCTACCTCCTTACGGAGAGCTCTTACTTCTTTAACTAGTCCTTTTAGGACATCTTTTATCTTTTCTTTTCCTTTTATAAAGGGATTTTCTCCTACTAGGATACTATGTGTATAGTCCTCTAGCTATTTAACTTATTCCTTTTTATCTTCTCCCCCTTCTTCTTTTTCTAGCCCTTTATAGGCCTGGGTTAGGCCATTTAGAGCTTTTTATAGGTGTTGTTCTAGAGAAAGGAGAGAGAAAGATATACTTGGTATACCAGCCGTGGAAGCTATTAGTTTAGTTATTTTTTTATAGGTTTTTTGTTTTCTTTTTTAGTAGAAGACTAAGGATATCCTCTTTTTTCTCCTGTCCTAAATAGGCCAGGAGAAGGAGAAGGGGTAGAAAAAGTAAATATAGATATAAACTCATTATCACTTATTTCTATAGGAGGTTTCTTTTTAGTCTTACCGGGCCTTAGCATTTTATATCCTATAGGGGGGGTTTCCTAGTTTTTACAGTAGATAGTAACCTCTTTAGGTCTCTTATCTCCTAGTCCTAGAGGTAAAAAAAACTAGGCAAAAAGCCTTGCTAGTTTTTACTATCCTTCTACGCCCTTTTTTCTTACTAATCCTACTAGATAATTTCCAGGGAGATTAGGCTAAAAGGTAGCAGAAAAACTAGCTAAAAAGACTAATATGGTTATTTTCTTTTCCTATTAGAAGTTAAAAAAACTACTAAAAAAAGGACTTGTTAGGCTTTTACTAACAGAAAGGCCCTAAAGGTAATCCTCCTTTTATTAAAGAAAATCTAACTAAAGGAGATATAGAAAAGTACCTACACCCCCTATTTTATTAGGCTTTTACTTTTAATAGAAGAAAAGCCTAGGAAAAGTCTATGTTTTATAATTTTGGTGTTTCTACCCTTGCCTCGCTTATAAGCTAGGACCACCCCTTAGAAGAATTTTCTCTTTAGGTAAAGGGGGTAAAAAGGCAAATTAATCTACCTTTAGCTCGCTAGGTAGTAGGAATTGGGTCTTAAAAGTTGAAAAATCGATTGTTTTTAATGATAAGATGGGTATGCGTAAGTTTTAAAGTGCGGCGCTACCTTTTAGTGAGGTTGCATGTATAAGAAAAGTTAATAGGATACTAATAAGGGCAAAATTTAATATATTAATTATTATTATTATTAGCTAATTTAGGTTAAAATGCCGTAGTAATAGAGCTTTTACGGAGGCAGCGGGCAAAAGTTCCTGGCCCCCCCCCTTGTGTGCGCTAGCCTTTAGTGGCTTAGTATAGCGTAAGCAATGCTTAGCGCGCACTACGGCGTTGCGGCGTATATAGCTCTCCCCTTAATACTATACTCTACAAGCTTTTAAAATCTATTAAATTCTTATTATATCCTACTGTATATAATAGGTAACTTATATAATATCTATATAAGGGCTCAGGCCCTTCCTATAAAGATTTATAGCAGTATAAATACCGATATTTAAGCCGCTACCGGACGAGCTAGTATAGAAGATAGATTTTAGCTCTCTATGACGAGAGTTTAGATATATAACATTATAATAGCTACCTGGTGTAGTGGTAAGGTATAGGGTTACTGCTTCTGCCCACTGCCTCGTCTACTACCTCGTCTACTACCCTCCTTCCTAATGTGGAACGCCAAGAAAGTAAATTTGTAGCGTATTTGTGGCGTTTTTATAGCGCAGGGGGGCCAGGTATTTTTGGCCGCTGCCTCCGTATAAACTTTATATATAGTTTTTAAAAGACTTTCTTAGCCTTTCTAGGCTATATCTATAGTTTATACTATTTAGTTAATCCCTTTTAATTTTTTTTCTTTCTACCTTTAAGCTTTTTACTCTTTAGGCTACGTTTTAGGAAGCTTCTGTAATATATTTAAATAGGTACTAGGTAATATCTAAGTAGTTATAAATAAAGCACCTATAGAAATTGGTAAAGCCTAGGAACACTTAAATATCCTAGTAGCTCTCTAGCTCCAGCTACTTTTAAATTATTTATACTTATACTAGATCTATAACTATGCCTATAGGTATTATAATATAACCCAGAAACTTAACCTACTTAGTTTTAAAGATATACTTTAATACTTTAGCGTAGAGGCCCTAATTATCTAAACGTCCTAGTCCTTTACGGATATATTACTTATACTAATTCTTATCTTCTAAGTAGATTAGAATGTTATTTAGATAGATAATATATATATAATTAACTAGTCCCTCTAAGGCCCTATAAATATATAATTAGAATATTATAGGCGTACTAACTAGCCTAAAGGGTATTACTAAATACTTGAAGTAGCTATAATAGGTTTTAAAAGCGGTGTTTTACTTATCCCATTCTTTAATATAGAGCCTATAATAGGTATCTTATAGATTCAGCTTTATAAAGATCTTTACCCTAAATAGTTAATCTAGTATTTTACTAACTAGTAGTAATAGGTAACAGTTAATTATAATTTTATTAAGACCGTAATAGTCTATATAGCGCCTTATAGTTCTATCTAGTTTTAAAATAAAGAGAATTGGTACGCCTACTAGTAATCTATTAAGGTACTTCTATAGGATCTTAAACTCTTTATAAAAGAGGTTATAGATAAAAAGGTTTAACGGCTATCTATATTTTAAGTTCTACGTAAGGATTTAGTATACCTATCAAAAGATACCTTTAATAAGTCCCCTAGGCCTAATAAGATATTTAATAGATTAGGGTTACATTCGTCCTCTATATTATCATTAGGTATATTTTAGAGCTTCTTTAAAATACCTATAGGCAGCGTCGCGCGCTATAGTGGTTATTTATATATAGTAGCTAGTAAAGGGTAGGGAATTCTTTAATGCAATATTTAAGGTATTATAGCATACTCTCTATATATTGCTTAAGCTAACATAACCAATAGCGGTTAAAGTATCTTATAAGATCCTTAAGATCGCTGCCTCTTTATTATATCTCTATAACCTATCTAGTAATTCCCTATAGGGTATATATTATAAAAAAGTTATTGCCTATACTAGGCTCTATACCTATCTTACTATAAAATAGGGGCTAAATTTAATACTCCCTTAGGTATAAAGCGTATACTATTTTACTTAAAGCTATATTCTCTAGGATGTCTTTTAAGCTTATTAGTAATATACGCCCTTTTAATTATTTATTATTCTACTATTTAAAGACTCCTATTTTAAAGCGTATCTTAAAATCTACTTTTATAAACTAAGGGTATTTAAAAATAAGGTTATAGCCTATAAAGCTAGCCGCCTAAAAGGATTGCGGTCTAACTACCTTAGTACAGTTATATATATTAGCTACTAATACTATAAGCTTATAGGCACTATATAGTTTAATCTAATACTTATCTAAGAAGCCTATAATAGGTTCCCGCTACCCTAGTACTAGGATAAGTTTATACTCTTTTACTAAATTATATCTTATAAGATTAATTTTAGCGTTACTATTATATAATGCTTAGAACTAATATACCTTACCTATAGGGAGTATTATTTTTTGCTTAATAGTAATATAGAGGGTCTTCCCTTCTATATCTTGCCCTAATTATAGCTAAGAGACGTCAGTAATTAGGGCTTCTCTTCTTTTCTAAATTATTAGTATATTTACCTTACTTATTCTTCTAATAAGATTTACCTTTAGGGAAATTTCCTTTTAGCTTTTTAAAGTGTTTTTATAAGGGTGCTAAATGGGTATTAGGTTAGCCCTAAAAGTCTCCCCTATTATTTAAGGCCCCTAACTTTAACCCTTTTAAAGTTTTCTTTAAAAACGGTTTCTTTAAGGCTTAGGTTTGCCCTATATTACTATTAAAGCGCCTATACTTCTAGTTACCCCCTAGCTTCTTATTAAAAGAGTTTTAGTTCCTTACTATATCCTTAGCGTTTAAAACCGCGTATTTAAAATTGGTATATATAGTAATCCGCAATAGGGCTCCTACGCGCTTTATTTTATTGTAAATTACTAGCTTAATTCTAGCCTAGATAAATCCAATCTTCTTCTTTTTATAGATGCTACCGTCCTTATTTTTAAAAGGCTTTAAATCTATTTATTAAGTATAAGTTTCTATAAAGTTTATAAACTAGCAGAAGTCTTAATAGTCTAGATATATACCATTCTAGAATTATTTTATATTATTAATTTATATAATATACAGATCTTAGGTCTAACCCTTTAGGAAGATCTATAGCTATAGCTATATAGTAATTTACTCTTTATTAAGTTAATTAAGTATAATCTAGTTTAGTAATTGGTTTTTAGTCTTACTTATAATTTAGTACACACGCCTTCTAGTATTATCTTATATTATTAGCATCTTAAAGAAGTTATCTACCTTATAAACCTAATTATCTAAATATTAGATATTAGGTTTATAACGGAGTCCTAGGCTACTAAAGGCCTTAAATAGTTAGTCTATATCCTTTTTTAATTTATTATATAAATACCTCTCTAAGTCTTTTATACCTCCTTAGGTAAGTATTAAGTAACCCCTAAAAAGCCCTTAGCTTTAACTAAGTTATAAAAGAATTTATCTAGTCTAGATTTAACTATACTAGATCTAAATACCTTTAAAGAGTTTTTATATATTTATTAATAGCTTCCTCCTATATAGCTTTTAAGAGCCTTATAATAGCTTTCTAATATTCTTTTTAAAGGGGATTAGTATAAGGCTTTAAACTTTCTAAAATTAGGCTTAGGGAAGCTTTTACTATAGAGGTAATATTAGTACTAGTACGGGTTTCCTAATAAGCCTTAGGTTTTAAGTTAGTGTTTAGGTTAAGTTACCTAAAGGAGTAGGCCCGCTTAGTTTATAAGTAGTTTATATACTACTACTATACTAATTATAGGCTAGTAGTTTTCTAAGAGGGTTCTAATTAAGTCCCTAATTAGATATATTAGTATATTTCTCTAGCATTTCTAGCTTAGGGGAAATTTTTAGAGTTACCTCTAACGCTTAATCTTCTAATTAGCCTAAGTAGGGCTGGAGGGGTTTCAGCTGCTTTTTAGTAGTATTATAGTCATTATAAAGGGTATTTATGTTTTCCTTAGTATTGCTAATAACTATAGGTATATAAAAGTCTTTAAGCTTTTAGCGTATCTAGGTATTAGGGCTTATTTAGCCATCTTACCTAAAGGTTTATATTATCGCAATCTCTTACTATTAGAAGGACCTTTTTACCTTAACGCGACGGCTTTCTATAGGGTATCCGTAAAGTTTTTATTTAGGTTATTATAAGGTTTTAAAAGAGAAATAGTAGATATAAATAAATAATCTAGTCCTCAAGTTAGCTGCCCTTTTAAAATAGAGTAGGAAGAATTTAAATATATAGGGGCTTTATAGATAGGGGGCTATAAGGTACGATTATAGAAATAGATAAATTATAAAGAAGATAAATCCTTAAGGAGGTAAGGCCTCTAAAATTATAAAAACTATATACTATAGGTATGTGCCTCTAGTATAAAACTAGCAACTATCTAAGGGGTATCCGGGGGTTATCTTGAGGGCAACCTAAAATAACCGCAATAATATCCCTTACACTTAGTAATTAAAGTACTTACTTTTTATACAGCTAAAAGGGCTACTTTACTAAGAACCACTAAATAAAGGTAAATGCGGATAAGGTTTTATTAATTTAGAAGGATAGTATAGAGTTAGAAAAAGAGGAACCTTAGAGGAAAACTTCTCTCTAGAGTTAAAAGGGATTAATATATTATATATTAATCTAGGTCAGCTAGTTAGTAAAAAAAGCTATACTATCTCTTATACTTTATTCTATAATAAATATTAAGTCTTAACCTCTACTTTAGCTAACTCTAGAGTAAATACCTTTACCTTAATAGATGCTTAGTAAGTTATAAAGCTAGCTAACTTTTTAAATATACCCCTTATAAAACTACCTAAACTAATTCCTATTTATAGGTATAATAGATAAATAAGGTTACCTATTATAACTATCTTACGGATTTACCTTTAAATTAATAGATAAAGGTAATATAATATCCCCTTCCTTATTATAGACCTCGGAAGTTATAATATAATCTTTAAAAAAAAAAATAGCTAGCTTATTTAGGCTTATAGCTTAATATATAGAGTAAATGGCTTACCTAGCCTAAAACCTTACCCCTAACCCCTTCCTTTATAAAAAAAATAGTACTATAATAGAAAACCTTATACGGCCCTAAATTAATACTATTTACTAAGCCGATGCTATATATAGGGATTAGGCCTTTAAGAAAAATATATAGCTTAATCTATAACAGATCTATATACTCTGCCGCCTCTAGACTACCTATATTACGCTACCTATACTATAGAGCTAGGAAGTTAGTAATAACCTATTTAGGTCCTCTATAGAAAACTTAGCCCATATATAGATATAAATAAAGGCTAAAAAAAATAGTAGATGTTATACTAAACTAATAAACTAGAAGGATAATTTATAGAATATAGAATATAAGCTAAGGAAGATTATAAACCCTATACTATAAAATATAGCCTAATAAAAGTTTATAAAGAAACCTACGGACCTCCTACTAGTTAATATCTACTATATTAACGCCGTAGGATCTTACTAGAATCTAGTTTAACCTAATACTATTATCTTTACTACCAGCTTATATAAAATTAATTCAATAATTAAGGAAAAGGAAAGTAAGCGAGCTTATAGATAAGGAGCTAGTAGAACAAAAACTACCCCATTAATACTAGAAATTTAAAGATGTATTCTCTAAGGTAGTGTCTAATACATTCCCGCCTTACTAACTATATAACTATAAGATTAAGGTTAAGCTAGGTAAGGAAAACACTATTAGCTTTAGCCCTCTTTACTAGTAGTCTACTACTAAATATAGGCTATAAAGTAGTACCTTATTAACAACCTAGATACGGGCTTTATTAAGCCTAGCTAAGCCCTTTTAACTTACCTATTTTCTTTACTAAAAGGCTAAATAGAGGACTCTATTTCTATATTAACTATTATAAACTAAATAATATAACCCACAAGGACCGCTATCCATTACCCCTACTTAATAAGACTTTAGCCTAAGTAGAGCTAAGGCTTTTATAAAGCTTAATATCCATTAGGCCTTCTACTAAATTAAAACAAACCCTAGGTCTAAGGATCTTACTATATTTTAGACTTATTACAAAATATATAAATATAAAGTACTTCCTTTTAGACTAACTAACGGACTAGCTATATACTAGCGGTATATAAATTATATACTCTTTAACTACCTTAATAATTTCTATACAACCTACTTAGATAATATTATAATCTACTTTAAGAATAAGCTAGAATACGAGGAGTATATCTATAAAGTTCTATAACAACTCCGTAAAGCTAGCCTTTAGACTAATATTAAGATGTTAAAGTTTAGTGTTAAGCGTATAAAGTACTTAGGGTTTATTATTAGTATAAATATAATTAAAACCGGCCTAAAGAAAACGGCTATAATTACTTAGTAGATATCCCTACGGACTATAAAGGGGGCGTAATTATTCCTAGATTTCCATAACTTCTACTAATACTTTATTAAGGACTATAGCAAGATTACTAGGCTTCTTAACCACCTTACCTAAAAAGGCCAGCCCTTTTACCTTAACGCTGTATATATGTAGGCCTTTAATAAGTTTAAAACATAGCTAGTCATAGCCTTACTACTTGCTTAATTTTACCTAGAACGGCTCTTAATACTAAAAACTAATGCCTTAGACAGCATAATAGTAGGCGTTTATTTTTAAAAGTAACCGGATAAAGAATAGTATCCTATTATATACTATTTGAAGACTATAGTAAATACTAAGCCAAACTACTATATTCACGACAAAGAGATGCTAGCTATTATTTCTAGCTTTAAGTACTAGCGTATATAGCTAAAGGGGACCTCTAAGCCTATTTAGTTGGTTTCTAATTATAAAGTCTTAGCATATTTTATAATAATAAAAGCCCTTATTTCTCGTTAGGTATACTAGGCAGATATACTATCTTAGTTTAATTTTCTAATTATATATAGGCTAAGTGCCACTAACTGTGTAGACATTCTTATTAGGCGTAAATAGAATATAAAGAACTAGATAGTTATAAAGATTTTATTATAAACCTAAACGCTACTATACCCAGAGCACATTAACCTTTAAATATAGGTAGAACTAAATATAGACTCTCTAGACGCTAAAATATATTCTATTAACTCTATAGAACTTAATCTTATTAATAAACTACTATAAGTAAACTATTCGGGCCCTTCTTTACAGGAGTACCGTAAAAAGATAAAGGATATTACTAGCCTATAGTCCCTTAAAAATACACTACTTAAGTACTGTAAATGGCTAGTAGTAGTAAAGGAATAAAACTTATAGACCTAGCTTATTGCCAAAGCATATACCTAAGTCTTTACGGCCTACCCTATAAAAATAATACCTATAGGATTATTAGTAAATAATACTACTGGCCCAGGATAGTTATAGATATTAACCGTTATATACGGAACTGTAATAACTACTATAGGTTTATAATTCCATAAGATAAAACCCTAGGACTATTAAAACGTCTCCTAATACCGGAACGCCCCTAGTAGTATATCTTTATAAACTTTTATAGGTTATCTATAAACTGTAATAGTTATAATATAGTTATAATTCTAGTTAACTACTTTAGCAAGCGCCTATTCTTAATCCCCTATTATAAGAATATTAACACTAAAGAGGCTGCCTAACTATATATTTATTATATCTACCGAATCTATAGACTACTAAATACTATTATATCCAATTACAGACTGCAGTTTATATTAGCTTTTTAGAATAAGTTTACCTAAATCTTAGGTATTAAGCTAAAACTCTCTATAATACTACCCTTAAATAAACGGCTAGATAGAGGTTATAAATTAATATTTAAACTAGAGACTCTAGCCCTTTGTTAACTACTTCTAGGATAACTAGACTAAATTACTACCCCTAATAAACTATACCTAAGCAACTCTACCTTATAACTTTATAGGATTTGCCCCTATTTAACTAGAAATAGGCTATTTACCCTATATAAGCTTTAATTGGGAAAGACTAAAAGGGCCCTAGACTATATGTAAGAAACTGCCTTATAAGGAAGCCTAGTAGTATACTAAGCGCTTAAAAGAAGCTTAAATAGTAGCCTATATAAATCTAATAAAGGCTTAAAAATTAATAAAATAGTAGATAAATAAGTATAGGTAAGAGCCTAATTTTACTATAGGTAATATAGTTTGGGTTATAATAAAGAACTAAAAGATAGAACGGCCTAGCTGTAAGCTTAACTACTAAATAAAAAGACTATATAAAATCCTTAGTAAAGTAAGAAACTTATATAAGGTTAAGCTCCTAGATTTAATAAAAGTCTATTATATTTTTTTACTAATTAAGTTATAGAAGGCCGCTATAGACCCTTTACCGGGATAAGTTAACCTACCCCTACTACTAATTTAAGTTAGCAATAAAGATAAGTAGGAAATTAAAGAAATACTAGCTTATAAACTTATAAGGGGAACGCTAAAGTACCGCGTTAGTTAGAAAGGATATAATCTAGACCCTACCTAGTACCCTATATAGAATTTTATAAGTAGTTCCTATAAGCTTTAAGAGTTCTATAGCCGTTACCCTAATAAACCTAAACCCTTAAAGTACCTAGAGGAATAGATAGAATGCTAGTATAAAAAAATAATAAGCTACTAGAAGAGTATAAAGATAAAAACGCCTATATATATCCCTTGTACTAATGACTGCTAATAATAAGTGGCCCGTGCGAGAAATTCTAGCTACTCTACATCAGGCCCGCGCACGTTTAATACCTCCCTAACATTTCCCTTTAAGCAGGCCTTTTAATTGGTGCGCATAGGCCACAATTTATTAGACGCAGTTATTAGTGCAAGAGATAATACGGATATATAAAGCCTGAGAGTAGGCTTTTGCGGAGGGGGGGGTAATATTACGGCACTGGCAGAAAGCGGCAGTTATAGTAGACGCTATGGTAGACGCAGAGCTTACGTGACTCTTACGTGACTAGGAGATTGTATAAAAATTCCCGCGTTGCTGCTCGTCTTTTCCTTTCCTTTTCTTTAGCTTTAGATCCTCGTTTATAGACAATCCAATCGTACAGGTTTGCGCGTCCCTCTCGCCGTGCTCGTGCCTCGATTGACTAAGTCGCTAACAGGCTCTAGGGTCTATTATCTACTCCCTTATAGCTAAAGAAGATCGCGTAAAATTAGCTAGGTTTACTCTACGAGCAAAAAAATGTGTTTTAATTAGTTATAGCGGCAAGGTAAACTATCGCGTTTAGCTATTCGATAAATAGAAGATCGAGCGACTTGAAGAGGTGAAAATCTATAAAGGTAATATTAATCTAAAGACTACTACTATATTTACAGAAGAGCCTATTAACTCGTCCAACAAGTAAAGGAGAGAAGATACTACCACTCCTTAGCCGAAGCCTTTATTAAGAAAAAGGCAATAAAGAATTAATAGAAAGAAGGTCGCGATAGCTTCCCTAGCAAGTTTAAGTCTTTACTAAAAAAACTTTAATACTATTATTTATTATTAATTCTATCTATTACCCGATTTGGTCCCCTTTTAGGTCCATATAGGCTTCTACCTTCTATTTATAGGAAAAATCCCTAGTAAGGGGGAAACCTAGGTATATATAGAAAACAAGCAATGCATAACGCTTTAGCTTTATAACCTACCAAATCAACAATATAAGACGTTGGAGTTGAGAAATCAGGTTATACGGAGAAGAGCGACATGCTGCAGTTTAGGATGTTAGCACATTTAAGTCATGTATGAGTGAAACCCGAAGAAATTTGCTGCTTTCTACCCACACCTTTTCAAATCAATATGATGATTTCTCTTTAAATTCTAGTTTCAAGACGGATCGGAGAGACTTTTCCTGAGATATAGCACAGCATTACTTCGATGATATCATTTCACCTGAAGCATTATGGCGCTAACTACCGATGCTTGCAGGCTCTTTTACATCAGGACACATGTATTCACAGACAAGCCATAGAATATAGCAGAACGTGCACTTTTCACTATCTCCATTGCCAACACCCTCCGCTGGTGTCAATAACAGCACAAGCAAAAGCGGAAATCGCAGCTATAGTACAAGAAAAGCTGTAGGGAACATTTTTTGTTATAATAATCATCGCGATAAAATGCCACCTGAGCGCCCCCCAGAAAACAGATGCCACCTCCTGCGCTTGTTGCCAATATCCCCGGTCCCGAATCCTATCCTAGCCAGCCATATCCGGACGCACATACCTCAGCAAACCCCTCTAACGGCGTCGATTACGCAGTAGCATTTGCATTTAGTGCAATCAAAAACTAAGATCTGTTTCTCGCGCTCCGTCTTGGTTCACCGTTTTCCGTTGCGGCCTTTTTGGGCTCTCTCTTTTTCGCCGGTGCTTTCTTCTCTTTCTTTTCAGCAGCTTCACCTTTCTTCGGTCTTCCCCGGCTTTTCTTAGCCCCATTGGCCTTCTCGGTCTTTTGCTTCTTCTCTGAGGCTTCATCCCTTTCACCCTCCCCATCACCGCTTCCCTCGCTTGCAGGCTCTTCGGCCTTGCGTTTCTCTCCAGTCTTGGCTTCCTCGGAGGCTACTTCTCCGTTCTTAGTTTCTTCAGTCTTCGATTCGGTGGCCTCAACAACACCGTTTTGTTTTTCCTCCTCTTCATCTTTCTTTTCCTCTTCCTTTTCCTCCTCTTCTTTCTTCTCCGACTCCGGAACCCTGACTTCACCCCCATTAGCGTGTTCCTCTACTTCGATTTCACGCGCGCGCTTCACGGCATCGTTGCCCTCTCGCGCAATATGCACAGCCGGGTCTTCCGGGTCCGCGTTCTTCTTGATGGTGTTGCCCTTGTTTGATTGGATAGAGAGCTCGCCATGCTCTTTGACTTCGGCAACCTCGCTGCTTGGTCGCGAGCCAGACCATTGCCAGGAAACTAAAACACAGCGGAGCTTGTTAGCACGTACACATAGCAAGAAAGGGCTGTGGCGGCGTTTGCCGACGCGCTTATGCAGCGAGCTGAGGCGACGTGACGAGTCGCGCCTGAGGGAGAGGACGGCAAGTATTTCGCGCGCAAAGATAGGATGTTATAGGGATTGGATGCGCGTACCTTGGTCACCCTCTTTGATGCCGTTGTCAGCCATCGTAGTCAAATACTCGATATAAATAGCTTCCGAGGCAATGACGTGAAGACTGAATGAGGAGCTACAAGGCGCAATGACGATACAGCAATCAATTGATGCGCGTAAGCGTCGCGACGACGGTGGAGATGGAGATGGAGATGCGCGGGTTGTTGTTGGAGGCAAGCGCGACAGGTGTAAGAGTTGGAGGATGGAAGAGAGGTTGGAAGTAGACGGGCAGGGCAGCTGCAAAGCTCGAGGGGATCGGCGCCAAGCTGCGCCAGACGATGCTGAGGAGATTTCTGATTTGCTGCATGCACGTTTATGGGGGGAGCCGCTAGCAGGGGCCAAAGGCGTCATCCAGTGGGTGATCAGGTCCGAGTCACACTTTCGCCTGCCAGCTAGATCTTTCACGCAACCGTTTTCCAACTCTCCATCTGTTCCATCCATATTGCACGTATTATAGATGTTGTTATATTCCGATAAGCTACGCGACTCTCCCTTTTTCTCTTTTTCCTTTTCCCTCTTCTTTGCCCAACGTCTTGATTCTTTACCTGCTGCCGTTGATAGCATAGCTAAGAGCTACTTAATTAGGTTTATTATAATCGCTTCTACCAACTCCGTGACAGGCCTCTCCTTATGTCGCACTTATAGTGCGATTCTTACGGGCGCTCTTATACTAACTCTAGGCTTTTTGCCTAAGGATAATGCTTTAGTATATTAGTAGCTCTTTACTCTACTGAAATTTGGTCTCTAAACTACCTAGGACCGGGCACTCGGGGATATAGGTAATTGAGGATAGGGTAATTAGGTTCCTTTTAAAGGCGCTAGTGGATATTGCGACCGAGACGGAAAAAAGGTAGATAGGTTTATTACCCGTTGGCAAAGACATTTTGATGAGGCTATTACTTCCATTTTAATTTTTAGCAAGGGCTGCAGGGAGTTAGCCTAGCTAAATATCAAGAGGATGGTACTATTAAGGCAGCAACGCATAGGTGTCTCAGACAACAGGACCAGAATTCCTACTGCAAGAGCGTGTTAAGTTTGAAGCAGAAGCAGAGTATGTACATCCAAAATTTTGCTTAGAGATTTGCAGCGCTGTTGTCGAGCTAATATAGTGTAGATAGAACAGATACTGCGTTCGCCGCCGCAATGCAAGTAAGCGCAACGCAACTTAACTAGCGTTGCTACGGAGCTTACTTACGTAGGAGTATGATGCCCGTCGCATTACGAGGCTTTTAACCAGTAAGCTAGATTGCCTTCCAGACTTCCTGTTACTCAATGTCACCTAGCCGCTCAGGCTTGCTGGGCCGTTCCGGAATCTTCGATTCGTGGGCCGCAATCCCCAGCTTAATGGACTAGAAAAAACGCCCTTCGCGCGAAACCAACATCAAAAGGTCGCACTTATCGGCCTTGGGGGTGTAGGAAAAACATAAATTACGCTTGAGTTAGCCTACCACACAAGAGGTAGGTACCCATAATGCGTGGCCCTTTGGGTATCAGCAGCAAACATGGAGAGCCCTCAATTTGGTAGTCAAGCACATTTGGACTTATTCATCAAAAACACGACAGATGAAGCGAGCATTCGAGATCCGCAAACGACTAATTTAAAGGGTTGGACCAGGACTTGATTTCATGGGGATTTTTGGTTTACATATATGTTCCATTCAACATCCACTCATTGAACAATTGGTCTTTTTGGAAGAGTTGTGTGATTATGCATCCAATTACATTCTCATTCTCTATTACCGTGGTATACTATTATTAATTGAATTCATTCACCTAAAGGTTAAGTTCAAATTCTGTCTACCTAATCTCTCTTGATTGCAAAACTGCATAGCAGTTTCTGTGCTGGCATGACTCGCTGCATTCACCAAATCAAAAAAATGTCACAGCCGAAAATTCACTCACCATCAAAATTCACCATTAAAGTAAACAGGTTCTGAGTGTGAGAATTTTTCTTCCATCCTTTCTTCAACCTCAACCTCTCAACCTCTCAACCTCTCACCCCTAACCAGTGACCACATACCCCTACAAGATCGACTGTAAATCTCTTTGCTTGATGCTGCAAAACCCTTACTCTATATTGGGTTAGATCAAAACGATGTCCTTTAATCCAGAAAGACTCCCAGCATGTCACTCATGCGGCACCATAGGCTTCACGATGGAGACCTGTCCAGAATGTAGGCTGTGTGGCTACTGCAAGAAGAAAGGCCACACAAAGTTTGAATGTCCAAAAGCTCCTCCATGTCGAAACTGCAATAAAAAGGGACATCCGACACATCGATGTCGCTTCAGTACAAACCAACATTCACAATCAGATCCACCGTCGGTTACTTCGCAGAACAAGACACGCCGACGCCCCTCCGGGACAAACCAACATCCACAATCAGATCCACCACCAATTACTTCGCAGAGCAATGAGCCGCTAGGAGAAAGTCGTTCGTTCCGCAAGTGGCGTAGCTTAAATGTCTCTATTACCTGCCCACCCCAAAGCCTTGAGACTTCAAATGATATGCCTGTAAGTAATATCTTTCTATGGGGACATGGCACAGGGCAAGCCGGCCAAGTTAAAACGTAATCTAATCCGTCTTTTAGAATGATGTCAATGTAACACCGGAGATCGTTTTCCCAAACCTGGAACAAACAATACACCAATTGGTTTCCGGCCTAGTACGCAACACTTACTCAGAAATTGAGGACCTAGGTTATTCAAGCTGGATTTTGAGCCATGGGGAGGGGGCTGTTACGAAAGCATGCTTCAATTGTATTGACGCTCGATTGCTAGCTCTAAGTGGATTACAACTTACGGTTAAACGGTAAGTATAATCACGGTTTCTACTTGATCCTAGGGAGTAGTTAGTAACGAATGATTACAGTATGGATGATATCTGGCTTTCACAATCCAAAGACACTGAGTACTGGCCCGACGCCGTTGGGTATGCAAACTACGTTAAAGATAACAGGAATGACAGTTATTTGCGCTTTTACGTTGGCCAGTCAAAGGAAGTTAGGCGCCGTATCCCTTGCCATTTAAGTAACATTTTAAAAGGCAAGTCGGATACTCTTCATTACTATATCTGTTCCCGTGGGGGCGGCCATCGAAGCTCTAGTTTCATACAACTCTGGAGATTACCACCAAGTCCATACAATGACAAACTTTCCTCGGAGAATTGGTATGGCCTATTACACAACATTCTCGAGATGGTGTTCTGTCGGGCTTTCCAGTCGCTTTCGTCAAGAGTCCTTGAAACGTTTTTTGGACCACCAGAAACAGGCAGTTACGCAAATGTTGGGCTGAATGTCGCACCTCCACTCCTCCAGTCGGCTGTAGTAGATGATTTCAGGAAAATTCAGTTTACTATTGACATATCCCAATCTCAGGATCTCGAGGTTCGCCAATGGATCTCGGTCAGACAGGCGCAGAAGCCGCAATGGAAAAATACCTTGCGCCATGCACGGCAGTCAGGGGCTGTCCTTGACTACATAGGCGCTCTTCAAGATGCCTTGAAAGGGACCGCGGACTTAGTGCAGATCGATTCATTTGCTGAAGGTGGCGAAGATATTAAGTCTTTACACGATCTGGACTATTTATTTAAAGACGGGGAGATCGAATCCGGCAAGCTTCTAAAGGAGGTTGTTCCTTTTACCCGTCCACTCGGAAGTCCATCAGCACGAATAGGATTTATTTTAGATTATGGAGAGCTAAGGGGGGATTCCTCGCATGGAGATGCAGGACTAAAATTACCATGGGGATTCAAGGAAACGGGGTTCACCCCCAGGAACTCCCTCATATGGACATTCAATCTTCGGCAACCCTCTACAGTCGATATAGACGTGCTTCATAAGCTTCAAGCCAGTCCATGGAAAGAACTACTCACCAAAGTTCATCGGAAGTTGATCCAAGGAAGCGCCCTGAAAGTAGTCTTTTTATGCGGAACGAATGCCAGGGAACTAACTCTAGCTGGAGTGGATTCTTATCAGAAATTTGGTCTTAAGCTTGCGACCCACAACTATGAGATCTATCTGGAGACTCGTGGAGAAGGCCAGCATAGGTTGTACGCATATTGCCCTGAGCTCCCATGGACCCTAGCAATTGGGGACTGGGCGACTGCACAACGGATTGATACCATTATCAAATTTGCTACAACTCTTACAAAAACCGAAGGGATCTACCGAAACGTATTTGAAAGATGCGGAGCGATTGTCCATATCCTTCGCCAAGCACAATATGAAGCAAAGACCGGAGTGCGCATGACAACGGATACATTGGACGTTAACCTTAAAGCGTGGATGTACTACAAAGGTTTTATCAACGATGAGGACATCAGAAAGGTTGAACAAGCGGCTGGATGCCTTACCCGGGGACTCTTAATGCTTTTGCACATATTCCCTCGTTCCCCATATCCAAACAATGCGGTTCCCCAGACGGCTACTGGAAATTACCGTAAAAGGGACCATGATGTGGCCTTTCAGCCAGAACAGTTCCAAGAAGTAAAAAGTATTTTCGATAAGGTCCAGCAGGCAAAACAAGCAAGGTTATCTATATCCTCCGGTGGCGGAACGAATCAACTCTCAAGCCATGCATTAAACCAATCCCCAACTTCCGAAGATGGAGAGGTAAAATACGTTGAGCGAATGGAGCCAACTCGTGAAAACCTTGCAATTAGTCCTACTTCTAAAGGAGACAACCAAGTGGTGAGCATTCAGGCTGTGGTTGCCGTATACGAAGGCCCGGCTAACTAGAGATCCTAGTATGACGATGGATTAAACTGGAAAAATGATGAGCTGGAAATTCTCGACCAATCGCTCGCCGGGTCACCAAATTATGCCTCGTTTCAAGGCCTCGTGGAGAAGGCCTCTATGGTTGCTGAAGACTCGGAGGCTGAGATGATGGAGGAAAGTAGAATTGAAATACGCGATATCCTGGCTAACGATGGCGCCCCTTATGAAGTCGCTGAAACGGGGTTGCTGGAGGGGCTGACCGATAGCGATATAAATGCGCAAACAGGGCACTTGCATCCCAACATTATTGCAGGGGGAACACAGACAGTTCTTCCCAGGCCCCTCCTGGTGGGCGCCCCAGTCGCAAAATATGTTTGGAACTCAGGAGAAAACTCAAAGCGCCTGTGGGACACACAGTACAAATATGAAGGCTACAGGGTCCGAGCCCCAATACAGACACGTGAAGGGCTTTACGTTCTTTATTTCTGTTATATGCGGCTTATATTCCCAAAGGGTATTGACTTTGGCGACGATTATTTAACGCTTTACCCCAGGTTCTCAAGAGTTGGGCAAAGACATGTCCACGTCTACGCAACACAAGCACGGGATGATGACCCTGCTAGCCGTCTTGCTCTTAGAGTTATGGGGAAAGGGGCTAATGGAACGTCCTTCAACCTTTGCATTTCTCAATCCACCGAATCTGCAGTGGAGAAGGCAAACGCCTTTATAGATCGTATTTTGGAGGGTATTGACGAAGACAAGTTGAAATATCGTCCACGGCGGTGGGTACCTGCTGAACGAACTCGTGTACATAAAGTAGTAGACTAAGTCGGTGACCGGGTCGGTGACCGAGTCACCCCCAAGACGAAACAAAACTAGTGAGCAGCAATAGCTCTAGATAAAGCCTGGATAGGTAGGAGAGACAACCAACCAGAAGTAAATCAATGAAAACTAATACAATAATGAGTTGTGCCTGTTCAAAGACTTGATCATGCTCGCAAACTGCGTGCGCTCACTGCTCTGCAAGAAGGCATAAGAAGGCCTGCAGGAACTATCTAAAGCCCTATAGGAAGAAAGGTGTTAACACCACTTGCGCCACCTCTAGACTTGCTGATAAGCAAGCAAGCAAGCAAAACACTTCTCTGCTTGCTTGCTTGCTGGCCTCAAAATCACGTCTACTTGCTTGCTTGCTTGTTAATTGCTTGCCAAGACAGTATAGATTTTAAAGTTCTATAGAAAATCCGCTATAGCTTCACCTAGTAGGTATATTGCCTATTAAGCTCCTCCCTATCAATTTGTTGAAATAAACGACTGAGGGGAGTCAAAAGTAGATGGAAAGGTTGAATAATTTATATTTGATGGAGTAAGAAGCTCGTATATATATGCATCAATAATTAGGTGGCTGGTAACGGCCACCCTATATTGGGCCCAGCCACCAAATTCTCAACACAATTAATTATGGTATAAGCTCGTTCGCATGGCTCGGAGGTAGTTTATAAGGTAGACGTAGTAAAAGTAGCGCGTATATCGCGATCTTGGCGTAGTATAGAGGATTAGGAGGTAGTAGAGAAAGAAGGTATAGTAGCTGCTCCTTTATTAGCTATTAGTTTTATATAAATTGGTGGAGGGCTCGATGAAATCGGCCTCTGCACCTCCACGCGGTGGAGCCCGGGAACCTGGCAGCTACTATTGATGTTCCATTTGGATCGTGTCAATAGACTACCAGAGCAAACGCAGAGACGTGTGTACGGCTGCGCAGCGCCTGCGCAGCGACGTGGTGGTGGTAGTGTGAAAATTTTTCACTGGGGGGTGAGCCCCAGCAAAAAGTTTGAACACAGCTACTACGTCTATCGTACACGTTTGGTCATTCGAATCGACAAGCAATTATCCCTCCGGCGTACCCCCTCCCTCCTACGAATACTATATACACCGCACAGCAACCACATACATACGCAAACAATCCGCGCCCTGAGCGTAGCAGAAGCCCCCTATTTTAACATTACCTGGTAACCTGGGTATCTAGTTATAGGGACTGGTCACCCCTATTAAATACTAGAGCGTCCTCCTACACCTCACGAATAGGTGCAAGGGCCTGGGGTTGGGACCTAGGGCAAAAGCGATACTAAGTCATATACACCCCGTTGTAGAAACCTTTTAATAAAGGAATAGATAAGAGACCTTAGCATACAGGCCCGGGCGGAGCGCAAGCGTTATTATTATCAGGAGATATTCATAGGAGACTTAGAAAAGGAGCTAGGGATAGGCACACAACTTTATACAGGCAATATACAGACGTGGCAAAAATGGTTCAAATGGCAGACAAGGGCAAGACAGGCATTTTAGACACTCTCGCGCAAGGGGAGTCTCAAAGCAGCAACCTGATGGTGTTTTTCTCCTCCCATTGATGTAGTACGGATGCTATCTGGAAGTATTACCTCTCACGTTTCCCTTGGAGGTTTTTTGTTCACCCAAAAAATGGGTTTTCTCAGTGTAATATGAGCTTTTCCCATAGGAATTAGTCTGCGTGGACCCATTAGGGGGACCGGGTCGGACGGTAAATTGAATCTACTAAATTGGTGGACTTACTACCTTCTCTATCGGCCTTTTTATAACCTATCTTCTTCTAAGAACATGTATATTATAGTGTAGTAATTATTATTAGCTATAACTTATATTAATAAAGCTCTAGTAGATTACTAGCTTTATTAAAACCTCCTCAGAGCCCCTTATCAATATTATCAGCATTCGTGCGTAATGGGCACTTCAGCGCCATGGAATATCAGCCCTTCCGCAGCGGCTTCACGCAGCGTTCGCACGGCGGTGTTCTTTCCATCCACGTGTGGGTTTTTTGGCAGTACACCACCATTCGGGGCCGTCGGTGTGCGGGCATTCTTTGTATTCTGCCTTTATCACTTCGCACATAGTTCACAGGGACGAGTGACAGAGTAGGAGGTTAACTATTTAAATAGTTGGGTACCTCTGTGAATGGTAGTGATACAAATGGTTAATTCTTATGACTACAGTTGTAAGCTTTGCAGTGTGTGGAATTGAACGAGCAACTTAATTGTAAATCTATGGAAATCAAGTGGTATAAATACATGAAAGTAGACCCCGAACTCCGAAGCCCATGACTCATTTCCAACGTATCTGAGACATACGAGGGTAGTGCTAACGCAGGTGGAACAGGGTAATATGCAAGGTCCGGTAGTCGGTTACAACAGTGAACTTATGGATTTTACTTATCCGCGCCCATTACATTACCCACCTCTCCTTGCTCACCCGCAGTTGTCACTTCGTACCCATGGCTCACTGCACAAAAGGGCCGCCTAAACGACTTCACCTTTTTATCCTCCTCACTCAGCCTTCTTAGCCTGTGGCGCCGTAACCTTAATACCACTCTCGAGCCTCGGCAACGACATATCATACTCCTTACAATCGCACCACGTCTTAACCGTCTTAATCGCATTCTTAATCTCTCTTCCGTTCAACTCCCACTTCGCCAGCTCCTCCAAATCCCCCCGCTCCAGCCCCTCCAACGGCCTCACCTTCCCCGTCTCCATCGGCAGGCGGTCCAAGAACTTGCGCCACAGCACGAGGCGGGACGCGGGCGGCAGCGGCTCGAACAGCAGGTGTATGTTGACGCGCGAGCGGAAGGCGGTGTCGATGGTGGAGTAGAGATTCGTGGTCAGGAAGATGATGCCGCGGAAGTACTCGAGCTCGCGCAGGAAGATGGAGACGAGCTCGTTGCGCGCGATGTCGGCGGGCGAGCGCTCCGCCATGAAGACGTCGGCTTCGTCGAGCAGGATCACGGCGTTCCATTCCGTCGCCATCTCGAAGACTTTCTTGATCTTTGGCCCGAGGTAGGCGGCGTTGGTGCCGAGATCTTCGGCTTGGAGGTAGTAGAGAGGGCGGCGCGTTTTGTCGGCCACTAGGGATAGTTAATTAGAGGGCTTGAAGTGGTATTGAGGGACTTTAGACTTACCAGCTTCAGCGGTGAGCGTTTTGCCGGTGCCTGGAGGGCCGCTCAGGAGGAGGATTAATCCTTGACCTAAATGGAATGATGAGCTGGGTGAACAATACTCATTGCTATAATCACTTACCTTTCCCCATGATGACATCGTCCACTCCTTTCGTTCGCTGATGATTCTCGACGAAGGTTAAGACCAAATCCTTCTGCTCTTCCGGGTAAACCAAGTGGTCATATGCTTCGTCGTTCCAAACCACAGGCTTGATGTCATCGACATAGAAGCTCACTTGGAGATAATTAGCACTAGTCATGTGTCAAAGGCCGAACTTGAGTACTCACACCAAAGCTTATTTTTCAATGCAAACCCAGTCAGGATTGGGGAAAGGAGAATGAGATCCTGCTCTCTAGCGAGCATCTCATCTTTGTTCTTTTGCTGTCTCTCGTCGCTAAGCCGCTTGATATATGTGGATTTTTCTGCTGATGGCTTCTCGTCCTCGTCTTCAGAATCACTGGTGTCTTCCTCTGTTACTTCTTTACCTTCCCTTCTTTGGAGAGCCAGATGATGCTTGTTGTACCCATACGCATCGATGAGAATCCGACCAGACACCTACAGCGTCTCGTTAGCAGTGCGTTTGGATTTTGCCAGTACTTTCCCGGAACATCTTCATACATTATGCTTCTCAACGTCGCATCCTTTATTGTGCACGCCTAGCCCTGAGTACTCGCAATATGTGAGCTGCTGGTAATTGAGAATTTTCTTCCCTCTAATAGTCAACCTCGACTTTACACCCTCTTGATCTTCATGAAATATGAGAGGGTAGTTGGGAAGAGCAGTGACAGGTAAATTGCCTGGGAAGGCAGGTACCTGCAGCTCAACTGGTTTCCAAACGAAAGCTTCGCCATCAAAGCTGATATCCTGGCAAATGATGGCCATATGGGGTTCAGGTTTATTTCGGTATGCAGTATCGATGACTTTACACAATCGTTCACAGTCCCTGGCTGCGCTGTAGACAATTGAGTTCTTGGGGAAGTACGTCCAAGCCAGCTTGAAAGATATCAATCCACTGGCTCGGAGATGCTTCAACTGTGTCATGAAACCGCCGAATAGGCCGGACATAACCTGGAGTAAGAGCTCAAGATGCTGTTTAAGGAGACTGTTTTCTTCTGATTTCCTGTGTAAGTCTACGATCTTGTCACAGCAAAAATACAATGACTTGAATGGCTCCTGGAATCTAGCGATCTCCGTCGCCTCGAGGAAGACATTTTCTTGCTTCATAACATCCTTGAGAGCGGCGACAAGGATTGGGCTTTGGATCTCTATCATGTGGTACTTGAGCGCAGTGCGGCCGGAGATTGTGGGCTGTTCAGAATCTTTGATCTTGTAAACCTTGATAGCAACTCGATCATAGGATTTGGCAGTCTTCTTGTTAAGCTGCTTCGGTGGAGTTTCGACCCAATCGTAGTAACCTGCACTACTGTTTTTGCCTTCGTAAAATGTCTTCAGGACAACATTTGTTCCGAAACTTGGGTCCTTGCCGGGAATGGTTGGGGCAGGGGGAGGAGAGGTTGCTTTCTGCCCATTCGGCATGGACAGGTCGCTGGAGGAGAGGAGTTTCCCCGTAATGGGTTGCGATGCAGATTTTCGTTTCCACATTTTCGCAAACGCCCAGCTGTAGTTGGATACCATAATGGATTTCGGTATTGGAATTGGGCTTTGATTGAGCTTCGTGCTACCTGTACATATAAATATAAGTTATCTCAATACCCACTATGGATGTCTCCAGCCGCTCAAGCAGAGTAACGAAACTTACAAGCGTGCAAGACTTAAGATAGACGCGGTTGCGTATGGCCAGTAAACAACAATCAATCAACAAAGGAGTACTGTAGTGGTGTGAAACGGTAACAAACAAAGGCATGTGCCTTTCTAATAACTAAATGGATGCCTAGAGTCATTGAGGTTTGTGAGATGTGGTGCTGGTGGCTGAAGCCTTGAGAGGAGGGGATGGCTGGGTTCAAGGCAACAACAGCCATTGCTGGAATTCAATAAAAAGGCTGTTAATAATCCTTTGAACTTGCATTAGAATGTGATGGGGTCGACATTCAGGATCAAATAATATGAAGCTGGGATTTTTCTAACAAGCAACCGCAGAAGTGCATGCTGAAGCAGTAGATTGGAAGAAGTTATTAAATCTTCGCAAAAACACTTGTCGCATTTTAACACTAATGTAACCCTTCCGGTTTCTCATGTTAGCGAATAGGGAATGAGGTGACTATTCCGTCGAGGTACAAAGAGATACTTGTTTCTGGTGGGACAAGAATATGAAAACGCCACAAAATCCACGAACGCCACACTTGTTAGTCACGAGAAAATTGGTTCCCAGATGTGACAGTGACAAGACTCTGTTCTGTCACGTTGGAGTTGGTGGGCTTGTTGGTTGATATTCGGTCGAGTCAAGCTTTGGATGAGGTAGCAAATTGCGTTAGTGGAGTGTAAGAAAAAGTCTTGCGGCGTAAAGTTTTGCTTCGCCTCACCGGATCGACAACTACCAAGCCGCGCGCCGATGGGTGCTGCTTCCTGGAGCCAAAACTAGCTGAGCGATACTTTATTCTCCGGCGAAGCCCCCAAATCCTGACCGGACGCCTGAGACTATATCGTGCTTAATCGCATATCGCATTCTGCTCTTTATTACAGGTCTCGAACGACTTCTGTTAATTATCGCATGAATCGCGATATAAATCTTGTCTGTAGGGAGCTTATGCTGGAGCCTAAACCCTACCTTGCACATTAACTCCGTCAATGCACTATGGCGTTCTAGACCGGAGGTCGATCTCCAGGCCCTCAACAGAGCTGCATTTGTCTCAGCGACCTTCAACGGTTATGCCATGCCTCCAATATGTTCCTCCAGGCTCCTAAGTATTTTGGAGTGAGACACTAGCCGTGCTTTCAGTCTGCGCGATGCTAGTCGGATGGGCTGTTGGTGTGGGTCTGGATTGGCTTCCTGGGCTGTCGGGCGAGTCGTGGAACAGGAGGCGATGGCCGGGGGTGCCGACGCTGCCCGACGATCGCGACCTCTCGGGCAATGGTTTAGAGGGCCCTGCGGTCAGGTCGTTAGAAATTCTCGGTCTTTCGCAGCGCTGTCGCGGATTCGTCGATGGGTCGATGTGTCGATGCACGGTACAAGGCTGAGCTTTAGCCTTGCTGGGGTTTTAGGGGGTCAGCAGGGTTAGCAGCTGGATTAGGAGGGCCGCGACGCTGGTGGGCGGAAGCGCGTAAAAGGGGGCCCAGGGAGCAGGTGGGAGGGGCGTCTTGGCTTTCCAAAGCGGCGAAACAGCAGTGCGCTAACTGTGACTCTTATTTTCATGCCATGGCGCTTAGCCGAATGGGGCATGGCGTGGAAATCAGGCAGAAGAGTACTTAAACAGCCTGCCCTCCCGCCTTCTTTCTTACATTTTGGCCGCCCGTTGTTTGCACTCTGCCTCCCTCCTCACCACAACCCCCCCACCACCATCGTCGCAGCCAGAAAACACCAACGTTTTCTATCTGCGCACTCGCTTACCTCCGTTTCTGCATCCCTCTGTGTGCTAAAAGCGCACCTTTCAGCTCCCTCCGAGGTACAGGGGCCGTTTCCCAATCGGTTCTAGCGATCTCGACTTTGCGACAGCCTCACTTTCAGTCCACGGTCTGATCGCATCCTCATTCTTCGACCACACCAAAGGCTAGCTGGTTTCGCCTTTGCGCTCTCATCAACCTCTGCTTCCCGACCACTGTCGGCCTCGATAATTGCGATCGGGCGATAGTCGGCGACCACGCTTGGCAGCGCTGTGAGGGACACATTGAGTTGTTCATCTCCCACTGACCGGTACGAACCCATCTCAGCATCGACGACGCCATCAAAGGCATCGCAGACGCCGAACGACCTCGCATACTACTCCTGCGATCTCGAGCCTCGTCGACCTCGTCGAACTGAACCTTGCGTCGGTGACCTCATCTAACCTATTGTGCTATCAAACAGATTGTCAAGACTTTCCGATTCCCTTCACTGAGTCCCTCATCAAAAGGATTATCTTGCGATAAACCACAACCTCTCGAATAAATCATGGATTCTTTGACTACCCACCCGGCGACCGCGCAACAGGCCAAGGCTTTCACGGCTCCTACATCATTGTCATTCCCTGGCGGCGCAGGCGAGTTGACTCCTCCATCATCCGAGAAGGACAGTCAACAACAGAACAATGCGGTGAATGGTGTCGCCACTCCCGCGGCTACACCTGGCACTCAAAACTCTGCGAGCGGCATTATTCCTACCTTGCAGTAAGTATTACCCGAAATCCTCATTTAACCTAATGGGGTTCTAAAGTGCATGCCCAAAGAAACATTGTCGCAACCGTCAATCTTGACTGCCGGCTTGATCTCAAGACGATTGCTTTGCATGCGCGCAATGCCGAGTACAACCCAAAGGTACTGACTCGCTCCGCCAGCTTCTTCTAATTCTTTTTGCTGAACTTGCACTTGTAGCGTTTCGCTGCCGTCATCATGCGTATTCGTGAACCGAAGACGACCGCTCTCATCTTCGCTTCGGGCAAGATGGTTGTGACTGGCGCGAAATCGGAAGACGATAGCAGACTGGCGAGTCGCAAATACGCTCGTATTATTCAGAAGCTCGGCTTTAATGCCAAGTTTACAGACTTCAAGATTCAAAACATTGTTGGGTCTTGCGACATCAAGTTCCCGATTCGTCTTGAAGGTTTGGCTAGTCGCCATCACAACTTCTCGTCTTATGAACCGGAGCTATTTCCTGGTTTGATCTATCGCATGATGAAGCCAAAGATCGTCCTCTTGATCTTTGTGAGCGGCAAGATTGTCCTCACTGGCGCCAAGGTTCGCGAGGAGATCTACCAGTGAGTTGCGACCTTGAAAATGTCTACTAATCCTTGTGCTAACATACTATTCAGAGCTTTTGAGCTCATCTACCCTGTGCTGTCGGATTTCCGCAAGTCTTGATTGGTATATCGAGCAACAACTCGGCGCACAGGTGAAATGATACCCTGTAGCACCGCGTTAGAACGTTTGTATTAATACATCTTCTCTAAAGATCGATCGTGTCACTAGCGTCGACTTCGATCCGGCTTTGAGTCGTCTTGCATCAACCTTTCCGCCGACTTCCCTCAAACTTGTCGCGCATGACCGGCGAAGCTTCAGACTCATTCTTTCCTTTTCACTTTATTTTCCTTAACTCATGTGTTCTTTGCGGCATTGCATGGTGTTCGGGCCCGGGTCGTTCGAGCCTTGCGTAATGGAGGCTTTCACTTCTTTTTCGGGCATTTCTCAAAACTCCTTATTCCACATTCTAGAAAGGCTGCACACGCTGGCTTATGTGGCGGCGATGGTGCGCTGGTCGATCGGTCTCCGACTTAATTTGTTCTAACATGGGGGGATCTGACGGTGTTCCACTCTATATTTCACTCAAGAGTTGCCTGGCTAGGTGGCAGTCGTGAGTCTTGGTGGGCGGTGGTGGAGGTGAGATTGAAAAGTATGTGGTGGTGTGGATGAGACATGGATTGGTTGACGGCTGAGCGAGCGAGCATTTGCTTTAGGAGAGCCCTGTTGACTGCCGATGGATGTCGGGGCTCTCAGTTGAACGATGGTGATACATTTAAGTATCGTGGTTTGCTTATCGCGCCTGTTGCTGCGGAATGGGCTTTAGTGAGGTAGCTAAATCCCAACCACGATCTAAATATGTTCTCTGCATGCTCTGTGACGTGATGCGTTATGCCATTACTACCCTTGATACTTTTATCCCTTGTCCCGTCAACGGTTATCGATAATTAATCAAGCTGAATTCAACACCCGTACTAAGGAATAGAGCTTTTGATTTTGTAGTAATTTGACATGCACGCCTGATTTCAGGAGTTAAGCCGTTCGATATAAGGTTGCTAGCACTTATCCTTCCTACACAACGGTATTTTATATTATAGTAGGTAATTAATTGATGGAATCTATATAGGTGTACGCGCTGTTTTGAACCTGGTCTTCGCGCACGGGCCACTTGCTCGTTGGACGCGGATGGGATATCCCGTCTCCATTCCTCATTAAACCCGCCTTATTACCCCCGCCTTACTCCCTTTACTCCAGGGACTCAACACCTCTGCCCCTCCTCTTCTATACTGCTACCTCTATCCCGACAATCTACAACCTACTCTTCCCTCCACCCTTACCCATCTCCTCTCTCAACACCATCCCCCTCCTCCCCGCCCGACTCCCATCCCCCACCCACATCCCCTCCTCCACTCTCTCCCCCGGCCACCCCCACTTCCGCCTCAGCTCCTCCGACAGCCTCCCCACGATACACTCGACGACCTTCGCCCCTATCACCGGCAGAAACTTAAACGCGTGCCCACTGCCCCCCGTCGCGACGAACAGCCCTGCGTACTTGGGGTGGTGGTCGATCAGGAAGTCGCCCCGCGGCGTGTCGGCGTACCAGCAGATGCGCGTGTGGGACCACGGCCGCGTGGCGAGGGACGGGTGCAGGGCGGCGAGGAAGGCGCGGCAGGCGGCCTGGCCTTCGGGGGGGACGATGGTGGTGGGGGGGTTGGAGAGGGCGGTCGCGGGGAGGGACGTGGTGATGGTGCTGGGCGTGCGAGCGCTGGCGCTGGTGGTGGTATCGGCGCTGGTAGTGGCACTGGAACTGGAACTGGCACTGGCGCTGGCAGAGGGAGAGCAAGAGGCAGAAGCAGCCAGCGGCTCCGGATACGGCACCCTCACGGGATTGAGATAGCCGTGAGCGTGGCGTGCGACTTTCAAGACGCGGTTGGCCGGCGGGATGACGAACATGCCCGCCGACATGTTCAGCAGCGCCGGCAGCGCGCCCAGCCGGTCCTGCTCGGCGGCCGAGAGCAGGACGTAGCACAGGACCTGCCCCGTGGCCGTCAGGATCCCGCGCGTGTCGAGCAGCGACGGCGTCCAGGCGCCGGCGGCCAGCACGGTCAGCTCGGCGGTGAGGGTGCGCGCGTCGGAGAGCTGCGCGCCGGCGACGCGGGGGTTGGCATTGCCGTTGGAGTCGGTGTAGAGAAGGCGCGTGACGGTGCCCGTCTCGAAGCGCACGCGGTTGAGGGCCTCGGCTTGGGATCGCAGCCACCGCATGCACGCTTCCGCGTCCGCCCAGCCGGCCGCCGCGTTGAAGTACCCCGTCGTCCCGCTCGCGGCCTCGCTGGCGGGGTCTACGCCCGCGGCGCGCTGGATGGCCGCGGGGGTGGGGAGGACTTCGATGCCGGAGGAGGGACCAGTTGAGGCCGGAGTGGCGGAGGCGGCGGTCGGGTCCTGCACGTTGGCTAGGCTGGCGGCGACGTAAGCTTCGCGTCCGGGCGAGGCGGTCAGCACGAGGCCCGACTCATGGTAGCGGTTGTCGGCGCCCCAGACGCCACGCCAGAGGGTTTGGGCGGAGGCGGCGAGGGCGGCGTAGGCTGGGTCTGCGTAGTCGGCGCGGACGATGCGGGAGGAGTCGATCTAGGCTGGTTGGTGAGTTCGGTGGTGGTGAGGGAATGGGATGAATGTTGGGTGGAGCTAGGGATGGGTGGTAATGAGGAGAGCAGTAGGTTGGATATAGAGGATCGAATAGATTTTAGGAATAGGGAGAAAGAAGGATATGGTAGGTTTTGGAAGAGAAGAGATAATGGAGATGGAAGAGGAAAGAAATGGGCCTATACACTTGCGCTATCTGGAGCTGGGAATGGGTGTCGGTCTACTAGAGTAATGGAAGTATCTTTGAAAGACGGATTATTACAAAGGGAGTACGCGGTAGAGAGTCCGAAGACCCCACTTCCTATTATCAGAATGGATGAAGGGATTGGTCTTTCAGTGGAACCTTGCTCGTTTGAGGTCATTGTAATTACTTGGAGAGCCGAATGCTTTTAAATATCACATATGGGATTGGGTGACAATGACATGAACTCCTGGAATCAGTTGCAGTATATATACGTAGAAAATACCTACATACAACCTGTTTAGTGATACCAGTTGGGGTTGAGGTTGGAGTTGATATGGTGTCGGACTTTCTTCGGTTCTATTAAGCTGCAGATAGTTTATGCAAGCACGGTCTTCAAAGTTTTCCCATTCCATAGACAGCTCAACTTGCGCCCGACTCAATTGAAGAGGGTGTGTATCTATAAGCACTCTCTCACATCCCAAGATACCATGAGCCAACCTCCTAAATCGAAACACACGACAGGACAAACCCAGCAGAAGTCCGCGAGCTCTCGACCATTCCAATATCGGCCGCGTCCGCCAAAGTCAGCACCAAAGCCAATTCAAACTCCAGCATACTCAAGAAGCAGGAGAGTGCCGCTTATTCTAGCTGGAGTCACGGTCTTTGGTATATCATGCTACGGCGTGCTTGTCTACACATCGCTCAGCCGCCTACCCCCAGCACAAACTGTCCCCGCAGATGTCTCCGATCGCTATGACGAGAATGCCGCCAGTTTTGACAGCGATGTCAATACCATTGAGAAGCTTGCGGGGATCAATAAACGCCGGAAGGAGCTGACAAAGCTCGCGAAAGGGGATATTTTAGAGGTCTCAGTCGGCACAGGGAGGAATATACCATACTACCCTTTGAAGGAGTGCAAGTCGATTACTATGGTGGACCAGAGTTCGCCGATGCTGGCGATCGCGAAGAGGAAGTGGAAAGACGAGCACCCGGAGTACTCTCGCAGGATCTCCTTCAGGAATCAATCGGCTCTGGACCCAATTCCTTCGCCGTCGCCCGAAGGCTTTGACACGGTAATTCAGACCATGGGGTTATGCTCGACGCCGGAGCCCGAGGCCCTGCTGCGCAACCTGGGAGCAATCACAAAAAAAGACGGCGGGCAGATACTGCTACTTGAGCACGGGAAGTCGCATTACAAGTGGCTGAACGACTACTTGGACAAGACGGCACCAATGCATGCAGATAAACACGGGTGCTGGTGGAACAAGGATATCGGGAAGATTGTAGAGGACAGTGGGCTGGAGGTAGTCAAGATCAAGAGACACAACTTCGGGACTACCTGGTGGGTGGAATTGAAGCCACGGAAGGGGATGAAGAAGGAAGCAAGTCCGATTGAGGAAGCGGTTGGGCAGGAGGTCGTCCCGCAAGTAGCCCAGAAGCGGTGGTGGGGTGTCTGGAGGTGAAACCCGAGCTCCAGTGAGCTTCGCGTATATTCACAGAGGGCCCTCGGTCGACAAATCAGGCACGGAGAGAGCAGGCAGGATTCTTGAGTGATGCCTCCTTTCAGCTAGCCACACATGATTGGCATTTGTTATTGCAAGATGCAATATCCACGACGTCACGTCATCTTCCTTCAGTTACAATGCGGAGAGGGTTTATTGAGATGGGCAGGTCCAGATCTGCAGGCAAGCGGCTCACCTGCATGACTCGCCTCGCAATCTTATTGATAGAAGGGATGCGGGTAAAACCTTAATAAACCCCAAGGGGATAGTGTTCCGCGTGTCTCTCCCGACAGCCTCCCCATAATAGTGACGCCGATGTTCGTGTAATGGAGCCATCATTGGCTCCTCGGAGAGTATTTGACGGGAGGTCGCAAGGTGATCAGTGGGAAATCAGCCCCCATATACAGGCTTTCGAAACATGGAAACCGTTTGCTTTTCCAGAAAAGAGGGGAAAGAATGGCGGGCCTTGGGCGCTGCGTTTGGCGGCAAAAGTCAGCTTAGCGATTCAGGACTGGGTTGACGCGTGGAGAAAGGGCCTTTAGGAGTCGTTAGGCCCGCGGATGGCTCTTCCTCTTAAGGCGGTCAGCACCGAGGTTTGAGTGTCTTTTTCCACTTTCTTTTTTTCCACTTTTTGTTATTTTCGCGTCGGGCTTTTCTGCGGCCCACGGCTCACCGCCCGACTCTGTATCTTGGCGTTAAGGCTAAATGGCTAGGGCGTCATTGCGAAACAGGGGCTTGGTCGCTGCTGGAACAGATGACATGCAAGCCCCATCGGATCATCAAATTCCCCCAGCAGCCCCCCGCCGGCCAAGGGGGGTCTCTGCTCTGCAGTTGTGCAAACATCAGCGCGTCCGTCATGCGCCCGCGTCTGCTGCTAGCCTTGTATCAGCAGGACCCTTCTCCGCTATCAGATTACTGCATTACTGGACGATTAGATTGCTCCATTACTGCTTTGGCAATAAATAGTCCCTTGTCCCAGTCGGGCAGCTCAAAGGGGGGCCCGGTATTTGTACGTGCAGGAAAGTCTGCACGCCGGGGCACAAGCGCGAGAAGACGGTTTTGCGGCGCAGAGGTTGGTGGCTTCAACCAGCTCGTGTGTGCCACTTGTCGGCGCTCATGAAAATCTGGTCTCTTATGCCTCCCACCACACACACCACACCTATGTGGGCCCCCCTTGCCGCCTGCTAAAGTTAGTGATGTTCATATCCAAACGCCGTGACGATGCAATCATTGAATAACGACTCGGCTAGTAGTTCCAAGGGCCATTGCTCCACCCCGTCACTCCTTTCTTCCGCCTTTCCCTCCAACACCCTCAACCTCTGCGAATCGCCTCCCTTGAACTGCACCTTGTACCATTATTCTACCTGGTGACATCGCCTTTGCGACAGACACCATCCCGTCGTCGCTGTGTTTGAATCTCCCTGTTGCTGGCAACACTCGAGTTTCACTGGTGGTTGTTACGTACGCGAAGAACCGGACGGGGCCTGTGAAAGGAGCTCGCCCTGATTTGCCTCAGTCGCCGTCAGCAACCACCCTCAACGCTCAACTTTCAGCCGGAACCGTCGTACCCAAAGTAGACAGGCAGAAGTGTCGCACTACGCTACCTTGCATTATCCAGCGTGCATACCAGCGGTAAACCATTCAGGCAAGGACTAGACCCCCCGACGGCATTCCGCATCGCACCTTGGCCAATTAGGACCATCGACGCCGAACCCCCGTCCATTTCTCACAAGGAAGCACAACAAATCCACCGCCGCAATTATTCTCCCGCGTCGCGCGACACCAAAATTATTTGCCCTGCGACCGGAACACCCGCAACAGACCTGTCGCTCCCGCACCATCTCTCGCTACATCTCGCCATAATGCCCTACAACACGAGGAGGAAGTCGCTGTCGCTGCCGTCGCTAGGCATTCACCTGCCAAACAGCTCCCGATCGTCAGCTCACCGCTCACCGCCTGCAACAGTCCCAGGCGAGCAGCAGCAGCAACAACAACCACCTCCGAAAAAAATCAAGCGATCGCATACCTCGAGTTCAATCTCTCCAACGCCTGCGAGCCCTCTACGAACAACTACCATCCGCTTTCGCGATGACCGGCCGAAGAGCGCTGGTCGAGTGGCGGAAAACACCCCGCCACCGTCGCCTGGTGGAGAGTCTGGACAGACAAAGGTCGACACGGAAGGAATCGACGACACCATCGTCGTGGGCGTAATTCAGCAGTTAGAGAAGACTGGAAACAGGCCACACCTGCTAAAAGAGCTTGGTGCCGTTCTTGCGAACTCAATCTCCATTGTCGAGAGGTGCGCTTCCTCGGCTTTCATGCACGCTAAAGGTACTGACGTTTCCCAGCTCGGCGAACCCCTCTGCGATAATTTCATCACGACTTGCAACCTACCTCCGCCGCCCTTGGACCGCGCTGTCTCGCTGTCCTCTCGATAGAGTGCTCGTTGGCACGCATCCCAAGCGAGTATACTACTATCTGACCACCTGTCCCCACCAGCCCATTCCATCCGATTCGCCAGAGAGCCTCTCGACAGCTCGTATTATTTCGCCGTCCCTATCATCCGCCGCCTCGGAGGAAGAGGAAGAACTGGACGCTCGGACCCGTTCGCAGCTCTCGCCGTCCCCGGAACTTGACCTGTCATCTCCGGAATTCGAAGACGACAGCACGCCCTTCTCGAACCGCAACCCGCTGATGCGCAGCGGGACGCACCCGCCGACCAGCTCGAACATCTCGCACAACCGCCGCGCCGTGTCGCCGCCGCTCGAGCGCGACGAGCGCGAATTCACGCAGACGGCCTCGTCCCTGCAGCAGCGCAGCCGGAGTCGAGACGCTGAGACAACCGCCGCTTTGTCCGGCGCGTCGCAGTCCGCCGGCGACACCGCGATGGACGACCCTGTGCCCGCGGACGTCGAGGAGACGGAGGAGAGCGCCGCGCTGCGGAACTCGGAGGCTGCGGCTGCGCTGTTCGGCCAGGTCGATCATCTGGTTGTGCATCCGATGCAGCACGGGTTTGTGGCGAGTAGTCCGCTGCTGAAGCCGCAGCTCGAGATCGAGATATCGCGGGCGGCGTTCAAGGGCGATTCTGACGATGTGCGGATGGGTGGGGAGGAGGAGTGGGGCTGGTCGGAGGATCTGAAGAGTCCTGAGAATGTGGAGCTGGATGAGCTGGAGGATTTATTTGGGGAGTTCTGAGGGGGTGAAAGAGAAGGAACAAAACAGAAACAGAATGAGAATAAGAATGAGGAAGGGAAAGAGAAAGAGAATGGATGACAAAAATTGACTGGATGGGATCTTTTTAGCCTATGTGTTGCGGGAAATCGTAATGGATTTATGAATCTCTTCTCCTATTTTCGAGCGGGACAGCACAACTCTTGATTTTCTACCTTTTTTCATACTTTTTACCCCACCCTCTCCTCCTCTCCTTCCGATTGTGTATCCTAGATCGCTTCTTCGTCTTGCTCCAGCGCTGCGTCTTTCGGGGCGAATCGGGTCCGATTACAGGAATGTTTGTCTCCTTGTGGGAAGGGGAGGGGGGCATTTAGACCACTTGAGGTGGCTTGTTCTTGTAAGATAGTTGTAGGTATGGCCGAAGGCGTCCTGGGGGCTGGGCTTCGGTTTTTTTCCTCGGGAGATTCTTTTATCTAGGAGAATTGGGCGGGGCTGGGATGGATGGTAAGTGGGAGTATGAATACAGTATCAGAAATTAGTAAATCTACTCAACTCGCTGGAACATGTGATGGGTGGTTGATGTGGAGAAATAAGTACGCTTTTGCTGGTTTGCATGGCGATGACGGGCGCCACTTGAATAAGTTGGAGGTTAAGTTATCTCGAGCTTCCTCATGAACTCGCGCCATTCCAAGGTCAAGCTGGCTTTGCATTAGATAGCCTCCTTCCCAGACAGGTCACACCGTCATAACCCTATCTCAACGTCTTCTCAGCTCCCAAAATCCCCTTCCTATTCCTATCCCCATCCTAGTACCAGCACACCTCCCTATCTCAGCCCCTAAATCCTACACCCCTTATTCCCTACTACCTAAATAACTGAGTAAACCTCCCCTATTAATTTAAGTTAATAGCAATAATAAGCTTAAAACAACGCTTAGACTACAAGGATTTAATAAAAGGCATTAGAAATTAGGAAGGTTATTAAATTAAAAATAGGAATATTATACCTCTAATTAATAACTTAAAGATATAGGATATCTTTAAGGACGACGATAGAAAGGAGGAGGATAGTGTTACGGACCTTATAATAGCGGTAGTGTAACCACCCAGAGAGGACATAGACGAGCTAGTGGTAATAGCGTGGAAGTAAATGGAACCGGTTAAACTATAGGACGAAAGGTAGCCGAGTTATATAACAGATTATAGGGCTTACGTACTAAATAAATCTCTTAGGAGTTAGGTCGTGTATTTAAAGGACTACAGTCCCTACCTTAAATAGTTCTCTCTTTGTAGCAAATCTTAGAATACAATTGGAGTTAATCTGTTAGGCACTTACTCCATAGTTAGATCTTGTTATTGTCTTCACCTATATACCTAGCCTATTGACAAGTCTACCGTAGTACTTCCTACAAGGCTTCGTTACATTAATAACTTCTATACTACCGATAGAAGCTTTATATCCTTTAGTCGCCGTTAATTTAAAGCTATTTAAGCAACTGCCTAAATACCTCTACCGCATCCTCGTTAAATGGTAGAGCCTCTATAGGTAGCTATAGAGTAACTACGTCGTCCACAACGTCCCCCGCTATTTAGTGTATTAAGTACAAACGCCGACTAGTCGGATCCGAACGGCGACAGTAAGGATTAAGAAGATAATATTATATAGGGCCTGCAGCTGCTGTAGTAATACCGTCGTCGATAAGGGCGGTGGTAGGGGCATAGTGGGTAATCGGATGGGTGCACGAGCAGAGCTCCAGATTAATCTAACGCCAAGAGCTTAAGTTTAACTACTATATACGGCAAAGCGTGCGAATTTGACGCGGTTGCTGATCTAGAGGAGCTCCAGATCAGAAAGTCGCTAGATTGACTGAACAGACACCTCCAGATCAGATTGAGGCTCCAGACCAACTCGGTTCTGAAGCCTCCAGATTCAATCTGGAGCTGCAAGTGAACACGCCCTAAGCTGTGAAGGTCCAAAAATTCCATCAGGAATCAGCACCGCTCCATCAATCGATCCAAATCTAGTGAAAGGGGTGCTCCATCTGGAGCTCCAAATAGCCTCCGATCCAGTTCTATCACTGGACTCAGATGCGGAACTATAATCGGTAACAGAAGACTCGGCCACTGAGCTATTATAGTAGGACGTATGGGTGCTGGCTGAAGAGATAGATGAATGCGCGGAGTGGGTTGATGGGAAGCCGTAAGAATCGGAAGAGCTTCTGCTGGACCCCTGATTGCCATAGATATTCCCGGGAGTGATGTCCTGGCTCATCGCAACCACTCCTCTGCTAGCATCGAGAGCGTCACTGAAGCTGTTACGTTGCGATTGTTGTGAATCCTTTAGAGCGACTAGGCAATCCTCCTCTGGGAGACCGCAAACCGTCGCTAGATATGCTGCTAAGCGTTCGGGATCATCCAAATCCTGCGCGCTCAGCGTGGCTATACCCGCTGCAATCTTGCTTTCCCCAGCATTTTGGATCTGGAAACTAGTGTCGATAATCTGCACACGGCTGTAACGGCTAATATCGTCGTCGTCATTCTGTGGTTTTAGTGGTCTGGGTCTTGGCAACGGCGCTAGAACTTTATGCTCTCCCCTAGGAGTTGCTTGGGGGACTGCTGTCCTTGGCTGAGGCTGAGAATCTTCCCTTAGGACAGGTATCTCTTGGATTTCCTCGATGCGGCGATATGTTAAAGCGCACATGTGGCTATACTGTGTCTAAGTCAAGCGGTTCCGATGTAGTAATAGCTAGGAATACCTACCATGTCACTCGTGCCCTAGGATCACCAAAATTCTTAGAACGGCATACTGGACATTGTGTGGATGATATATTTCGTCGGCGGAATATCATAGTCATATCGAGGAGTTGGCCAGGCTTCTAGAGTTAGTTTACTAGTATGCATCTACTCTAGCCTAGGGGACCTACCCTTATGAGCGATTTCCAAGGTTTTGTAAGATTAAGGATTTGCCCAGTATAGTGGTCCTCGAGGTACCATTCCCCTCGCTTTATCTTTCCTAACCCGAGGTCTTTAAACTTCTCCTTTAGAACTTCGGTGAAGAGCTGGATATACGTCAGCATCCCTATACTACGTTAAGGCTAATAAAGCGCCTTTACAGACCCCTACGGAACCTATTGTGTCTAGAAAAAAGGGTATAGGTCGATTCCGCGCATCAATCACCGTCACAGGGTCTTGATGCTTAATTTGGGGAGGCAGGCCTCGAGCTAGTTGGCTCATAAGAATGGTTAACAAATTTGGTTCTGGCAGTCCCGTGATGTTGCTCCCTTGTTGCAATCTCGTAATATTGCAACCTAGGCAGCTGTTTTGGAGCATATTAGACGCATTGGCTCGTTCTGAGGCACTAACAGTATTAGTCCAGATTTCGCAACCCTTACTCGTAGGTTCGAAAAAATTCATAACCCACCGTCACGTATGGCCGGCGCCAACGGTTTGTCTTCTCGGATAAGACGTTCTAGAAGAACCTTTGTAACGGAAGACGCGGTAGCAGCAGCAAAATTCTGCCATTTCTTATTTTTATGACTGTCAGCATAGTCGCACACTCCTTTGACGACGATGCAACAAGGTAGCTCTTCCCAGACTCCCGCTGCCTCCATCTCGAATGCAATGACACCTTCTTTCTTCGCGATTCTATCCCGGTCTTCCCCAGACTTCATCACCGTATCACCTGACGCAATGGGCCCGACATAGATGGCGGGCTCTTGTGCCTCGTCGATATTGTCAGGCTCTAGCTGTCGTTTCATCTCAAGTCGTTCTCTTGGCACCAGGTGCCCTTTATCGCATCCCACTTCCTCGCAGGATAGGTTAAAGGACTTGTTGCAGACACGGCCGGATGTTCTGCGGTACCCCGTACATTCACGTGTCCGCGGGATACCGTGTGTATAATTTGGTTCAAAAAGCTTATCCTCGGCCGTCCCAGGGTAGTTGTATTTATCTTGACTCTTCCTCCGTTTCGCGGCTATTGCCTGGAGCTCTTTGAGGAAGCTTGCAGTTCTTCGGTAAAGCAGTTCTATGCCGCGGTCTGTCTCGAGCGTGACTAATAAGTTCCGGACCTCCTTATTTGGTTTGCTAAGGTTATCCTCGACGGTATCTTTACGCAGGAACTCATCGGGGTATCGCCTGCCAAAGTCATATTGGACAATAGTCTTGCTAATAACCACATCACCTAGCAAGATTTCCTCGGCGCCAACGCGAGGCACCCCACCGCAGATTCCAACAAGAAAAACAAACCGCAGCCCACTGTAGCTTAGCCGTAAGCTATGGGCTGCGCTGGTAGCATTGGTTTTGCCCATGTGAGAAAGCAGAGCCAGGACGACGTTATACTTGCCAATGCGACCGGTCGTATAGTTATTGTGGTCTCCAGCCGCTCTCCCGTACGGGTCGCCATCTTCATCCCAAAATTTGTCGAAGATAAGGGAAACAGCGTTGTATTCTAGTGGTAATGCGCAAATTATCCCAATCTCGAAGTCTTCGCGCCCAGAGGGTCGCCGAACAGCCATGCCGGCGGCCGAGGACTTGTGCTTGGGAAGCCGTGCTTGATTGTAATTCGGAGTGAGTGGCGGCCGAGAACGTAACCCCCCGCAGGGTCTGTGTCGAAGGGTCAGTAAGTTGTCAATCGTAGTGGAGTTGCTTCAGGAGACACGCGAGGGTGCCTGTAAGGCTAGCTGGGTTAAAGCAGTATCATGGTGTCTTTGTACCTTCGTTACTCTGGTAAACTTGCTTGTAGATCTCCCGCCAAAGAATAAAGATACATCAACTTTAGCATAGCTTACCCGGCATGTAGCATGGTCAAGGAATACCATCAATGCTCGAACGGGGGAAGTGGAGATGTCAAGAGTGGACCGAGCCGCGGTGCGTACCGCCCAGACTCCATTTCCGCCCGCGCGCCGCCCCAAAACGAAGCGCAGCCGCCGCAGCCGCCGACGAACTCACATGCAGCGCCGCCCGCCAGCGCAGAAAAGAGGCCAGCGTGATCTCATCGAACATGTTTTGGACGGCTATGAACGCGCGACGAACACCCTGCCATACAATGCAATACACACGGCCCTCCTTTTTTTTTCTCTTTTTTTCGCCAACGTCCCGATACGTGACTGCGCGACCGCACTAGCTAACTAGCTAACTACCTGAATCCCCGGGGGTGGGTTTGTTTCTGGGTTTGTTACCGTTTTCTATTCGGGGTTCATTTTGGGTTTGCTTTGGGGTGGTTTGAACTCGGCGCTTTTCCGGCACCCGGCGACCGGCAGGCACCCGCGCCCGTGGGGTTGGGAGAGGGGCAGATTAAGTTGTTCTTTTATCATTGATTTTTTTTAAGAGACTCGGTGGGTGGGTTGCTGGACGAAAGAGATAGGAAAGGGTTCCGAGACCATGGATGCGTCGGTGGCGAATACGTCGCGCGCGAAACGGAGGCGCTGTCTGGGCGGGGAGAGGATCGGGGTTGGGCTTGAGGGAGGGGCGGAGAGAGCTGTGGGAGGGGAGAAGGGGTTTAAGCGGTTGATCGTTGCGTGTGATGGTGAGTTTGGCTGGTTCTTTTGTTTTC
>Ga0307515_10002069_pt1 | contig 44204 bp, 22 predicted proteins | sample 17_EM_MG_FD_194513 | JGI IMG/M metagenome (GOLD analysis project Ga0307515, IMG submission 194513) | Populus trichocarpa ectomycorrhiza microbial communities from riparian zone in the Pacific Northwest, United States - 17_EM | ecosystem: Host-associated > Plants > Roots > Unclassified | place... | reverse complement strand
CTTTTTCTTTTGTAAAAAAAAAATTATAATCGTGACTTGTAAGTAATGAATCAGTATTTTTTGTTTTTATTTGGATCTGTTTTTTAAAAAAAATAATTGAAGAGAAGTTGATACTTATTATCTTTATGCTCAATTAAATGCTGATTTTGTATTCTTTTAATTAATGTCAAAAATATTTTATTCTAATAAATTAGAAATATTTTATTTTAAAAATTATAGATATTTTGTTGAAGCTACAAAAGAGGGGGAATATGGGGTTCAATTTTTCTCCACAAGAAATAACATATATATTTTAGGGTTTTTTTGTAAATTATAATTTTTTTCTCTTTCAAATGATACTCATCAGATTCATGCGTGAGAGAACAAATGAAGTTCGAATTTGATAATTTTGGTTCGGACTGTTTCCAAGGCTCAATGATGGAGTTTTTTAAAAACTCAAAATCCATTAAAAAATCCACTGCTTAAATGAGTAAATATTGATTTGATTTTAGCTCATTGTTATAGAAGCAAGTCTTGAGACTAGTTTAGGTTTAAAAAGGTCAAGTTAGGTTAATTGTTTTCAGGGGATGTAAATCATACTTCTGCCGAGTTAGTAAGTTGGTTGTGATGGGTATTTTGAAAAGAAATGCTATAGTGGCTTGGCAGTTCTTGAGATATTCTTGTGTTTATAAGTGTGCATATGGTAGTTGTGGTTCTTTATTCTATTGGTACACTACACTATCATGCATGAGAGAGAGAGGGGGGGAGGGGGGGGTTTCTAGAAAAGTTGGAGGTTGGGTTCAAGGGAAGATGATGAAAGAAAAGGGAAGAATAGGAAAAAAGATAAGAGTATGAGTGTGGTTGTGGTTGTGTGTGCGCTTTGGTTCACCTTCCACTTTTTCTTTTTTCTTTCCCTGACCTTGTGGTGCAAGTTTAGGCAACAAGGGTGGGCTTAGAGATGGGAACTGGGAAGGTTGATTCACCTTTTTGTTGCTATTATCTCCCCTCCATTTTGCATATTATTTGTTACCCACCACCACACAGTCTCTCTCTCCCTCCCTCCCTCATCATGAAATCCAAGTGGAATATTTTTAAGGGTTAAGAATCATGGGCAGGAGTAGTTGTCAAAGGGAGTGAGAGAGGGAGGGAGGGATGGATGGATGGATGGATGTCCACTTGTGTAAAAATTATCTGTGTGTATTTCACCTACTTTTTCACCCTTTCTAACCGTCCTCACGAGTAGTCCTGCCCTGGCCTCACTTGGATGTTGAAACTTTTCATGATTTTATTCCCACAAAAAACGCCCCCCCGCCCCTTTTTCACATAACCCACCTAAGCTTATCCATGTAGCTTTCAGAAATTAATCAGCCAACAGGGACAAGTTGTTGCTACATTACTAATTACGATCTCAAAAAATAGAGGAAGGTAGAGAGGGGTATTCTTAACCAAAGAAAAACTTGCTCTTCCAACATATATAATACCAGATGCATTTCTTTTTTATGCATAAATTATTCGTGTTTCTGTTGTTCCAATCAGATAGAAACTCATCACCACTATCAGGTAGGTTATTGTACACTGTTGGTTGGCACAAACGTGTCTATCCCTACTGATCTTCTCTGTTAGTTGCACACGAGCAAATGACTGCCCAAAAAGAGCAAAAAATTAGAAGGGAGAAAATGAATCGAGTTTATAATTAGGTACGATTGAGGGCTTATAGGGTTGGGAATCCAGAATGAGTGGTGATATCCAGCAAAGCAAACACGTGAATGTCATGTGCTTAGGTACTGAACAAGACTTGTGGGACAGTCCTAAAAACTCTTTACCTACGTCTTTGGCAGCCCTTCCCGTGTGAGACTCCTTACCCTTGGCACAAAGGTCAGCTTTCCATGACCCACAATTAGGATGGAGCCTTAAACTATGCTTTCTCCAAACCAAATTAATGCCCTTTTATTATTTGGTTACATTATTGATAGAGAAAAGAACCAATCAGATCTTCTACAACCATCCTAACCAAATCCCACTTTTATTTAGGGTAATCCTGTTCCGTGTAAACCAGGATCTGTTAGCACCACAAAATGGGAAAGGAGTCTTATAGTAGAATAGCAAATACAGGGGTCGTAGGATAAATCACCGCAATAGAGTACACAAGGAGAGATCTATTTGCAACAGTAATTAGGATCCTCCCTGATTCCTCTTTCTACCCTGATTCCTCTCACAAGAAGAGATCTCTGTTCAATGTCATGGAAGCAAAACCCAACCCTGTTTTCTGCGCATACAAGTAGCAAGCTATTCACCGTAAAAGGGTGTGTTTAGCTGTAAAAAATGCAACTGTTTAATTATTAAAAGAAAAGGTAATCTTTCTGATCCGATGCTAGGCAAGCCATCCAGGCCAGAACTGGTGCATTCATGAAAAACTTTTTATCCCATGACCTACGGATAAATTTGAATCCAAGATGGGAACTGGGAAGGTAGGAAATGAGCCCACTTCCATTTGTGTATCCATAACCTGTGCTCCGTAACAATGAAAATACTGTTTAGATAACCAAGTTTCGTCTCAGGTCATTAGACCCCTTAAGCAGCCCAATGAAGAAGAGAAATTATGAGGGAAACAAGAAATAAGGTTATCCAATCATGATTAAAGTTCAGATTGAAAGATTTTTTTTATTTGTCGTTTACTTGATGTAATGTGGAAAGTGGAAATGGAGATAGTAGATAGACTCCCGCAATTCATGAAAGCATTAAAATATCTATCTTGATATAAAGTATGAACAATGACACATGACATATGCAGTTTTACTATAGCCACACACCCAGCTCTTCCAATCTACTGCTTATCGTTTGAAATGAACATTTAAACCAACTGCATTGAAAAAGTTAGATTCACTATTAAAGATAAGAAAGAAAGTATCAAAAGAAGTATGGGCACGCACCTAATCCTTCTTACCAAAGTCTTTAATGTAGGAGACATCATCCTGTTAATAAGATGTTACTTTCCAGCACAAATCAGTCAGCGAATTGATCAAAGATATTACTCTTAAGAAAATCATTTGTCATACATGCATTTTGATATTGACTTTGCAATGAAATGGGATTTGGTTGTATTGAGTAAAGTGGGAGTTTTTTGCTATTATTGGGTACAAATACTGAGAATTCAGCTCGTGGGCTGTAAAAATTAAGTAAATTGCCACAGATTTATTAAGAGAAAATAACAATACATAGAAGGTCAGGCAATGTCTAATTCATTTTTTTGCGAACTTCATAAAAATAGCCAAGGATCACAACAGCTGCCGCAACTGCTACTCCAACTGCACTTTGTGCTAGTACAGTGCTGTCCTTTACCTTGACTACAGAGGACCTTGGAGTGAACCCCAGTTCTGATAGCTTCTTATGCGAGGCAGCGTAGTCTCTAAAGAATGCTTCTTCATCCTGAGAAGCAACAAAAATTGAAGAAAAGAGATATCAGATATCATATTAGATCGCCAAGGTGAAGCAACAGAAATAAACCACATCACAAGTCATCCCACACTAAGAATCTAACTGCGACACCAATCTGAACGGTGGGTATTCTTTATTAATGATTCTAGATCGAGGTGCAAATCAAGGCATGTATTTACCCTTGCGATTCCCAGTCGTAAGGTAGGCCATAAGAACCCTTAACAGAAGCTCGAAAAAGGCCACATAAGGCCCAATTTAGGTTAAGATTAGATTATGGTCCAAGCTAACCCCGGACTATTTAATTATTGTTGTTCAAAAAAAAATACTTGGGATCATTTGAAAAGGAACCATCAAAAGGCAATGAAAATGCATAAAATCAGGTTTCAAGATGGTCAAGCCAATAGTTTCCAGACCCAACCTGCATGGAAAAATCAACTCAGGTTGCAAGGGGATAGGAAAAGTTATGATGACCCATTCATGAAACAAGTCATTTGGTCGAAACGAAAGCCCACATTACCTTAGCATACAGCTCAACATAAGGACGAAAGTCAGGGTCATCCAATAAAGCAGTGTCTGTTGGAAGTTTCAACAACCCCTCTGTCTGCCCTTTCAATAGTTCCCTAGTATCAACAGTGCGTAAAAGATTGATTAATTTCATAATTTCTACACAACGAAACATGGTAGTATGCTGAGCTTGCATTAAAACTTACACAAAATATGAGTTATCAAACTTTAGAGGTTCCTGAGTCCAGGGGCCATCAAAACCTGATCTCTCTGGATGTGCTCTTCCCTAAATAGAATCATAGCCAGCAAAAGAATTACAAATTTGTGCATCTGCGGCTTATATGATTTACATTGAAAGTCAGAAACAGTTCTAGAGAATTACCAGGGTATGACCTCCAGAAAGTGCCACGATATCTTTATCAGACAGGCCCATCCGATAAAAGATGTCCCTCAAATGTGGTGAACCTGCCATATTTCAGAAATGAATAATGAAAATACAAGTTCTTTCAAAGTGCTCTATTTAAACATATGAATGCTCAACAGCGTATGGCCAACCAACAGGTACTTTTATAAAACTTCATGGTAACAGATTCCAAAGAACAACAAACAAAGATCATTAATATGGAACTGTCTAAAAATGTGAGATGGTCTCCATGAAACTTATAAGCCCTGGATAAATATTCATCTGTGAGTAACTTCCCCTAAGCTGATAGTCTAAATAAACAGCCATGTGAAGATCAAACAACTATTCTTTACAGTCATAGAACAGCTGCAAATTACAACTTCGACAAATCATTATTACACAGAAATCAGCACAAATATATGCATGTTGTGAGATGAAAGAACAGATCAGCATGGCTGCTCTATGAGCAGAACCAACAAAAGTAAAGATCATCACTTGAATTGAGATACGAGAACCTGACTCTCCTCCACATTAAACCACCTATTAAATGTAGAAATCTATGGATTTAGGAGTGATTTTATGAGACAGAACTCTAATGTAATGCAATGAATTAGTCAAAAAAAACTAGTACAGAAAAGGCGGAAGAATTAGCATACAAAAAGTTCTGTTTCTAACAAACATGCAATTATACGTGATTCACCTACAAATAATCTTGCCTAAAATCTAGCATGTGTCAATTTCATGCACAAAGCTTATTAGAGTAAACAAATGCATTAAATCAAGAAAAACTTGCTCTGCATTTTATGTCACAGTTCTGCTTCTTAGCTGAACACCATAACAATTTACAATCCTGACTAAAACTTCACCTGATGTTCAATACAACACCACGTGTTATGGAAAGAGCTTTTGGGTCCGCGTGGAAAATGAATTCTCAGAAACTGGAAAACTAAATTGTTGAAATGGCAATTCAATCTACTGAGAAGACTACTAGAAGACAGATAAATTCAATGAAAAATTATATCTAGAGAATCCAATCTACTGCACGTCAGTCCCATACAACACAATACCCTCAACTATTAGATTCATCGATGCTGTAAACACACAATAAATGAGTTTATTTACAGCATCACAAAGACACAAATCCCAAAACACATAATTCCAATCTACTGCACGTCAGTCCCATACAACACAATACCCTCAACTATTAGATTCATTGATGCTGTAAACACACAATAAATAAGTTTATTTACAGCATCACAAAGACACAAATCCCAAAACACATAATTCCACCTTTCCCTTTAGACCAGGTTTAGCTCAGTTCATACATTAAAAGAAAGCACACCACAATTTAAGAACTTCCAACCCCTGAATTAAACTAAAGAAGTTTCTACTGAAAATACCTAGTTTGGCATTTGGAAGTCGCCCTTCCTTGGGACAAGTATTTGAATCCTAAGAAAATGAACATATAGTCAGCAATGTTATAAATTGATAATCACCTGCATCTTCAAGAAATGCTTCAATCACATACCCTTCTACCAGGAACAAAATCAATGGTTGGACCTCCAGTGACCTCGACTGCAACAACGCCTGCTAGCTGAACATGCAAGTAGTTGAATATGAGTCAGTTGCTCCTTATATTTTAAAACCCAGCAATTGTACTTGGATATTCAAACATTTTACATTAAAATCCACCACTCATTATATATCAATTACTCGCATGTTAAGCTTAATGTACTAACTGATGCAGCAATCATGGAGTTATGGCTTGCTGGTCTGTTCATAATTTTGCAAATATTTTGTGTATCATGCCAAGGAACAGAACAGCAACCATGATAGTGCATCTAATGTTGCCCAACTCCCAGCATGCTTCAACAAATTCCAACTGAATTGCTACGGTAACATACTAAAAGAATATCTCTCCAAATTCTTCCCCGAAAAATTTAGAAACCTAATCATGAATTAGAAAAATACGTCAGGTATCTATATTTGTGAGCATTCAATACCAACATGGAAGAAAATAGAACAGGAACCACCTTATGCTATACTTGCATGACTAGGAATCATCATTTCATCGCCATTCACTCACATTTCTTGTGAAGATTGACTAGACAGGTCAGACAAGACATATTTTTAGAACTTCCACTTGTGATTCAGTCCTGTCAGTGGCGGTAATGTCCTTAGAATTTCTATCTCCATCCACAAATCATAAGGTTAGATTTACCAAGGAATGTTCCACCTCCGCCACACACCCACGCGGATAATCGCTACTTCATTTACTCAAGTTTTTCAATTATATCTCTACATACTGTTACTTTTTGACAAGAAAATCAGTTTAGGCTTTGATTATCAGTATAATTATTAGCTACCAATACTGAAACAACAAATTAAATAGACATATAGATGGAGAATAATAAACAGTATTAATTAAACATTTATTTAATTATCTGCAGTATTACTTAATCAAACACTACTGGAGTGAAACAGATCACCTGATACAAATCTGCATAAGTAATCTTCGGATGTTTCACCTTCACTTCCTCTGAAAAAACTCAAAAAATCAAAATCAAAATCAACAAAAATATAAGTGAAATTTAAGTGGAAAGCAAGTAAGAAACTAACCGCAAGAATCGATAGCGATTTTCAAGCCATTATTAGAACCATGAGAGCACTCCTCTTCGTTCCTTATCGAACCATTAGCACCTCCTGTTTTCGTGTTCTTGTCATAAGTTCCTGCATCATGCCACCTTCACCGAAAAAAAAATCAAAACAGAAAGATTCAAACAGAGAGAGAGAGTAAGCAATGAGAAAGCTAGTTAGTTGGTTACGCTAAGCGGAGCATGATAGGAGCGCAGTTTTTGTAAGCGATGACAGCACGGAGATCGCGACGTGCTTTTTCGATCTCTTTCAGGTACTCTGTGTCAACAACCGGTAGCGCCATTGAAACTCTCTCTCTCTCACACTCTAACTGACTTGAAGAAGAAGAATAAGAAGGGGATATTGAGGATGACTGGAATGGCCACTGAAATGAAATAGGAGCTTTGAATTTCGGATAAACTGGCGAGTTTTGATTCGGTGTAGAGGGATTAGCGGGGATCTTGTTGAAATTGCTACGTGGCAGGTAGTTAGCGTGTCGGTGCTTTTGCTTGACTTGGCAAGTGAAGACCATTTCTTTCGATGGGAGGTTTTTCTCAACTACTCTCGAATTTTCGAATCCGGCCTGGCCGGTGATAATTTATTGGGTCTAAGCCCATTGACTTGGAGCCTAGAAATGGACTGGGTTTCTGATTATAACGGGTGATCTTAATTGTACTGGATCTAATTAATCTTACTTGGTATTTATTAAAATTTTATAAATGACCACGTTGCTGATTGGCCTTCGTACTTGCTTATATTTGATTTATAAATGATTAGATTTAATTATTAATTATTAAAATGTAAATGACCAGCATGATAATAATAATTATGATCATTACATCCTAACATAATCTCCAAGGGTACTTTTTTTTTCTTTTATCTTGTTTTTTCTTTTTTTCTGAATTTCCTTTTAATATCTGGATTTGATTCAAGATTACATATTGGTCATTAAATTTTCTCGAATTGTCAATGTAAGCAAGAATAATCGGTTTTTATACGATAGATTTTTAATAATAATCAAAAAGTCAAGTTATCTGTTTAAAATAATTGAAGCTCCCCTTACTTTGTATGCAATGTATTTTTCAAGTTATCAATGAGTTATCATTTATGATTAATTTCATTTTCAATTATAACATATGATATAAGATTTTCTTTGTAATTACATTATGTATTAGTTTGATTAAAGGGGTAATAAAAAGAGAGCTTTATTTTTTAGCTGGTTTTGTACTAATCACATGATCATAAAAAAATTACCTCTGTAAGCTACGATATGTGTTATGATTGTGTCCCCCGTCGCTCTCCTTTGATGTCAAGCTTTATCATTATTCTAAAAATATATATACTTTAAAAATTTGATATTCTAATTTCAAAAAATATAAAAAATTTGTATTTTTTTAATATATTTCTAAATAAAATAATACTTTAAAACACAACCTTTATCACTCCTAAATAAACACTTAAAATGCCATCATTCATTTTCAATCATTAGATTCATTTTAAGTATCTTCTCTCCTTATTCCCTATTTTCAGGCTAGGTGCTTGATACATTTTAAAAATATATTTGATATGAAATTACATCAAATTAATATTTTTATTAGTAATCTAAAAGTTTTAACATACTTCTTATAAAAATTAAAAAAATCAAGAAAAAAAAATCATTTTAATACATTTTTAAATAAAACACACTCGTTCTCTTATTTATGTTTCTACCCTGAAATCATTTTTCCACTTCTCATTTTCTTCTTGAAACACATTTCAGGGCTTTCAAATACACCACCAATCTGCCAATGACTGGCAATGAAATCACGTACAAACCTTTTTTTTTAAATTAGGGAAGCAAGGTAGAGAATTTTGTTGAAACAACACATTCCTCCTGTCACACACTATCCTAAATTTAACGCAGAGTCTGAATCTCAAGGCTTGACAGGGAAAGAGAGAGAGTACAATCAACAGGCTTATGAAGCTGGTCTCCACTGCAACTCTATTTGAATCTGTCCATTCTTCGAGTCTATAAGGTGATACTTTCCGTTGGTTCTTCTGTTATTAACAACATCTGTGAGATTGATATCCACATAACCAAGTGATTCCTGATTAAAGAACAAAGAAACAACATGAAATTATTCATTTCAGTAAAGCCTCCTTTGTATGCTAAAAATTTATCTAAAAGCCATCACTGACTTGTAACCACAACAATTGCATTCCGTTATTCATTTTTGAACTCAAATTCATCTATGGATGGATCATCTTCTTAGCTAGGAAGTTTTAGATTTTATTCAGTCGTGTAATAGAGGAAGTGGCTCAGGAAAAACTTTGGAGGACACGGCCTTCAGAAACAACTACGTATGCAAGACAAATCTGTGACCCAAAATACAGCCCATAACTTTCTTTGTTTTTCAAGAGTATTTTCTATAAGAGTAAATTATAAATTAGTCCCTTTATTTTTTCAAATGATTTAAATAGACCCTCTAGTTTCAAAAATAATTAATTAGTCCCTGCGTTTTTCATCTATTTGTAACTTTATCCTTTTCACCCATTTCATGCTCTCTTTCACTTTTTTTCCTGTTTAGAGAGAGAAAAAATGAATAGAGGATATCGAAAGATTGATGAGAAAGAAGATATTATTTGGTACAAAGATATATTAAATTAAGCATGATCAACACTGGTAAATTGATTAATTAATTATTTTTGAAATTAAAGAGACTGTTTTTCATTTTGAAAAACTAGAGGGTCTACTTTATATTTTACTCTTTCTAGAAAATGGGAATGCATGAAGACCCGTTACCTTCCACAAAGCATTAAGTTGCAATCATCAAGCCAGACAAGTTAGAAGTACTCACTAGATTTATATTCCCCAGGTATGACTGTAAGACCCGAGTTTTGACCCATCAGATCCAAACTCAAGTATAACCCAAATTCAAGAACCCAACCTGTGTATTTAAAGAGAATTTTGCCGACTTCTTCTCTTTTTCCTTTAATGCCGTAACTTTTCTCACAAATATACTAAGGAATTCAGCTCTATCAAAACTTCAGTTTTTGGGTTTTAGAAAGGATTTGAAAAAACAAGTATCGTGACTTCCTTTTTTGTTGTTTTAGAACTGTGATTAAACATCATATCTTCAGTAGCTTTTGAATGTGTGAATAATCATTATATGGATGATAACACATGGGTTAAAGACAATCTAAATCAATTCACAAGAATAATGTTCTAGGGTGATTTTGATAGTTTGTGGATTAAAGAAGTGTTTCGGGAATTTATGATGTTTAATATGTTGATTTGATAATTGAATGATTTAAGATGTTTTAGGATGTTAGTTTGGTTAAAAACAAACTAATATGAAGACTGGAATTATGGGTTTTTGAGGAACTAGTTGAATTTTAAGGATCGGCAGTTTTGAAAGACTAACAGATCGGGATTCTAAAGTCCCGATCAACCGGTCGACCGGTTGGCCTGATACTTTCGGTCAACTGATTGGTCAATTTTGGTCGAGTGGTTGACGGAGCAGTGGGGGTTGATCGGTTCTTTTAGGTTTGATCGGTTTGGAAAATATTCAGGATTGATAGGGTGGATTTGTTTCAGTTTTATAATTATGTTTGGTCTCTAATATAAGAATTGTAATCTTTTATGTTATCTTCTTCGAGTTGTTTTTGAGTATTTTTTGTATTTGTTATAGGTTCTACTGGTGTTTTCTCCTAGTGATCCTCAATAGTTTCCAATTCTACGTCTGTTTGTCTTTTGCCTCCATTTTCCAGGTGAATGGGATAATTTTAACATACATGTAATATAAATAATTTGTGTAATGATTGTATGATTCATATAAATGACATTCTTGAATATCTATATATTGATTTATTTTCCGAGTGCTAATCAGTTTCACGAAATTGTATTCGCATTATGTTGATTTAATTATATTTAGTATATTATTTGTTTGCTTTAATATACATATAAATGCGAATATATGTTACGTTTGAATATCAAGATACTTGTCAGAAACTCCATACTAACAGAGAGTAGTTCGTCTATATGCACATAGTAGTCTATATAACTAACTGGTTAGAGAGACATCAGCCTATGGCGACTGATCCACTCACAATTACTGAGGCCGCAAACCTCGTCTTTTATCAAAACTTTAGGATTTTGTTTATTATCTAAGCCTATGGCATGATCTAATATCTAACATGTATATCACTACCATATTACTATTATGCTTATTATATATGTGTGTGTGTGTGTGTGTGTGTGTGTGTGTGTGTTTCAGTTCTTATACTTCTATTATATCACAATTTATGGCCTATAACTTATAAATATTTATAATATATATTAAATGTTATTCCTTCATTGAGTTTGTTGAACTAACCTCCATTCTAATATTATTTTCATGTTCTTAGCTTATGTTCACCTTTGATTGAGAGTTCCTGCTACTTTATTTGTTGGTATGCCTTGCTTGCTTCTGCGACACTTTTCTTCTTATTCTTTTTTATTCGACACCTTAGAAGCTCCACTATAACGTTGTTTTTATTCAAGTTTAGATTTTTATTTCAAAGATTTGATTTTATTTTATTTTATGTAATAAGTATTATGAACTTTTGTTTTATTTTTATATGATGATGAGAAATTTTGAAGTTTTATATATTTGTTTTATGAAATGTATGTTCTGAGGCATAGCGTAGCTGGGATACATTTGTGGTATCGCTCCTACATCGCCGATCTTTGGCCCGGAATCCAGGTCATGACATTGAGCCTTATAAAACACCCTTACTTCTACAGGTACTTTTTTGTAGAAATGGTGCTACACGAGAAAACCATCTTTGCCGACAAAATGACAATGATCACTTCGGTAGCATCCACTTCTATAATTCATTATTGTTATACAAAGTTAAAAGAGAAAGTGTATTGTGTACCTTTGGATGCAGCAGGCCAATCCCAGACGACGTGCTGATGACTTCCACGTGTAGCTTCTCATTACTAGGAGGCTTGTCCAGCGTATATTGGAATTCATCCTCCCATCTTGGATCTCTATTCTTCTTCACGTGCTGTAAGAATAAAAGATAAAGCTATTAACCATGACCTGTAAGAATTTGGTTCTATAATAACTTGCATGAAGCCATGAACATTGCTCAAAGGAAACAATGGTTTCCATTTAGAGGCAAGATAACTATTTGTTTCATGTGACCAACCATCTCCACTTAAAATATAAAACTCACAGCAAAGTTCTAGACAATTAATTTCAACATGGTTATCCTGTAATTTCAGAATTTCTCTTGAGATATATCATGTGGAAATAAAAATGAAAACAAAAAAGGCCACGACAATTTATTTATACATATAAATCTACACCCACAAAAAGAGATACCTTAGTCCTTTTCTCCTCCCCTCTAAAAAGAAGTCGTACATATGGATTAGTGTGGTGCTTTCCTTCAACATCCTGAGCTTCGTGAACAATAACAAGAAGTAGACCTCCACCAGCAGGGGTTCCTTCAGGAGCCTTCTGTTCCACCTGCTCTTTAAAACTTAGGTTTACATCGTCCTCTTTGAATGGTTTATATGTCAATTCAACCATAAGTTGCCCACGTGACTTTTCATTTTGAGGATCATTCAAGTCCATGTTTTTCAGGAGCTCAAGAGTCATAATTTTTGGTTCCTCTGGGGTAAGTTCTTTCAGCGGCACTACATTCATACCCATCTTGTCATGTTTGCCAACCTAAGCAAAGAGAATAAACTGTTTGAGATGCAGAATAGAATACAGAAAGTGCAACATCTTATAGGTGAATGAAAATCCCATACCTGCTCCCAATCATAAACACGTAATTCTAGAGCCTGAGATTCTGGATCTTTAACAACTACATGGAATTCCTCATTCCATTCAGGGTTCAAGTTCTTGTGCTTCACAGTGGTCTTTTTGGCTGGAAGCTTATCTTCGGTCAGCTTGACTTTCACATAGGGGTCTGCTGCTCCCATCAGATCTTTCTTCTTCAGCTTCATTGCTCTCAGAACCTTTACACTGAGAATTCCTACAGGCCTCTTCATGGCTCTGCATTTTTCATTTAATGTGATAGGTCAAATATGAAGGCAGTCTAGCATAAAAATTTATCATGACTCTTGACAAATTTTATGTCATCATAGCTTACAAAAGTTTTCAAATTATTGCAAAAACTCACTTTGCAGGATCTAAGATGGGGACTTCCAGGGTTTTAGGCCATAGATACATATTGGCAACCTGATCTTTAATAATCTCCTGCAGCAAAACACCATTTTATCACTACTAACATCATGAACCATAAAAATTTGAACAGATGATACGAAACACTGACAACTAATTGATTTTAGCATTTCAGCGACCAAAGCTTTCAGATATTTTGACTTTGCTTTTTGCTACAATGCTTTTCACAAAAGCCAGCTTGTGGAAGAGTTTCCATTTTCCGTCTAACAAGCAGAACAAGTTTACATTAAATAGATGCAAAAAATAAAACAGCAATGAAGCAGCCACAAAAGACCATCATAGTTGAGGTGAGGACAAATGTTGAACTAGATCAATGCATTCCCGCAAGGCAAGAGATGAATGAAATACACAATACTCAAGCAGGTTCAACGTGGGTGCTGGTAATCTAGGATTCTCTACTTGAAGCAAATAGACACATGCAAAACCCAAAAAACCAGTGGCCGACTCAGTCCTAAAATGATTCTCTAAATTAGCAATGCTTTATACCATTCTCAACCAGTTCACTGCGAAAAGGAGATGTAAAAATAGAATGTCAAATACTGCACCTGGACGACCCTATAGAGGCCAGGTATCGACATTAAATCAGCCCCCAAGAGCTTGAGCCCAAAGTCAACATGTGGCTGCAGAATAATTAAAAACAAGAAAATAATAATATAAGAACCAGGCTTGTATGTACTCTCAAAGTGGTGAATATGGATCACAATGGATCAAGTAAGAAGTTTCATATAAAAATCATCCCTCAAATTTCAGTAAACTATATGCCAACACCAGTATCAGTACAGGAATTTTGATGAGCCTCAAGATTATCACAAATCATCCCTCAAAACTGTATTTGCATTAATGAGTTAGTGCCCCTAATCAGGCAGAAATGTAAAGGCACCTTAAAAGGACTGTAAAGCCCAAATAATTGGTGTGGAATGGGAGTTCAAGTGTGAGAATTCACAGAGTTGAGTATTCTACAAAACTAAGGTGCTGAGTAATTTGAGCCAGCCCGAAGCTTTTGGATTCTAATAAACAAGGATAAATCGGGACCTAGTAAGTAACAGAGGTCCTATGTTATTGGGGAAACTTAAAAAGAGCAAGTTAAGTATCAATAAAAATTATAAGCCACCATCTAACAAGGACAGTTTAAATATCCAATTATCCATGAGTTTGAACAAGGAGGGAAAAATAAACACCAACCTTCTCCATGAGCGACACGTAGATGTTGGCAAAACAAGGAAAGCTAGGGACCAAAGGCTTCAAAGTTATGCGTGGTGAAGCAAACACTTGCAAATCAACCACCTGCCATTATTGAAAGAACGATAAAACAGAATTTCTTAAATCTAAGTCAGCTACAAAACAATTTCCTTCTAAAACAGGAGAATCCAATTACCTGAGCAGTTGCTTTCAACCCAAATGCTTTAACAGCAACAGTGACATTAGGATTTCCAGCCCATTTTATGCATGGTTCCATAATCAACTCCTTCTCATCAGTGACATAAACTTTCATTCCTGGTGAGAAAAATAGTTAACAAGATCATAATATAAAAGTTCAATAGGAAAAAACACAGAGTCCATACAACCTTAGATAACTATTATACAGGATTGGACATTACTGTCAAAATGCCTACACCTCAAAGAGAGGAACCCCTCTCCCTAATGTAAAGTCATTTTTCAAAACACATTTTATTTTCCCTTCACATGATTTTAAAGATTCATCACAAACAGCGTCATAACATAACTTTTATTATAATGTAAAGTGCGAAAACACACGGATGCATCTTCAAAATTTCTCTTAACAAACCAAACAAATAGCTCCCTCCCTGCTCACCATGAAAGGTTGGCGGTAGGGTGCCTAGTGTAAGAGTTTCAAACTCAACCGCATCAATTTTGTATTTTGGGATCTGCTCGGCAATTATTGGTTTTGCTATATTCTCCGCGGTCTTACAAATGGCCTGCACAAAAAAGTCAAAAACAGAACCAAACAATTAAATACAATCAAGAAACAACTAGCAAGAAAACAAGAATCAGCCATAGAAATCAAACCAAACCTTATCAAGGTAAGGCCACATTAATTGAATAAACCTGTTTAGCCAATCAATCTACAAACACAAAAACAACATAAGCAACATCATTAAAACACAAATTGCAGTTAATTTAAGCCAGGAATGCTAATCACTTACGCGATCATGGTCCGGATTTTTCACCCATAGCGGTATTTCTGGAAGCATTCGTTGCAAAGTTTCCGAGTCATGCTCTACCAATGGCCGTACCTCAGGATCCTAAAAAAATAAAAAATAAAAATCCAACAATAAAACTAAACATTAGCAAAAACATATCTAAGAAGAAAAAAACTTAAATTAAGCATCTTAATTTAAAAAACCTCAATAAATGAAAAAAGGTTAAGGGATGGTAAAATTATGTATTACCTTAACATCGGAGGGTTGGAAGTAGATGAAGAGGTAGTACCCGATGGTAAGACCCGTGGAAATCCCAACACCGAATCCACAGAAACCTAGTATTGTACTAAAGAACCCCATTTTTCTCTTTGATTCTAAAAACAACCAAACACACCCTAATAATCTCTTCACAAAAAATCTATCAGAGAATTTGCATGGATAAGGAAATTGATTTTAAAAAAAATCTTCTTCTCTATTTCTCGGATCCAACACTAATAAATATGTATTATTATTATGATGATGATCGATTATTTTAGAACAGGATAATCGAAAGACCGATTTATCCTTGGTTAGTTTACTGTGAGAGCATCAGAGAAGATTGAAGGGGAAGAGAAGAATAAAGTGTTGGAAGTGACGGAGAGCGGACGCCTTGGTTATAGAAACATGACGGGAGCTATATTTTAGTCCTTATATATTCTAACTATTTCAATCTTAATTCTTTTAGTTTGAGCTTTCCTTTTATTTATCCTGTGCTTTTCAGGAATCTCGAATGTGTTTAAATGGCTACAGAAATTAATGAAGTGGACCGTTTAAAAACCATTTTTAGTGATTTTAGGAAGATTTAAAATCTAAGTGACGGTTATTTATTGAATGATGTGTCCTTTTCTTATTAGTTCATTATTAATTAGTCTTTCCATGATTGTAATTGTCCTTTTTCAGAATACAATCCTCCTCCTCCTTCTTTTTCTCCTTCTTTCTTAGTTAATTATAATTAATTCAGGGCATTATAATTAACTCAAACAATTAATTATAATGCCCTGTATGGGAATTTATTGTTGGAGTTAAAGGAAATATGATAGATATTTTTAAAAAAATATTTTTTATTTGAAAATATATTGAAATAATATTTTATTTAGTTTTAAAATTTTATTTTTAATTTCTGCACATAAAAATAATCCAAAAATAAATATATTTTTTTGTGTTTTTTTATTATTTTAATGTACCGGCCTTAAAAATAAATTTTAAAAAAATAAAATAAAAATATTATTTAATATATTTTAAAATAAAAAATACTTTAAAAAATAATTATTATTACTGTCACATTCACTCCTTAAACTATGTCACACAACACAAGAAGCAATGAGAGTATTGATTAAATAGTTATTTGTTATTGCATTTTAAGTTGTATTTAGTGCATTTTAAAAATATATTTTGTAAGTAAATATATTAAATTAATACTTTTTTAATAATGTTAATGTATTAATATAAAAAAATAAAAATAAATATTTATATATTTAACAAAAAAGTATTTTAAAAATAATAATATATACCACATTATCGCACGTTATTATTAGTTCGTATTTGAGGGAAATGGCCTGTTACGTGCAGCGAGCTTATACACGTGGGCTGGGTCCATAATATATTAAATTTGGAGGAGAGGACAGGAACCTTTTTGATCATGACATGTTGGAATTATCTGTGGAATAAATTTGGCAATTAGCATGTAATAAATAGTGAAATGATACAGAAATTTTAAAAAAAAAATGTTAAAATAGCATTCTTTTGAATATCTTAGTTGAAAACCATGATAAAATTTTAATTAATATTAATATCTATTTAAATTCAAGGCTAACTAGTTAACCGGTTTGTAAATAATAAAATTTTAATTAATGCTAATACCTATTTAAATTTAGGACTAATCGGTTAACCGGTCGTGAGGATAATCACAAAACTGTAAAAATTAGAGCCCTGGAATAAGATTTTTGAAATCTAAATATTCAGCAGTTAGAGTAGCGATTTCATGGCTATATTAAGGAAAACAGACTCCGAAAACTCAAGTAAAAATTTGAGCGCAATCTAATAATCGAATCAAAAGTTATGGTCATTTTGAGTTATCATTTAGGTTTGGTGTGACCAAACCTTTTTCTGAGCCTAAATTTATCTCATTGGTTCATAAATGCACATGTTAGGCCATCCACATTATCTTTTCGGGGTAGATCCCTGTATAGTTATGTCAGAGCCACACTTGACTGCTTAGAATCACACATAAGTTGGACAAATATGTATATTTTTACTCGTAAAACATATTTGAAAGAAAAAAATTCAATGGTCGACTGGTTCTACAATTGTATCTAATAGGTTGGGCAACTAGCAGTTGTCGCACTTAAAAAATGCAACATGTTTGAATGTCCATATTCTAAAGCATGACAACTATCTTGTCATGTTTAGGAATAGCGATATTTAGTAAATGTTGCATTTTAAAAGCGCGACAAGGTAAAGGTATGTTATTTCACCTACTCTTTTTAAAAATGTGTTGCTTTGCTAGAACTTTTAGTTTAATATACTAATTTTTATTTTAAAAAATCCAATTTCAAGCACCACATCTTGATTTCTTTTCATTTGTAGACCTCTTTCTTACATGATTTTGTTGGTGCAAATTAACAAACAATCATCAATTAGGATAAACATTAACCAACAAAAAGCTAAAGGAGAAGGGATTTTTAGTGTACCTCTCATCACAAAACACTATTCATAAAAATAATGTATTTTTAAAAAAATTTCATCATTTAATATTAACCAATCAAAAACTAAAGGAGAAGAGGGTTTTATTGTACCTTTCCTCATAAAGCACTATTCATTGAAATAATACATTGTTTTTCAATTTTTTATTAATTTTTTTTTCAATTAATGTTTTTTTTTAATTTCATCATTTAATATTAACCCAAAAAAACTAAAGAAGGAGGAGTTTTTATCATACCCCTCCTTACATAACACTGTTCATTGTAATAGTACTTTGTTTTTCTTTTTTTGATTTCCTCTCAATTAATGTTTTTTTTTCATCATTTAATATTATATTTGTTTTTCATTGGGTTATCCTAATCTCATGAAACGAATCGTAAGTTTGACAGTTTAACTTGGTTGACTTGTTTTTTTAATTAACTTTTTTCCTGGTTTCATAATATTAAGTTGATTAAGAATTAGGTTTATGATTTATTTTGTTTGCTTTCTATTGAGTTATTCTGACCTCAATAACAGGGAATAGTGCTTAACAAGTTGACTCGAGTCATTTTTTGTATTATTTTTTATTTTTTTTATTTTTAATTTCATCATTTAAAATTAAGTCGATTGAGAATTGAGCTTCATAATTTATTTTTATTTTCTTCATACAGGGATATCTTGGTATCAATACCAAGGTTGTGAGTTTTGATATTTTTAATCTTGGTTAACCCAGGTCGCTTTTTTATTGTCTTTTTAAAAGGTTATCTCGGTCTCATAATCCGAGTCACAGGTCCTTCAATATTTGATGTTTTTTTATTAGGTTGTCCTTGTCTCAAGACCCAGGTCACGGGTTTGGTAGATTGGTCTAGTTGACTCGAATTTTTATCTTCTCATTTTCATCATTTAATATCATATTTGATTGAGAATGAGGCTTCGTGATTTATTTTGGTTTGTTTTTTATTAGGTTATCCTAGTTTCATGACTTGGAAATAATGCTTAATGGGTTGACCCGAGTTGACCTGGTTCATTTTTTTATGATATTTTAAAAAAACTTTTATAAATTTTATCATTTAATATTGGATCCAACATAGTCGATTGGGATTGAGATTCATAATTTGTTTTGACTTACACTTTACAGGGTTGTCTCAATCTTATAGTCAGGGTCGCAAATTCAGCAGGTTAACCCGGGTTAAATCATTCAGTCTCATCATTCAACATTGGGCTGATGAGGAATTAAACTTCATAATTTATTTTGATTTGCTTTGTATAAGATTATTTTTATCTTATGACCCAGGTCGCGGCTTTGACAGGTTAACTCAGGTTGTTTTTTAAGTTCTTTTTTATTTATTTTTTTCAATCTCATCCTTCAACATCAGGTTGATTGGGAACAGAGCTTTATAATTTATCTTGATTTGCTTTTTATAGGGTTATCATAGTTTCATAATCTGGGTTGACCCAAGACAATTAATTATATTGTTGTCTTAACATCAAAAAATATCATCTTGAAATATTTTTTTAGTCAAACTATATTTTACAAGTTGTCTGGGTTGCTTTTGTACCCGTAAAGTTAACATTTGGGTCAGCCTTTACAAGATTTAATTTTTTTTCCGCTGGAAAAAAAAAACATTAGTGACATCTTAAATTTTTTTTTACATTAATTTTTTTTTTACCTAGCCCGCAGCTTAAATGCAGGCCAATAAACTAGTTGATTTCTATAACTTAAGTCAATGCATTTTATTTTCATGGTTCAGAGTGAGCAAATTGTCAATTTTAATTTTCAATATAAAAAATTCACAAGACAAGTAAATTGCATTCAACAAGATAAATTACTTTGAATATCGTTAAAGATAAAAAGGTTAACAAATAATTTAAACATGTGATTGGCAATTAATCGGTAATTGCTTTTAGTGTCTTTTTGATATTAAAATTGAACTGTTTTTTGTTAAAATTTTATTTTTTTCTTCGAATTAATTGCATTCACCAAGATAACTTACTTTGAATATAATTAAAGATAAAAAGGTTAAAAATACTTTAACATGTGATTTGTAATTAATCAGTAATTATTTTTCGTGTTTGCTTGGTATTAAAATTAAACTTGTTTTTTATTAAAATTTTATTTTTTTAAAATTAATTTTTTAGTGGTTTTTTATTGTTTTAATATACTGATATCAAAAATAACAAAAATATTATTTTAATACATTTATAAACAAAAAAATATTTTAAAAAATAACTTTTATTACAATCTAAATCACTCTTTTAGTCATCAATACCCATGAATGCCAAAACTTTAAAGGTTTCTTAATTTGTGTGTTTAAGGTTACGGTGAGAAGTCTTTTTTTAAATAGTTTTTTTATTTTAAAAAATAGTAAAATATTTTTATTTTTTAATATTTAATATTAATATATTAAAATCATAAAAAAATATTAAAAAATATCAATTTGAAAAAAAAAACTAAAAATATTTAAAAAGTATTTTTAAAAAGTATAAAAAAAGAAAAAGAAGCCCTCACACACCCCATGGCACGGGGAGAAAAATCAACAGCCAGGATGCTGACAAGCACACAACTAAGTGGAAGCGGCCCTATGTGATCATTGCTTGCTAGACAATGGGTGCCGACATCAATTGTAGATTACCGGAATTATTTATTCCATTTGAACAGATCAGGAACAATTAGCATGGGTGTTTTCGTCTCGACGGGGGCATTTTAGTACACTTGCCGTTGGCTTCTACGTCAAGTGATAGCAAAAGGTCAAGATTTTCCTTGCTGGCCACAAGGAAAAGATTACAGCAGTCAGAGAGCGGTCCTCGTTTTCTATATCAACTTATCAGGCTAGGTTGTCGTTGTCCTTTCCCTTTGGAGTTGCAAATCGATCCCTTTTCTTTTATGATGTCCCTTTCATCTCCAACGTGAAGTATTTTATTATTTTTTCTAGGTATTTAGAGCTTGTTTGACAGTGTGGTTGCGAGTGCTTTTCAAATAACTTTTCATGCCAAAATACATGCCAATGATATTTTTTCATTTTTTAAAAATCATTTTTGACTTCAGCACATCAAAACGATTCAAAATGTACAAACTATATTAAATTTTAGCAAAAAAAAAATTTCAAAATTTTTAAAAACACGAGTTGAACCGCATTCCCTTATCCTGCGATGTGTTGCGGCTAATATGTTTTTTTAAAAAAATATAGGTAGATAGGTTATTTTGATATGATTTTGTATATAAAAATATTTAAAAAATAAATCATAAAATTAATAGATAAACATGGATTAAAATATTTAATCTCATAAAATAAAATATTTACTCGTTTATGTTTATTAAATTTATTTATTAAAATTAATAAAAAATAATAAAAATAGAAATACATATGAAGCTAACATATAAGAAATATTTTTTCAAAATAAATATTTTTATAATATAAAACTTATATGTATAAAATAAAATAAAAACTTCAAAAATTAAATAAAAAAAAAATCAATTCAGAAAAAGCAATCACACGAATGCTATTTTCAACATGAGAGTGCATTGACACTGTAATTATATGACATCTTTTTTTTTTTAATTTATATTCATTTAAATTTTATAGGAGTCTAGTACACGAGAAAAAAAAACCAAGTTGTTGGGATTTGGCATGGCATAATTTGATACAACTAATTATTTGATTCATGTTTTTGTTATAGACTGCATAAATTTTTTTAGCAAACAAACCAATATGCATGCTTTTCAAATGCTTTTTTTTTTACAAAAATTCCTAACTAAAAATAAAAAAAATTATATACATTTAATTAAATAAATCAATAATTATTTATATTAATAAATACAAAAGGATATATTTAATTAAACAACGCATCCTTTTTTTTCATATTGAATTGTATTTACAAAACATGCATGAATCAACACATAAAACAATTCAATTTATAAATTTGTTTGTCGAATATGAACTTAGAAAATGTAAATCGAAGTAATTATCAATTATTTAGTCTAAAAAACATTTTAATATTTGTTTTCTAGTACCTACAATTTGATTGCGAATATTATTTTTCATGTTTACTTAATTGTTTTATTTTTAACATATAAATAAAAATAAATAATAAAAACAAAAGTAAAATAGCATAGAAATATCTGACGGGATAGAAGTAAAAAAGAAGAGTTTTAAAAAGTGAAAATCTTCACTCACTAACCCGATTATAGTGTGATTATAACTTTCGGGCCTGTTTGAGAATGTGATTTTTAAAAATTATCACATTAAAATAATTTAAAAACATCAAAAAATATTAATTTAAAGTAAAAGAAGATTTAAAAAAAATTAAATTTTTTTAAATATAAAAATAAAATAGACGGAATCGTAAACAAGACAAGGTTGAGGTCAGACTTGACATGTTTATAGGAGGTTTGAATTTCTAACACTCCTCCCTTTATTATTTCTTACACTATCTTTCTAAAGATTCTACCACCCTTTTATCCCAAGCAAACTAATCTCTAGACAAGCTAGAGCATGTTTGGTAGTGTGGTTGCGAGTGCTTTTCAAATAATTTTTCGTGCCAAAATGCATGTCAATGATTTTTTTCATTTTTTAAAAATCATTTTTGACATCAACACATCAAAATAATTCAAAACGTACAAACCATATTAAATTTTAATAAAAAAAAATTTAAATTTTTTGGAAACGCAGCCGCAGCCGCGTTAGCAAACGTTCTCCTAGTCTCGGACCAGGCTGTGCCTTGTATTGAAGCATGAAATGGGCTCTCATAAAAAAAGGCTCGCCTTTATGCATTTTAAGAGCCTGGTCTCTGTATAGCAAACTTTCTATAGCTATTCTAACTCGTGCGGGTTGTAATTTTTTTTTTTAAAAAAAAATATTAGGTGTATAAACTATTTCAATGTATTTTTTTACATAAAATAAATTTAAAATGTAAATCAAATAGTTTGTATATGTATTTAATTAAATAAATTTATAACCATTTATATAAATAAACAAAAATAAAACACTAACAATAACTAAAAGAAAAATTAAGAAAATTAAAAGATAAATATAAATCAAAATATTCAACCACACGAAAAGACACATTCACCCGACTGTGTTTACTGAATTTATTTATTTAAATAAATAAAAGATAGATCAACATCTAGAAAAACTTATGATTTAAAAGATAAACACAAGTGAAACTAATTGAATAAACTCACGCTCTAAAAAAGATATCACGCAAACCGAACACATCAGAAATATTATTTAAAAATAAATATTATTTATTTTAAAAAATAAATTTCATAACTATAAAACTAAAAAAGAATTAAAATAATATATTGAAAAATCAAACACAAACAAAACAATTAAAAAAATTGTATTAAAAAAAGACATGCAAAGTCCATGACCTAAGCCATGAGATCGGGATAAACATAGAAAAGAAATTGAGAATAATCACAAGATTAATGTTAAAAAAAAAAACTAATGCAAAACGATAAGATTATATGAAACTGAATCCTTGACAAGCCGGATGCGAAAGATGAAACTAGGAGAAAAAAAATCAACTACACATAAGGATTCATATAAAAATATGGGTGAAAAAAACCATTAATTAGAGGGCAAAAAAAAATTTCAATTGGATTGTTAAATTGATTTGAGAAAATAGCTTTAACAAAAGGAAAAACAAATCAAAAAAATCAGGGTCAAATTGAAAAAAAATAAAACAACAAAAACTTTGATTGAAAGATGAAATTGAAAGCCAAAAAAATTTGAACAAAAAGGCCAAGGAAAAAATAAAAAAAGGACTGGAATGGAAAACAAAACGCACGATAAATTGTAAAACAAAAACACTTATATAAAAGGAACGATAACAAAATAAGAAATATAGAAAATGAGGACTAGGATTGAAAAACAAAAAAACAAAGAGGATAGTGGTGTATTTGACATGTCAGGAGAGAGAAAGGAAAAAAAACAAATGACCACCGACGACCATCCGACCACCGCATGCCACACAATGTGAAAGAAGACATGACGACGCATCTAGATAGACAACGAAATGTCAAATTTGTTGACTCCGGAGGTAAAAAAGTATTTTTATTGTGTTAAAAAATGGAAAGAACACAAACATCTTCAAACAATCTTTTAATGACCAATGATAAGTGAAAAAGATCAAAACCCCCAACCTCAAGGCTCATTTTTTTTTCTAACCTCAAGGACAAATAGATAATTTTACTATAGTGATCCACGTTGTCTATTGCTATAGTGAAACTCTCTCGCCTTTTAGAGTTTCTATTAATGGGTAAGAGTTGCCAATCATAAATCAATTTAAAAATGATATTATTTCAGATAAAATTAAAAAAATATATTAAAATTGACTCTAGTGGGTCTCATCCAAGTTTGTCCATGTTAATCGAGTCACAAATTAACATGCAAAGTTACTAAGATTTCAGTGGTCAATGTCCAAAAATAGTTCAATAATAAACCCGATATGTACCAACTTTAAGGATACAAATCACTATATCTGCATCACTGGTCCACCTAAAAATCATCTAGTAGGTGGTCCAGTGGTAAAAACTTGGGATCAAGGGGTTTACTCCTCATGTGGTCTCAGGTTCAAGTGTCGTGGTTTCTAATATTGATGATCATTGAAGATTTACCTGGTCGTCAACTCCATGACTTATGAGGATTAGTCGAGGTGCGCACAATCTAACTCGAACATCCCCATTAAATTAAAAAAAAAACCAGGTTTTACATTAACCAAATTGATCAAACTAGACTTGCACAACAGCAACATCTAACCACCAAAAGCAAACAAATCTTCTCAGGCAGTGGAAGGGCCGTTGCCTGCCATGTGAAATCCATCATATTTTGCCTACTCCCTTCCACCCAACCGAAACTATTAGCGTATGAAAGCAGCGAATAAGTAATCCCTGACAAATAAACCCAAGAAAGATAAATTAACGTGCCTAATAACAAGTACATGCTTTTTTTGGTCCAAAAAACTAAATTGCATCGCCAACAAAAAAATCCCAGATGAAAAAAAAAAAAAAACAAATCATTATCATTTCCGAAACAACGTCGTTTTCACTAGTACACAGCCAAAACAAGCCCACAGTAAAGCATGGAACTACTCCTTACAAATCACTAGAGAAACTACCCTCTCATAAGTTTATACCTTTTAATAATCAAAATCACATTAAATAAACAAAACGTTGTGCATCAAATCAACTCTACCAGCAAAATGAATAAACATTAAACACCATGTAGGCTTAACACGGTCATAAACACTTCATTCTCAAGTTTGCATCAAGGTTTCAAATCATAAGAGAGGCTGAAATAAAATAATTAATTTCTTTTATAAATATACTGATCCAAGTAGTCATATCAAACCGAGAAAAAAAGAGAGGTGTGCAATACATTTATTCTTGATAAAATAAAATTGTACATTCATTTAAAAATGTGGTTGAAATTATTTTTTATTTTAAAATAAATTAAAATAATAATTTTTTTAAAAAAATTATTTTTAACATTAATACATCAAAACAATTAAAAAACATAAAAAAAGAATTTAACAAAGTAAAAGTCATATATTGGTTTTTTTTTAAATCACAAATTATAAATGCAATTAAATTATTTTGACACACTACGGTTCCTATGATTCCTTATCAAATTAATCAGAGAGTTTTTTTTTAAAATTAGCATCATGAGAAAAGAACTTAATTTTAATACATAAATTATAATTTAAACTCATTAAATAAATTAATTATAACTAAAATTGATCCTTGTTTTACTATAGCGCGAGCTATTGTGCACTGTGAGTGAATTCAATGTGAATTATACTGTTCTGCACTATAGCATGAGTATTATACACTGTGCGTGCTTTCACTATGGACTGCACTGTTTGGTGGGGGCATGTGTGAGGCTGTAGCAAGCAGACCCCAAGCACTAGGCTGGAGGCACGCCTCTGAAGTTGCGGACACCTAGCGTTTGGCTGCCAGGCCTGGGCTCTAGGTAGGTCGCGCCCCAGGCTGCAGCCACTTGACACTCAGTCTGCCCAGCCTTGAGCGCTTGGGTTGCCTGCCTGTGTGCTGGGTGGACCAAGCGCACACGTGGGGCTTGAGCTGATGTCTGTGTAAGAAATATTATTATTTTTATTATAATTAATATAATTAATAAATTTGAAAGAAAATATTATTATTAATATTGGAAACATATTATTATTTATATTATAAATTTTTATGATATTTTTATAAAAATAAAAAGTGAGTCCGCGGCGCAGTGTTATTAAAAATATTCAACAATTTTAAGTATTAATATACAAAATATTATAATTTGCGTTGTGAATATTATTATTTTTCTTATAATACAAAATATTCATATAAAAAATATTATTATTTGTGTTCTAAATATTATTATTTTTCTTATAATTCAAATTATTCATATTAAAATATTATTATTTGTGTCTAAATATTATTATTTTCTTATAATTCAACGTATTCATACAAAATATATTATTATTTGTGTTATATTATTATTATTTTTATAATAATTTAAAGTTTTAATATAAAAAATATTATTATTTGTGTTTTGGATATTTTTGGAATTAAAAATAGTATTATTTATGTTATGAATATTATTATTTTTACTATAATCAAAAGTATTAATATTAAAAATATTATCTTTTGTGTTATCAATATTATTATTTTTATAATAATTAATATTATTAATAAAATAATTACTAAATTAAAAAACATTATTCTTAATATTAAAAAACATCCATAGATTTGATTTAAAAGATAAAATTAAAAATTATTATTACTACTTCTATTATTATTAATAAATTTTAAAAAATTATTATTACTATTTAAAAGACACGTGGTATTTGATGCCTATGTGCTGGCAGACCTTGGTTCTTACACGTCACCGAAACCTAAAATAGACTCAGTTCATGTTTGTACAAAACCCAAATAACCTTAAATCCAGTCATCATCAAAACCTAATTATTTTATAAAATAAAAAATGAGCTCGCAGTTTCTAAATTGTGACGTGAGGACAAAGGAATATATACGATATAATAGACCGAATATAATGTCTTTATTCGTATAGTTTATTCCGATTTTTTTTCTCTTTCCAACAAAAACACATATAAAAGTCGTCCACCCGCTCTTTTTTCTTATTTATTTATTCTGATTTTAGGGTTTCTCTTCACCCCCGGTCCCCCCTGTCCTCTCTCCCCCGATCAAAATTTCCCAAATTCGATAATTTTTAGGGTTTTCAAACGGATGCGCTGAATTCTCGTCATGACAACGCGATCCGGTGGCGCGTGAGTGCGCGACGACGGATATAATTCTGGAGGGTTAGTTCTTGTATGGAAACTCGTAGCCGGAAACGGGCGGAGGCCTCCTCATCTGCCGCCACCACCACCAGTCCTACTACTCGCCCTAACAAACGATCCCGCACTGCCACAACAACAACCGCCACCGCTACTCGCTCTCGTTCCACACGTGCTCACCCTCTCCCCATGGACTCCACACCTGTCGAATCGTCTTCTTCTTCTCGCTCTCGTCGGAATAGGAATAATAATAGTAACAGTGAATCGGATAAAGGCAAAGAGAAAGAACATGAAGTTAGGGTTTCGCGTGAAAATAGGGAAATTAACAATAATTTGGATTCTGGAAATGACAATAATAACCTCAATGTCGACGACGATGACGACAGCGAAGGTGGTGGAATTGGTGCTTTCCATCATAATCTGACTTCAGCTAGTAGTGCCTTACAGGGTTTGCTGAGAAAGTTGGGTGCTGGTCTTGATGATTTGTTGCCTTCTCCCGTGACGGGTTCAGGTTCAAGCTCGCATCAATCGGGGAGATTGAAGAAGATTCTGTCTGGGTTGAGGGCTGATGGAGAAGAAGGGAAGCAAGTGGAAGCCTTAACGCAGCTCTGTGAAATGCTTTCTATTGGGACTGAAGAGAGTCTGAGCACTTTTTCCGTGGATTCTTTTGTTCCGATTCTTGTTGGTTTGTTGAATAATGAGAGTAATCCTGATATTATGTTGCTTGCTGCAAGGGCGATTACACATTTGTGTGATGTTTTGCCATCGTCTTGTGCTGCTGTTGTTCATTATGGCGCTGTTTCATGTTTTGTTGCAAGGTTGATTACTATTGAGTACATGGACCTTGCTGAACAGGTTAGTTTCTTGATTCCCCAGTTTATGTTGCTTTTATCTGCCCGTAAATTGATTGGCTATGGTTTATTTAGGTGGTTGATTATTTGGTATTCATGGCAAATCCGTTCTTTGAATACCGTATACAATAATGATGGCTTATGAATGTATTAAATGGGTTAGTCATTTGGGATTTTATGTTTGATTAGCTATGCCAGTGTCTTGCTTTTAGTCAGTGGTAAGATTGCATTCTTTCTATACAGCATTATGACAATACTATTCAGATGGACTGCAATCAGCTGGTTTTATTTGTTGGTTTATTAGTGAAACTTACTGCTGCTTCTGTTGTAACGTGACAGTCTCTGCAAGCTCTAAAGAAAATATCTCAAGAGCACCCAACTGCATGTCTGCGTGCTGGTGCTCTTATGGCAGTGCTTTCTTATCTGGATTTTTTCTCAACTGGAGTTCAGGTAATTGATTTGCAGTTTTGTTTTTTAGTTAATAAGTTAATTTGGCATGCAGAGATGCTAGAACCTTGTGGAGTAGTTCTCATTCTTATTGAGGCTCTTTTGATCAATGTCATGTTTTCAGCGAGTAGCATTATCGACTGCTGCAAATATGTGCAAGAAACTTCCTTCAGATGCAGCTGACTTTGTGATGGAAGCAGTCCCTCTGTTGACCAACCTTCTTCAGTACCACGATGCAAAGGTAATCTTGCTGTTTTCTCTTAGAGTTGCAGCCAATTCACCACCTTCTAGTTTATTCTGCACTCAAAGCAATTTGAACATTTGTAGGTCTTGGAGCATGCTTCAGTTTGTTTGACAAGGATTGCCGAAGCCTTTGCTTCATCACCAGACAAATTAGATGAATTGTGTAATCATGGACTTGTTGCTCAAGCTGCCTCTCTCATTTCCACCAGTAGTTCCGGTGGTGGACAGGCATCTCTCAATGCTCCAACATATACGGTAAAAGAAGTTTGTACCTTGTCCTTTAAGTTTTATGTCATGTATTTCGGCCTTTCTGACTTAAGGCATTCAGGGCTTAATTCGACTGCTATCCACATGTGCAAGTGGCTCTCCTTTAGGAGCCAAAACATTACTTCTTCTTGGGGTCAGTGGCATTCTTAAAGATATACTATTAGGTTCTGCGGGTTCTGCTAACTCCTCTGTTCCTCCGGCTCTAAGTAGACCAGCAGATCAGGTACCTGCTTCTTCGTCTGCTTATTCTGTTTTGTGGTGCCATTGCATTCTTTTCACCATGAAGTTTTCCTAGGATTAAAAAATATTTGGCCTGTTCAACAGTTTTAGAACTAAGTTCCAGCTTCATTTTTGTTGACGCTGCCATATAGGTTTTTGAGATTGTCAATCTGGCAAATGAGCTTCTTCCTCCACTTCCACAAGGAACCATCTCCCTCCCTACGAGCTCCAGTATGTTGGCCAAAGGATCTGTTGTGAAGAAGTCTCCATCCAGCAGTTCTGGGAAACAAGATGATAATAATGGAAATGTTCCTGAGGTTTCAGCTCGTGAGAAATTATTAAATGATCAACCAGAACTTCTGCAGCAATTTGGAATGGATCTTCTTCCTGTTCTGATACAGGTCGGTCAGTTTTTTAGTGGACTTTGCAGTGTATAAATTGTAAGATCTGTTTTGTGTTCACTGAAGTTGATAATAACAACATCATTTGCTTGTTGTTCAGATTTATGGTGCCAGTGTCAACAGTCCTGTTCGCCACAAATGTCTCTCAGTTATTGGGAAGTTGATGTACTTCAGCAATGCGGAGATGATTCAGTCTCTACTTAATGTGACAAACATATCAAGGTGAAGCAAATTTTATCCATGCTTGTTCTTTTTATATACTCTCATCAGGGTAAGTCATATGACTATTTATCCATGTTATTTGTTCCTCTAGTTTTCTAGCTGGGGTGTTAGCGTGGAAAGATCCACACGTCTTGGTTCCTGCCCTTCAAATTGCCAAGATTATTATGGAAAAACTTCCTGGGACTTTCTCCAAGATGTTTGTCAGAGAAGGTGTTGTTCATGCTGTAGATCAACTTATCTTAGCTGGAAGTCCAAATACTGGTCCTACCCAAGCTGCTTCTGCTGAGAAGGATAACGATTCTGTTCCTGGATCATCATCACGTTCCAGGCGTTACAAACGTCGCAGTGGGAATTCAAATCCTGAGGCAAATTCATCTGAAGAATCCAAGACTCAAGTTTGCGCAAATGCTGGATCACCTCCAAGTTCTATAGAAATCCCAACCGTTAATTCTAATTTGCGTTTAGCTGTTAGTGCGTGTGCTAAAGATTTTAGAGATAAGCACTTTCCTTCGGAACCCGGAGCTGCTGAAGTTGGGGTTACCGATGACCTGTTACACTTGAAAAATCTCTGCACAAAGTTGAATGCTGGTGTTGATGACCAAAAGACTAAAGCAAAGGGCAAATCAAAGGCTTCTGCTTCCCATCTTGTTGACAATTCTGCTAATAAGGAAGAATACTTGATTGGGGTGATATCTGAGATGCTAGCAGAGCTAGGCAAGGGGGATGGTGTATCCACTTTTGAGTTTATTGGTAGTGGTGTTGTGGCAACCTTGCTAAATTATTTTTCTTGTGGCTATTTTACCAAGGAGAGAATTTCAGAAGCCAACCTACCCAAACTTCGGCAACAAGCACTGAGAAGATTTAAATCATTTGTTGCTCTGGCCCTTCCTTCCAGTATTGATGGAGGGGGTGCCACCTCCATGACAGTCTTAGTTCAGAAGCTTCAAAATGCTTTGTCATCCTTGGAGCGTTTTCCTGTTGTTCTTAGCCATTCTTCTAGGTCATCCAGTGGAGGTGCACGCCTGTCTTCTGGATTGAGTGCACTATCTCAACCTTTTAAGTTACGTCTCTGTCGGGTCCAAGGGGAAAAGGGTCTCCGTGATTACTCTTCCAATGTTGTACTTATTGATCCATTAGCAAGTTTAGCTGCTGTAGAAGAATTTCTTTGGCCACGAGTACAGCGAAACGAAACTGGCCAAAAGGTGTCTGAATCTGCAGGAAACTCAGAATCGGGGACCACACACCCTGGAGCTGGTGCATCATCCCCTTCTACCTCAACTCCTGCTACTGCCACTCGTCGTCACTCTTCAAGATCCCGATCATCTGTTAATATAGGAGATTCAGCTAGAAAGGAACCAATACCAGAGAAAAGCACAAGCTCATCAAAGGGAAAGGGGAAAGCTGTTTTGAAACCAGCTCAGGAGGAGACAAAAGGACCTCAAACTAGAAATGCTGCTCGTAGAAGAGCAGCCCTTGATAAAGATGCAGAATTGAAACCGGTGAATGGGGATTCTAGTTCTGAGGTATGTTATAATTCAAGGATACTATGATAACTTGATTGTAAGTCTTAACTTGCATTATGATAAACTATTAGAATTCTAATATTCATTTTCCTGTGAGGATGGCAGCCAACTTTGTTGCTTTAGCCAAATAAAATAGTTTAATGAATCTCCTTGATAACTAAAAACTAGTTAAAAAGCAGTTCAACTTATTCTTTACATCAAGTTCTGATAATGAGAGTACTGAATTTTAGGATTCTTAAGAGTCTACTTTTCTCGTTAGTAAGGAACTCTGCATTTGCATGTGGATTGCGGTATGCATGAATCAAGTCCAGTGAGAAGTTCTACGCTAAACTTTTCTCAAGAAAACTAGAGTTATTAGAGTGCCGCTTCATATTATAATTTGTGGATAATCTATTGAGCATCCATACAAAACATATCATATATTTATTATTTTGACAGTTTTTCAAACAACTTTTTGAATTTTTTTGTAGGATGAGGAATTGGATATTTCTCCTGTGGAGATTGATGATGCGTTGGTGATTGAAGATGATGACATCTCCGACGATGACGACCATGAAGATGTTAGTCTTCTGATTGCTTTGTCTTTGTTAATTATGTAGCTTATATATTTTAAATTTCTTTCTTTATGCTTTGTGTTTGTCTGATTACAGCTCCTTTTGGATTGAGTTTTCATAACCATGGTCTTGGAAAAGCAACAAAAACCATAGTTTTAATTGTATCGAAGTTTCAAAACCTTTTTGAAAAGATTATGAAAGACCTGAAAATCAGTTTTTTGCCTCAAAAACTGCTTTTTGCAAACTCAACCTGTTGTTTGCTGTGTATTCACCACTTTCTAGATTTGATCATCTTTTTTCTCTCTCCCAGGTGCTAAGAGATGATTCTCTTCCTGTTTGCATGCCTGACAAAGTACATGATGTGAAATTGGGTGATACACCGGAGGATAGCAATGTTGCACCAGCAGCAAGTGACAGCCAAAGTAACCCTGCTTCTGGTTCTAGTAGCAGGGCTGCTGCTGTTAGGGGCTTGGATTCCACTGATTTTAGGAGCTCTTATGGATCTAGGGGAGCTATGTCTTTTGCTGCTGCTGCCATGGCTGGGCTTGGATCTGCTAATGGTAGAGGCATCAGAGGAGGAAGAGATCGACAAGGACGTCCCCTGTTTGGTAGCTCTAGTGACCCTCCTAAGTTGATCTTTACTGCTGGTGGGAAGCAGCTAAATAGGCATTTGACTATCTATCAGGCTATCCAGAGACAACTTGTGCTGGAAGATGACGATGAAGACAGGTATGGTGGCAGTGACTTCATCTCTAGTGATGGGAGTAGGCTTTGGAGTGATATATATACCATTACATATCAAAGGGCAGATGGCCAAGCTGATAGGGCTTCTGTTGGAGGCTCAAGTTCTAGCACATCAAAGTCCACCAAAGGTGGCCCTTCCAATTCAAACTCAGATGCTCAAATGCATCGGATGTCACTTTTAGATAGCATCTTGCAAGCGGAACTTCCTTGTGATCTAGAAAAATCTAATCCTACTTATAATATATTGGCTCTACTACGTATACTTGAGGCTTTGAACCAGCTTGCACCTCGTTTGAGAGTTCAACTACTTTCTGACAACTTCTCCGAGGGGAAAATCTCTAGTTTGAATGAGTTGACTGCTACTGGTGCCAGGGTTCCTGCAGAAGAATTCGTAAATAGCAAGCTCACACCTAAATTAGCTCGACAAATTCAGGATGCCCTGGCACTGTGCAGCGGGAGCCTTCCATCATGGTGTTATCAGTTAACAAAAGCATGTCCATTCTTGTTCCCTTTTGAGACTCGGCGACAGTACTTCTATTCAACTGCTTTTGGATTATCTCGTGCGTTGTTTCGTCTTCAGCAGCTGCAGGGTGCAGATGGTCATGGGTCAACAAATGAAAGAGAGGTGAGGGTTGGAAGATTACAACGCCAGAAAGTTCGTGTTTCCCGAAACCGCATTTTGGATTCTGCTGCGAAAGTAATGGATATGTATTCTAGTCAGAAGGCTGTGCTTGAAGTAGAATATTTTGGCGAGGTTGGCACTGGGTTGGGTCCTACCTTAGAGTTCTACACGCTTTTGAGTCATGATCTACAGAAAGTTTCTCTGGGAATGTGGAGGTCAAATTCAGCAGCAGGGAAACCTTCAATGGAAATTGATGGAGATGATGAAAAAAATGGAAAATCCAACAATGGGTCAGGTACTGCAGTTGCTGCTGATCTTGTCCAAGCTCCACTTGGCCTGTTCCCTCGTCCTTGGCCACCAACCACTAGTGCTTCTGAAGGGAGCCAATTTTATAAGACTATTGAGTATTTCCGGCTGGTCGGACGGGTGATGGCCAAAGCTCTTCAAGATGGGCGGCTTTTGGACCTACCACTTTCAATGGCATTTTATAAACTTGTGCTTGGTCAAGTAGGCTATCAGACCATTTTTTACTGCACATTAGCTATATTTTGTTGTCGCACTGTTGATCTTATTGGTTGAAATATGTATCCTCTTATCAATTGCAGGAGCTTGATCTGTATGATTTTCTTTCGTTTGATGCTGAATTTGGGAAGACTTTACAAGAATTGCATGCCCTTGTTCGTCGAAAACAATATTTAGAATCAATAAGCACTGAAAATAATGAGGTCAATGCTGATTTATGTTTTCGTGGGACCCCAATTAAAGATCTCTGCTTGGATTTTACTCTTCCTGGTTATCCAGACTACATGATGAAGCCAGGAGATGAAACTGTATAGAACCCTTCTTAACCTAAACATCTCTTTATAATTGGATGCAATATTTCTTGCTGCAACTATCTTTCATTCTGATGATTTATTTTCCCTCAAATTTTGTTATAAGCTTCAGGTTGATATCAATAACTTGGAAGAATACATATCCTTGGTAGTTGATGCAACTGTGAAGACTGGGATCATTCGACAAATGGAAGCGTTTAGAGCTGGGTTCAATCAGGTCCAGTTCCATCTGTCTTTTATGAGCTCAGTAACTATTTTAGGAAATTGTTGTGCCTTGGATGTTTAGTTGATTTCTGTAAATTTTAAGTTCTATGGAGTTTCCTGCATTATATATTTTGTTGTGGTCTGCCTTTTATACTATTTACATATGCTGTTTTTGTAAAATCTATTATAACTGCCTTGATTTTTTGATATCACATTCTGGTTTTATTATGCTTGTTCCAAACTCATTCTGGTTCTGCTTAATAAGTAGGTTTTTGACATCTCATCATTGCAAATATTCACTCCGCAAGAATTGGATTATTTGCTTTGTGGGCGAAGAGAACTGTGGGAGGTAATTCACTCTCTTTTTGCTGTTTATGCATTATGATTCTGGAACTTTTTTCTTGATTATTTATTGGATGCTTTGACTGATGCAGTTGGAGACACTTGTTGATCATATAAAATTTGATCATGGATACACTGCCAAGAGTCCAGCCATTGTTAACGTATGTTCTTTACTTTGATTTTTGAGGATCATGTTTGGGAGAATATGTATCTGTGTTTTTATTCTCGTCTGATGATTATGGTGCTGTGGCCATGATGTTTTAGCTGCTTGAGATTATGGGAGAGTTCACACCAGAGCAGCAGCGTGCTTTTTGCCAGTTTGTTACTGGAGCACCCAGGCTGCCACCTGGTGGTCTGGCTGTGCTAAACCCAAAATTAACCATTGTTAGAAAGGTATGCCTTGAAGCAGCGTGTTTATTACAATTTAATGTTCCATTTGGTGCATGCTATGCTGAATGTGCATAACATTGTATAGTACTCTTCTGTCACTCTAGTTATACATGAATTCTATAGGCTCTTGTTACAAGGTCGTTAAATGCCTTTTCAACTTTTATTTCCATAAATAGTATCATAAGATGAATTGTAAAATCATATGCATGCCGGAATAAATTAAGTGCACATGGGTCAATTACATGTATGGATTTGTGAAATAATATGGTATGGAGTACTTTGCAATACAATCAACATGGTGTTTTTTTTTTTGGGTGGGGAATGATGCATGGGTATTGTTTCCTGATGCATCAACACATTGCTGTGTCACATTTTTTTTAATGGCATCTTCCTGTAGATTTTATAATTAAAATCACCTCTGTTTATTTGAAAATGATTGTCATCTATGTGTTGTAGTTGTCAAAACCGTCTTAAATTTTCTGTTGCTTCCTATAACAATAGCATTTCTGGGCGCAGCATTCTTCATCTGCTGGAAATGCAATGTTGAATGGAACTGGGCCTTCAGAATCAGCTGATGATGACTTGCCTAGTGTCATGACTTGTGCTAATTACCTAAAGCTACCACCTTACTCTACCAAGGTACTGTATTTGGTGATCAAAATGGACTTATAAATATCTGGGATTTTTTACATCTTCTGGTGCTTACTTTATCCGTGCTTTAAACAGGAAGTCATGCACAAGAAATTGCTGTATGCAATCAGTGAAGGGCAGGGATCTTTTGACTTGTCATGAGTTTTTTTGACTAGGCGATCGAATCTCTTTATATTACATCACAAGAATCCCAGACTTTTTTCCTGGGATGCATTTGAGATTGGAAGTGATGCTTATAACACTCAATAATATGGCTTCCCGTTGGTGTTACCTATACTAGTGGTGTCATCAAGGTCAGCTCATAAATTTTTGGGGAGGCTCTTGTCAAATTTTGTTATTGGGCCTGGATATAATGTTTGCTTGGATAGCTCATCCATTTTTTCTCGATGATGGCCGTGTATTTGCAGCTCATAGAAGATGTGCTCTGATTTTTATGAATCTGAAATTATTTTATTGGCAGTATGTACTGGTTCCTTAAATTTGACGGTTAAAATTTTCAGGTTGCTTGCTGCATTTTCGTGCTGTAAAGGAGTAACACGTGGAGGCGTGTTCAGTTGCTAATTCTTGTAAATAAATAGAAAATTTTCAATTTTTTCTTCTTGTCCAATAGAATATACATGTATTTCAAGTAATGATGGAAATGCCAAAAATAAACATTGAAATATTGCTTTTGTTTTACATGTATTTTGCTGTGTATCTTGCAGGTTATTTTATACCATGAAATTGTTATACCTGTTCTTCTATGCATGAAACATGAGATAAACTGATATGAAGCAAAAAACATGTCCATCCTCTTTGATTGTAGGATGTTGTCTAGCTTTATTCATTCATATGTCATTGTAGTTCCCACTCAACACGCCATTTAGAATTGTGAAAGCTCACCATGGACTCTTTTGATCCGAAACTCTTCGTCTGTAGGTCTAAGCGATGAACATAGAAGACGTATCATGCCCGTCCATTAAGATGGGGTTGTCCTTCCTCATCACTGTTTGACAATGCCTGGCCTTGTTGATCCCACCTTGGTTATCTACATTGAATTTAGTGAAAAATAGTAGTTTTTATTTAATATTAGCTAATTCATGCTTCATCTCGGAGAATAGGCAAAATTTAGTATTGTTCTAATTTCTGAAAGGTTCGGTGTTTGAGTTTCCAATTTTAAATATTTAGATTGAGGAACTAAATCACAGTATAGAAAATTATTCTATAAAAACTAAAGTTTCGTGTTCATCTTTTTTCCCGACTTTTAGAATGTTTTCAATCCCATGTTCATATGGTGAGGCTAAACTCTTTGTGATGGAGTTTTAAATAATTCACATCTGAACAGATGTTTTTACAAAAAAGATATTAAACAACACCTTTTGATTCTACTTTCAAATAAGATTTATATTGCAAATAAGAAATAATCTTCCCATGCTAGATTGTTTATGCTACCAATTCATCCTCTGAAAACTGCTGTGTCCCTAGAAGTACACTCTGATAAATAATGGGTGGATGTCCGTGACATCAAATTATCAGTCGAGTGAAAAATAAGATTAAACTATAATCCTCAGATATTTTAGATCACAAAGGCAAAACAACTTGCAATGAAAGTGTCTAATATTGATGGTGATTGGTTGTTGCATTATTTGGAAATATATGTATTGATTTTCTCCGCTACAATCTCCATTCTTGAAAGTTGATTGTACAAGGAAAAGGTTGATGGAATTAGTAGCTTTGGGGGATTGGGACACCAAGAATGAGTAGTCGCGTTTTCAACAAGGCCATTGTTTTTTATACGGTAACCGAAGTTTATTGTAGATACGCAGAAAAATTTATATATTTATTTTAGGGTGTTTTCAATGTTGATAAATAAATAGGTTTTGCTCTACATATTTGGTCTAGCTTTGAAGCCTTATTGGCTGGCTAGCTAGCTATACAAGGAGGACAGACACCAGGCAGCAGTTGACCAAAGTTAACGAAGATGCCTCTAGTGGTAGCTGTGGCATGTATTGTTGAGACATTCGACAGGAGCTTCTGGAGTACATCTAACGACGTCTGAACCACAGTCCTTCGTTGTTTTGCATGAAAGTCCACTTGCTGCTTTTATCACACTTTCGAGGGAATCACCTGCAAAATACAAATATCATTTAATTACCAGTTGTTTCCTTGCATCAAACAAGGACTGGTGCTGTATTATAAGAGAGAGACAGAGAGACTAACGATGCTACGAGCAAAGGCAATGCCATCTTGGAATAAGTCTTCTCCATAGTTTTCCCTTTTCTTCTAATCTGTTGCTATAAACGAGTAACGGTTTTCGTTTTTCTATGCACGAAATAAACCTGCTTTAACATGTATTTATAGACGGGGCAAGTACGAAGAAATTCATGGAGCATGATGAGATGCCCAAAGAAAACAAGGAATATGAAATTGGCTTCAATGCAAGTTTTCTTCTTATTACATAAATTCCACCCCAAACATACATACAGACGTTCTTTCTACGCAGGAGAGAGCTGTGAAAGATGATCTGGCTTCGCATCTAGAGTTACAAAGCATCTCTGTTCTGCATCCATAACTGTGTGTGTAAACCTTCTGGTATTGAAAATAGAACTTTATTTAAACAAAAAACAACCCACTATTTGTGAAAGCAAAATGTCAACTGAGAAATGCTTAATACATTGGACATACATACAATTCTATTTGTAAATTCAAATTTCTTCTCCGCGGTACATCTTTGAATTTCTGTAGGTTTAATTTTGGATGCCTTTTGGAATCTTAAGCAGAAATGTATTGAAGTTAAGATGCTCATCTTCTGTTAGTCCTTACCATTGTTCACTAATGGCAGCGCTGGCCAAATTTAATGAGTTATATGCAAATAATTTTATTTTTCGATGCAATGACTTGATAATGCAAACCCCAAATAATTACTGGCAGTGTATTAAGCTGCTGCATGGACTAAAATCAAAATCTTGCCAATCATTTTCAGAGTAGGAGGCAACGTATTTTGTTCAAGAACATCCCTGTGCCCTCAATGCATGCACCAAGTGTGCTTCCGACATTATAAGGTATAATCATATGCCATTGGTTTCTGATGGAAAAGGATTATGTTTGATATTTTTTATTTCCAAATGGCATAGCCTTCTGCTTTTCTGCAGCTATTGAAGTTCTGTTAAACTCATCAAGAAGATTCAAATTTATGTTGGAGCTCATAATCTAACATATGAAAGGGAAATTTATTCTGATGGAAAGACAAGGTAGAATTTTTAAGAAAGAAGATGTTCAAGATTACATGTCCTTGAAACCACAATAAAATTGTTCTAGGCATATGATGTTTAAGCCTGGTTTGCAGAACGCTTGGGACCCTTGTTGCTGCACTTCACTTGAACGGCCAGATTCTTGGTCAAATTTGGACAGTTGTCTTTCTTTCCGTTAAAAAGCCCTTTGTCCATTGGAATATCACAGCTAGTTTTTCCCAAGCAATGCTGCTCAAATTCAAGCAGAAATCTCATTAGTCTCCTAGCAGGCAGCAATAGCATTGGCTGGCAGAAGAAGAAGAAAAAGGAAACAATAAATTATGCAAGGGGAAAGAAGAGAAGAGAATTACCTGCTCAACAACTTGCTTGGAAATAGGTGAATCACAAGTTCCAACAGCAAAGTTTCCACAGGTACCCGAAGGATCACCAAAGCTTGCAAACTGCACGGCAACAATCTTCTTCTTGTTTGGACACTTTAAGCGAGCTGCTGGTTTTGCATCATCCGCAACAGGTGTGAATTTTTTATTCTTCCTTTCCCAGGATCTCACATTTGGTGGATGATATTCAGTCACGTAGCTACAGATGGTATCTCTATTGACAGTTAGGATCTCAATCTTCTCAGGGCTTGCTTCCTCCTCCTCCAATATAACCATAAGGTTGTTTGTTGGTTTTAAGTAAGATCTTGGGATGTGATATCTGATTTTACAAGCAAGAAATTTTAGTCAATCTCTCTATTTGCTTCGTACTTAAGGAAATTTTTCTGTGCGTGACTAAGAAATATTGCTTTACTTACTCTGATTGAGTAGGCTCTCCAAGAGGGGAGATGTAATTCATCCAGTAACGACCGATGCTCTTGCCATTGATCCAAATCATACCCTTCTTCATACCGGTCATCCGGACAGCAACAGGGGATTTTCCTTCAGGAGCATCAAAGCGAGTCTGCAACAAGAAAATATGATGCCTAAATGAATACCAAGAATTAAACAAGTTTGTTGCCAGGTGATACCTCACTGAGAAATTTAAAGATTGGTGGCTAGGGAAAATGATATCCCAGCATTACCTTGTACCAAGTAACAGGAGGCCCGTCCTTATTGACTTTGGTCCATGTTACCTTCCTCCCCCCTTCCTTTGTGAACACTTTAGCTGTCTCTCCCGACAAGGCAACCTACAAATTAGGATCACACGATTCACATTAGGCTTTTGCTATCATTGAAGTGTTATTCTTTGATGAATACAAAGCTCATCCATACCTGATGTCCCCAACCATTGGATGACAGATCAAGTGTTCCAGTGTTCAAACCTAGGATTGAGACACCACGAGGTCCAGCGTACCTATGCTCCATGTAGGCTCCGCTATCCTTCATTGACAAAGAAGAGCTTGCATAAGTTTCACGTCCAAAATTCATTCCCAAATTCTGAAGATCTGTTAGTTATGACGTATGATAGCTACTTACTGGGAGTCCAACTAGAGAGCCCAAGAGTGTAACAAAATTAATCCCAGGCTTCAACTTCACAGAATGCTGGAGGACAAAGCTCTTCTCAATTTGGCTCCCATGTGCAGAACCTGAAAACATTTAGCACAGTTACCTCAAGAAAATCCTGTTACTAAACATGTTCCAAAGCTATAATAATAAGAATGTGTAAGTTGCAATTACCTATAAATTCCCCATTTATAAAAGCAACCATTGCATGGCCAAGACTTGCAACTCTTAAAACTGGATTGATATCTTTTCGTGCTGACAGGTCATTACGATCCACATTTATGCTGGGACGAGAATTTACAGAGACATGTCAGATTTTGGTTTCAGTGGAAGCACTAGGTAACACCTGTTAGGATTCATCAATTTCATGATGGATAGACTAAAAATGAGCTTATATACTCACGTCGTGGTGAACCAAGCGTAGTCGGTTTTATCTTTAGTTAAGTTATAAAGTTCTCTTGGGATCCTGGAATCTACTAGAAGGTTAGATGGAATGGTTTCTGAAAACATCTTCCATTCAAGTTTTCCGTCTGTTTTTCTTGATTTCACAAAGTTTCTTGAATTATGTTGTGACACAACCTGTTTTGCATGAAAGAAAAAGAAGGGATCACTTAGCGGCTGTGCAGCAATCAATCTGTTTCAGGAGTAACTTCTATAGTTCTAAACTCTAAGCAATTATCAACGGAGACAAAGAGATCATGAATTACCGTCATGGTATTATAAACGACAGTCTTGCAATCTGGGAGGATGCTGATGGATTTGGCTGGAAGGTAATACTTCTTACCCCTGAATGTAACAGTTTCTGGATCTTTCGTGTTGTTGTTGGCCAAGAAAGCGGCGCAATCGTTGGTTCCAGGTTGCTCAAAGAACCGAGCCTGTAAAGTAAGACAGCTTAAGTAAACCAAATTTACTTTGGATCTGGACCATCTTTTTCTTAAGTGCTTGCAAGGAGAACTCTGGAATGGAGGTCAAATCTCTCGTAGATGCTTAGTTGCTTACCTCTACATCAGCAGATAACCTTTGAACATTAGGGGTTCCCCATAGAATAGCCTTCTTGCATAGATTTAGAGCCCTATGAAGGTCCTTGAGGTGACCCCATTTTGGTTCCCTCTGCAAACCTGCAAGAAGTGGAAACAAAAGGCCAATGAGTTCTTTGAAGGATCTTTGCTTCTGGCAGCATCATAGATTAAGATGTTAAACCTTACCATATTCATCAAGAGGAGCTTCATCATAGTAGCGGGTTGTTACAAATGAGGCAGCAGTTCTATCAAAGTTTGTCCCACCATGGTACTGCAAACACACATTGACTAAAATGTTTCACAGAGCAAAAGAAATTCTCTTATGGAAGAATCTCAGAGATTTCAGCTTTCTCCTTACCATGTAGTAGTTGACCAGACTACCATTCTTTGAAAACCAACGAGCAACTGAAAATGCAGTATCTTCTGCTGATCTTTGAGATGGGGGATCTCCAAAAACTCTAAACCTGTTACCACATAACATTTATTGGAATGCTGTTAGCATCATTGCTTCATTTGCTGTTCTATCTTGTTCTTTCAATTCTTTCCTTTCTCTTATTTAGGCTTTAAATGTTATTTTGCATATCCTATTAATGCATGTGAATGGCTCAGTGTAATCATCAAGGTCTATACTCACTGAGCAGTCCAGTTCTCAGTCCATAGAGATGGTTTATCAGGACTATTGGGGCCTGTGAAGGTATCTCCGCAGTGCCTTCCATTGCACGTATTGATCTGCACAATAAAGCATGGATATTTCATTATAATTTGCAGATCAGTCCTCTTAGATTACAAAAGTTGATTCATGAAAACTTGTTAGCTTACCACTGGACCAGGGGCATCCTTCTGCTTGCACATGACCCATGGGACTCCTGTTTTCAGCCCCAGAGCCATATTTCCTGCCCACTGAACATAGCTAACTCCCAAGTTTCTATATGCAAGTTGGACAGTGTTGTACTCATTTTCAATCTGCATTAAAATATAAGAAAAAGAAAACGAAATGGATGAGATGTTCAATGGTAAAGAAATGAAAGATATGCGAGCTGGGATTATTAGAGTGGAAATAAACCTGAGCCAAGATGATGGGACCTCCTTGTGATGCAAACAATTTCTCTTCTTTCAACTTGTTGATGATCATTGTAACGAATCTCTCCATATGAAGCTACAAATTTTGAAACTTCTTGTCAAATGCTGTGCTTAATTATTTCACAGAACTTCTTTTTATACAAAGTGGGTGATGCTATTACCTTGAAGGGTGCGTTGTCTGAACGGAATATGATGTCTGGAATCTCTCTCAACCAATATGGAAGCCCTCTAAGAGATCACATTGAAAACAGGGTGTAAGATAGATACACATATAATGGTGTATGTAGCAAAATAAAATATGCAATGATCAGAAGAAGAAAACAAGGAGTTGACTCATACCCATGGTTCCATTCAGCCTGGATGAATGGTCCAAGCCTGATGGTTGCAGACATACCATTCTCCCCAATCGTCTTGATGAACTTCACCAAGTCATATGATCCTTCAAAATTAAACTACAAGGACAAAAATGAATCAAAAATAGCCTAACCAATGCTAATTGCAGACAGAGGAACATTCAGTCCAAGATATCGATCACAAAACTGATCTTTTACCTTGCCCTGCTCAGGCTCGTGAATATTCCAAAAGACGTAAGTTTGGATTACATTCAAACCTCCACGCTTAGCCTTCTGGATTAGTTCTGGCCACATCTAAACCCAAATTCAACACAAGTACAATTAGTTAGTCCTACGTTTCCTTTTGCAAGGAAAAAAATAGAAGAAAAAGATGTCGAATAAGCTTAGTAGCAAAGAAAAGTATTCTTACTTCAGGAGTACTGCGAGGATAGTGAATGGAGCCAGAGAAGAGAAGCTCTCTTTTGCCATTGATGATCAAGGACCTCCCATCATAAGTCACACCCTTTTTTTTATCTCCATGAGCAATGACCGACGTAAGCAGCAAGGAAAGAAGTGAAGCAATCAAAAGACCATGGCATTTTACCGCCATCTTTACCTCTCTTAAAGAACCAAAACTCAAAAAAAAAAAAAAAAAAAGGAAGAGCGCGCAGTTGTTTTTCCCTCTCTTATGACCCACTCTTAAGGGCAGATACTCCTCTTCGGTTTCGAAGGAGGAGGAACCCGGCAGCTGACAATGAAGGTACTTGCCGACGCCAAAGATATAGAGAGCAATGAAACGTTAAAAGAGGGTCAAGGAGCAAAATTCGGAGAATGGTGTTTTTATAGGTTGCTTTTTTAAGGTATTTGTCGTGGATGGCTTGCGTCGAGAGTTTCATGTTTGTGTTTCCTATTCTTAGGATGGTCCGAATCGGTTAGTGACCACATGATCTTACCGTGACAGATTTTTGAATCTGGCGGGTCAAGTCCACCTCATGGCTCATTGAACTTCGAAGAATTAGGTTTGACTACTAAATTTATGATGCCCTCGAGCTATAGAAGAAAACTCACATTTCAATCAAGTATAGAAGAAAATTAAAATTGGGTATGATGGGATTGTGCAAGCATACTTTAGTTAGTAAATAAATATTCTCCTCAAATTATTATTATTTAGTAAGAGAATCTATAAAACAATATTTTTTTTT
>Ga0307515_10002068_pt1 | contig 44205 bp, 59 predicted proteins | sample 17_EM_MG_FD_194513 | JGI IMG/M metagenome (GOLD analysis project Ga0307515, IMG submission 194513) | Populus trichocarpa ectomycorrhiza microbial communities from riparian zone in the Pacific Northwest, United States - 17_EM | ecosystem: Host-associated > Plants > Roots > Unclassified | place... | reverse complement strand
TGCAATAACTAATGTGAGTTGAAATACCAATGCAGGGCCTGCATCTCAAGCTCTAGCTCTTGGAAATAGGGTGTAACATGAATTGGTAATTAAGGGACAGGGGTGATCCGGATCCGGCAATCTAATCGATGAGTGCGTGCGGAATGTCTAGGGTCCCGGGATGGGTAATTGACCACTGGAGGGTACAATGAGCAGAAGAGCAGAAGCATAATATAAGAGATAAACATGCAGAAAAAAGAAATAGGATCCCCCAGTAGATGCACAACATGACAGGACCAGGCCAGGAACTACGATGGAAGAGAGGTCATCCGAACACTTTCCACCTTCTCCATAAGGCCCTTTACGCGCCGACCTAATTTCTCTCCCTCTCGTTTACGTTCCCAAAGTTGGTGTGCGGCAGTCTTCCGCTGAGGCATCCAACCTTTCTTGGCCGCAGCCTCCAAGCTTTGCAAGTCCACCAGTTTAGGCGAAGCGGAATAATCCAGGAGTTCCCGGTACAGGAGCTTCGTTTCCGTTGAGAGTGCTCGTAAAGAGGTCTCCTTCTTGACTGTAACTGGGGATTCTTCGTGCACCCTTGGCCTTGTGGCTGTGAGTGTGGCCTTCTTCCCGTTGACCTTTTGGTGAGATTTATTTGGAGACGTAGGAGGGGCGTCATCATCCGAGCCTGTATCAGGAACGAGCGGCGGTGTTGAGGATGGGACGTAGAACTTGGACGGGACGTCGAGTGGTGGGAGCGAACGCAATTCCCGCAGCATATCTTGTCCCTTGAGGTACCCATTCTCTGTACGCAAGAAACGCACAGTGCCCCTCAGACTTTCAATCTGCTCTAGGAGGTGGGGAGTCTCAAGGTTGCCTTCGACTTGAACAATCTCGGTTTCGAGGGAATGCTGGGCGCCAGAAGCTACATCAGGTGTGTCAGTCTCCAGCCTGCTGCCAGCAGTTACACGTACTTTGTCGCTCGGGATTAGCTAAACTCTGCTTCAACTTAGCGTTGTCCTGGTGCAACGCCTCCATCTCCGCCTGGAGCGTCTCCATAGCCTCCTCGTACATCTTGACTTGCTTCTTCTCGTTCTTCAATTGCTCCTCCATATCCGCTACCGTTTCGGCCTGCTTTCGGTGTGCCTCCATCCGTCGTTCCATAACTTGAATCTTGACAGCCGTCTCCTGGATGGTCTGCTCGCGAGCTTTGATGGTCCGCACAAGCTCTTGCATTTCCTCATTGAGCTTGATTACCTTGTGCTCCGCTTCCACATTCAAGGCGGTCGCACTTTTAATGGCTTCGACACGCTTCACCCAAGGAGACTTGCCCGAAACTGCGAAGAACACGTCAGTTCTGGACATAGAACAATTCGAGGTGAAAATACGGACTTCTTGTCACGCTATCTGATTCGAGCGCCGTGGCAGCAGCAGCGTTCGCTTCCTTGATCAACGCAGCAAGAGCTTGAGTTGGGACCTCCCAAATGCCCTCAGCAGCAGGCGCACTTCCACCATTGATCTCTTGCACCGCCTCCCTGACGCAAGCGCTTATCTTGGAGATATAGAAGACCTCCTTCTTTTCCTTGACGCTGGAAATGTAATCACCGATGAGTTGAGCCAGCCGGACACCGAAGTTGACAATTCCGGCAGAACTGGTGCTCAATTGGTTGAGTTTGGATAATACAGGGGTCCTCAGAGCGGCAGATTCGTGGATCAGGTCCTCGATGCGTTTGAGAAGTTTCTTCCCTAGTCCGCGCACGGCCCGGGTTTGGTCGAGCAAGCGTTGGATAGGCTGAACAAGTTCTACCTGAACGTCCGTGTCGCCACGTTCGACTTCCTGGTCTATTAAACCAATGATAAATCCTAGGTTTTTTCTCCGTTGAGCGTTACTCACCTTCATCTTCGAGGACAGCTTGTACGTGACTTTTAGCAAGACCAACGGCAGCAGCAAAGAAGTCGATATCATGGTCAACGGCCGCAACCAAATCGAGTTCCTTTTCGCCGAGATCATAGTCATATCCAGCAAATTGAGTCTCAGCCAGGTGATCAAACTGGGCGAGCATCCTGTGGCTTTGTTAGACGTAGCCTGTGACACCCATAATACACTGTTACGCACTTGCCAATATCAGTAACGCACTCCAGGGTCCTGAACTCCTCCCTCCTTAGCAAATCGATATGGATATCGATTCGCTTCTCCATAGGAGCAAGCTCGCCATATAACCGTCCCATGGTAAGGAAGGTGTCAGGATCGCATCTCCTCAGCACCGCTGCGAACCTCTTGCAAAGTGCCGAAAAGTGAGAAATCCGACCGCGCATCTACATGTCGGCTATGTCAGTGATTGTGAAGCTGGGACGATGGTCAATTTTACATCGCAAGTTCCGACTAGCCCCTCAGTGACAGTGCCGTTTAAGGACTCCGGTAAGCCATTCATCTGCGCGACGGATGCATTAATTATATCCGCCTTGAACGCGATGCGCTGGAAGAACAGATAGGCGTTGGTAGCGTCGCTGTCTGACTCGAGGTACATTTGAGGCAAGTAAGGCTACATTTCACGATCCTCAGTTAGGACGGATGATGGGGAAAGATACTACATACCTGGACGATGCTGAGCAGCTCCTTGCCCTCCTTCGCTTCCCATTTCCGAAGTTCGAGGTCAATATTCTTCGCCTGGTTCTTGGATGCCGTTGACTGCAACTTGAGGTTGAGAGACAAGACGGTGGCGGTTTGCGAAGCAGCCATTGCAGATTCGGTCTGAGCATTCTGAGTTTGCATGCGGAGATTCTCCAGTTCACTAGAAAACGACGTGAATTTCACACACTCGTACACGAAGTTCGAAAGACGTACCTGGTAAGCTGAGAAACCAATTCTCGGAATTGTGAGATCGTGCTCTCATAATCCAAAAGGGCGTCCTCGAGGCTTTCGATCCTTCGAGCTTGTTCGCGGAGTTCCGTATCTTTCTCGTCTATCTGGATGTCAAAATATGCTCATGCAACTAGTGATCGACCTACTGATTTCCTCCTGGAGGGCCTTCTCAGTCTCCACGTGGTTCTCTTCAAGCTCATCATTGAGTTCCTTGAGCGCCTCCAAATCTTCGATAGCGATTCGCATTTCTTCAATTTTCTAGACGAACAGTCAGTCAGTACTGTGATAGTCGTCAGGGTTAGGGTGGGGGCGGTACCTCTTGCATCGTGAGATTGCGTTCCGTCAGTCTTTCGAGCATGTCCTCAGCACCGAGGGTCGCGTCAAGCTGCTCTTTGAGATTTTCAATTTGAGCATCGGCGTTGACCAGCTTCTGGAGCGTCGCATCGTAGTCGGCTGGGAATCCGGTCAGAAGGCGATATAAGTGTTAATCAACCATTGCTTACATTGTATTTCTTCAGAGGCGGCTAGTTCTCGTTCCAGTTCTTGGATCTTTCTCCGCTGTTCGTGCTCAACCTCTTGCGACATGTCTCGTAACCTGTGGATAAAGTAAATATTGCAATAAAATCCCTCACGGTCTTGCTTCCGTACTTCATTAAAGCCTCTTTCAACCGTTCGTTTTGCCGTTCAAGCTGAATATACGCCAAAGTTGACTTGACTCCTGATCCGTCCTCGCCTTCCAGCGCACCTTCCAGCGTACCATTACCCTCCTTCAGCACCTTTAGCTCAACTTCGGCTTCTGCAAGCCTCTCCTTGATAGTTTCAAGTTCGGTCTCTGCATTCTCAGCTCGATCTTCAGCCATCTCCTTATCCAGCATAGACATTTCAAGCTGCTCGCCGGCCTCGACGAGCTTAACTTCAGCCTGCTCGCGTTCGGCAACTGCATCCTTCAACTCTCGTTCGGTAGTTGAAAGGTCTTGCTTAAACTTGTTCAATGCGGCCGTGAGCCTTGGTCGGGCTTCGATGAACTGTTTCGCCTCGTCCATACGACTCTCGAGTTCTCGTATCCGCTCCTCATCAACTCTCCGCTGCGCCTCCAGTACGCGGAGTTTGGCACGAAGCTCTTGCTCCTCGGAAGGTACGGGTTGTGGGGGTGGTAGCACAGGTTCAGGCATAGGAGGGGGCTTATCATCTTCTGGAGAGTCCGGAGGTGGTGGGGTAGTTTCACGGAGTTGTGGGAGAGTCTGTCGCATGAGCATGGGCGAAGGCGGTTTGGGAGAAGGCGGTTTCTGTGCTGGAGGGGCGGACCTGAGAGCGGAGAATCCAGAGTTGGCACGCTTCGGTGTGGGAGGTGGTCCTACAGTGTTTGGTTTCCGATCTTCCAGGGTTCCCGTGGGGGACTCTGTTAATCGTGGAGACGAAGGAATAGTTCCACGAGAGAGGGTGGTAGAGAGTCGCGAGGTAGCTAGAGATCTTGACATTGATGTCGGTCGTGTGGTCGATGGGCCAGCAGTAGGCTTTGCGGGACTACCTGAGCGCGAAGAATCTGTCGACAGCGACGGTTTGGTGCCAGATCCTTGTCTGGCAAGGTTTAAACCAGATTGAGATGCACTGACACTAGTGGTACGTCTGTGGCTGACAGACGGTCTGCCTGCACGCTGAGAGGTGGACGTGGAGGGTGTTGGGGGCACGATGGGCTACTGGCCGTAAGCATTGATGTAAAATCGGGTTTCACGAAAATTACCCACTGCGTCTTGTATCACTTGCACCTGGCTACGCTTGACGAATATTCCATAGCCCGGCTTGCACTCGAAGTACTTCTGTCCTTGAACACTCCCATCGTTTTTGCCCTTCTTCTCATATAGTTCTATTCCAACCCACTTGCCAACTTGGAAGTGTGTGCTCCCACAGAATTTAACGGTTCCTCGGCCTGCAACGGTCTCGACGAGCGTGCCCACCTGGAGGTCCGCCATGTCGAGGCAGTCGGGGTTATTGAGGACTCAATATCTTGACAAATGGGCCCTCAGGAGTGCTACTACACGAGGCTCCACGCGATATGCTGCTGCCGGGGTGTAAGTCGAAGCAGGTGGGAGTTCAAGTTATGGACACCATCCTCAAGCAACGTGTTGAGGGCGACAGTATCAACTTATAGGTAAATAAGGTCTATTTACACTTATTGACTGACTACCACTAAAATCTCGGAGTTCGAACTGAAGCCCCTATCCTGAGGAAAGGACCGTATGCAAGGGTCATGCCTTAGACCACTTGATATTGCCTTGACCGTGGCGGAGCTGTCCACGAATCTTTGCCGGTGCATGGAGCTTGGTATAAACACGGAGTCCTAGCGTTAAGGGGACACTCTCGTCCTGAACCACAATCGTCAATACTATCCCACGTTGCTGTTCGATGGTTCTTACCTCGTCGTTTAGAGGTTGGGCCAGATCAGGAGTTTCGATCTTCAGCATACGGTGTTCAGCTGGGTGGACTCCTTTGGTTGCACAGGCCGCGCACAAGTCGTAATCAGGGCACGCGGAGCTACGGAAAACACGACACCGTCAGTGATGCACATGCACCGATTGTATACGAAAAGGACCCACTCAAGACACTTGTACCTCACCCCGACGATTGGGTACATTCTGCACCCGTCGCAAATAAAATCGTGAATAGTTTCGTCGTCTTTGGCATCCTCTGCCTCTTTGACCACAGTTCCGTCGCCGCCTTCCTCCGCATCCTCCGCGTCCTCTTCTTCTGGCTCGGTTGGGTCTTTAATCACGACCATAACATGATCAGCGGGGTGGACACCCTTCGTCGCACAGGCTTCGCACAAGTCGTAATCGGGGCACGCAGGGCTATGTAAGACACGATATCGTCAGTGAAAGAATATATCGATGACACGGGAAAAGTCCCACTCAAGACACTTGTACCGCGTGCCGACGATCGGTTGCACTCGGCATCCATTGCAATAGAAGCCATCATGAACGTTCCTGTCGCCCCCAGCGACACTGCCGTTGTCCTCAACACCCCCCTCGTCGTCTGCTTGGACTTCAGCATTCCCTACCTTTGCGCCTTCCCCGTTTGCGCCCACTTCCCCTGTCTTGAGCATGGCCTTGCGTTTCTGGTCTTCGTCGCTCTTAGCCTTAATGGTCATTAGCTCAAGTTCAGTTAAGTCGTGACCTGCAAAGGTGCTAAGCGGCAGCGGGAGGGATGCTGTGTGCTCGCTGGTCGCAGGAAGTTAGCAGACAGAGTACCAAGCCTTGACAATGAGGGACACACAGCGGACGGAAGTCTGAAGAAAATGGTTAGAAAGGGGGTGGCTCGGATTGGAGGGAACGCACTGATTGCGAGAGATTGGCCAATAGAATGGGCCGCTGCGACTCGTTGGAACTTCCTGTTGTCGATGGGCTTGCTCTTTTCAGGCTGATAAAGTATTGGTGCAAGTACTCTGATTGTAGGGGTACCTACTTTAGTGTCCTTTTGCTCATCTTCGCTCTCCTCCTCATCCTCCTGGATCCGAGCATCAAGACGCACCTGCATTGGAGTTCATCTCTCATTTAATATCTATGCAAATGGCGTGGCATATGAGGACTCACATGGACAACATATTCACCGGCCTCCAGCGGTACCTCTAGACTGACGCTCCTACACCAAAAGGTCGTCTTGACCGAACTGGCAACCGGCTCCTTCCGCCCTTTCTTGAACACGACAAAGTCAAACTGCCAACTGCTTGGTCCAGCCAAACCCCTGAAGTACCGAGTGTCGAGCTGCTGGAGAACGATGACCACTGGGCTGGAAGAGGGAAGAGAGAGCGTGACTGTAGGATAGTCTTAGTTCTAGACGGACGATGCAGAGTAGAGGTAAACCCACAAGAAACATCTCCATAAGAGAATGGACGATTGCCCCGGCGCAACTCAAGCCACAGGGATGAGGTCCTCCAAGTGGAATCAAAGAGTCTCGTGGATTCGAGGCTGCCCCAGTGTTTCAAAAAGTCACCATCTATGAAGACCGCAAATCAGAATGTTTCAGGCAGACGCCCGAGATCGAGACTCACATTCCATGATAAATACCCCATCATTTCCGGGCTGGTGATTCAGTATTTGAAGGGGCGGAAGCCATTCCGCTGTCCACTCCTTTGATCCATCACTCCAAGGACCGGTCCACTCGCCTTTACCCCACGGGTTCCGAATGACAAGAAACTTTTTTCCATTGTATTCTTTGGTCTTGAGGATGGAGTATGCATGGTCAGGAATGAGGCCATGCACTGTTACGTTGCACTTCCCGCTGCGCGTAGAGTCAATATCAGGGAGGAAGCACCCGAAGAGGTGGTGCTGCTGCGGCTCGTTGAGGAGTTCGGTCCAAAGGCGTTGAGGGTCGAGAATGTCCTGAAGAATTGTTAGGCGTAGAGGTCTGTGAGGTTCGGAAGGCATACGAGTATTGGGATTTCGCTACAGATGCCCCCAGTGAGATCCTCAATCGCCTCCCTCGCTTTGCCTCCACTCAAGGCGGCATAATCACCATGCAATTTTGCATATGCCTTTTCTATAAGTGGGACCCAAGTCTCTCCTTCTTCCATGGACCGGGCAAAGTACAGAGACTTCCGGCCCTTACGAGCAGTATCGTTATAGAGTTCTTGGTTATAATGGTAAAGTCTTTGCCCTTCATCAGTAAGTTCCGGGAACTTGGGATTAGTGACAAAGACGAGGCTAGAAGTGCCGATAAGTGTGAGATGACGGTGATGAGAGAATGGCCGTACTCATCAATAATGACATCCGTCCAGTACCCATCGCGGAAGAAGACGAAGCCGTACACGCCAACTACTTCATCGCGCTCGACACAGATACGGTCCAGGAGATTCGGTATCGTTGCGACGGCAGCGAGAGCACTGAGGAACCAGCAATTGCCGAGGGAACCCTGTTCAATGTCGCTACTTGATGCGCCATCCTTGAAAAAGGTGGGAGAATCGAAGAGGTCGGTGATACGCATCACGTCGGCCGGATTGAGGGGTTCGTTGTCTGGGTACACCAGGCCATGGAGGCAAAGGCCACCATCATTTTCGATATCCCAATCGATATCACTAGATTCAATGTTGCCATTAGGTTGAGAGAGGGGAGAGCATCGAAGTGGGTCAACTTGTCAACTCACCGATACTTCCGATTCCTTAGACGGCAATCCTTGGCAATGGTTTGAACCTTGGAGCGGCAGCATTCAATAGCGGCCTCGAGCTCGCCCGTAACGAGTAGGCCAACAGCGCGCTTAGGTTTCCGCGGCTTCAAAGCGAAATTCTCGGTAGTCGTCAAAGTCGCAGCGTTTTGTGCTCGACGATGGCGACGGCCACGTTTGACGCCGTCGGGTTGTTGAGTATTCTTCGTTGGGGGCATACCGGTGGGTAGACGTTGTGTGGTGTGGATCGACCGACGAAACGCGAGGGCAATGGGCCTTACTTATATCTGCCTTTTTCAGGCCCGTTCTAGTCGGCCTAAGCGCTGGAGCTTGGTCATTTGATTCGTTATTTTGTGCAGCGCCTGTTCCTGGATCAGGCCCCCTCCCCTCCAATGATGTCTGGAGGAGGTCCGCAAGTTCAATTCTTGAGTGCTCTATTTCTGTCTTCGATGCAAACCGGGCCCCTGTGCGGCGCTCCCGGAGGGGCCCAACACATAAACGACGTCAACAGATGCGGGAAATTTCAAGTCGTGACACCTCGCGCCGAACTTGAGAATGAAACCGGCTTCTTTTTGCGAAAGAACTGCAATCCCAGGTTCACTTTGCCATATATAATTGTTGGACAACCATCCAGTATCGGTAGCGTCACTGTGTCCATGGCTACCTCGTCTCCTATTAAAGTCCAAGTTGAGGCATCATCCAGGCCAGTCTGCCATCGCATAATAAGTTCGTAGGTTCATTTCTGCGTATACGTATGTGTTCTCATGTCAAATGGCAGTGGTTCCTTTAGGTATTTTCCTATGATACCGTCTGCTATCGCAGAGCGTAACATGCGCGTTGTTGGGGCATTATGGTAGTATTCAACTAAGGCATTCCTCTACAAACTAACTATTGTTGGAGGACTAAAGGGGCATCCGCTAAAGCGCAGTCGTAGCCGTGGCCCCTCATCATACTCGAAGAGGAGGAGGAGAACGTACGACTCAGTTCTCTGAAGCCAGTTGTCCGAATTCGTTTGGCAGTTGTCATCTGTCACTGGCTATAAGAGCCAGCACAAACTCGACCATACTTTGCTGCTGAAACTTCCAAGTCTCCACAGCTGAGCAACATGGCGACCACACGACCCAAGACAGAGAACCTGTGAGCACCCTCGACGCATCTTGGGCCAGATCGCTGATCGTACTCCAAGCCTCTATCTAGACCGTACGCGGCGCTTCGCTTCAATACTTCAATTCCGGCGCATACCGCTAATCTCTGCCATCATACAGAAATTACATTCCAAGTCATTCCAAAGCCGGAGTATACGCTCAGGTTGTTAGTCGACGATGAGGAGAGCGAACTACAGAGGATAAATAACCAGACCTGGAAACCAGCAAAGCCCCTGTATGCACCTTGTTTCTTTGATATGTGCACTTACTAAAGTCTTTGCACATGTAGAGGTGCATCTCCGACATCTCAGATGCGCGTCGAGATTCAAGTGATGGGCGATCTTCTCATGCAGGAGCAGGGTAGCGAAGAGATCGACTTTCAAGCCCTTTTCAAGGATTATTGGACCACCACAGCCCACGATTTCCTAGTACAGGGTCAGTTGGAATCGCCAACCAGTCCTTTCATCGCTGACCGAGAGGGCGCAGCGGACATTGATGCTGGGAAGCATAGTTACCCTCTGGAATTACACTTCTCTGCAGAAGTTACCGTTCGTCTTCTGACAATTGTCCACCGCAAGCTGCTTATACCGTTCGCATAGACGGATGATCTACGCTCTTCGCTCCTCGAACTCGAAAAATTGTTAGGTAATTACTCCCCACTGATGACAGAATCGACGGAGAAGGCTCTGAAAAAGGGTATTAAATTCAGAGCTGCATTCTCGGAGGTCGGTTGTCAGTCTCCCATAGCGAAACCATCAATGTGTTGACACATTTTAGTTGAATGAGATCGCAAAGGCTGCCTTCAGTGTTACCCAAGTCACGTTTGAGGTTTGTCCCCGCTCCTGCGCGTCAGAAGCAGAGGTGACACCCGGCTGTTCTAGCTCTTGCAGGAACAGAACAAGTACGACCAGATGCCATTAGACTTGTTGGATCGGTTGGAGCGTATTTTGTTTTTTGCGGATAAGGTCGCAGACGAGATCAGCGATGAAGAGACAGAAATCTTGAAGAAGGCAATCTCAACAATGTTCAGAGTGATAGAAAAGGTCGCAGATTGTTCGTGCGACTATGTCAAACGTGGACGGTTCGGTGAGCAGTCGGCCTTCTTGAATTTCGTAATGCTGATTCTCGCAGAGAGGACGTTGAGTGGGCTGGCCCACCCACACCGGATCGAAGAGATGAGCAAAGAGTTGACCAAGGTCATTGAAGATTTCGACCGTGCAATGAATGTTGAGGCCCTCCGCCTAGCCAGTAAGCAGTCATTGGTCTCACTTGGATGATAGTGTATCCTCAATTGTTTTGTGTAGAATCATACGAGCAAGACCCCTTGCTTAAGGAGCGGCTTAAACCTACCAGAACCAGCTATAACCACGCGCTCTGCTGTACGGAAGGCACCCGCCAATCTATCCTCAATCAAGTCGTTGCCTGGGTAGCCAGTGCATCCGGGCCGAGCAATACATACTGGATCTATGGCTTACCCGGAATCGGCAAGACATCGTTGTCTCATTCAATCTGTAAAACACTCGATGAGCGGGACCAACTTATTGGAGCGATTTTCTGCCAGAGGGATGACGCGAATTTGAGCGAGGCTAGAAACATCCTTCCAACTCTCATCTATACACTCGCTGAAAACTCGCCGACGTTTCGAAGGATTGTGGAAGAACGGCTTCGTAGTGAACCAAACCTGACAACGGAGTCGATGACAGGGGCACACTTCCTCGATTTTATCCGCTCGACGCCTAGCCAACCCAATGAGCATCCTTGCGCCTTTGTCATTGACGCGCTTGATGAGTGTGGCAACCATCAAAGTCGCCAGGACGTCCTAAAGGCCCTGACCGACGCAGCCGCACTAGCTCCGTGGCTCAAGATTCTCATCACCAGTAGACCCGAAGCCGATATCGAACGCTTCTTTCGTGGCCTTACCGACTCCCCTCATTCGTCCTATGATCTCACTGCCGACCAGAAAGCCAGTGATGATTTGCGAACCTTCGCCCGAAGCCAGTTCGCCTGGTTGGCCTCGCATCGCCGTATCCGCACGGTTTGGCCAGAAGAATCGGACTTCAGCGAGCTTATCTCTCGCGCGAACGGCCTTTTCATCTTCATCAAGACCCTTACTCTCGCACTTGAGGAATGTGAGGACGCTGAAGAGTCTTTGAAGGAAGCCCTACAAGGCTCAGCCGGTACTGGCTTGGAGTCTCTATACGGACGCTATTCGAATATCCTGAAAGCGCACAGCAAGATTGATGGGTTTTGGCGGATGATTGTAGTGATTATAACGACTCAATACCGCCCACTGTGCCAGGAACCGATCGCAGAGCTGACGGGAGTGAAACCCAATCAAGTCGAAGAGTGGGTGGATGCCCTCAGCTCTTTGCTATATCGAGACGAAGGGGCCAATGGAGCAATCCGTGTCCGGCATGTGTCAATTTCCGATTTCTTTCTCGGCGATCGCTGCGAGTATCAAGTCAACCTGCGAGACGCGCGCGCACAGCAGGGTATCGCCTGCCTCGAGACGATGGTAAAAGGGCTCCGTTTCAATATCTGCAATCTTGAAGATTCCCGGCTCTCCAATGCAGACATTGAAGATCTCCCATCCCGAGTGGAACAGAACGTTTCCGGCCCCTTGCAGTATAGCTGTCTCCACTGGTCGAACCACCTTTGCTCTTCAACTACCCGCGATGAGCGCGTGTTGGGAGCCTTGAAGAAATTCTTTGAGGGATTGTACCCATTATTTTGGATTGAGGTGTTGAGCATTATGGGGATGGTCCCAATTGGCGCCCAAAGCCTTCGGAGGTTGCTATCTTGGGTCGGGGTGAGTACATATCAGCATGCTACCAGTTGCATTCCCTGATACGAATTGACTGTAGGATGTGGATTCAACGCTTCTTGAGAGAATTCAGGATATCTGTCATTTCCTGATCACTTTTCACACCCCCATCTCCATCAGCGCTCCACACGTCTATATCTCGACTCGACCATTCTTGCCCTCACAATCCCCTTTATCGAGGACCTTGAGCAGAGGATTCACTAGTGCCTTTAAGGTACAAGTGGGAAACCTGTCGTCATGGCCGACACCGCCACTGGAGTGGACTGGACACGCGGGGCGCATCATGAGTGTGGGTTATTCCCCGAATGGGGCCTGCGTTGTCACTGGATCCAGCGACAACACGATCCGGATCTGGGATGCAGCATCTGGTGCTGTGGTTGGAGAGCCTCTTATAGGGCATAGTGGGGGTGTGACCTTTGTTGCATACTCTCCCGATGGGCAGCACATCACCTCCGGATCCGACGATCACACCATTCGAATCTGGGATGCAGTGACTGGCGCTTCAGTCAGCGATCCTCTCGATGGGCACACTAGCTCGGTGTGGTCTGTTGCTTACTCTCCTGATGGGCGGCGCATCGTCTCCGGATCCGACGACCACACCATTCGAATCTGGGACGCGAAGACTGGTGCTTCAGTTGGCGAGCATCTTATAGGGCATAAGGGCGGTGTGAGATCCGTTGCATACTCCCCCGATGGGCAGCGCATCATCTCCGGATCCGACGACGACACCATTCGAATCTGGGATGCCAAGACTGGCGCTTCAGTCGGAAATCCTCTCGATGGGCACACTGCCCGGGTGTTGTCTGTTACGTACTCCCCTGATGGGCAGCGCATCATATCCGGATCCGACGACTGCACCATTCGAATATGGGATGCCGAGACTGGCGCTTCGGTTGGTGAGCAGCTTATGGGGCATAATGGCGGCGTGAATTCTGTTGCGTACTCTCCCGATGGGCAGCACATCATATCCGGATCTGACGACCACACCATTCGAATTTGGGATGTCGAGACTGGCGCTTCAGTCGGAAATCCTCTTAATGGGCACACTGGGGTGGTGTGGTCCGTTGTTTACTCTCCTGATGGGGGGCGTATCGTCTCCGGATCCAACGACCAGGCCATTCGAATCTGGGATACCGAGACTGGCACTTCGGTCGGTGATCCTCTCGAGGGGCACACTAACGGGGTGATGTCCGTTGCTTACTCTCCCGAAGGGCAACACATCATCTCCGGATCCAACGACCACACCATTCGAATCTGGGATGCCAAAACTGGTGCATCGGTCGGCGATCCTCTCGATGGGCATACTGCCTCGGTGTGGTCCGTTGCTTACTCTCCTGATGGGCGGTGTATCATCTCTGGATCCAAGGACCATACCATTCGAATTTGGGATACCAAGACTGGCGCTTCGATCGGCAATCCTCTCGAGGGGCACACTAATGGAGTGATGTCCGTCGCTTACTCTCCTGATGGGCGGCGCATCATCTCCGGATCCTCCGACCACACCATTCGAATCTGGGATACCGAGACTGGCGCTTCGGTTGGCGAACAGCTTATAGGGCATAAGGGCGGTGTGAAATCTGTTGCATACTCTCCCAATGGGCAGCACATCATCTCAGGATCCGACGACGACACCATTCGAATATGGGATGCTGAGACTGGCGCTTCAGTCGGAAACCCTCTCTATGGGCACACTGGAGTGGTGTGGTCCGTTGCTTACTCTCCTGATGGGCAGCGTATCATCTCCGGATCCGACGACTGCACCATTCGAATATGGGATGCCGAGACTGGCGCTTCGGTTGGTGAGCAGCTTATAGGGCATAATGGCGGCGTGAATTCTGTTGCATACTCTCCCGATGGGCAGCACATCATATCCGGGTCCGACGACCGCACCATTCGAATCTGGGATGCCGAGACCGGCGCTTCAGTCGGAAATCCTCTCGATGGGCACCCTGGCTGGGTGTGGTCCGTTTCCTACTCCCCTGATGGGCGACGCATCGTCTCCGGATCCGACGACTGCACCATTAGAACTTGGGATCCTGAGGTTAGTACAGAAGCCGCCAAGCTTCGTGAGTGGCATACCTACCCGGTTCAGTTTATTGACTACTCTTTTGGTGTGCAGGGCTCTGTCTCTTGTAACCCAATGCATGCTGAATTTTTGGCAGCGCCCGACATGGATGGTTGGGTCAGGGACTCAGAGGGTGGATTACTCTACTGGGTACCCCGCGACTGTCGTGTAGGCCTTCATTCACCTGCCCTCATGACAATCCCCCTTGCATCTCATGTTCGTTCCGTTTCCCTTGACTTTGATGACTTTGCCTTTGGGACCTCATGGACTCGAATGTTCAAAAATGCACCTTCTTAGCCTTTTTTGTCGCTGAATATCTGCATGTAGTTTAGCCTTAGTTACTCTTTCGGTTATTGAAGTTCTGACCATCATCATTGATCGAGACATGACACCGCTGAGTTGCTTATCACGGGGAACCCTTCCAGAGGCGCCAAATAGAGCTCTGGAATAGTCAAGAGTCTGGAGTCAACCGCACCTGCAGCGCTCCTCTCACACCACACGGGCAATCGTCCTCAACGCCAACCAGTCCAAGCGCATCACCGTGCTCATCCCCTTCCATGAGGCCGGACGAGCTGAACAATGTGCACGGCCATATTGTCACACAAGCGAGGAGCAAGTTCCAGATCAAGAAACCGTCTATTATATAACGATGGTGGGGCGACGTTGCCTGCGATGATGATACTCCCCCCAGAGAAGTGTTAGGCCGCAGTGACCGGTGGAAACGAACGGGAGCGTCACCAGCACTAGTACCACTACTGGTCGCTGATCTCGATCGGGTTTTCAAGAAGGGACAGGAGGTGGAACGAAGGTGGACACCAGTCCATATCGATAATAGGGTTGCAGTTTTTGTAAACTAGCTAGTAGTGACTTAAATTCGAGATGCATACGCCGAATTCCGGGAGACCTACGGAATTGAGAAGTTAAGACCAGGAGGTACATGCGACTCGAGAGAACGAAGGTGGAAATGAATTGCGCGAACTACTACATGCTATCTAAGAATGATGGAGTGTTCGTATCTGCATTGGGGAGTGGGCGGAAAGGATAGGGAGAAGGATGAGAGGCGGGCGTATTCGAAACAGTCTGGGTAAAGGACTTCACCGTGTCATGCCGATCCGTTTTATCTGTTTGAGCCGGTAATTTGGGGATCTGACTGATTTGTCGAACCACCTGAGGTTAACGGTACCATTACAAGAAGATCGATGAGGTGCTCGTAAGCAAGCGCGAGGCCTATATTGGACCTCCAGAACAACATCCCAGAACCGACGGGAAAGCTGGGGAGGTGAGTGTGCTCGCTAGCCTGAGTTTCGTGCATGAAGATGTGAGTGGTCCCGCATGAAATGCGCCTTTCCACCCCAACATCTGGCCTTATACTAGGCCACAAAACAGATAGTGTTTGTGGCAGCAGTCGACGGCGTCCAGAGAGTGGCCGCCTCACTCGTCAATGCTCCGATACTGATCTCTCAGTCCTGCCATTGGAATGTCGGACCTACACAAGGGTGACCGCTTCCCAATCGGCTGCGTAATTGTAGCAGAAGGCATATACCGTGCACTCATTGGGTCAGATATTGGCCGCGGCATTGCGCTCCACTCACTTGGACGTCTCCCTCCCCATTGGACGTTTGAAAAACTCGCATCGAAGCTCTACAACCGCCACCCCGATGGATCATGGGATTGTAGTCCCCGCGGTTGGCCTGCCCGATATGGAGTTACTCGAGACACCGAATTCGACGAGTCGCTTAGAACTGTTGGCGCAAGGAATCACTTCGCAGACGCATGCATATGCAAGTTAGAGAGAATCGTTGATAGCAAAGCCTGTGAATCGATCGGGTTTCGCGAGGGAGAGGTATACCAATTGCGTGTGTTACTCAAAGTTATGACCCAGAGCAGTCAATAAGGTCCCATTATTGCTGATGGCATAGTTCATACTAGCTCCCGTAGCCTAGGGTCGTCCATCCTCCGGTCGTCCACGCGAACCCGTACTTCATATCCGGTTAAGCGAGTTCCAAACATACCTCGACCAGCACGACCACGCAGGCAAATGGGCGCAGGCAATCGTGTCAAGTATCAATGGTCCGAATCCGCTCAAAGCCGAGGAAGGAGAGGATACCGACAGCAGAAATGGGTGAGCCCGAGACAAACCCGATGTAGATCCCCGTGAGGCACTAGACAAGCTGATCGACGTCACGCATAATGAGGTAGTGCGACAGGGCTGGGTGTCGAAATATTAGTGTTCTCGTCATAAGAGGTATATACGGTTTGGGTTTCCCTATGGTTACTGGGTATCGATCATATGCAGGGTTGCAAACCCATTTCCGTACATTCTGGAACTAGTTTCTTATGTGGCTCGGCTATTGCTCCTATATAAGTAATCCATCGTAGAAGTAGATAGAAAAAAGGGATTTTTATTGTCCGCCACTGGACTGACAATAGACAGCCGCAAGAGGTGTGGATCTATCGGAAGGGTGTTGCACCCAGTGATCAAGGATACTTTGCCCGGCCTAGGAGCGCGGCGATTTCAGTTGGGTTCGTTCTTCAGGCACCTAGCTGGGGACGGTCATATCAACGGTGTGTATTTGCCTTTGAAATTCCTTTGTACTTGATGACTCAGTTGCTTCCCCATGGAGCGGATCGCCTCCACCCTTACTGCACATCGCGCACATGACATTCTTCGGCCACGCCCGCACCCAGGCTACCCTGCGCCCGACCTGACTACCACATTTATGAACCCTCATGTCATCTGCACCGATCCACAACACCTCATTGAGGAACGGCCCGAAGCGTACAAGTCGATTCAGGCCAGCGATGTCGCCGATGGTGTTTGTGTGCTGAGGCCGGGGATCCGACTCCGGGCTGAGTGCCAGGGAACGCGAGAGGGAGATGGTTGCGAGGACGACGGGCTTGGGATGATGAGGCGTAGGTACGCTTGTAGACTTGTTCGAGGCTGGATTTTTGGATTGTGAGGCTGGGAGGCATGACATCGGTGAGATTGGAAGTCACCGGTAAGTCACCGGTGTCAGATTACAATGTGACAAATGGTTCTATAAATATGGATACAAGGAGAACCGCAAACAACCACCGCCTCCTACTCGCCGTTCGCTCTCCATCTCTCAGAAAATACGAAAAACCTGGATGAAATTTCTACTCTTCTCGATTCTGGATCTATGGGCTATTTCATCGGCTCTTGCTTCGCTATCGACAATCAACCTCCACTCGAAAGCCTCAAGAAACCTCTTCGGCTCACCCTGTCCGATGGTTCGGTCGCCTCTCAAGGCTTAATTCTCCAGCCTACAACTCTCAACATCTATTTCCGTGCGGTACTCAACACCGCATCCAGTTCCTCTTGACTCCATTGGACTAATCTGTCATTGTGACCCTAGATGACCACACCAGACATGAGGACCGTCGTACATGCCCAAAAACAAGCAAGGACTGAAAACCAAAGCCTCTTACTCAAATTTCATGGGATATGCACCCGTAGGAAAGGAGAATCAAACCTTAGACGTTAGAATTTGAAGTTGAACCTGAATTTATTATAATTTTTATCTAACGATACGACTACAACACCCCTAAGGATCTACTCTAGAGGTCAGAATTTTACTTATCTGACATGTAATCTTCCTGGAGCCGTCATCTATTCTGACAGCGGTGACTTACCGGTGACCTCCAATCTGACAGACGTCAGGTCCCCTACCGGAACGCCGGATCATTTGTCTCAAGTATGCGATACCCACGAACAATTGTTTCAATAGTGGGGGACAGGTGAATACCGAATTGACCGGATCCTGGAACGCGAAGTTAGGTTATCATAGGGTGACTTCCTAGCTGACTCGTCAAGGTTGGTACACGACTTGCACCCCTCGCTCATACTTGAAAAGTCCTGTGTATGGGCAAGATACCCGCGGCGGTGCTCCGTCGACAACGAAATCTCAGCGATGTGATGGTGATGGAGGGAGTACGCCTTTCAGATGGGCCGTGCGTGCGCATGCGCGTATGAGATTCGGGCTTTCCTTCTCTTTTGCTCTTCGCGTCTTCCCGTTTGCCCACATTCCATGTTTCTTGAGCAGCAGAAGATGCTAATGAGTAAGCAGGACGAGCCTGAGTAACTCAGTTAACGTCTTCAGGACCAGCTCGAGCCGATCAAAACGCAAAGTTTGCACTTCTTTCGAACGACGCCAGCTCCGACGAGGCCAGACCTACGCACAAGCCTTACGCGTGTACCCTGGCTGTTGTCCATGCGTGACTGCGTGTTCACGCGGCCAGCAAAGCGACCGCGGAGGGAGTAGGCGTATGGGACCGTGAGCAAGCACTCGCATGTAATTCTTCTCTCGGGATGGGGCGAAATCCGGTGCAGTTGGTTGACCACGTCGCAGTGAGGAAGTTCAAGTTCATTTCTGGTTGGGAAGTGACCTTTCAGCCATGGGCCGGAGATCGAAAAAACAGGACGAAAGCCGGATCCTGCAGTCCTCCCTGAGCGCCTTGGGTCTCACGGCGAGCTCCAAGGCATCCAAAGGTCACTATCTCTACCCAATTCCGGCACCATAAGCTTTTGGCTCTCAACAAGATCTGCGGTGATTTTACCGTCCGTCTCGATCCCTGATATCTGCATTTGTTAATAATTGATACCTGTGTTTATAACCGACTCACATCTGCAGTGCGGCCATAGCGATCCGGCTGGTCGCCTTGCCTCAGTTCGGTTCCGAGAGCCTGGGTCAACGGCAAATCCCATCGATCATAGCCACGAGTCGCGGGTTGTGGCATGGGGGCGAACCCAACCCAGCTAGCGGGACGAACGTGGACCAGTTGTCTTGCTCGTAGTTGCAATACATACGAAGGTACTGTTCCAAGGTGATGTTGACCCGTTCTACCTAACCGTTGACTGAGTGGTGGTGGACTGACGTGAAGTGTAGGCGCATTCGAAGGAGGGGGCCGAGTGAGCGTAAGAAGTGAGAGGCGAATCCCGATCCGCGGTCGAGGACACATGGAGAGGGGGGGCCATGCTTCGAGAACATATGGGGAACGGGTGCGTCTGCAACGTCCGGGGAAGTGACAGTGTCCGTAGTTGAATGAAAACACCTTCCTTGGACAGGCGGTCAATAACCACCAGGATAGCGGTAAGCCGTTAGACAAGGGCACCCACTCGATAAAGGCAATACTGATAGAGTGCCATGGGCGCCCCGGGACCGGTAGAGGCTGCAGAAAGCCGTAAGGACGATGGCGAGAGGGTTTGTTGCGAGCGCACAGGACGCACTGTAAGACGAACGACTTGCAGCGCGTGCGCGTGCTGGGCCAAACGTAGTCGCGACGTAGTCACTGCAGTGTTTTGTTGTAACGAAATACCTGCCGTTGGATGGTCATGGTTCTCCTGGAGTACGGAGGTTTCCTTGCTCTGGGACGTGTACACGGCGGTCCATCAGCAGTAAACCAAAAAGAGACAAGGAAAAGCGCGGGGAGAGACTTCCCTTGAGGCAGATGTCGAGTTCCCTACTAGAGAGGGGTCGACGGATAACCCAGTCGAGGATTCGAGGATCGGGACGGGACGGAACAGTCGACAAGGGCAGCAGCGTCCATCGCGACGTCGCGCAGCTGAGTAGCGTGGAGCGAAGTAGCGGGTTGTGCTCGCGTGAAGATGGGGCGCAAGCTTTGTGAGTTCGCTAGCGTATAGACCCTATCCCCCCTTTCAAGGTAGAAATGCGCTCGCCAAGTATAAGAATCCGTTTCTCACCGATTGTCCACGGCCTAAAGTGAATAACCACGTTAAAGGCGGAGAGGAATTCTGACCAGCGAGCTTGATGACGCGTAAGGACCTCTGTCGAAGAGAAGTACTCCACATTCTTGTGGTCCGTGATCACGTCGATCGTATGGAGACGAGACTCGAGATAATGTCATCAGATCTTGAAAGTTTCGAAGATGGCGAGCAGCCTCTTGCCGTGAGTGTCGTAGTTGAGCTCGGCACCAGATAAGGTGCGACTGAAGAACGCGAGGGGGTGAATTTGACCATTGTCAGTGCGTACCGAGATAATACCGGCGATGGCGTAATCAGAGGCGTCTATCCCGACCCCTGGAGGGAGGGACGGGTCGAAATCGTGGAGATAAAGGCCGTTTTGAGGAGTTGAAAGGTTCATATTGCGGAGACCAGACTCACGGAGCATCATTGCGCGTAAGCCGAGTCAGTGGGACGGTAATGTCGGAGTATAAACCGTTTGTAGAAGTTTGCGAAACCCAAGAACGATTGGACGTCCTTACATTTTTGTGGTGTCGGCCAGTCGCGGATGACTTAGATCTTCAAGGTATCCATTCGAAGGCCGTCAGGGCCAATAACGAAACCGAGACAGTCTACGCTGAAAGCGCACTTCCCGACTTTGGCGTATAGGTTGCTTGCACGAAGGCGGAGTAAGACCTCGCATACATGTTTGAGGTGCTCTTTTGGGTTGTCAGAGTAGAGCAGGATGTCATCTAGGTAGACAACCACGCACACGTCCAAAACATCTTTGAAAACTTCGTTCATGAAACGTTGGAAGGACGCAGGAGCCTTGTAGGGCCATGGTACATGATCTGAACCTCGCAAAATCCATAGCGACTTCGGAACGCAGTCTTCCATTCATCACGGTCTGCTATGCGCACGAGATTGTAGGTGCCGCGAAGATCGAGCTTGGAGAAGAGGCGGGCGGAGCGAGGACGGTCTAATAAGTGAAGGATAAGCGGGAGTGGCTACCTATCTTTTTGGTGATTTTGTTGAGACCGCGGTCATCTACAGGAAGGCGGAGAGCTCTTGATGAGAGGGCGGGTAGGACTCGTCCAAAAACTCCTGAAGAGCCAGTTGTTCGATTTCAGAGAGGGAGTATATTGGACCTTACGGAGGAGTAGTGTGATCCATAAGGTCGATATGGTGGTCGTGGGGGCGTCGAGGAGGAAAGGTAGTACGCTGTCGTCTACTGAAAACGCTGAGAAAGTCATAGTAGTCTTGCGGGGTTCGAGACCGGAGTTCTGCATAATGGGCGGCGAGCGCGTCATCGATGAGGGCGGAATATATGGCGGCACGAGACTGGGAGGGTTCTGGAATCAGCGAGGCGCTAGGTGAGCGTGTTGGCGTGCTGTAGATGGGTTCAAAGGTGGAGCAGTCAGCTCAGGAAGTGCGCGCGGAGACGTCGAACAAGGTGTGTCGACGAGCGAGCGAGAACTCGTTGCATTCGTGGGCTACATCCACAGTGTCAGGCCCCACAAGGAATCTGGATAAGTCGGCAAGTAAACTGAATTATGAGTCCGTAGATAGAAGCAGAGCCATCGAACAAATTCTAGTTTTTCAGACTTTCAACCTTGAAAAAAAAGCAACGCGACGCAGTAAAGTCGAGCGATGTTTCGAGCTCTATCTGCAATCATTGATTTTGGGAGGCTACAGACTCTTCAAGGAGACGAACCGAGTCTCGAACCGTCGCAACTCGTCTGGAATCTGATCGAAACCGGCCGAAACTAGCTCCTGATCAGCGGCAGCGGCAGCGCCCGTGGCTCCATATGGTACTCGGGGAGGAGAACATACCACTCAGTCCTCTGAAGCCAGTGGGGGAGTGCAACTCGTTTGACAGATGTCAGCTGTCACCAGCCATTTCGAGCCAGCACAAACACGACCCCACGTTGCCGCATCCAAGTCTCCACAAGTAATCGATATGGCGGCTTCACGATCCAAGAAAGAGAGCCTGTGAGCACCCTCGATGCATCGCGCGGCAGTGAGCTGATCATACTCCAAGCCTCTATCTAGACCGTACGCGGCGCTTCACTTCAATTCCGGCGCACACCACTGATCCCAGCTATCATACAGAAATTACACTTCAAGTCGTTCCAAAGCTGAAGTATACGCTCAGTTTATTAGTAGACGATGAGGAGAGAGAATTACAGAGGATAAACAACCGGACCTGGGAACCAGCAAAGCCCCTGTACACACCTTGTTTCTTTGATACGTGCACTTGCTAAAGTCTGTGCATATGTAGAGATGCATCTCCGACATCCCGGATTCATGTCGAGATCCAAGTGAAGAAGGCTCATCTACCATGGGGTAGGAGAGAACAGGGCACCACAGAGATCGACTGTCAAGCACTTTTCACCGATTATTGGAACACCACAGCCCACGAGTTCCTAGTACAAGGTCAGTTGGAATCACCGACAAGTCGTTTCATCGCTGACCGAAAGGGCACAGCGGACATTGTTGCCGGGAAACATAGCTGTACCCTGGAACTGCAATTCTCTGCAGAAGTTACCGTTCGTCTTCTGACAATCGGTCACCGCAGGCTACTTATACTGTTCGCATAGACGGGTGATCTACGCTCCTCGCTCCGTGAACTCGAGAAATTGTTAAGGGATTACTCCCCACTGATGACAGAATCGACGGAGAAGGCTCTGGAAAAGGGTATTAAATTCGGAGCTGCATTCTCGGAGGTTGGTTCTCAGTCTTCCCATATCGAAAGCATCAAGGCGTTGACACATTTTAGTTGAATGAGATCGCAAAGGCTGCCTTCAGTGTTACCCAAGTCACGTTTGAGGTTTGTTCCCGCTCCTGCGCGTCAGAAGCAGAGGTGACACCCGGCTGTTCTAGCTTTTGCAGGAACAGAACAAGTACGACCAGATGCCATTAGACTTGTTGGATCGGTTGGAGCGCATTTTGTTTTTCGCGGACAAGGCCGCAGATGAGATCAGCAATGAAGAGACAGAAATCTTGAAGAAGACGATCTCAAAATTGTTCAAGGTGATGGAGAAGGTCGCAGAGTGTTCGTGCGACTATGTGAAACGTGGGCGTTTCGGTGAGCAGTCTTTCTTTCTGAATGTAACAATGCTGATGATCGCAGAGAGGACGTTGAGTGGGTTGGCTCACCCGCACCGGATCGAAGAAATGAGCAAAGAGTTGACCAAGGTCATTGAAGATTTCGACCGTGCAATGGATGTCGAGACCCTCCGCCTAGCTAAGGAGTCCAGTAAGCATTGAACTCAATCTGATGACAGTATATTCTCAAATGTTTCGTATAGAACTAGTCCAGCAAGACCTCTGGCTTAAGGAGCGACTGATACCTACCAGGGCTGGCTATAACCGGAAGCTCTGCTGTATGGAAGGCACCCGCCAATCTATCCTCAATCAAGTCGTTGCCTGGGTAGCCAGCGGATCGGGGCCGAGCAATACATATTGGATCTACGGCTTACCCGGAATCGGCAAGACATCGTTGTCTCACTCATTCTGTAAAACACTCGATGAGCGAAATCAACTCATTGGAGCGTTCTTTTGCCAGAGAGACGACACAAATTCGAACGAGCCAAGAAACATCCTTCCAACTCTCATCTATAAACTCGCCGAAATCTCACCGACGTTTCGAAGGATTGTGGCAGAACGACTTCGCAGTAAATCAAACCTGACGACGGAGTCGATGGAAGAAACACAGTTCCTCGATTTTATCCGCTCGATGCCTGGTCAACCCAATGAGCATTCTCTCGCCTTTGTCATTGACGCACTTGATGAGTGTGGCAACTATCAAAGTCGCCAGGATATCCTAAAGGCCCTGACCGACGCAGCCGCACTGGCTCCGTGGCTCAAGATTATCATCACCAGTAGACCCGAAGCTGATATCGAACGCTTCTTTCGTGGTCTCACCGGCTCGTCGCATTCATCCTATGATCTCACTACCGATCAGAAAGCCAGTGATGATTTGCGAACCTTCGCCCGAAGCCAGTTCGCCTTGCTGGCCTCGCATTGGCATATCCGCACGGCTTGGCCAGAAGAATCGGACTTCAACGAGATTATCTCTCGCGCGAACGGACTTTTCATCTTCATCAAGACTCTTACTCTCGCACTTGAGGAATGTGAGGACGTTGAAGAGTCTTTGAAAGAAGCCCTGCAAGCCTCAGCTGGTACTGGCTTGGGGTCTCTATACGGACTCTATTCGAGTATCCTGAAAGCGCACAGCAAGATTGGAGGGTTTTGGCGGATGATTGTAGTGATTATAACGGCTCAATACCGCCCACTGTGCGAAGAGGCGATTGTGAAGCTGACGGGAGTGAAACCCAATCTAGTTGAGAAGTGGGTGGACGCCCTCAGCTCTTTGCTATATCGAGACGAAGGGGCCAATGGAGCAATTCGTGTCCGACATTTGTCAATTTCCGATTTCTTTCTCAGCGATCGCTGCGAGTACCAAGTCAACCTACGAGAGGGGCACGCGCAGCAGGGTATCGCCTGCCTCGAGGCGATGGTACAAGGGCTCCGTTTCAATATCTGCAATCTCGAAGATTCCCGGATCGCCAATGCAGACATTAGGGAGCTCCCATCCCGAGTGAAACAGAACGTTTCCGACCCCTTGCAGTATAGCAGTCTCCACTGGTCGAACCATCTCCGCTCTTCAGCTACCCGCGATGAGCGCCTCTTGGTGTTGGGAGGCTTGAAGAAGTTCTTTGGGGGATTGTACCCATTATTTTGGATTGAGGTGTTAAGCATTATGGGGATGGTCCCAATTGGCGCTCAAAGCCTTCGAAGGTTGCTATCCTGGGTCAGGGTGAGTACACCCAGCTTGCTACCAGTTTGCATTCCAATCTGATTCGAATTGGCTGTAGGATGTGGATTCAACGCTTCTTGAGAGAATTCAGGATATTCGTCATTTCCTGATCACTTTTCACACCCCCATCTCCATCAGCGCTCCACACGTCTATATTTCGACCCGACCATTCTTGCCCTCACAGTCCCGTTTATCGAGGACCTTGAGCAGAGAATTCACTAGTGCCATGACGGTACAAGTGGGAAACCTGTCGTCATGGCCGGCACCACCATTGAAGTGGACTGGACATACAGGGCGCATCATGAGTGTGTGTTATTCCTCGAATGGGACCCGCGTTGTCACTGGATCCCGTGACAAGACGATTCGGATCTGGGATGTAGAATCTGGTGCTGTGGTTGGCGAGCATCTTACAGGGCATAGTGGGGGTGTGAATTCTGTTGCATACTCTCCCGATGGGCAGCACATCATCTCCGGATCCGACGACCGCACCATTCGAATCTGGGATGCCGAGACTGGCGTTTCAGTCGGAAATCCTCTCGATGGGCACACTGACGGGGTGTGGTCCGTTGCTTACTCTCCTAATGGGCGGCGCATCGTCTCCGGATCCGACGACTGCACCATTCGAATCTGGGATGCCGGGACTGGCGCTTCGGTTGGCAAACATCTTATAGGGCATAAGGGTGGTGTGAAATCTGTTGCATACTCTCCCGATGGGCAGCACATCATCTCCGGATCCGACGACCGCACCATTCGAATCTGGGACGCTGAGACTGGCGCTTCAGTCGGAAATCCTCTCGATAGGCACGTTGCCCGGGTGTGGTCTGTTGCTTACTCTCCTGATGGGCAGCGCATCGTCTCCGGATCCGACGACCACACCATTCGAATCTGGGATGCCGAGACTGGCGCTTCGGTTGGCAAGCATCTTATGTTGCATAGTGGCGCTGTGAAATCTGTTGCATACTCTCCCGATGGGCAGCACATCATCTCCGGATCCTCCGACCGCACCGTTCGAATCTGGGATGCCATGACTGGCGCTTCAGTCGGAAAGCCACTCTATGGGCACAGTGACTGGGTGTGGTCTGTTGCTTACTCTCCTGATGGGCGGCGCATCGCCTCCGGATCCGACGACCGCACCATTCAAATCAGGGATGCCGAGACTGGCACTTCGATTGGCGAGCATATTATAGGACATAATGGGGGTGTGATTTCTGTCACATACTCCCCTGATGGGCAGCGCATCGTCTCCGGATCCTCCGACCACACCATTCGAATCTGGGATGCCGAGACCGGCGCTTCGGTTGGCAAACATCTTATAGGGCATAGGAATGGTGTGAAATCTGTTGCATACTCTCCCGATGGGCAGCACATCATCTCCGGATCCGACGACCGCACCATTCGAATCTGGGATGCCGAGACCGGCGCTTCGGTTGGCAAGCATCCTTTGTGGCAGAATGGCAGTGTGGAATCTGTTGCATACTCTCCCGATGGGCAGCACATCATCTCCGGATCCATCGACACGATCATTCGAATCTGGGATGCTGAGATGACTAACACTTTCGTCGGAAATCCTCTCAATAGGCACACTAGCGGGGTGTGGTCTGTTGCTTACTCTCCTGATGGGCGGCGCATCGTCTCCGGATCCTTCGACCGCACCATTCGAATCTGGGATGCCGAGACCGGCGCTTCGGTTGGCGAGCATTTTATAGGGCATCATAGCGGTGTGAATTCTGTTGCGTACTCTCCCGACGGGCAGCACATCATCTCCGGCTCCGACGACCGCACCATTCGAATCTGGGATGCCAAGACTGGCGCTTCAGTCGGAAATCCTCTCGATGGGCACACTGCACAGGTGTGGTCCGTTGCCTACTCCCCTGATGGTCGGCGCATTGTCTCCGGATCCTTCGACCGCACCATTCGAATTTGGGATGCCGAGACTGGCGCTTCGGTTGGCGATCCTCTCAAGGGGCACACTGGCTATGTGCGGTCCGTCGCTTACTCTCCTGATGGGCGGCGCATCATCTCTGGATCCGATGACCGCACCATTAGAATGTGGGATTCTGAGGTTAGTACAGAAGCCGCCAGGCTTCATGAGCAGCATACCTACCCTGTTCAGTCTATTGATTACTCTTCTGACCTGCAGCACGCTGTCTCTTGTAACCCAATGCATGCTCCTTTTTTTGCAAAGCCCGACATGGATGGTTGGGTCAGGGACTCAGAGGGTGGCTTACTCTACTGGGTACCCCACGACTGTCGTGCAGGCTTGCATTCATCTGCTCTCCTGACAATACCCCTTACATCTCATAATCGTTCCGTTTCTCTTGACTTTGATGACTTTGCCTTTGGAACCTCATGGACTCGAATATTCAAAAATGCACCTTCTTAGCCTTTTTTGTCGTTGAACATCTGCATGTAGTTTGGCCTTAGTTGCTCTTTCGGTTATTGAAGTTCCAACCATCATTATTGATCGAGACATGACACTGCTGAGTTCCTTATCACAGGAAGTCCTTACAGAGACGCCAAATAGAGCTCTGTAATAGTCAAAAGTCTGGAGTCAACCGCACCCCTCTAGGTATGGAGAAGCCGCTCGACGTCATGCTTAATGCAGTGGTGCGGCAGGGCCGGATTGGACAGCCGCAAGAGGTGTGGATCTATCGAGAAGGTGTTGTACCCAGTGATCAAGTATTTATACCTTGCCCCGGATTTCAGTTGGGTTTGCAGCCATCTGGGGACGGTCGAATCAACGGTGTGTATTCGCCTTAAAGATGCCTTTTTACTTGGTGACCATCACTCACTAAACCAATGCATTCGATAGCCCACTCGCCCCCCCATGGAATGGGTCGCCTCCACCCTCGCAACGCGCACATGCCCACACCGAGGCTACCAGGCTACCCTGCACCTGACCTGACTATCACATTTATGAACTCTTATGTCATCTGTACTGATCCACAACTCCTCATTGAGGAACGGCCCGAAGCGTGCAAGTCGATTCACTGCAGGCTGTTGTGAGCGATGTCGAGGAGAAACGGATCGCCGAGGGTGTTTGTGTGTTGAGGCTGGGGACGCGACCGGAAGCGGGCTGAGTGCGAGGGAACGCGAGAGGGAGAGGCTGCAATCCTATTGGGCTGAAAATCGGGATGATGAGGCGTAGGTATGCGTGTAAACGTTTATGTGGAGGAGTAGCTCTCTTGCTCGAGGCTTGATTTTTTGGACTTGAGGTGGGGCCTCACATCCGGTCAGATTGGAAGTCACCGGTAAGTCACCGGTGTCAAATTACAATGTGACTTGCATTATGATAATAGTTGACAAATAATTTTATACAAGACCTAGTCTCTCAACTGAACCCCAACACGTTCGAGGACCGCGAACAACCACCGCCTCCCCCCCTTCTTGCCACCACCTTCGACGACCGTCCTGGACGACGACTCACTGAGGCGTATCATAAACAACACCGAGTCACTCATTTATTCAGAAAGATAACTACTAGACTCAACCCATCCTCCTCTTCCATCTCGGACTCTCCCCAGTCATTCAACTCGATACCTCATCGGCAATCTAGCAGCCATCAGAGCTGGATCCTTCTTCCGGACGGTTAGCACGTTCCCTTGAAAAGGGAACCCCGGGGATGGGGGATGAATTTCGGGCGCGTATGGATATGCGCACAACGATCCGGCAGCGACGCAAACTCTTGAGCCCATTCAACGAACTCGCTTCGATATTCCAATCCCGGCCAGTCATGGAAGCCGATCCGCAGGTGGTCAAGGCATCGAGGATCGCCTCGTTCTTGTATCGTCGCAAGTACTGAAAGCGTCCCTTGTCCTCGAGATACGATCGACCTTCAGTCCCTTAACCTACGGACGGCAGGGCCTAATACCCTCGGTCGGCCCGTACTACCTACCCTTTGTATCTAGCAGGTGGCTTGTGATAGTAGGCAGGCATCTCTACGAGGAAGTAATGCTCAATGCCGCCACCTTCTACTCGCCCTCCGCTCTCCATCTCTCAGAAAATACGGAAAACCTGGATGAAATTTCTACTCTTCTCGATTCTGGATCTACGGGCTATTTCATCGACTCTCGCCTCGCTATCGACAATCAACTTCCACTTGAAAACCTCAAGAAACCTCTTCGGCTCACCCTGTTCGATAGTTCGGCCACCTCTCAAGGCTTAATTTTCCAGCTCACAACTCTCAACATCTATTTTCCGTGCGGTACTCAACACCGCATCCAGTTCCTCTTGACTCCATTGGACCAATCTGTCACTGTGACCTAGATGACCACACCAGACATGAGAACCGTCGTACATGCCCAAAAACAAGCGAGGAGGACTGAAAACCAAAGCCCCTTAGTCAAAATGTCACAGGATATGCACCCGTAGGAAAGGGAAACAAACCTTAGACGTTAGAGTTTCGAAGTTGAACTTGAATTTATTATAATTTTTATCAACGATACGACTACAACGCCCTAAGAATCTACTCTAGGGGTCAGAATTTTACTTATCTGACATGTAATCTTCCTGGAGCCGTTATCTATTCTGACAGCGGTGACTTACTGGTGACCTCCAATCTGACAGACGTCAGGTCGCCCACTGGAACGTCGGATCATTTGCCTCAAGTATGCGATACCCACGAACAATAGTTTCAATAGTGGGGGACAGGTGAATACCGAATTGACCGGATTCTAGAACGCGTAGTTAGGTTATCATAGGGCGACTTCTTAGCTGACTCGTCAGGGTTGGTACACAACTTGCGCCCCTTGCTCATACTTGCAAAATCAATGTTCTACTTAATTCCTACGGCACCGATGTATGCTGTGTATGGGCAAGATATCCGCTGGCGGTGCTCCGTCGATACTGAAATCTCAACGACGCGATTGTGATGTAGGAAGTACACCTTTCAGGTGGGCCGTGCGTGCGTGTGGGAGTGTCGGATTCAGACGTTCCTTCTCTCTTTGCTCTTCGCGTCTTCAGGCCTGCCCACATTTCATGTTTCTCTCTCACGATGAGGAGAAGAAGATGCCACTGAGTGAGCAGGACGAGCCTGGGTAACTCAAGTAACGTCTTCGAGCCGATCAAAACCAAAGCTTGTACTTCTTTCAAACGACGCCAGCTCCGACGCCACCAGACCTACGCATAAGCCTTATGCATATACCCTGGCTGTTTTCTGTGCGCGACTGCGTGTTCACGCGGCCAGCAAAGCAAGGTCCGCGAAGGGAGTAGGCGTATGGGACCGCGAGCGAGCACTCGTAATTCTTTTCTCGTGATGGGGCGAAATACGGTGTAGTTGGTTGACCACATCGCAGTGAGGGAGTTCAAGTCCATGTCTGGTTGGGAAGTGTCCCCATGATCGGAAATACAGGACGAAAGCCGGGTCCTGCAGTCCTCCCTGAGCGCCTCGGGTCTCACGGCGAGCTCAAAGGCATTCCAAAGGCCACCATCTCTACCCAATTCCGGCACCATAAGCTTTTGGCTCTCGCCAAGATCCGCGGTGATTTTACTGTCCGTCTCGATCCCTGATATCTGCATTTGTTAATAATTGATACCTGTGTTGATAATCGACTCACATCCGCAGCGCAGCCATAGCGATCCGGCTGGTCGCCTTGCCTCGGTTCCGTCCCGAGAGCCTGAGTCAACGGCGACGCCAATGGATTATAGCCGCGAGTCGTGAAGAATGGGAATACGCTCGTTGTAGCGTGAGGGGCGGACTCATCTAGCGGGGGGGGGCGTGGACCAGTTGTCCTGCTCGTAGTCGCAATACATACGAAGGTGCAGTTCCGAGATGCTGTTGCCCGTTCTGCCTGACCATTGGATGAGGGGTGGTGGCCTGACGTGAAGTGTAGGCGCATTCGAAGAAGGGGGCTGAGTGAGCGGAAGAAGTGAGAGCGAGTTCCGATCCACGGTCAGAGGACACATGGAGAGGGATACCATGCTTTGGGAACACATAGGAGACGAATGTATCTGTAACGTCCGGGGTAGTAACAGTGTCTGTAGTTAGAATGAAAACATCTTCCTTGGACAGGGGTCAATAACCACCAGGATAGCGGTGAAACCGTTAGACGCGGGTAACTGCTCGATAAAGTTCATACTGATACAGTGCCATGGGTGCACCGGGACCGGTAAAGGCTGCAGCAAGCTGGCGAGAGAGTTTGTTGCAAGCGCACAGGGCGCATTGTAAGACTAACTTCTTGCAGTTCGTGCGTATGCTGGGCCAAACGTAGTCACTCCAGTGTTTTGTGGTAACCGAAGTGACCTGCTGTTGGGTGGTCATGCTTCGCCTGGAGGCCGCGAGGACGGAGTTTTCCTTGCTCGGGTCGATACTATGACACGTATACACCGCGGTCCATCAGCAGTAACCAAAGAGAGACAAGGAAAAGCGCGGGGAGGGACTTCCCTTGAGGCAGATGTCGAGTTCCCAACTAGAGAGGGGATCGACGGACAACCCAGCCGAGATATCGAGGATCGGGACGGAACAGTCGACAAGGGCAGCAGCCTCCACGCGACGTCGCGCAGCTGAGTAGCACGGAACGAAGTAGCGAGTTGTTCTTGCGTGAAGATGGGGCGCAAGTTTTGCGGGCTCGCTAGTGTATAGACCCTATCCTCCCTTGTAAGATAGAAATCCGCTCGCCAAGTATGAGAATCTGCCTTCTCACCAAGTGTCAAGCGAATAGCCATGTTAAAAGCGGAGTGGAATCCCGACTAGCTCGCTTGACGACGCATAGGAATCTCTGTCAAAGAGAAGTACTCCACATTCTTGTGGTCCGTGATCACGTCGATCCGATGGTGACGAGGCTCGAGATAATGTCGCCAGGTCTTAAAAGCTTCGAAGATGGCGAGCAGCTCCTTGACGTGAGTGTCGTAGTTGAGCTCGGCACCAGATAAGGTGCGAGTGAAGAACGCGAGGGGATGAACTTGACCATCCTTAGTACGTACCGAGAGAATACCGGCGGTGGTGTAATCAGAGGCGTCTGTCCCGGCTACTGGAGGAAGGGATGGGTCGAAATCGTGGAGGATGTGTGCCGAACTAAGGCCGTTTTGAGGAGTTGAAGGGCCCATATTGCGGAGACCAGACCCACGGGGCGTCCTTGTGTGTAAGCCGAGTCAGTGGGACGGTGATATCGGAGTACGAGGCGATGAACCGTCTGTAGAAGTTTGCGAAACCCAAATACAATTGGACGTCCTGTGGTGTCGGCCAGTCGCGGGTGACTTGGATCTTCGAGGTGTCCATTCGAAGGCCAATCACGACATGCTGAAAGTGCACGTCTCGGCTTTGGCGTATAGGTTGCTTACACGAAGGCGTCGCAAGACCTCGCGTACATTCTTGAGGTGCTTGTTTGGGTTGTCAGAGTAGATCAGGGTGTCATCGGTAGACAACCACACACACGTCCAAAATATCCTTGAAAACTTCGATGCAGCGGCGTTTGTAAGGCCGTAGTGCATGACCCGAAACCCGTACGATCGAGATCGAGTTCAGAACGTAGTCTTCCATTCATCGCCGGCTATGCGCATGAGATTGTAGGCGTCGCGAAGATCGAACTTGGGACAGAGTGAAGACGGTCTAATATATCAGAGATAAGCGGGAGCGGATACCTATCCTGTTTGGTGATTTTGTTGAGCGCGTGGTCTTCTACAGCGCGGCGGAGAGAACCGCCCTTCCACTTGATAAAAGGACGAGTAGGCCAGTGGAAGACTGATAAGGACTCCTCCAAGAACTCCCGAAGAGTCAACTGTTCGACTTCGGAGAGGGAGTATATCGGACCGTACGGAGGAGTAGTGTGGTCCATAAGGTCGATATGGTGGTCGTGGTTGCGCCGAGGCGGAAGGGTAGTACCCTTTCTTTACTGAAAACGCCGAGGACATCGTGGAAGTCTTGCAGGATCTGAGGCCAGGAGTTCTGCGTATTCGGTGTCGAGCACACGAGGGCGGAATATGGCGATGGGCGGAATCCGTGCCCCAGCAGCGAGTAGCTCGGCAGACTGGGAGGGTTCTGGAATCAGCGAGGCGTTAGGTGAGCGTACTGGGGTGCTGTAGCTGAGTTCAATGGTGAAGCACTCAGCTAAGGAAGGGCGCGAAGACGTCGAACAAGGTGTGTCGACGAGCGAGCGAGCGGAGAACTCGTCACATTTGTGGGCTGCATCCACAGTGTCAGGCCCTAGAGGGCATCTGGATAAGTTGGCGAGTAAACTGAATCATGGATCCGTGGGCAGGAGCAGAGCCGTCGAGCAAATTCTAGATTCTCAGTTTTTTCAAGCTTAAAAAAAATGCAACGCGACGCAGCGCGCGCAGTGGAGCCACGTTTCGAGCTCTATCTACAATCACTGATTTTGGGAGGCTACAGACTCTTCAAGCTGACGAGCTGAGTCTCGAACCGTCGCGTCTCGAGTCTGGCCTCTGATCGAAACCGAAATTAGCTCCTCGTCAGCGGCAGCGGCGGCGCCCGTGGCTCCTCATCGTACTCGAGGAGGAGGAAGAGAACGTACGACTCAGTCCTCTGAAGCCAGTTGTCCGGAGAGGTGGAGGGAGCGAAATTCGTTTGACAGCTGTCATTTGTCACCGACCACACGTTGCTGCTGCACACCCAAGTCTCCGCAAGTGATCAACATGGCGACTTCACGATCCAAGAAAGAGAACCTGTGAGCATCCTCGACGCATCGCGCGCCAGATCGCTGATCATACTCCAAGCCTCTATCTAGACCGTAGGCGGCGCTTCGTTTCAATTCCGACGCATACCGCTGATCTCAGCCATCATACAGAAATTACACTCCGAGTCATTCCAAAGTTGAAGTATACCCTCAGGTTGTTAGTCGACAATAGGGAGAGAGAATTACTGAGGGTAAACAACCAGACCTGGGAACCAACGAAGCCCCTGTATGCCCCTTGTTTCTTTGATACGTCCACTTGCTAAAGTCTATGCATATGTAGAGATACATCTCCGACATCCCAGATACATGTCGAGATCCAAGTGAAGAGGGCTCATCTCTCATTGGGGAGGAAAGAACAGGGTAGAACAGAGGTTGATTGTCATGCACTTTTCAATGATTATTGGAACACCACAGCCCACGAGTTCCTAGTACAGGGTCAGTTGGAATCACCAACTAGTCCTTTCATCGCTGACCGAGAGGGTGCAGCGGACATTGTTGCTGGGAAACATAGTTGTTCCCTGGAATTGCAATTCTCTGCAGAAGTTACCGTTCGTCTTCTGACAATTGTCCACCGCAGGCTGCTTATACTGTTCGCATAGACGGATGATCTACGCTCCTCGCTCCGTGAACTCGAAAGATTGTTAGGGAATTACACCCCACTGATGACAGAATCGACGGAGAAGGCTTTGGAAAAGGGTATTAAATTCGGAGCTGCATTCTCGGAGGTTGGTTCTCAGTCTTCCCATATCGAAAGCATCAAGGCGTTGACACATTTTAGTTGAATGAGATCGCAAAGGCTGCGTTCAGTGTTACCCAAGTCACGTTTGAGGTTTGTTCCCGCTCCTGCGCATCAGAAGCAGAAGTGACACCCGGCCGTTCTAGCTTTTGCAGGAACAGAACAAGTACGACCAGATGCCATTAGACTTGTTGGATCGGTTGGAGCGCATTTTGTTTTTCGCGGACAAGGTCGCAGATGAGATCAGCGACGAAGAGACAGAAATCTTGAAGAAGACGATCTCAAAATTGTTCAAGGTGATGGAGAAGGTCGCAGAGTGTTCGTGCGACTATGTCAAACGTGGGCGTTTCGGTGAGCAGTCGGCCTTTTGAGTTTCGCAGTGCTGATGATTGCAGAGAGGACGTTGAGTGGGCTGGCCCACCCGCATCGGATCGAAGAAATGAGCAAAGAGTTGACCAAGGTCATTGAAGATTTCGACCGTGCAATGGATGTCGAGACCCTCCGCCTAGCTAAGGAGTCCAGTAAGCATTGACCTCAATCTGATGATAGTGTATTCTCAAATGTTTCGTATAGAATTAGTCCAGCAAGACCTCTGGCTTAAGGATCGGCTTAAACCTACTAGCACTGGCTATAACAAGACGTCCTGCTGTATGGACGGCACCCGCGAATCTCTCCTTAATCAAATCATGGAATGGGTGGCCAATAAACCGGGTCAAGAGAATGTTCTCCAGAGGAATACGTACTGGATCTTCGGTTCCCCCGGAATCGGAAAGACGTCGTTAGCCCATTCGATCTGTGCAAAGCTTCACAAACAAAACCACCTTGTCGGAGCCTTTTTCTGCCGGAGGGACGACCCGAAATTGAGCGAGCCCATAAACATCCTCCCGACTTTCATACACAAACTCGCCATAACCTTCCCCCCTTTTCGAACCATTGTAGCAAAACACCTTCGCGACGACCCAATCATTACTCCAGAGTCGATGGAGGGCTCTCTCCTCCTTGGCTTCCTCAGCTCTCTTCCTCGCCACCCGGAGCACACACTCGCCTTTGTCATTGACGCACTTGACGAGTGTGGCAACCATCAAACTCGTCCCGATGTCCTAAAGGCCCTGACCGACGCAGCCGCGCTAGCTCCGTGGCTCAAGATTATCATCACCAGTAGACCCGAAGTCGATATCGAACGCTTCTTTCGTGGTCTCGCCGGCTCGTCGTATTCACCCTATAATCTTGCTACCGATCAGGAAGCCAGTGATGATTTGCGAACCTTCGCCCGAAGCCAGTTCACCTTGGTGGCCTCGCATCGCCGTATCCGGACGGTTTGGCCAGAAGAATCGGACTTCAACGAGCTCATCTCTCGCGCGAACGGTCTTTTCATCTTCATCAAGACTCTTACTCTTGCACTTAAGGACTCCTCATGTGACGCTGAAGAGTCTTTGAAGGAAGTCTTGCAAGGCTCAGCCGGTACCGGCCTGGAGTCTCTATACGGACTCTATTCGAGCATCCTGAAAGCGCACCGCGAGAATGGTGGGTTTTGGCGGATGATTGTGGTGATTATAACGGCTCAATATCGCCCACTGTGCGAAGAGCAGATTGCAGAGCTGGCGGGAGTGAAACCCAATCGAGTCGAAGAGTGGGTGGATGCCCTCAGCTCTTTGCTATATCGAGACGAAGGGGCCAATGGAGCAATTCGTGTCCGACATTTGTCCATTTCCGATTTCTTTCTCAGCGACCGCTGCGAGTATCAAGTCAACCTGCGAGAGGCGCACGCGCAGCAAGGTACCGCCTGCCTCGAGGTGATGGTAAACCCTGTAAAAGGGCTCCGTTTCAATATCTGCAATCTCGAAGATTCCCGGCTCGCCAATGCAGACATTAGAGATCTCCCATCCCGAGTGGAGCAGAACGTTTCCGACCCCTTGCAGTATAGCTGCCTTCACTGGTCGAACCATCTTTGCTCTTCAGCTACCCGCGATGAGCGACTATTGGTGTTGGGAGGCTTGAAGGAGTTCTTTGGGGGACTGTACCCATTATTTTGGGTTGAAGTGTTGAGCATTACGGGGATGGTCCTAATTGGCACCCAAAGCCTTCGAAGGTTGCTATCCTGGATCAGGGTGAGTACAACCAGCATGCCACCAGTTTGCATTTTAAGCTGATTCGAATTGGTTGTAGGACGTGGATTCAACGCTTCTTGAGAGAATTCAGGATATTCGTCATTTCCTGATCACTTTTCACACCCCCATCTCCACCAGCGCTCCACACATCTATATTTCGACTCGACCATTCTTACCCTCACAATCCCCTTTATCGAGGACCTTGAGCAGAGAATTCACTAGTGCCATCAAGGTACAAGTGGGAAACCTGTTGTCATGGCCAGCACCGCCATTGAAGTGGACTGGACACACGGGGCCCATCATGAGTGTGTGTTATTCCCCGGATGGGACCCGCGTTGTCACTGGATCCTACGACAAGACGATTCGGATCTGGGATGCAGAATCTGGTGCTGTTGTTGGCGAGCATCTTACAGGGCATAATGGGAGTGTGAATTCTGTTGCATACTCTCCCGATGGGCAGCACATCATCTCCGGATCCGAAGACCGCACCATTCGAATCTGGGATGCCAACACTGGCGCTTCAATCGGAAATCCTCTCAATGGGCACACTGCTCGGGTGTGGTCCGTTGCTTACTCTCCTGATGGGCGGCGCATCGTCTCCGGATCCTCCGACCGCACCATTCGAATCTGGGATGCCGAGAATGGTGCTTCGGTTGGCGAGCATCTTACAGGGCATAATGGCGATGTTAAATCTATTGCATACTCTCCCGATGGGCAGCGCATCATCTCCGGATCCGGCGACCGCACCATTAGAATCTGGGATGCCGAGACTGGCGCTTCAGTCGGAAATCCTCTCAAGGGGCACACTGGCGGGGTGTGGTCTGTTGCTTACTCCCCTGATGGGCAGCGCATCGTCTCCGGATCCTTCGACCACACCATTCGAATCTGGGATGCCGAGACTGGCGCTTCAGTCGGAAATCCTCTCGATGGCCACACTGGGGTGGTATGGTCCGTTGCTTACTCTCCCGGTGGGCAGCGCATCGTCTCCGGATCCGGCGGCCGCACCATTAGAATTTGGGACGCCAACACTGGCGCTTCAGTCGGAAATCCTCTCGATGGGCACACTGGCTGGGTGTGCTCTGTTGCTTACTCTCCTGATGTACGGCGCATCGTCTCCGGATCCTACGACCGCACCATTCGAATCTGGGATGCTGAGACCGGGGCTTCGGTTGGCGAGCATCTTATGGGGCACAATGGCGGTGTGAACTCTGTCACGTGCTCTCCCGATGGACAGCGCATCATCTCCGGATCCGACGACTGCACCATTCGAATCTGGGATGCTAAGACCGGCGCTTCAGTCGGAAATCCTCTCGATGGGCACACTGACCAGGTGTGGTCCGTTGCTTACTCTCCTGATGGACGGCGCATCGTCTCCGGATCCGACGACTGCACCATTCGAATCTGGGATGCTGAAACTGGTGCTTCGGTTGGCGAGCATCTGACAGGGCATAATGGCGGTGTATATTCTGTTGCATACTCTCCCGATGGGCACCACATCATCTCCGGATCCGACGACCACACCATTCGAATCTGGGATGCCAAGACTGGCGCTTCAGTCGGAAATCCTCTCGATGGGCACACTGACCAGGTGTGCTCTGTTGCTTACTCTCCTGATGGACGGCGCATCGTCTCCGGATCCGAAGACCGCACCATTCGAATCTGGGATGCTGAGACTGGTGCTTCGGTTGGCGAGCATCTGACAGGGCATAACTCCGGTGTGTATTCTGTTACATACTCACCCGATGGGCAGCACATCACCTCCGGATCCTCCGACCGCACCATTCGAATCTGGGATGCCACGACTGGCGCTTCAGTCGGGAATCCCCTGTATGGGCACACTGACCAGGTGTTGTCTGTTGCTTACTCCCCTGATGGGCAGCGCATCGTTTCCGGATCCGATGACCTCACCATTCGAATCTGGGATGCCGAGACTGGGGCTTCGGTCGGCGATCCTCTCAAGGGGCACACTAACTATGTGCGGTCCGTCACTTACTCTCCCGATGGGCGGCGCATCATCTCCGGATCCGATGACCGCACCATTAGAACTTGGGATCCTGAGGTTAGTACAGCAGCTGCCAAGCTTCGTGAGTGGCATACCTACCCGGTTCAGTCTATTGATTACTCTTCTGACGTGCAGTACACTGTCTCATGTAACCCAATGCATGCTGAATTTTTTGCAAAGCCCGACATGGATGGTTGGGTCAGGGACTCAGAGGACGGCTTACTCTACTGGGTACCCCACGACTGTCGTACATGCTTGCATTCACCTAACCTCCTGACAATCCCCCTTACATCCCATAATCGTTTCGTTTCTCTTGACTTTGATGACTTTGCGTTTGGAACCTCATGGACTCGAATATTCAAAAATGTACCTTCTTAGCCTTGTTTGTCGCTGAACAGCCACATGTAGTTTAATTTTAGTTGCTCTCTCGGTTATTGAAGTTCCAACCATCATTATTAATTGATCGAGACATGACATCGCTGAGTTGGTCATCATAGGAAGTCGTTCCAGAGACGCCAAATAGAGCTCTGGAATGGTCAAAAGTCTGGAGTCAACCGACCCTGCAGCGCTCCTCTATGTATTGGAGAAGCTGCCGACGTCACGCTTACTGTAGTGGTGCGGCAGGGCTGGATTGGACAGCCGCAAGAGGTGTGGAGCCATCGATAAGGTGTTGTACCCAGTGATCAAGGATTTATACCTTGCCCCGGATTTTAGTTGGAATTCTCAGCCGTCTGAGGACGGTCAAATCAACGGTGTGTATTCGCCATTAAAATCCCGTTTTACTTGGTGACCACTACTCACTAAACCAATGCAATCGATGGCACCCATGGGGCGGGTCGCCTCCATCCTGGCAACGCGCACATTCTTCGGCCACGACCACACCCTGGCTACCCTGCGCCTGACCTTACTACCCACATCTATGAACTTTCATGTCATCTGCACTGATTCACAACTCCTCATTGAATTGAGGAACGACCTGAAGCGTACAAGTCGCTTCATTGCAGGCCGTTGTGAGCCATGTTGAAGAGAAATGGATCGCCGAGGGTGTTTATGTATAAGAATGGGACTGAGTGCTAGGAGTGCTAGGACACGCGAGAGGGAGCTAGAAGGTTGCGCCGAATCGGGCTGCCACCCAGCCTCAGAATCGACGGACGAAACAGATTATTGGGGGACACCCGAAGCCAGTCGGGCTCACTCACACTAATTCTCCCTGCAATGTCATGCGTCACGGGTGTGACACTAAGTCCGCACAGCCCATGTGTACAGTCGAGCTCATGTACAAACCTCACCGGCATCAGCCGAACACACAAGCAACGTAAGCAGTATTAATTTCAGGGCAAGAAGTGTATTGCTACCATTAACAACATCGACAACAGCAACGACAACTCAATCGAGGGGAGACCATAATCATGTGCCATATAATCCATAGCTTGGGGATTGTGAGTGGGAAAAGGACGAAATAATGTGATATATAATCCCGAAGAGATGGAGCGAAGAGACGGAGATGGAGTAGGCGGTCGGATACAAGAAAGCATATTTGTGAGAAGACAGGTGAGAAGGTGGTATCGCACCCAATGTTCCACTTTTACGAGATCCCTCCTGGTGAGACAAGGCGAGGTGAGGCACAGGACGAGACAAGCGCGACGAGCAAAGCGGATGCCATATGTAAACAGAGAGGCGAAAGTACGAGTATGAGGTATGGGGATACGTTTTGTGCGTTCGAGTGGTGTTGTACAAGATCTAGATGAATCGGCTGCAGTCAATAATGAAACCTGGTACAGTACCCACAGGGGCTCGTATTAGTCAGATTTGGAACTGGTCGTATGCCTCCTACTCCTGCGTCCCCTGCCCCTCGCACGACCCCTGTCTTTGTCGACGAAATTGGCCTCTTTGTCCTGGTCCTCGCTCGCGATCAGTCTCTTGAGTCCAAGCGCAAGACACCCGGCACCCAAGAGACCGCTCACACTCACGAGGCCCTGGTGAGACGAGTGGGAGAGCAGGAGGATAGCAAGGAAGACTAGGAAGACGCCCAGGGTGGATGGGTGGGAGAAGGCTCCATGTTTGGCTTCTGTTGCGTGGGAGCGGAGGGTCTGGGCGGCGAGGCGTTGAGTGGACGCTGTTGCTGGGATTGAGGAGGACGATGCAAAGGAGGAAGTCGAGAGGGAGCGCGAGGGAGTGGTGGGTGCGGGGTCGTGGTGATTGGCGAGCTGCAGTTCAGGGTCGTGTGCTCGGGTGTCGTCTGGCTCGTGCATCGAGTCAATCTAATGGGTGACTAACATTAACACGAGTGTGGGTAAAGGGGAAAGAGAGGAGACGTACGAGTGCGAGGACTTCCTCAAGGTAAAGGAGCTCCTCGTCTGTGAAACCTGGCTGAACGCGTTTCTTCCTTCGAGGAGGCAGAGGCGCCAACACGAATGGCCAATGCAAGCCTGGCATTTGGTCTGAGTGGTCGAGAGTGGTGAGGTAGAGGAGCGGGTCTTGATTTCGGGTTGTGCGGCTTCGAAGGCTGGGGCTCCGTAGGTTGGGACGTTTATTTGGCTGGGTGGGTTGAGGCAATGTGTGTGTAGGTATATACGCTGGTTGGGACTTGTCGTTGTCGTTGTGGTCGTGAAGAGGTGAAGAGGTGAGGTTGATCGGGGTGGTGGGGGTCAAAACTTTGGTTTCAACACAGGAACAAAGCAACCCGATTTTCTACCACCTTGTCTCGCGACAACACGGAGTCCAGAACAACTAAACTAGGCGTAGCGCAATGACTTTGTTGCTCATCATTTTGCTGCCCAACGTGGAACCTGGTCGGTGCTGCGATGTCACACGCCCGACGCACGGCGCGTCAGTTGTAACGTCAGCTTCTCAAGCACCTTGTACTGAGACCCTGCCGCACCCGATGGTTCTCACTAGCAGTCTTACCCGTCACACTAGTTGATCTCATTGGTCTCCTGAAAGTCTTCGAGGTGAGCAGATTTTCTCCATTTTGTATCAGGACCGTGTAGTCTCGGGGACCCCAGAACCCATCGGGCATTGCCCAACGGGGAGGGTCACGTTGTGTAAAAGAAGCGCCAATTGCCGCCATCAACTTTGCCTTTGCCTTTGCGCTTTTGCCAAACCTTAGCCTTTGCCAAGCCTTTGCCTTTGCCAAGCCCACAAGCCTGGGCGAGCTTGCGCCGATCTTGGTTCTTCATTTCCGCCAAGGAAGAAAGAAGCCTCATGCACGCCATCACTCATCCATGGCACGCCACCCTCTGCCAATGACCATCCTACCGTTCAATTACCATAGAATGAGTGACTGTATTCGGTTACTTGGAGTGACACAAGTTATATATAGAGTATACACAATATGGTGAGAAACAAGCCCAATTGACTTGCCATATTTGCAATTGCAGAACTCGGCCGCAACTCGTACCCTCCGTCGCCAGTACGTCAGTGCGCCTCCATGCACTGCGACACCACCCACACCCCAGCAACAGCGACAAATTTTGTTGAAAACCCTCACTCATGTTCCAGGTTTCTCGAGGCTTACCTGAAGCAAGGTTGCCGAGATATGGCGTGTGATGACCAGTGCTCGCGATGCCGTTGAGTATTTTCCCCATCATACAGTGGTGAGCGATGGGTATTGTAGGAAGAGAAAAGAAAGACCGGACCGGGATCGATCTCGGAATTCCCTGCGTTGCCGCTACGCTACCCAGCCAGTATGTGGAAGAATCATCAGCCCCAACAGGTAGAACGCGTATTATGGCCGTACCATATTCTCGCGATCCTGCAACTGGTCTGGACCGTGAGCAGGCGATATCAATCCTGGAGTTTACAACTAGGTGGCTTCCTCCTTCAGAGACTACGATTTTATGCACCCTCAGTCTCAACGTACGGGCTCAAGACTGGAGTCCCCCGTGTTTTGTAGGAGAATGCTCGAACGAATAGTAGCAGAATATGATTGGCACGACAAATCCGTATACTCGAAGGCTTTTCAGTACTTCTTTCAATAGCATGCGCCTTGCATACAAGAACGCCGGATTATAGTTCGGAAATCGCCAGGTTTCCGCTCATCACTCCATCAACCAGCGAGAGACCCTGAGAATCTCCAATCGGCTCCAGTGCATGCCAGGGTGGTCGCAGTTTACAGTCAGGGCACTTTAAAACCACCCAACCTTGATAAAAGTGTAACCGTGGCCGTTGAGTTTAGATGTCCTCAAGATCCTTACCACGACCCTGTCCCCATCCCATCCCATTAATACGGTTTGCATGGTTTATATTTTTGATATCGCTTAGTCCTGTGTTACTTGCGAACTAATGGCTTTCACAGGAATTGAGAGGGTTGAGTCGCCCCATCAAAACACCCAAACCCGCGTACTGTGTACGTAGCGTATGGGTATGTGGGTCTATACATTCTTCTGCATTCTGGTCTTCTGCATTCTGGTGCATTCCGGTCTCCTGCATTCTGCATGGGACCTTGCCAGCTTCACTGTTCATTTCTGCAACTGCCTGGTTGGGATAACGGCTGCGCAAATGCGGCAAATATTGTGTGGTTTACGTGGCCTTGGAGCAGGCGCGCGGGGCGGGTCAGCGCCTTCCCCCACAGCATCTAGCAGACGACCCCAGTCGGTCTATCTAAACGGCCCACCGCCGGTTCACCCGAGTCTCGGCGGGCTCCACGGCCCACTCCGATATGGGTTACCTTGATCGAGTCCCAGCTGTGGAACTAGTTACGGTGTTTGCCAGCTGCGGGTCAGCGAACAAGAGCGCACTTGAAGTCACGCCATTAATAGTAATTAATATCGCTCCTCTCATTCTAGGTCTTTGTTATAATGAATCTTCAGTCTTCACGCGACACGTGAGGAAGTGTAGGGGCCATCTCTCCAGAGAGTGGACCTTCTCCACAACATGTTCAAGCGCTAGCCAGCACAGTGAAGCACAAGAGCCGAGTTATCAGATACCGTCCCCTGTTTGCTGACGTCCGCAGCGCGAGTCGGGGGCTCCATCAACACAAACGGTTGGCTCCTTACCTGAGTGCTCGGCTGGAACCTGGCAGAGACTCTCGCAGCCAGGATCGCAAGTGTTCCACAATCTGCTCAAGGGAATAATCCACGGACCGTCTCACCGCCATGGATTGATCACGTTCGGCCAATAGTAGAAAAGGAGGAGGAACGGACCAAACCTCCGCCCTCTCCTGAGAACGCTTCCTCCCCTCAGACCATGCAAGTGACATCGAATCGGATGTACTCTCCATATATTTGCTTCTGTGGACCGTAAGTTGCACCTTTAGGTTTCGCAATGGCTACCTAGCTGATCCCCCGTTGCAGGTCACCCAAAATCATACCAGTCCCTTGTCCCAACAACTGTGCCATCTGCATTCAAGGCGTATGGAATCCTGTCACTATTCTCAACGCACCACGCCTTCCAGCCGTCCAGCTCCCGACGCGGAACGTTACATTCTCCCCGTTTGCAGAGGTTCATCACTTCCGACCCGAACACTCGTACCCTTCACCTCCGATTACTCCGCAGCAACCACCATCCCAACTTCCCGTAATTCCAGGCACTCGAGACGCTCGAACCTCTCTGAAATCAGTGCAACCTCCTCGCCCTCATGACGCGAATTCACGGCGGGTAACTCAACGTCGCTCTCTCGATTACCCTCGTGCATATCGTAGTGCTAACGCCAGGGTTTCCCCATCGCCTCGTGCTGCTCTCTCTCCAGGAGGTCCTTTAGGGGCGGAAAATCCAGTGCACTACCAACCGCCTCTACCTATGCATACTCCTCGATATGACCATACATTCGTTCATCCACCTCGTCGCTACCCTTCTCCGTCTCGTAGCAAGCGCAAGCTCCGACAAATTTTACGATTTTTACGCCATGTATTCAGGTTCCGTTCTTGATTCAGATTGTGGATATTCCATTTCTTATGGCCAACTTAGTTGGAAAATCCTTCCTCCAGTTCATTTCTTGAATGGTTTTCTTCGTAACCCAGACCTCTATCCGCTGTAGCATTGGTCCCTAAGCAATCATATACCATATATATACATAATTATGTTCAATGTGACTTCGTTTAGTGCATTTCCCGTGTCGGTTTTCTCGTGGCGCGTCGGGTGCGTTGTTTGCCAAAGAAACTCCGCTGCTTGCGCCTGGCCTTCACCCATCTTCCACATTTTCCCGCAACTACCCCCGCCGCAACCCACAATTGCACAAG